>Ga0209483_1000243_pt1 | contig 51089 bp, 49 predicted proteins | sample NGEPerA_FD_184508 | JGI IMG/M metagenome (GOLD analysis project Ga0209483, IMG submission 184508) | Arctic peat soil microbial communities from the Barrow Environmental Observatory site, Barrow, Alaska, USA - NGEE PermafrostL2-A... | ecosystem: Environmental > Terrestrial > Soil > Wetlands >...
GCCGGGTCACCGAAGTCTATGAAATACCAGACCTAAAGCCCGAGCCGATCCTGGTCATTTCTCCCGGTCTGCACGTGGCCACCGGGCCGGCTTACCAGGCGCTCGATTCCCATATGGGGCGCGGTTTGACTGCCAGCGACTCGTCTAGTAGAATTAATGAGTTCCAAGCCTTTGTTCGAGTGTTGGCGAGTGGGCACTCGGCAGGGGCGGCGAGTCCGTTCAGCGCGAACGATTTCGAGGTAGTCGTCTTTCGCCAGTTTCCCCAGCTCCAGACTATTGAGCGAAAGCTGTCGAACTTGGGCGCGGCTGGCGTGAGGATGACAGGGAGCGGTTCGGCGATTTTCGCGGTCTTTCATTCCCGCGCGGAACGGGATCGCGCAGAGGCAGTGTTGAAGGGGAATCGGGTGTTCGGGAGGTACCTGGTCATGCCGGCGGCGTTGGTCAACCGCAGGAGCTTTCAACGGCTCTGGCAGCGGCAATTGCGCCAGCACATTCGGACTGACCAAAGTTTATGGCCGCTGCAAAGCCGGTACGCAAAATGAGGTTCAATCACTTCAAGGTCTTCACGGGCAACGCCAATCCCGTCCTGGCAAAAGAGATCTGCTATGAACTCGGATGCCAATTGGCCGTGGCTAACGTGAAGCAGTTTTCCGACGGGGAAGTGCACCTTCAAATCCAGGAAAACGTGCGGGGAGCGGACGTTTTCGTGGTCCAGCCCACATGCCGGCCGGTGGACACGAACCTGATGGAACTGCTGCTGATGACGGACGCGTTGAAACGCGCTTCGGCGGAACGCATCACCGCAGTGTTACCCTACTATGGGTATGCCCGGCAGGACCGCAAGGACCGGCCGCGCATGCCGATTTCGGCCCGCCTGGTGGCGAGCCTGATTGAGCGGGCGGGTGCCGACCGTGTTCTCGCGCTGGACCTGCACGCAGCTCAGATTCAAGGATTCTTCGACGTCCCGGTGGATCACCTGTTCGCGGCTCCGGTGATGGTGGATTATTTTAGTGAACTGGGCGGCGAGGGATTGACGGTGGTTTCGCCGGACGCCGGCGGCGTGGAGCGCGCCCGGGCGTTCGCCAAGCGCATGGGTTCGCCGCTGGCGATTATCGATAAGCGGCGGACGGATGTGAATGTGGCCGAAGTAATGCACATTATTGGAGATGTGTCCGGGCAGCACTGTCTGATCGTGGACGATCTGATCGACACGGCCGGGACGCTGGTGAAAGCGACGGAAGCGTTGCTCGAGCAGGGCGCCAGAAGCGTCCGGGCCTGTGCGACGCATGCGGTGCTTTCAGGACCGGCGGTAGAGAGAATTGAGAGTTCGGAGATTACGGAAGTAGTGGTGACCAATTCCATCCCGTTGTGCGGGCAGGCGGACAATTGCGACCGCATCAAGCAGCTTTCGGTCGCGCCGCTGCTCGCCAAAGCGATCCAGTCGATCCACGAGGATGGCTCGGTCAGCACGTTATTCGTCTAGAAAGAGATTAAGAACATGGCAATCAATATCACGATCGCGGCCGAGCCGCGGAGTTTACGCGGGAAAAACGAGGCTCGCCGGCTGCGCGCGTCTGGCTCGGCGCCTGCAGTGGTCTATGGAATCGGCAAGGACGCTGTCGCGGTTGCCGTCAATCCCAAGGAAATGGTCCGGATCCTGCGCAGCAAGACGGGTCACAACACCATTTTTCACCTGGCGATCAAGGACGGCGAAAATACACCCGTCATGATCGTGGATTGGCAGCGAGACCCGGTCAAGGACACGATCCTGCACGTCGACATGAAGCGCATCGATCTGACCCTGCGGCTGGTGGTGAAGGTTCCCGTTCATACCGTGGGCGAACCGGAAGGCGTTAAGCTCCAGGGCGGATTGCACGAAGTGATCACGCGCGAAATCGAAGTCGAGTGCTTGCCTGACGAGATCCCCGAGTTCCTGAGCATTGACGTATCTAAGCTGGTCATCGGCCAGGCCGTGCGCGCGAGCGACGTTCCCCTGCCCGGGTCGGTGCGGCTGTTGAGCCCGCCCGAAGCGGTGATCTCGCACATCGTCACGATGAAGGCGGAAGAAGTGGCGGCACCGGTTGCGGGAGCCGAGGTGGCGCCGGCGGCTGTGGCCGAACCGGAAGTCATCAAGAAGGGCAAGAAGGAAGAGGAAGAAGAAGCGGCCGACGACAAGAAGAAGAAGAAATAGGCAGGGGCCAGCGGCCGGACGCCAGGGGCCAGTATGGCGGACTCCATCGAGTTTCTCGTTGTTGGCCTTGGCAATCCGGGCGAGGAATACGAGAACACGCCGCATAACCTGGGCTTCATGGTGATCGACCGGCTCGCCGAATCGCACGCGATTCGAGTCAGCCGGAAAGAAAATACCTCGTTCGTGGGGTTAGGGGAAACCGGGGGTAAGCACGTCGCCCTGGCCAAGCCCCAGACGTATATGAATTTGAGCGGTCCGGCGGTACGAGGGCTGCTCGAGCGGTACGAATTGAAACCCGACCGCTTGATCGTGGTGTATGACGAGCTCGATCTTCCCTGGGGATCGTTGCGGATCCGGCTGAACGGATCGGCCGCCGGACACAAGGGAGTGAAGAGTTTGATCGGCAGTTTGGGAACCAACGAGTTTACGCGGGTTCGCCTGGGGATCGACCGCATTGAAGATGTCCCGGGAAATCCGGTTAAGGGAGCGCAGTACGTGCTCGCGCCGTTTAAGCGGGCACAAAAACAAGACGTGGAGGAGACGGTGGGCCGCGCAGCGGACGCCGTTGAGTTCATAATCGCCGAGGGCGCCGCACAGGCCATGACGAAATATAATCGTCGCGCTCAAGGCTTAAATACAGAGGAAGAATGAGAGTCTACGAGGAGTTGTTCATCGTTAAGCCGGACGCGCCGGAAGAAGAAGTGGACGCGTATATCGGCCAGCTCAAGGAGCTGATCACCAACGGAAAAGGCACCGTCGAGAAAGCCGACAAGTGGGGCACCCGCAAGCTGGCGTATCGCGTGCAGAAATACAATGAGGGCGTGTACGTGCTGTTCCAATTCAGCTCCTCGCCCGAGTTGGTGAAGGAAATCGAACGGCGAATGCGCGTGACGGACATGGTGATCAAGTTCATCACGGTCCGCATCGACGAAAAAGCCAAGAAGATCGAGAAGCGGAAGAAGCAGCGCGACAAACGCGCCGCCCGCAGACCTGCGCCACCACCGATGGCGGCACCGATGCAACCAGCCGCGCCAGCGATGCCTGCTGCGCCGGCGCTACCCGTACCCGCGGCACCGGCTGCCGAAGCACCCGGCGTGCCCGACGCGGTCGCGGCCGCCGCGGAGACCAAGGAATCGTAAGAGGACACTATGGCGGAACAACGAGGCGGAAGACCCATTAGCGGTTCATCGAGACCCACCGGCGGCGACAAGGCCCTGGGCGGAAAGAAGCAGTATTTCCGGCGCAAGAAACTATGCCGGTTCTGCGTGGATAAAATCGACGACATCAACTACAAGGACGTCCGGCTGATCGGCTCCTTCATCAGCGAGCGCGGCAAGATCACGCCGCGGCGGATTTCGGGCGTGTGCGCCCCCCATCAGCGGCGGCTGGCGGAAGCCATCAAGCAGGCGCGCAACATCGCGCTGGTGCCGTTCGCGACGACGATTTAGCGGATATAGGTAACCCCATGGACATCATCCTGAGAGAAGACATCGATAAACTGGGCCAGCGCGGCGACATGGTGAAAGTCGCCGCCGGCTACGCGCGCAATTTTCTGCTGCCTCGGAACCTGGCCGTGGCAGCCACCGAATCCAACAAGAAGATCGTGGAGCAGCAGCGCCAGGCGCACCTCCGCCGCGATGCCAAGCTGGTGACGGAAGCGCAGGATCTGGGCAAGATCATGGCCGACGTATCGGTCACCATTCACCAGAAGGCCGGCGAAAACGATCAACTGTTCGGCTCGGTCACCTCCAACGACGTGGCGGTGGCGCTCGAGAAGCTGGGCTATACCATCGACCGCAAGAAGGTCCATCTGGAAGAACCCATCAAGACGCTGGGCGATTTCCAGGTGAGCGTGCGCCTGCACAAGGATGTATCCATCGACATCCCGGTGCACGTGGTGAAAGAAGAGTAACCGCGGCCAGTGGCCAGTGCTGGGGAGTTGTTGCGCGAGGCCGCGCAAGGCCATTTGGGCGTCGACCAGCGCCTGATTCAGGCCATTCTTGACAGCGGCGCGGAAGCCGCCCAGGAAGTGCTCGCGTTCGCACGCGGTCCGCATGATCAGGACCGCATCGATCTCGATCCGCTTCTCGTCGATCTATTTCATCACTGGAACACCCCGGAAGCGCTCGATTTTCTGATCGGTGCGGTACGCCGCACTCACGACGACGTGAACGACGAACTGGTCCAAACGCTGCTTCCGTTCGGCGAGCGCGCCGTCGAGCCACTCCTCAAACTCTACGAAGAGCTGGGCGAAGAGCAAGGCTCCGATATCGCATTCCTGCTGGCTGGGCTCGGCGTGCGCGATCCGCGCGTGCTGGCGCTGCTGCTCGATCGCTTGCAGTTCGACGCGGGCGATGGCGCGCTGTGTCTGGAGCTGTATCACGATCCTGCCGCGCGGCCCGCGCTCGAAGCGATGCTCGCCGAGATTCCCGCGGAGGAAATCGAGCTGCGCCGCGATCTCCAGCACGCCCTGGACGAGCTGGGCGAGCCCGCGCCTTCCTACGAGCCGATACCGTTCGACATCATGGCCGAGTACTCCAAACGGGAACTGCCGGCGTTCGAAGTTCTCAGTGAGCCGGAACGGATGCAATTGATCGCGTCGCCGGATGCGGAGACCCGCGCCGCCGCAGCACATAGCTACTTCAATCAGGAGCTCGATCCTAAGACGCGCGCGGCTCTAGTCCAATTGGCACAGTCCGATCCGGACGCCAAGGTTCGCGGGCGCGCCTGGGAATCGCTGGCCGACGCTACGGAAGACGCGGGGATACGCGATGCGATGCTCGCGGTCCTGACGGACACCTCGCGCGATATCGCCGAACGCGGGGGCGCCGCCGTCGGGTTGTACGCGGTCGCCGACCGGGACGATGTAAGCAGCGCCCTCCAGGCTCTGTATGACGAGGACGGCCCTGATAAAAAGGTCGTGGCGCGCGCCAAAGCGCTCGAATCCATGTGGCGCTCGCTGTGGAAGCCCTATGCCCGCTTTTTTCCGCCGCATCTGGATGACAGTCACAAGGAAATCCTCCGGCAAGCCATTCGCGGTGCGGGATATTTTCAGCTCACACGCTACATCGACAAAATCGCCAGCTATTTCGAGCGTGAAGACGACCTGGAGGATCTCCGCGAGGATGCTCTGTTCGCCTACGCGCTGGCGATGCCAGGCGAGACCACACGCGGCCGCATCCGCGGCATGTTGCGCAAAATCGACACGATTGCCCATTTGTCGAGCAGCGAGGCGGAGCTGGTGATGTTCGCGCTCGACGAGCGCTTGAGGCTCGCCGGGCTCGATCCCGTGTTTGCGGCGGATGACCCCGAGCAAGAGGTCGAAGATGCGGAACACGCCACAGCAGCGGCGCCAGCGCCATCTGGCAAAGTCGGCCGCAACGATCCCTGTCCCTGCGGCAGCGGTAAGAAGTATAAAAAGTGCCACGGCGCGTAACCCGGAACAGCACTCAACTCGTAGAATGAAGTAGTGACTGCCGGAAAAGCCGGACTTCTGCGCCAGTTGGGCTTGTTCAGCGCCACGGCGCTGGTGGTCTCCAACATGATCGGCACGGTGATCTTCACCGGAACCGGTTTCCTGGCGGGCCAGCTCGGTTCACCCAACCTGGTTCTCGGCATCTGGGTCGTGGGTGGCATCGTGGCGTTCCTGGGCGCGATCTGCTATTCCGAGCTCGGCATCAACTTCCCCAGCTCCGGCGGCGAATACGTATATCTGACGCGCGCCTTCGGTCCCACCTGGGGGTTCATGACCGGCTGGGCCTCGTTCTTCGCCGGATTCTCCGCGCCCATCGCCGCGGCGGCGCTCGCTTTTTCGGAATACCTGGGGCACTTCTTCCCTGCCCTGAGCCAGGAGAACGCTCCGGTGATCCTGGGATCGGGCGAGTGGGCCATCCGATTCGGAGGCGCGCAAGCCGTCGCCTGCGGACTGGTGGCGGTCTTTACGGTGCTGAACATCTTCGGCGTGCAACGCGTGGCGCGCGTGCAGAACGTGTTGACCGGCGCGAAGGTCCTGGTGCTGCTGGCTTTCATCGTGCTCGGATTCACGATCGGTGATGGCCACACCGCGAACTTCGCCATGACCGCGACACGCGACGTGTCGACACCGCTGATCGCGCAGTTCGCCATCAGCCTGGTGTGGGTGTACGTCGCTTACAGCGGCTGGAATGCGGCCACCTACGTCGCCGAGGAGTTGCGCCAGCCGGCACGCACGCTGCCCAGGGCCCTGGGGGTCGGCACGGCGCTGGTCACGGTGCTCTATCTTCTCTTGAATCTCGTGTTTCTGTACGCGGCTCCGCTGGAAGACATGAAGGGGAAAGAAGCGGTGGGCGCGTTCGCCGCCTCGCGCCTGTTCGGACCGGAGGTCGCCGGAATCTTCGCCGGACTGATGGCGCTCTCGCTGATGTCGACGGTGAACGCGATGGTGACCATCGGCCCGCGCGTCTATTACGCCATGGCGGGGAACGGAGCATTTCCGGCCATCGCCGGCAAGGTGGATCCGCGCTTCCATACTCCGGTGGCGGCGATTGTGGCGCAGGCGATCTGCACCATGCTGATGACGCTGACGCCATTTCCGCAACTGGTGGTTTATATCGGCATCACGCTGAACTTCTTCACCGTGATGAGCGTGATCGCCATGCTCCTGTTCCGGAGGCAGCGCCCCGGGTGGCAGAAGCTGCGGGTGGTGAGCTTCGCGTATCCGCTGTTCCCGGTGCTATTCATTCTGGTAGGCACGTGGATGACGTACCAGGGGATCGTGCTGAAGCCTTACATCGCGCTGGCGACCGGGGTCACGCTCGGCACGGGAGCGCTGGTCTACCATCTGCGGCTGCGATCGCGGGAACCGAAGAACCCCGCGGTGGAGACGTATTAGCTTCCTCGCGGCATCGTATAATCAAAAGAATGGCGCTATCGTCTAACGGTTAGGACGGAGCCCTCTCAAGGCTTAAATACGGGTTCGATTCCCGTTAGCGCTACCAACGTCCCTCTTTTGTTTCAGTAATTTCACTCTTCCTCACTCTCCGCTTCCGCTTCGGCTTCATCTTGTCCAGTGAAGTCCTTCGCATATACGCGATCTTCTTCCTCGGTCCAATCATATTCCACTTCGATGTATGCCAGCCCAGCCTGCGCAGCAGCACGAAAGTGGCCGAGGAAGGAACCGATCTTGTCGACCATTGCTTTAAGGTGCTTAAGGTCTATTCCGGCTAGCCGGGTCAACGTGGGGTTCAATTCTTTATCGGTCGGATAACGGAATGAAAACGAGCCTGGGTCATGATCTGCAAGCTCTTTCACACAGGCGGCGAAGGCGTTGAACTGCTCAGGAAAGCCCACAAAGTGTAGGTTCACATGGTTGGCAAGCACGCGACATCTTTCACAGAGCCTAATCAAATCGTGGGTGGGAAGCACAGCCTTAACCCGCTCTGTGGAATTGGTTTCCCCATCCTGCACGGATCGCAACACGCACAGCAGCGCGAAAATCGATTTGAGTTCCAGCTCGATGAAGTGCCGGTACAGGAATACGACCGGGTAGGCGTCAGCTTCTGACGAGGATTCTGACCGCAATGCGGCCAGCTCATCGCCGGCAAGTTTATAGCCTTGAGCGTAGGCAAACCAACTCCCCTCAAGACCTCGGCGTGCAGCCTTAGCCGATTGCTTAAATAGCGGATCTCCTAGCTCGGGCATTTCTGAAACCTCGTTGGATGTTGAAACAAGACTCAGTCGGTGATGGTCCCGCCTGGGTAAAGAGCCCTGCTTGGCCCGACGACCTCAAACACTTAATAGATCATACTTTCCCGCTCGAATCGGAAACGGAAATCAGGAGGAACGACCCCTTATCCCGGGTTTGCTATGGGCCGCAAAGGTACAGACGGTATCTTGCTCAGGCCGATGCGGAGAATAATCGACCTATTCTCCGCACGATAAGCGGAGAATGCCTTGCCAGATGTGGCGCTTCCGGGTTATAATCTCCGCAGGAAGTGCGGAGAATGTATATCCATGAACTCAAAGACTGGCCCCGGTTCCATTGGAGCGCGAAAAGGGTCGCCGCACCCCTCGTCTCCACCCGTCACCGGCAGGGCCGCCTGATCGGGCGCATGGAAGGGCTCGGCTTCAGCCTTCAGCAGGAAGCCGTGCTGCAAACTCTCACTGCCGACGTCCTCAAGAGCAGCGAAATCGAAGGCGAAAAACTCGACGCCGCACAGGTCCGCTCGTCCATCGCCCGCCGCCTCGGCATGGACATCGGGGCGCTGAAACCCGCGGACCGCAACGTCGAAGGCGTCGTCGAAATGATGCTGGATGCTACGCGCCACTATGACCAGCCGCTCACGGCCGAAAGGCCGTTCGCCTGGCATGCCTCGCTGTTTCCCACGGGCCGGAGCGGCATGTCCGCGATCAAGGTTGGGGGCTGGCGCGATGACAAAACGGGACCGATGCAGGTCGTGTCCGGTCCTCTCGGGAAAGAACACATTCACTTCGAAGCACCGAAGGCGGAGCGGCTTGACCGCGAGATGGGAACATTTCTGAAATGGTTCGAAGGCGACAAGCCAATCGATCAGGTGCTCGCGGCCGGACTCGCGCATCTTTGGTTCGTCACAATTCACCCTTTCGACGACGGCAACGGTCGCATTGCGCGCGCGATTGCCGACATGGCTCTCGCGCGCTCAGAGCATAGCCCGCAAAGGTTCTACAGCATGTCGGCGCAGATCCGGCTGGAGCGCAACGCATATTACGACATCCTGGAACAAACGCAGAAAGGGACCATGGACATCACGCCGTGGATGGAATGGTTCCTTGGCTGTCTCGGACGCGCCATCGACGGAGCCCAGGAAACCTTAAGCACCGTGCTTGAGAAGGCGCGGTTCTGGGACCGCATCAAGGATGTGAAACTCAACGACCGTCAGCGGCTGGTGATCAACCGCCTGCTCGACGGATTTGACGGCAAGCTCACGACCTCGAAATACGCCGCGCTCGCGAAGTGTTCACAAGATACCGCCCATCGGGACATCCTCGAACTCATCGATCGACGTGTCCTCGTCCAGAACCCCAAAGGCGGACGCAGCACCAGCTATTCACTTGTCCCATCGCCACAAGCTTAAAGAACAAAGTTTTTGTAGACTCACGTTTTACCTAACCAACCGTCGGCAAATGGCGCGACTACAGAAGAGGAGAATGCATTGAGCAAGGCAATTGACAACCTTCAGGCTGCCCAGAAGCTGGCAATGACCATCCGGCCGAAGGTCGGGGGCTTTCCGTATCTGGCCGAGGCGCTGCGGCGGGCGGGCGTGACAAGAAACGTCTGGTTTCTGCCTTCATGCCAGAGTCTGTATTTCACGAATGATGGACCTGTCGTCAACCAAGGTACTCCACTGATATCAGGCGTCGCGGACGTTCCGGTTTTCAACCGTGATGGGCTTATTCAAGCGTTGCGAACCGATCAGGCGGGGCAAAGCACATTCCCGGAATTCCTCGCTGCTTCGTGGCGTGCGGGCGTTGTCCGCTACGACGTCGACTTTGCGGCGCGAACCGTCGTGTACTCCGGTTGTAACGGAGAAGAATACATCGAAGACTATCCAGAAGTAGAAATAAAATAGCGTATATTCGAGCGATTCTCAGGCTGACTTGCGCACGCGCTGCGGCTTCGCAGGCTTTCCGATGCTGGGCTCCTTCATCCGCCCAGCATTCTGAAACTTCTCCCAGGCCGCCGCGGCAAGATCATCATGGCCCGGCATCGCATGCGCATAGACCGTCGCAGTCACATGCGGGGTGACGTGTCCGAGGCGCTTGCTCACGTCCGTGAGCGGGACACCCGCTGCCAGCAGGTGCCAACGCTGCGGCGGTCGTCTTGAAATTCACCGGAGGACGGCTTGAAAACCGGGGATTCCCGGGGCCGTCCCGGCAGCGGAGCGCCCGTTTCATCGCGCAGAGTTACCGTGACGTTTGCAGCCGAACCCGAAAGATTCGCCAATGCTACTCCGGTCGTCAGAGGAAGGCGTGCGGGCAAGCCGAAGAGAGAACGAGGGCGGATGCTCTCACTGTAGGAGCAGACTCTTTTTGCAGGCCGCTTACGGACTCTAAGTTTGAGTTCGTTCGAACGTGCCCAGTTTACAGTGGTATCGGCAGGACGTCACACTCGCCGAGGTAATCGCCATGATCCAAGTGGGCGGTGACGGCGTGGTAGTCGACCACGATCGTAAAGGCGTTGTCCGGGTTGCCAGGCGGGATGTGGCAAATCACGACTTTATGGTCCGGCTGGTCAGCTAGCGCCAGGGGAGCGTTGGCCGTGAAGCCGGCGACGAATACGGACAAAGTGGAGAGGAAGAAGATTCGTTTCATTTGGTTTTCCTTTACAAACCCAGACTACTCTCCCCCCGGTGGACGGACAATGACGCGCTAGTACCAGTCTTGAGCAACCAAACTGGCTAAGTAAAATCACGGGTTGACAACGTGAGCCCGGTTTGTCGATGAGCGGATATCGGCGCTATCCAGTCAGCCTGCTCGCAATCTCCGATGATTCTTTGACAACCATATGCGCCCCAGGGCCGTTAGCCATCGGGAATTGGTGACGATCGCGCCGCTGCAGTCGATCTCCTGCGCGCCGTTCTTGTCGAGTTTTGGCGGGCCGTAGCCGGCATCGACCGGCACCGCATGTGACCCAAATTTCTCGCAAACGGCTCAAGCTGCCCACGAGCTCGAACTTGCACGCAGTCAGGCACACGCATGGTTCGCAATTGCTTGCCGGGGGCATGGAACTGCAGGCAGTGAGCAAACCGCTAGGCCACAACTCACCCGACGTGACCGCTTATGTTTAATCGCATATTCTAGGCGGACGCGATCTCCAAGCCGCTCGCTTGTCGGATGAGACCCAGTCCGCGACAGCACGCCATGAAATCAGGGGCCGAACCAGAAGGAGAAGACCCGTCGATCGGGACAAAACAATGAACGAGTTAGGCCGAACTAGCATGGGCAAGACTGGCAGGCTACGGGCGGCCGTCGCCATCCAGTGTAAGCTCGAATGATGCCAGTCCACTGGATCACGGCGCAAGTGATCCTGATCCTGTTTGCCGCCACCATCGTGCGCTCCGCCTTCGGGTTTGGCGAAGCCCTGATCTCGGTACCGCTGCTTGCGCTGGTCATGCCGATCGAGGTGGCTGCGCCCACCGCGGTGCTCGTCTCGATCACCGTCGCACTAGTCATCCTTATCCAGGACTGGCGAAGGGTCCACGCGCTCAGCGCGTTGTGGCTGGTGATACCGACGTTCCTGGGGATCCCCGTGGGACTCGTCCTGTTGAAGACGCTGCCCGAGCCCATCGTCGAGGCGATTCTCGGATTGGTGGTGCTGGCGTTCTCCCTGCACGCCCTGGCAGGCAGGCGCAATCATGAATTGAAGGACGACCGTCTGGCGGGATTTTTCGGATTCACCGCGGGGGTGCTGGGAGGCGCCTACGGTATGAACGGCCCTCCGCTGGCGATCTATGGTTCGCTGCGCCGGTGGTCGCCGGAACATTTTCGAGCGACCCTGCAAGCCTATTTTCTTCCCGCGAGCCTGGCGGGCATGGGTGGCTACTGGTTCGGCGGCCTGTGGACCCCGGCCGTTAACCGCTTCTATCTGGTCTCACTGCCGGGCGTCTTCGTCGCGATCTTTCTCGGCCGGGCGATCAACCGGCGCATGCGCGATCGGCGGTTCGTTCGTTGCGTTTATCTAGCCTTGACCGTGATTGCAGCGGTCTTGCTGATAAAAGCCTTCATCGCGTGGCCCGCATGGCAACGCGCCTCTTAGGATCTTTTCCTGGAAGTCTCTGCGGAACGGAACGGAAGCCGGATGCGGATGACTCGCTCCCGATCTCGCTCTTCCGAAAGATTGCGGACGCGCGCGCGAAGCAGATCCTGCAGCGAAACCATGCCGACCAGTCTCCCCTTCTCTGCTGGATCGAGGACGGGCATGCGCGTGAATCCACTGGATGCCATGCGATAGACAACCGCCCTCAGAGACTCGTTCGCGTAAGCGACCTCTGGCACGCAGCGAACGAACTCTCCGATCTTTCTGGCTCCATCATGCTCGGCTGCGAGTTTCTGGAGATCCTTGCGCGTGATCACCCCGGCCAGCCGGTTTTCTGAATCGAGCACCGGATAGAGATGCTGGCCGCGAGGGGAATGCTCGGGGCGCAGATGGCTGGCAGCGTCTTCCACCGTGGTGGCAGCGGCGAACGCGGCGAGGGTAGTACGCATCACTTCACGGACGAACAGGATTTCCAGAGGGTCCACCGAATATTCGCAGCTCAGATGGAAACCACGCCGGCTCACCTTCTCCGTCAGAATCGATCGCTTCAGCAGAAGGACACTGACCGTGTACGCCAGCACATTCGCAATCAGCAGCGGCAGCAGTACGTTGAAATCGTGAGTGAGCTCGATCGCAAATACGATTCCCGTAAGCGGAGCCCGCATGGTCCCGCCGAGAACCGCTCCCAGGCTGATCAACGGCCAGAATCCAACGCCCATGTGAGGAAGAAACATCGCTTCCAAGCCGCCCAGCGCGCCGCCCATCATCAGCAGTGGGGCCACGACGCCGCCGGAAGTTCCTGACCCGAGCGCCACAGCCCAGATGACGGATTTCACCAGCAGGATTCCGGCAATCATTGTTCCAGGCACGTCGCCTTGAACCAAAGCGCCGATCGTATCGTAGCCAACGCCCAGAGCCTGCGGAAAGATCAAACCGCCGGCTCCGATCACCAAGCCGCCGATCGCCGGCCACCACATCCAGTGAATCGGCAGTTTCTGAAATGCGTCTTCGGCGGCATAAACAGCCAAGGTCAACACCGCTGAAAGCAATCCGGCCAAGAGTCCGGCGACCACGCAACCGGCCAGGCCTGCGGGGCCGATGAACGCCGGATGCGCCGGAGCCGGGAACAAGGGCCCCAGGCCGAGGATGTACCGGCGTGCCGCGCCCGCCGTCGCGCTGGCCAGGGCCACGGGAATCAGGCTGCGAGGCTTCCATTCGAACAGCAGCAGCTCCACCGCGAGAAACACAGACGCCAGCGGCGCGGCGAAGGTCGCCGACATCCCGGCTGCGGCGCCGGCTACGAGGAGCGTCTTACGTTCGGCGCTGCTCAGATGGAACAGCTGCGCGATCATCGACCCGAACGCGCCTCCGGTCATAATGATCGGACCTTCGGCTCCGAAGGGGCCACCGGATCCGATGGAGATCGCCGCCGACAACGGTTTCAATACGGCTAGTCGCGGCTGCACACGGCTTCCGTAGATGAGGATCGATTCCAGAGCCTCGGGGATTCCATGACCGCGGATGCGCTCGGAGCCGTATCGGGCCATCAGTCCGACGATCAACGCCCCGCCCACGGGAACCAGCACCGCATAACCGCCGAGTGTATTCTGGCCCGGCGTGACGAGTGCGATGCTCCACCGATGAAAGTAGAACAGATTCGTGAACAGATTGATGAGCCGGAGCAGCACGAACGCGACTCCTGTACTTAGCAGTCCAATCGCGATTGCCAGCAGCGACAAGACGAGAACCCGAGGCGTGACCGTGAAATCGCCCAGCAGTTCGCCAGCTGGGTGTCCGCCTGAATGATGAGCGCTGTGATCGCTCATGCGGCGTGAAATCTTTCACTGCCGCGCAGGACGGTGCGCAAGGACTTGGCCAACTCAGGACCTTTCACCCGTAGCTCGTCGCGATGCGCGAGCGACAATGATCGCAACTTGGCGTTTCCCTGGGGCGTTAGATGGAGCAGGATCTGGCGGCCGTCATCCGGGTCCGGCTGGCGCTTGACGAAACCGGCCGTTTCCAGCCGGTTGACCAACTCCACCGTGGTGTGGTGGCGCAGCGCAAGGCGATCCGCAAGCTCTCCGATCGTCGGATGGGAGCCTGTGGGCAATCCCTTGAGCGCCAGTAAAGCTTGATGCTGTTGCGGCTCTATTCCAAGTTCCCGGGCGCGCGTCTCGCTGAACCGGAGGAATTGCCGCAGCTGGCACCGAAACTCAGCCAGCTCGCGGTAATCGTGCAGTGTAAGGTCCACCCATGTATCGTAGCACGATATATAGTGAGGCCGGGATTACGGCTAACGTTCAGAGAACACTGGCTTTCGTAACCGTTGGCGTCTCTGGAGGCCAGGGAAAGAGCTGTATATGAAACGGTTTGCCTGGGGAGGACTCTAATACTAAGCCATGACAACCAACCCTGCTCCGGCAAAAAGCCAGCCGTTTGTGACCGACATTCAGGAACTGCGCCGCCGCGCCCGCGAGCATATGGAGCAAGGCGCAGTCACCAGCGCCTACAAAGCCGACCGGGAAACCGTGATCCGCATTTTGAACGAGGTCCTGGCGACGGAAATCGTGTGTGTGTTGCGGTACAAGCGCCACTACTACATGGCCACCGGGATTCACGCCCAGGCCGTGGCCCAGGAGTTCCTCGAGCACGCCAAGGAAGAGCAAGGTCACGCGGATATTGCGGCTGAGCGGATCACTCAATTGGGCGGCGAGCCGAACTTCAATCCGGAAGGGCTCGCAACCCGCAGCCACGCGCAATACGTCGAAGGCAAAACCCTTCTGGACATGGTTCGCGAGGATCTGGTCGCCGAGCGGATCGCGGTGGAGTCCTACAACGAGATCATTCGTTACTTGGGCGATGACGATCCCACCACCCGCATTGCGATGGAGCAGATCTTGTCCAAGGAAGAAGAGCACGCCGACGATATGAAGAAACTGCTCGAAACGCTCAGCAAAGATGAGCGGTTTTTCGAGGCGAAGTCGTAGGCGGGTCTAATCGCTCATCAGAAAGAGGCACGGGCGCTCGTCCTCCCAGGGAGTCGTTTCCCAGAGGTGCTGCAAGATGGTGTAAACCATCAGCCCGGTCTCGCCCTCGCCCAACAGGAAGTATCGAAATGACTGCCGCATGAGGTTCTGCCGGCTCAATCCCAGATAGATCGCAGCCGGATGCAACAGTTCGCTGATATAGGCCACCGCGTTGGCCTTGGCGACGGCTTGCGATGCTTCCACCAGATACTCACCGCCGTCCTCTTTCACCGAAATTTCCAGCGGCGATAGAAACTCGCTGCGATTATCCAAAAGGCGAATATGAACGAACACGAGCGGACCCTTCACACGGTAGTGCTGGCGAAGAAGCGCGGTTCGGGCGGTCCGCGCTCTGGGCTTCAGGCTGCCGATCGGCACCATATTCACCTTCTTATCCACCAGCAGGTTCCACAGCCGCTCCGACTCCGCGTCCGCGAAACGGTGGCCACCCACGCGGATTTCCCTGGCACGCCAGTATCTGCTGATGCCGCTCACGATCAAGATAAACAGGATGAAGAAGCTGGCGATGATGATGCCGTCGGTGCGCTCAACGATGTTGGCCGCTGTGGTATAGGCAAAGACCGCGACCACACCCCAGCAATAAAGGCTGAGCAAATGCGAGCGCTCCTTCCACAGGGAAATCGAGGCTGCCACGGCCGCGGAGAGCATCAGGACCAGCACTCCCGTGGCATAGGCACCGCCTTGGGCCTCTACATTCGCCCGGAAAATCAGAGTCACCACGACGTCGAAGCCGAACAATACGAATACCAGGGGACGAGCATAGGCAACCCACTCCGGCGCCAGGCCGACGCGTGGCAGATATCGCGGTACCAGGTGCAGCAGTCCCGCCATGGCCGACGCGCCTGCAAACCATAACACCAGGATCGTCGAAAGGTCGTAGACCGAGCCGAAGATGTTGCCCAGATACAGATGCGCCAGGTAGGCGAGCGCGCGTCCGCTGGCCGGGCCGCCTTCCCGGTAGGCCTGTTCCGGGATGAGCACGGCCGAAACGAAACTGGAAACGAGCAACAGCACGCTCATGATCAGCGCGGCCGTAGCCAGCAGCTTGCGCGTGTTCCGAATCCGGCCGCGGGGTTGGCTCTGTTTGGAATCGGTCGCCTCGCCGCGAATCAGAGGCATCACCGACACACCGGTCTCGAAGCCGCTCAATCCCAGGGCCAGCCGCGGGAAGAGAATCACCGCTCCCATAGCCAGTTGCGTCCAGTCGCCCTCCGTTCTGAGCGCGCTCTGCCAGCGGGGCAACGCCAGAGGATGCGTGCCGACTTCGACCAGGGCACGGATCAGCACCACCGCATTGAGCACTAAATAAGGAATGCAGACCGCCGTTGCCAGCTCGATCGCCTCCGCGAAGCCTTTCAGGAACACGGCTGCGAGCAGGGCCAGCAGCACCAGGGTCACGCGCACGTTTGCATCGCCGAGCAGCGGATGCAGATACGGATTCTGTGTGGCGTGCCTGGCGGCGTCGGAAGCAGACAGGGTCATGGTGATGATGAAGTCCGTCGTCGCGAACCCCAGCAGCACCAGAACCATGAACTTGCCCCACCATCCCGGCAACAGATTCTCGAGCATCGCCATGGAGCCCAATCCCGCAAAGGATCGTCCGGCCACCTGCCCATAGATGGGAAGAGCGCACAGGAGAGTGACCGCGACCAGAACCGCGGTCGCGATCGGGGAAAGCGCGCCTGCCGCGAGCAGCGCGATACCCGGCTGGTATCCCAGAGTGGAAAAATAATCGACGCCCGTCAGCCAGATCACCAAATACCAAGGATGGGCTCCGTGCTTATCGCTGCGTGGATCCTGGGATTCGTCCCTGCGTAACCACGCTCGCCAAGATGCCATATTGTTATTGTGATCGCGAGCCGCAGGGCTCAACGATTGAACATTAAGGATACCAATGAAGAAGATCGATCCCGACGATTTCCGTGTCCGGCCCGGCAAGAAGGTCGACCTGGACAAATGGCCGACCAGCGTGAAGCCCGTGCACCACTCGCGCAAGAAGTTTCAAGCGCTCCTTGCGGAAGACGTTCTCAACCTGAGCGCCGAGCAAAACGTGCTGTATGCGTCCGACCGGTATGCGCTGCTGCTGATTTTCCAGGCCATGGACGCGGCCGGCAAGGATAGCGCCATCAAGCATGTGATGTCGGGCGTCAATCCCCAAGGCTGCCAGGTATTCAGTTTCAAACACCCCAGCGCCGAAGAGCTGGACCATGATTTCCTGTGGAATGCGGCGCGAAAGCTGCCCGAGCGGGGCCGGATCGGCATTTTCAATCGCTCCTATTACGAGGAAGTGCTGATCCTTCGCGTTCATCCCGACCTTCTCCAGGCCGAGGGCCTGCCGCCGGATCTTGTGGATTCGAAAACAATCTGGCGAGACCGCTATCGTTCCATCGTGAACCTGGAGGATCACCTTCACCGCAATGGCACCCGCATCGTCAAGTTCTTTCTGCATCTTTCCAAGGAAGAACAGCGCAAACGCTTCCTCAAGCGCATCGATACGCCGGAGAAGAACTGGAAATTCAGTCTGGCCGATGTCGAGGAGAGAAAATACTGGAAGGAGTACATGCGGGCGTTCGAAGAGTGTCTCGGCGCCACCAGCACGCATACCGCGCCCTGGTACGTGGTGCCTGCCGATGACAAGGAGAACGCCCAGTTGGTCGTATCCCGGATCGTTCTCGATGCGCTCAAAGGACTGAAACTGGAGTACCCGAAACTCAGCCCGGAGCGGCAGAAGGAGTTGCAGGCGAGCCGCAAACTGCTCGCCAAGTAGTGTGAGAGGCTAGGGCGCCACTCCAGCAGACTCCGGGTTCAGCCAGCCGCCTGGATCGTCGATCATCGATCCGGCTTCCGCCGGTCCCCAAGTGTTCCGGCCGTACTCATGGACCGGGGTCGCGTCGTCCAGCACCTGATCCACGATTTTCCATTGGGCTTCAATCGCATCCTCTCGTGCGAAGAGCGACTGATCGCCGCGCATCGCCTCTCCCAAGAGGCGTTCGTAGGGCGTCATCTCGTCGCCGCGCTGATGCATCGCGATCAGCTCGGCATCTTCGCCCTCCATTCGTTCGCCGGGAAGCTTTACGCGCATGCCGAGCGCGATCACAACCTCGGGGCTCAGGCGCAAGCGAAACCGATTTGGAAAGCCCGGCTCTTTTTCTTCAAATGTATCTCGCGGCGGGCGTTTGAAGCTGACGATGACCTCGGTTGCGGTGACCGGCAGACACTTCCCCGTCCGGATGTAGAACGGCACTCCAGCCCACCTCCAAGTATCGACGAAAAGCCTGACGGCGGCATACGTCTCGACGGTCGAATCCGGTGCGACACCTGCTTCCTGCCGGTAACCTTTAAACTGTCCACGGACCACGTCCGCCGGCGTAAGCGGCCTGACCGCTTTCAGGATGCGCGCTTTTTCGTTGCGAATCGCGTCGTGGTCCTCCCCGGTGGGTGGATCCATCGCGAGAAACGCCAGTACCTGCAACAAGTGGTTCTGAATCACATCGCGGATGGCCCCGGCTTCTTCGTAAAAGCCTCCGCGGCCCTGCACCCCAAACGTCTCCGCCATGATGATTTGTACCGAGCGAATGTGAGTGCGATTCCACACTGGTTCGAGCAAGGAATTGGCGAACCGTGTGTAGAGAATGTTCTGAACAGGCTCTTTGCCCAGGAAGTGGTCGATCCTGAAGATCGCGGATTCGGGAAAGAATTTATGAAGAATCTTGTGCAGTTCCCGCGCCGACGCGAGATCGCGCCCGAAGGGCTTTTCCACCACGACGCGCGCGTCTTTCGCGGCACCGGCATGCGCCAGTCCTTCCGCGACCGCGGCGAACATGCTGGGCGGGATCGCGAGGTAGTGCAGAGGCCGTTGAGCATTTCCCAGAAGCTGGCGCAGATGGGCGAAGGTAGCCGGTTCGCGGTAATCGCCGTCCACATAGCGGAGCAAGGCCGATAATTTCGCGAAGGCATCTTCGTCCAGACCGCCATGCGCGGTGATACTTTCGCGCGCGCGCGCCTTGAGCCGATCCAGGTTCCACCCGGCCTTGGCGACCCCGACGATGGGAATCGTCAGATTGCGCCGCTTCACCAGCGCTTGCAGCGCAGGGAAGATTTGCTTGTAAGCCAAATCTCCGGTTGCGCCAAAAAAAACCAGAGCATCCGATAGGGAAGCGTCCACGCTTTATTTATCGCACGAAAAAGGGGACAGACTGCTCTGTCCCCTCCCGCACACTTCTGACTTCGCCTGCCAGCGTGGGAGCGGACCGAGCGGTCTGTCCCCTTTTTCAAGACCGCTCTACTGAATAACCTGGAACAGGTCCTGCGGCGGCGCGGCTTTTCCGCGCGGCATCTGCAATTCCGGCATGGGAGCCGCCTGAAAGAGCTTGCGGCAGGGGACGGCCAGCCAGCGGGCCCAGGAGTTGGCTTTCTTCTGACGGGCGCTATCCGTCGCAATTCCTGTGCTCGCATACATCTGACGGTACAGTTTCGAGATAAAGACGAACGCCAGGCGCGCCTTGAGATTCGGCGTACAGCGCGACCGTTTCCAAACAGAACCCAAGCTATAGAAGTCATCCCACACGCCCTGGGTACGTGCCCGCAAATCCTCGGAGGTCATGGTGGGATGCGGCATGAACATTTTCGGCCGCTTGTGCGCGGGAATGAGCCAATAGCGGGTTATCGGGACGCCATCCACCTTGGCCGGATCGTCACCTTGCGCCTTCTCCCACTTCTCGAAGTCGACAGTGCCGGGAAAGGGCGTCAGCATGACGAACTGCGCGAAGGTCAGACCGGCCTTTTGGGCCAGATCCTGGGTGGCTTCAAACGTATGCGGGCGATCGCTGGGCAGGCCAAAAATGAACGAACCCAGAACATGCACGCCGTGATCGGAAAACGTCTTGAGCTGCTTCACCAGCTTGTCGCCGGAGAGGTTGAAATCCTTGTAGACCGTCTTCAAGCCTTCGGGGGTAACGGCTTCCACGCCCACCAACGCACCCCGGATCCGGGCTTTCTTCATGGCATCCAGAAACCCGGTGTCTTCCGCGGCCTCCATGGTGATCTGCGTGAAGAACGTCATGTCCTTGGGCAGCTCCGAGAGCCGCTCCATCAGCTCGAAGCGCTCCGCGCGCATAGCCTCAAGCTGATCGACGCGGGCCTGGTTGTTCTGGCGCTTGGCAAGCGCGATGTCCGTCAGGGTGACGGGATAAAAATTGTCGTCCGCGAGGGCGATGAATCGGAACCCGCGGCGGCGTAGGTCTACGATTTCTTCGATCACGGGGTCGGTCGCGCGCTGGCGGGGACGTTGTCCGTCGGTTCGCCACACGGAACAAAACGAGCAGTGTTTCGCGCATCCACGCACCGTCTGCACCGATGCCCACATATAACTATCGGGCGGCAGCAGATCCCAACGGGCCTGCTTGAAGTCCCCCGCTTCCACTCTTCCGCCGTTGTAGACCCGCTCCGGCGTGCCCGCCGCGCAGTCCCGGATAACGCGGTTCCAGACGATGTCGCCATCGCCTTTGACCACCGCGTGTGCCCCGCCCCGTTCAAACGGCTCATCCGGATAGAGCGTGGAGTGGATTCCCCCGAACACGACCCAGGCGCCCCGCTCCCGCACCGCCCGTCCCACCTCGTATCCTCGCAAGGCGTTACCCGTGTGGATGCCAATGCCCACGACGTCACCGGGCTTAATCCGCTCCAGATTAAGATGCTCCAAAGTTTCATCGCAGATTTCGGGATCGCCGAACGACTCATCGGTCGCAGCGGCCAGCACGTACAGCCATCGTGGTGTGATGACTGCCGTTCCGAAGGCAGCATCGCTTGGATTGACGAGGTGAATGCTCATGTTTAGGGGCCAACCTAGTGTACCAGCAGATCTTGGGTGACCCCCAGGGGGGCCGACCGGCCGCCGTCACAGGAGGGCGTGCCGACGATAAAACCAGGACTTTACTACTTGTACCAGCAAGAGGTAGGTAACGGCCAGACCGCCAATGGCGCCCAGCAACGATAGCGGCAGCGGCGTGAACTGCAATAGTTCGCCCAAGGCTGTATAGGGCAAAACGGCGGCGACGGCGACTATCCCGAATACCGCGGCGGCCAACGCCCGGCTAGGCCGGCTCTTGAATGGATTGCCCGCTGTCCGGATCACGAATACGACCAGCGTTTGGGTTGCCAGCGATTCGACGAACCAGCCGGTATGAAACAACGGCGCGTTCGAAGAAGCGTGAAATACCCACAGGAGCACTCCAAACGTAAGGAAATCATAAATCGAGCTGATGGGTCCGATGATCGTCATGAACTGGCGAATGAACCCGATTTGCCATCGCTTCGGCCGGCGCAGCAAAGCTGGATCCACATTGTCACTCGGGATGCTGATCTGCGAGACGTCATATAGAAAGTTATTCAGCAGGATCTGCGTCGGCAGCATGGGCAGAAACGGCAGGAAGAGCGACGCCGCGGCCATGCTGAACATATTTCCGAAGTTCGAGCTGGTGCCCATGACGATGTACTTCATGATGTTCGCGAAGCAGCGGCGGCCCTCGATAATCCCGTGGTTGAGGACGTCGAGATCCTTTTCCAGCAGGATGATTTTCGCGGCGTCTTTCGCGACTTCGACGCCGTTCACGACGGAAATGCCCACGTCGGCGGTGTGCAGCGACGGAGCGTCATTGATCCCGTCGCCGATGTACCCGACCACGTGCCCGCGAGCTTTCAGCGCGAGGATCACCCGGTTTTTTTGCTCCGGCGACACTCTGGTAAAGATGGCGCCATGCTCCGCCTGGTATGCCAAGGCGGGGTCGTCCATGGTGTCGACCTGATCGCCGGTGACGATGCGGTCTATCGGGAGCCCGACATCCCGGGCGATCTTCTGCGTCACATACCGGTTGTCGCCGGTCATGATGACCACCGCGACCCCGTTCTGCTTGAGCGCTTCGAGTACGGCGGGAATCCCCTCTTTGGGCGGATCCAGGAAAGCCGCGAAACCGGCCAAGTTCATGCTCGTTTCGGCCGCCGTGGTGTAGGTGTCTTGTTTTTCTACCTTTCTAACGGCGACCCCCAGAACACGGAACCCGTCGGCGCTCAACTTCTGGAAAGTCTCCGCGGCCTGCGCCTTCCGGGCCTCGTCGAACGGCTGGGGAACCCCGTCAACGCTGACTGTCTGGCAGATCGCGAAAATGCTTTCGGTCTCGCCTTTGGTGACCAGGAGGCATTCGTCACCATGCCGGACCACTACGGAGAGACGCTTACGGTTAAAGTCGAAGGGGATTTCGTCCAGCTTCTGATATTCGACGATCTGGGGATGCTGGTGCTTCAGAACCGCATCGTCCAGGGGACTCTTGATGCCCGCCTGAAAGAAGCTGTTCAGGTAGATGAAACGCAGAACGCTGTCGTCGTCTTTCCCTTGAACGTCCACGTGCCGGTCGAGCTCGATCTCGCCTTCGGTCAGTGTGCCGGTTTTATCGCTGCATAGGATCTCGATGCTTCCGAAATCCTCAATAGCGGAAAGTTGTTTGACCAGAACTTTCTTCTTGGTCATCCGCCGCGCTCCCTGCGCCAGCGTGACCGTGATGATCATCGGCATCATCTCCGGCGTCATTCCCACGGCCAGCGCCACGGAGAAAAGGAAGGACTCGAGAATCGGGCGGTGGAACGCGATATTCACCAGCAGGACAAACAGCACCAGCAGCATGATCACCCGGGTGATCATGATCCCGAAGCGCCGTATGCCGCGTCCGAATTCGGTCTCGGGCGGCCGCGCGGCCAGACGCTGGGCAATCTCGCCGAAGGCGGTGTTCCTGCCCGTACGAGCGATGACCGCCGTGCCGATTCCGGTCTGAACCGCGGTGCCCATAAAGACGCAGTTCCTTGCGTCCGCGATTCCGTGTTTTCCCGGAGGCAAATCACCGCACGTCTTCTCGACGCACAACGATTCGCCGGTAAGCGCAGACTCCCGCACCTGCAGGTCTTTGACGGACAGCAGACGGGCATCCGCCGGCACCAGATCCCCCGCGTTAAGCCGGATGATGTCGCCGGGCACCAGGTCCGCCACCGGCATTTCCTGCTCGCGCCCGTCGCGCATCACCGCGGCAGTGGTGGCAACCTGCTTCCGGATCTCCTCCATCGCATGCTGAGCCTGAAATTCCATGAAGAAGTTCAGCAGCACGCTCAGCAGGACGATTGCGATGATGATCGATCCACCCACCGGATCGCCCAGCGCGAGCGATATGCCGCTAGCCACCAGAAGGATGATGACCAGTGGATTGATCAGCAGGCGGAGGAGACTGACCAAGCCTGCGAAGCGCGATTCCCTGACCATGCTGTTTGGACCGTAGCGAATCAAGCGACGCTGTGCCTCATCGGAAGTCAGCCCCTCCGGGGTCGCCTGGAGCAGTTCCAGTAGTTCCGGCTGAGGCTTGTTCCAGAAATCCTTAAGAGGCGTGACTGGTTTGTCCGTGCGCATTATGCCCGTTCAGGAGAATAGCAATTCGCCCACCCGAGCAATTCGTGCCAGGCCTCTCCACTTTGGCAACTAAAGTGCCAATGATTTTAGCCATGAGCCGCAGAGGATGCGTCGTACTACTCGGAGATTTTTCGAACGAACGCCTGGATCTGGCTGCCATCGGACACGATTTTGGATGGTCCGTCGCCCCGGCCGCGGACCTGCCCGGTCTCAGAGCGATTGGCCAGTCACGAACCGTGATCGCCGTGCTCATTCAGGCTGGGACGCTCTATTTGCCCTGGCCGGACGCCATGCGGGCTATCAGAGCTGTGGCTCCGCGGGCGCGAATCATCGTGTGCCACAAGGTTGACCAGGCCCATTTCCGTGCAGAAATGGTAGATTCCGGCGCTTTCGGAGTTCTGCTGTCACCGCTCGCCAAATCCGAAGTCCGCCAGTCGCTTGGGTTCGTTTGGGCCTCCAAGATTACACCGTTGCCGCACGCTTCATCCACCGCCAAGAAAATTCACCTGATCGGCACTCCTGCCCGGCGTGTTGGCGCGGCTTAATCACCTGGGGATGGGTGAAAGCACCCAGTCACTGAGGCAATGGACGCCGTCTGAAGAATGCGAGCAAGAAGCTCCCCACGCTCAGCAGTTCCCCCAACAGGAATAACCACCAGTCAAACGGATGCGGCAGATTCCCCGCCAGTACGTGCCGGAAATCCCAGGTGAATGACAGGATTACCAGCGCGCCTCCCCAAAACAGTCCGATCCACTGAAGCGATCGGAGGATCACGGGACGCCACAGAGCCGCCAGTCCGCAGCCCACAATCGTGAACGATACGATCACCGGCGCCAGAATCGGAGCCACCCAGGGCACGGGCAGCAGAAACAGGATATCCCAGGTCAGCAGCGACGCAGGCCATCCGATCCACAGCTTAAGAAACAGGTAAAACGATATGTCCCACACTCCGAAGGCGACCGAGAACGCCGGCAGCCACAAAGACCGTTCACCGCAGACCAGCATTGCCGCTGCCGCCAGCATCAGGATAGTCGCGGCTTCGCGGATCACTTCCACATTCAGAAGCCGGGCCGTCTCCGGCGCTGCGGCGACCATACGGTCGCGATCCAGCAACGGGAACAGGTCGCCCGGAGCCCGCCCGGGTGTCAGCAGCTGGCGCAAGGGCTCATAGAGAGCTCGCAGATAGATGACGACAGCAGCTTCGACGTAGCCGAAGGAGATGCCGAACAGGACGAGTGCAACTACTGTCCGTCGCAGGTGACCCTTCATGACGGTCGGCTAGTGTCGCCGGACGCACTTCGAGTACAGATCGGGAAAAACACCCTGCGGATCATAAATCTGTTTGAGCTGCGTATAGCGCGGCTGGTCGTAGATGCTCCAGAACTCCGCCTCATCGTACCAAGCCGAGGAGTATAATCCCTTAGCGCCCCCGAGTTCCATCGTCTTCCGCTCGATCTTGCGATTGAAGTGCCCCTTTTCGTATGTGGACGGGATCACGTCCCAGAATCCAAAGTTGACGTGCAGTCCCTCCCGGAGTGGACTGAGATCCCAGTGCCGGTTTGAAGACCGGGTTTTGAATGGGCACATCCACACCGGTGTGATGCCGATCTCCGATAGCAGGAAATCGAAAAACGCCGGCGCATGGTGGATGGGAATATCCACATCCTGGATCACCGATTCGGTGCCGCCCGAATCCGGCATGAGCTTGTAGGACAGCCTCATGATCCGCTGGTAGGTCGCCGAGTTCAGGGCCCATTTCGCGAACCGCCGTACTGCGGGCTTTTGTACGTAGAAGTGCTTCGAGCACCAGAACCAGTCCGTATCCCAGCGCCAGATGTAGTCTTTGGCCGTAAGCCAGTCCTCCGACTTTCGCTGGATGGACTTGTAGTAGATGTCCATATATGTGTAGTCACTAACCGAGGAAACTTCATCCACACATTCACCCTCGGTGAGGTACATCTCGCCGCGCGAAAAGATCGTCCCGTCGAGATAATCCACCGCACTATCCGCCCGCTCGGCGACCCGGGCAAAATAGGTCTCTGGATCGCTGAAACGGGTGTGCGTCAGGCGCACATACGGCTTGGCGGGGATTAGCCGGATCTTCAACCGCAGCGCGTAACCCAGCGTGCCGTAGGAATTTGGGAACCCGAAGAACAGATCCGGATTCTCCCGGCAGGAACAGGTCATCAGACGTCCACCCCCGAGCAGAATCTCCATCCTCTCAACGGTTTCATGGACTAAACCGAACTTAAAAGATGAAGATTCGATTCCCAATCCACTGACCGCCCCTCCGACGGTAATCGTCTTAAGCTGCGGGACCACGGCCGGCAGAAGCCCGTGCTTGAGCGTTTCGTCGACCAGCGCTTCATAGGTGATCATGCCCTCGACGTCGGCCGTCATCCGCTGCGGATCGATCGCCAGAACGCGATTGAAAGCCCGCACGTCGATGAAATACTTCCCCGACTGGGAGCGGTCCCGGAACAGATTGGAGGTGGATTTACGGAGACCGATCCGCTCGCCGCGCGCTCCGGCCCGGCCGATCTCCGCCGCGAGGGTTGCGGCCCTCCTCTGATGGGCTGTCTCCAGATCCATAAGACCGCAACCCTACCGGACCGGTGTGTAAGAAGAAATGTCGCCCTTCGAAAGGACGACCTGCCAAAGCTGAAGCCTGCGGGAGCGGAAGGATCCCGCTGAGGCCATCAAGTAATACTTCCACATACGATAAAAGCGATCGCCATACGTCGGGCGCAGGCCCGGCCACGCTCGCTCGAAATTCTTCCACCATGCCATGACTGTTCGATCGTAATCCGGTCCGAAGTTGTGCCAGTCCTCGGCGACCCACACGCCCTCCCAGGCCGTGGTCAACTGTGCCATGGACGGAATCAGGCCATTCGGGAAGATGTACTTGTGAATCCAAGGATCGGTATACGAATACGACTCATTGGAGCCGATGGTATGCAGTAAAAAGAGCCCCTGGTCTTTGAGGCAGCCGTGCGCCAGTTGCATGAACTGGCGGTAGTTCTTGTGTCCGATGTGCTCGCATAGCCCGATGGACACGACACGATCGAAGCGGTTGGTTTCGAGCGCGGCCTCACGGTAGTCCTTCTGCTCGAAGCGCACCGGCAAGCCCTTGCAGAGATCCCGTCCGAACGCCACCTGCTCGCGGGAGATGTTGTAGCTGACCACGTGGCAGCCATATTCCTTAGCGGCAAAATGAGCGAATCCACCGAACCCGCCGCCGAGTTCGAGCAGCGTCATGCCCGGCGTAAGTTGCAATTTGCGGCAAATCAAGTGCAGCTTGTTCTCCTGGGCCTGATCGAGAGTGGCCGCGTCTTTCCAGTAGGCGCAGGTGTACTGCATCCGGCGATCCAGCATGGCCTGATACAGCTGATTTCCGAGGTCGTAATGCGCGTGCGCCACTTGTTTCGCGCGCTGCATCGTTTGCAGATTCAGCGCCCGTGTCTTCAATACCAGCAAGGCCGTCTTCAGATCGTGAACACGGCTCGCCAGGTCGGCCCGCCGGAATCGGGTGAAGAATTCGTCCAGAGCGGGAACGTCCCACCAGCCGTCCACATAGGATTCACCCACGCCGATGCTGCCTTCGCCCAGTGCCCGATCGAAGAACCTCTCATCGTGAATCTGAATGTCCCACGGCTGCGACCCGTCCACCCCGATGCCGGCGTACGCCAAGAGTTCGGTGACCTTCCGCGCGGCGGGCGAGTCACTCCACACTTTCTGTTTGTCAGAATTCCGCGACTGGGACTCTTGCCAACCCTCAAAAGTACTAGTCTTGTTCATCATCGTTTCACCTAATGCCTCCCTGCAATTAGATGATCCTCCGGGACAATTAGTATATTCCAATTGGAATGTTTTTTTTGGGGGCAGGGATAACCCTTCCATGCAGCTTGCCCCCTTCCAAGCTTTGTCCCAAAATATTTGGCGGCGCGGCGGCCAGGGCTGCTCCGGCGCCTGCCGCGGACAACAGCTTCCGGCGGCTTACCGTGCGTCCCACGCTGATAGACTACTTGATTCGCAATAATGAAGGAAACCCTCTATACAAACCAATGCCTACTATGAAAGCAGTTCGATTCCATACCTACGGGACGCCGGACGTCCTGGTTTACGAAGACGCCCCCAAGCCCGAACCAGCCCCCGGAGAAGTTCTCGTAAAGGTTCACGCCACATCCGTGAACCCCATCGATTGGAAAGTCCGCGCCGGACACCTGCGGGGCTTCCGCGACTATCCGCTTCCATTCATCCTGGGTTGGGACGTTTCGGGCATAGTAGAGTCAATCGGCTCCGGCGTGATCGGATTCAAGCCGGGCGATGACGTCTACGGCCGGCCCGACATCGCGCGCAACGGCGCCTATGCCGAGTACGTCGCGGTGAAGGAATCCGATCTCGCGCGCAAGCCGAAGAGCCTGGATCACATTCATTCGGCCGCGATCCCGCTGGCCGGGCTGACCGCGTGGCAGGCGCTGTTCGACACCGCGGGCCTGACCGCCGGGCAGAGGGTCCTGATCCAGGCCGCCGCGGGAGGCGTAGGGCACCTCGCGATCCAGTTCGCCAAGCTCAAGGAGCTATACGTCGCGGGCACCGCCAGCGGCCGCAATCAGGAGTATCTCAAGCAGCTGGGCTGCGATCTGCCCATCGACTACGGGACCACGCGTTTCGAGGATGTGGTTCACGACTTTGACGCCGTGGTCGAGAGCATGGGCGGCGATGTGCGAAACCGATCCTGGAAAGTCTTGAAAAAGGGTGGAATCCTGGTGGCGTTGATCGGTCCTCCGCCTTCGGAAGAAGACGCTAAGGCGCACGAAGTTCGCGCGAGCATCATTTGGGGGCAGGCCAAACCCGAGCAGCTTACCGAGATCGCGCGTCTGGCCGACTCAGGGCGGGTTAAGCCCGAAATCGCGGCGGTATTTCCGCTGCGCGACGCCGCGGATGCCCATAAGATGAGCGAAACCGAGCATGTGCGTGGAAAGATCGTCATCCAGGTGATTTAAAGGCCCTGCATGGACGATTTTCTGCGGGCAGCGATCGAAGAGGCCAGGAAAGGGCTGGCGAAAGGCGGCATTCCCATCGGCTCCGTGTTAGTGATTGACGGCAAGATTGTCGGTCGCGGGCACAATCAGCGAGTACAGCAGGGCAGCGTCATCCGCCACGCGGAAATGGACTGTCTGGAGAACGCCGGCAGACTGCAATCCTCCGACTATCGCCGCGCGACGCTCTATTCCACCCTGTCCCCCTGCGACATGTGCAGCGGCGCTGCTTTGCTGTACAAGATCCCCCGCGTGATCATCGGCGAGAACCGGACGTTTCAAGGCCCGGAAGACTACGTCCGCTCACGCGGCGTCGATGTCCAAGTGGTTGAAAATGTTGAGTGTGCGGAACTCATGGAACGGTTCATCCGGGAGCATCCAACTCTCTGGAACGAAGACATCGGAGAGTTGAACAACCGGTGACGTTCCACGGTATCCTGTGAATACATGAGTAGTCCAAGCTTGGCGCCTCAAGGCGTCAAAATCGATGCGCCGATTCCCCCGGGATGTCAAGAAATTCTTACCCCCGAAGCCGTAGCTTTCGTGGCCGATCTTCACCGCAAATTCGACCCCCAGAGAAGAGCCCTTCTGAATCGCCGCCTTGTACGCCAGGCGGCAATCGACGCGGGCCAACTTCCCGATTTCCTCCCGGAAACCGCGGAAATCCGCAGGAGCAATTACGTCGTCGCCCCAATCCCCCAGGATCTGCTCGACCGGCGCGTCGAAATCACCGGACCCGTCGACCGCAAGATGGTGATCAACGCGCTCAACTCCGGCGCGAACGTCTTCATGGCGGATTTCGAAGACTCGAATTCTCCCACCTGGGAAAATAATCTAACCGGCCAGATCAACGTGCGCGACGCGGTTCGCGGCGACATCGAGTACACCAGTCCTGAAGGCAAACACTACAAGCTGAATCCCAAATCCGCCGTTCTTTTCGTTCGCCCGCGCGGCTGGCACCTGCTCGAAAGACACGTCCAGGTCGACGACCAGCCGATCTCCGGCTCACTCTTCGATTTCGGTCTGTATTTCTTTCACAACGCCAAGGCGCGGACGGCGAAAGGCACGGCTCCGTATTTCTATCTGCCGAAAATCCAGAGCCACCTCGAAGCGCGCCTCTGGAACGACGTTTTCGTCCACGCGCAACAGGCCTTGGGCGTTCCCAATGGAACCATCCGCGCGACCGTCCTGATCGAGACGATCCTCGCCGCGTTCGAGATGGACGAAATTCTGTGGGAGCTGCGCGACCATTCCGCGGGCCTGAACTGCGGGCGCTGGGATTACATCTTCAGCTTCATCAAGACGTTCAAGAATCATCCCAAGTTCATGATGCCGGATCGCGTCACCGTCACCATGGACAAGCCCTTCCTGAAATCCTACGTGGATCTGCTCATCCAGACGTGTCACCGCCGCGAGATCCATGCCATGGGCGGCATGGCGGCGCAGATTCCCATAAAAAGTGATGCCGCCGCGAACGAAGCGGCCATGGATAAGGTCCGTCAGGATAAGATTCGCGAAGTGAAAGCCGGGCACGACGGAACCTGGGTGGCGCATCCCGGGCTGGTCCCGATCGCCAAGGAGATCTTCGACCTGTACATGAAGACTCCGAACCAGATTCACGTGAAGCGCGAAGACGTGAAGGTGACCGCAGCCGATCTTTTAAATGTCCCCGAGGGTCAGATCACCGACCAGGGTTTGCGTTTGAACGTGGACGTCGGCATCCAGTATCTGGAATCCTGGCTGCGCGGCAACGGCTGCGTGCCGATTTACAACCTGATGGAAGACGCCGCCACCGCGGAGATCTCGCGCACACAGGTGTGGCAGTGGATGCATCATGGCGCGCAGCTATCCAACGGCCAGAAACTTTCGGCGCCGCTGATCCGCGACACTATCAAGGAGCAGCTCGCCCAGATCCGCTCGAACATGGGCGATGAACGCTACGAGAAGAGAAAGTTCCCCCAGGCGGCGCAGCTGTTCGAGCTGATGATGGTCAATCCCGAGTGCAAGGACTTCCTCACGCTCGAAGCGTACCGGTATCTGTAGGTGAATCCAAGAACGCTTGAGGACTTGCGCGGAATACTCGGCCCGCACGGGCTGATTTCATCCAGTGAGGAGCTGCGCACCTACGAATGTGACGGCCTCACCAACTTTCGCGTGATTCCGAGCGCGGTGGTTCTTCCCGATTCCACGGAACAAGTGCAGGCAGTCGTGCGGGTGTGCCATCGCGAGCGGATTCCTTTCGTCGCGCGCGGTTCCGGCACGGGCCTGAGCGGCGGAGCGCTGCCGGTGGCCGGCGGAATCGTGATCAGCCTGGCGCGCATGAGGCGGATCCTCGAAGTCGACCTGCCCAACGCTCGCGTGGTCGTCGAACCGGGCGTGATTAATCTGGACGTCACGGGCCGTGTCGCTTCCGCGAATTTCTTCTATGCTCCCGACCCGTCCTCTCAGTCGGTGTGCAGCATCGGCGGCAACGTTGCGGAAAATTCCGGCGGCGCGCACTGCCTGAAATACGGCTTCACGACCACCCACGTGCTGGGACTCGAAGTAGTCCTGCCGGATGGATCGCTGGTGCACTTCGGCGGCAAGACGCTGGACGCGCCCGGCTACGATCTAGCGGGCGTGTTCGTGGGCTCCGAAGGGACGTTGGGGATCGCGACCAAGATCACTCTGCGAATCGTGAAGCGGCCTGAGTGCGTGCGGACACTATTAGCCGCGTTCCATAGCCCCACCGAGGCGGGCGCCGCGGTCAGCGGAATCATCGCGGCGGGAATGCTGCCGGCCGCCATCGAAATGATGGACAACCTGGCGATTCAAGCCGCCGAGGCCGCCGTTCACGCCAACTATCCCGACTGCGGCGGACTCCTTCTCGTCGAGTTGGATGGGCCTTTGGCCGAAGTCGACGCGCTGATGGCGCAGGTCGACGAAATCTGCCGCCAGCATGGAGCATGGGAAATTCGCGTGGCGCAATCGGAAGCCGAACGGGCTCTGGTCTGGAAGGGACGCAAGGCTGCGTTCGCGGCCATGGGCCGGATCTCGCCCAACTACATTGTGCAGGATGGAGTGATCCCGCGAACTTCCCTGCCCCAGATTCTGAGCGAGATCGATCAACTGAGCGCGCAGACCGGATTGCGAGTCGCCAACGTCTTTCATGCCGGCGACGGAAATCTGCATCCACTGGTCCTGTACGATCGCCGAATTGAGGGTCAGGAAAAAGCCGCCGAGCGGCTGTCGGAAAGAATCCTGGAGCTGTGCATCGAAAAGGGCGGATCGATCACCGGCGAGCACGGAGTGGGCGAAGAAAAGAAACACATGATGTCGAAGATGTTCGCGGAGCCGGACTTGGACACCATGCAGCGTGTGCGCTGCGCCTTCGATCCCCTGCATCTTTCCAATCCCACCAAGGTTTTCCCGCGAACTCGCCTGTGTGGCGAAAAACCCGGCGAGTATGTGCCCCATCCGCTGGAAATCGCCGGCGTGGCGGAGCGATTTTAGGCATGAGCCGAGCGGTTTTGACCGCAGCAGAGCGATTTGGCGCAGCCATCGTCGAGCCTGCCGACGAGAAGGAAACCGCCGCGATTCTGCGAAACGCCAATGAAACCGGACAGGCCGTCATTCCAACCGGTGGTGGAACGAAGCTCGATTGGGGCAATCCGCCCCGAAAGGCGGACATACTTCTTTCTATGCGCCGCCAGAGCCGGATCATCGAGCATGCCTGGGCCGATCTGACCGTGACCGTCGAAGCCGGGTGCACGATCGCAGAGTTGCAACGCACGCTGGCCGAGCACGGGCAGCGTCTGGCCATCGACCCTCTATGGCCGGAGCGGGCGACCATCGGTGGAATCCTCTCGACCAACGATAGCGGGGCTCTCCGACTCGGCTACGGAAGTTTGCGCGACCTGATCATCGGCATCACGCTGGCGCTGCCAGACGGCACCATCGCGTCGAGCGGCGGCAAAGTGGTCAAGAACGTCGCTGGTTACGATCTTCCAAAACTGGCAACGGGCTCGCTGGGAACACTCGGTGTGATTACGCGAGCCGTGTTCCGCCTGCATCCGCTTCCACGTAACACGAAAACACTGACCATCGCCGTGGACGACGCAGTCTCGATGCAGCGCGTGGTTTCCGCGATTCTGGGCGCACAGCTCGCGCCCGCCGCTGTCCAAGTGAGACAGGGAAATGTCGATATCTTGTTGGAGGGAACTCTGGATGGCATCGCCGCGCAGGAGTCGGCGATCGACAAGTTCGGAAACGTAAGGGAGGGCTCAGCCGCAGTGTGGAACGCCCGGGAAGAACTCTGGCACGACACACCGATGGTAAAGTTCACAACGCTTCCCGCACGGATCGCAGCCGCGTCGGCGTCATTCTCACGCTTCGTGACTCAAGCCACCGGGATCGGTTACGCCCAGTTCGATGGCGATCTTCAGGCACTTAGGACGGCGATGGAAAAAGACGGCGGATCTTTAATGATCTTCGGTAATACCGCAATCGACGCGTGGGGCTCGCCCGGCGACGCATTACCCCTGATGCGCGCCGTGAAGGAACAGTTCGATCCCAAGGGCACGTTGAATCCCGGCCGCTTCGTAGGTGGCATCTAAAATGACGCCTGCTCCGAACCAAGCATTCGACCGGCACCATCCGCCGCCGCCCGAGCTCATCAATCAATGCGTGCATTGCGGGTTCTGCCTGCCCGCCTGCCCGACCTACGTGCTGTGGGGCAACGAAATGGATTCGCCGCGCGGGCGCATCTATCTGATGAAGATGGCGAGCGATGGCGCCACCGCCATGACCGATCCATGGGTCCAGCACATCGACACGTGCCTGGGGTGCATGTCGTGCATGACCGCATGTCCCTCCGGTGTCGATTACGCCAAGCTTATCGAAGCGACACGCGCGCAGGTCGAACGACGGCACCCGCGATCCGCCGGCGAACGGCTGCAACGCTGGATGATCTTCAGCACCTTTCCGCGCATCGACCGATTGCGGCTTCTGCGGGTTTTCCTGCGCGCTTATCAACGATGGGGACTGCAATCTATCGTTCGCGGATCGGGAATCCTGAAGCTGTTGCCGAAGCAATTGCGCGCGATGGAAGCGCTGATGCCGAAGCTCGGAGCAAGCGGCAGCATTGCGGCTGTGACTCCCGCGCAAGGCCAGAAACGCAAACGGGTCGGCCTGCTGCTGGGATGCGTCCAGCGCGAATTCTTACCAGAAATCAATGCGGCCACCGTGCGCGTGCTGGCGGCCGAAGGCTGCGAGGTGATCGCGCCCGCCGATCAGCCCTGCTGCGGAGCTCTGATGGTCCATGCCGGCGAAGAAACGCCCGCACTCGACCTGGCGCGCCACGTGATCGACGTCTTCGAACGCGCCAACGTCGACGTCGTCATCACCAATGCCGGTGGCTGCGGATCGAACGTCCGCGAGTACGGCTATCAGTTGCGCGACGATCCGCAGTATGCCGAACGTGCGGCGCGATTCTCGGCCAAGTGCAAAGATGTCTGCGAGTTCCTGGAAGAGCTGGGTCCCCAGGCTGCCCGCAAGCCGCTGAACCTGCGCGTCGCCTATCACGATTCGTGCCACTTGCAGCACGCGCAGCGAGTCCGAACGCAGCCCCGGGCACAGCTCTCCGCTATCCCTGGGGTCGAGATGCTGGATCTGCCCGAATCGACTCTGTGCTGCGGTTCGGCCGGCATCTACAACCTGGTCCAGCCCGATACGGCCGACGCCCTGGCCGATCGCAAGGCGCAATACATTACGAAAGCCAAGCCTGATGTGGTCGCCACCGGCAACGTCGGGTGTATGCTGCAGATCGCCGCGGCGCTCGAACGCCAAGGCCAAAAGACGCCGGTGCTGCACACGATTCAGTTGGTCGACGCCTCGCTGCGTGGCACGATGCCGGCTGGCATATAGTAGTACGGATGAGAAAACTCCTCCCCGTCCTGCTGGCGACCGCGACGCTCGCCATGGCGCACACCGTTTCCGGCCGCGATGCCGATTTCGTCCGCAACTCGACCGGTGCGCATATTGCACCCTTCCTGTACCTGGGCGCGAAGCACATGGTCACCGGCTACGATCACCTGCTCTTCCTGGTAGGCGTGATCTTCTTCCTGTACAAGTTGAAGGACGTGGCGATCTACGTAACGTGTTTCGCCGTGGGCCACAGCGTTACTCTATTGGCGGGCGTGCTGGGCGGGATCCACGTCAACTCCTACATCGTGGACGCCCTGATCGGACTTTCGGTGGTCTATAAAGCCTTCGATAATCTCAACGGATTCCGGACTCTGTTCGGCTTTCAGATCAACACCAAGGCCGCGGTATTCGGATTCGGATTGATTCACGGATTCGGCCTGGCGACCAAGCTTCAGGAGTTTAATCTCTCGCGCGTAGGGTTGGTCGCAAATATGATCTCGTTCAACGTCGGAGTCGAGATCGGCCAGCTTCTCGCCCTGACCGTCATTCTCTTCGTCATGACCCAGTGGCGACGCACGGCCGACTTCGGAAAGCACGCCGTCTTCGCCAACGTCCTGTTGATGACCGCCGGCTTCCTCTTAATCGGATATCAACTGTCTGGTTACGCCTTCGGGAGCGCAGCATGAATCCCGCCTCTGTGCACATGCCCACCGCTGGCGGCTTGCTGCTGCGTGTGGCGATCGCCGCTCTCGTCGGAGCGATCCTCACGGTGTGCGTAATCATGCCCGCTGAGTACCGCAAAGATCCTACGGGTTTCGGGAAGCTCACCGGTCTGATCGCACTCGCGACGCCCACCGTCGCCAGACCAGTAGCCGCTGCTCCGGCGGACGCGAACGCGGCAGGCAAGACCACGCCCGCGCTCACGACGAACGCCTGGTACTATCCAGCCGAGTACCGGACCGACACGGTCAAGATTCCGCTCGGTCCCGACGGCGAGATCGAGTACAAGGTTGCCATGAAGGCCGGTGAATCGATGGTCTACAGCTGGTCCGTGGATCACGAAAGCGTGTACTACGACTTTCACGGGGAACCCTCGAACGATCCCAAGCACGCGGTGCGCTATCGCGAGGAGCAGGAAAACACCAAGGGCAACGGAACCTTGGTCGCTCCGTTTGAAGGAATCCACGGCTGGTTCTGGCTGAATTTGAGCGGCAAGCCGATCGTCATCACGCTGAAGATGAGTGGCTTTTACCAGCTCCACAAGATGTAAAAATCACCCCGGCACGGAGCCGCTGATTTTCGCTAAAATCAAGAAGTCCGCATCGGAATAAATGGAGGCTTCAGTATGGACGGCACACTGATCGGCGAGACGATGAAGATCAAAGGCGAGGTCACCAGCAAAGAGACGCTGCAGCTCAACGGCGAGCTGGAAGGCCAGGTGAACCTGGACAGCCGCCTCACCATCGGCCCTAAGGGAAAGGCCTCCGCGAACATCAAGGCCAAAGAAGTGGATATCGCCGGAGCGGTGCAGGGCAACATCGATGCTTCCGAGCGCATCATCCTTCGCAAAGGCGCGAACCTGGTGGGCGACGTACGAACCGCGGGAATCGTGATCGAAGACGGCGCCTATTTCAAAGGCGGCGTCGACATCGCCAAGCCGGCACAACCTAAGTCCTAGCCCAGAATCCAGCAGAGTGTCTTCCTCAGGAACCTTCACGCTGAGTCCGGATCAGCGCGCGGCGCTCGAACGCATTCTCGACGACTGGCGCGCCGGCAATAAAATCGCACGTCTTTGGTCCAGGGATGCCTCGCTGTGGACCGGCTCGGATGAGAGCAGGTGGCTCGGCTGGCTGGATATTGTCGAGGCGCAGCTGAACGACTCCGGCAAGTTCGCCCAATTCGCCAAGGACGTAAGGGAGCGTGGATTCACGCACATCCTGCTGCTCGGTATGGGCGGGTCCAGCCTCTGCCCGGAAGTGCACGCGCGCTCCTTCGGCAAGCCGGACGGGTTCCCCGAGCTGCACGTGCTCGATTCCACTGACCCGGCGCAGATCCTGGCCGTTGAGAGCCGCGTCGATCTGGCGCGCACGCTGTTTATCGTCTCCAGCAAGTCTGGATCGACGCTCGAACCGAACATCTTCAAGCAGTATTTCTTCGAGCGTGCCGGCCGCGACGCCAGCCGCTTCGTCGCCATCACCGATCCCGGCTCGAAGATGCAGCAGGTGGCCGAGCGCGACGGATTCTGGCACGTATTCTACGGCTTGCCGAGCATCGGTGGACGTTATTCGGCGCTCTCCGACTTCGGAATGATTCCAGCGGCGGGCATGGGCATCGACGTTCCCATGTTTGCTGGTCTTGCCCAGGGCATGGTCGAGGCGTGTTCGCCGCCGCATCCCGTGAAGGATAATCCCGGCGTGCTGCTGGGCGCACTATTAGGATCGCTCGCGTTGGCCGGACGCGATAAGGTCACCATCATCGCTTCACCCGGCATTCACGATCTGGGCGCATGGCTCGAGCAGTTGATCGCCGAGTCCACCGGCAAGATCGGAAAAGGCCTGATTCCGGTGGATCGCGAGCCGCTGGGCGCGCCTTCGGTCTATGGATCGGACCGCGTCTTCGTGTACGAACGTTTGGAGAATGCCCCCGACCTGCAACAGGACCTGGCCGTCGCCGCGCTCGAAGCGGCCGGTCAGCCCGTGGTGCGTTTATCGGTCCCGGACGTCTACCATCTTGGCGCGGAGTTCTTCCGCTGGGAGATCGCGACGGCCGTGGCGGGTTCCGTTCTCAGCCTCGATCCCTTCAATCAGCCGGATGTCGAAGCGGCCAAGATCGCGGCCAAGAAGCTGACCGCGGCATTCGAGGAATCGGGCTCGCTGCCGCCCGAATCCGGCGTCGTGCGGATCGAGGATGCGGATCTGGAAGCGCGCTTGCGCGCGATCTTCAACGTGACCCGCGCCGGCGACTATTTCGGACTGCTGGCGTACATCCAGAGGAACGAAGCGCACGAGACCGCGCTGCAGGCCACGCGCCTCAGGATTCGCGACGCTAAAAAGGTCGCGACGGTCCTGGGATTCGGGCCGCGGTTCCTGCACTCCACGGGTCAGTTGTACAAAGGCGGACCGAACACCGGCGTGTTCCTTCAAATCACTTGCGACGATGCCAAGGACGTTCCGGTTCCGGGGCAGAAGTACACGTTCGGAGTGGTGAAGGCGGCGCAGGCCAGCGGCGACCTGCAAATTCTTCGCGAGCGCGGCCGCCGGACGCTGCATGTTCATCTCGGATCGGATGTAGGCGCAGGTCTCGCGAAACTCGCCTCAGCTGTCGAGCGCGCGTTACAATAGAGGTCTATCACTTTCCTGATCGGGCCGGTAGCTCAGTTGGTAGAGCATCGCACTTTTAATGCGGTGGTCGCGGGTTCGAGCCCCGCCCGGCTCACCAAAACCATCAACGACTTGCGGGAGTGCCGCTTCGCGACTGACACCGACGACTGACACCGTCAATTGACGATTCCCTTCTCGGCGGGCGCTGCAGCTTCCTTGGCCTTCAGGTGCAGTTCCAGCTTTCCAGCCATTTCCCGCAACCGGCGATCGCTCACGATGTGGTAGCGATCGAAGACGGCACGGGTGCGGTGACCGGAGATCTCCATCGCCTCTTTCTCCGACAAGCCGGCCTCGATCATGTTGGTGAGCGCTGTGCGCCTCAGATCGTGGAATAGAGCCTCTGGAACTTTGGCCGCAGCGCATGCGGCCGCCCAGGCTTTTTCGAAATCCTGGACCGGGTTACCGTTGCGCTGCACCAGCAGCGCACAATCCGGCCGCGGCGTCTTCAGCGTCCGGTATTCCTCGGCGATCGCGGACAGCGCAAGGTCGAGCTCGGCGGCCATGTCGCCATAGATCGGCAGGAACCGAGGCGCGCCTTTGTTGGCCGCGCGGCGGCCCGGTAGCTCGATCCGGAGCTTCTTCAGATCGATCATGTCTCTTCGGATCTGGAGGATCATCCCCTTCCGGAGGCCCGTGTGGTAGCCGATCACCAGCGCGATGCGAGCGTAGCGTGGCAGCAGGTCCCGCACGGCCCGATAGTTTTCATGTGTGACGACGCCCTGACGCGGCTCAGCGACTGGCAGCATTTCAAAATGGGGAACGCGGAGCACCAGAGGCGGATCCTGCTGTGCACCGAGTTTCATCGCGCGGCGAATGTAAGCGAGCGCACGATTGATCGTCGCGTTGGCCGGCGCCGGATCTTCGCGCCGCCGGGCTGCGATGTAGTGCGCGATCGCCGAGCTGCCCAGCGCCAGGGCCTTAAAATTTCCGAAGTGTGCGCGGAGGCCGTTCGGCGCTTCGATCAGGCGTTCCAGGTCGTATAGCGTGCGTCGTTCCTGCAGACGGTACCGGGCGAGCATCAGATCGAAGAGCTGCCCCATCTTGACGCGCTCGGGCAGCTCGGCCAAGGATCCGCCAATCGCGGCGTCGGCCATTTTCTTTTTCAAGTAGACCACGGCTTCGTCGCGATCCGCGGTCTTTGCCGGCAGCACGATCGGCTTGCCGGCCGCATAGAACTTCACGTACCAAGATTCCGTGTGTTTGAGCTCGCCGGATTTGCTGCGATAGGCTCTCTGGAACACGGAACCCTTGGTGATCTTCGTGGCCATGTGGATCTATTTTTTATTGTTCGCGATCCAGGCGTCAAGGTCCTGGATATCGAAGCGTCGCAGCTTTCCGTCACCCACCGTTGGAATTACCTCGCTCGCGATCATGTTGAACATCTCCCGCTTCGACCGTCCGAGGTACGTTGCGGCTTCTTCGATAGTGAGCAGGCGTCGATTCGTCGCCGGATGAACGCTCAACGCCTCGCGGACGCCGGCCGCGGCGGCGGTTTTAATGCTCTCGGTGATTGGATCGATCGCAGGCAATTCCCTTCCCTCAGTCTCAAGTGGTGCAGCGGAGCACAGAAACGTCCAATCCGATATTGCGCGCCTCAGCGAGTATACGCCCTCGGCATTCTTGCGCGATGAAGTCTGCCGACGCTTGATCGGGAACGCGGATCGACAGCACGCCCGGTTCTGCGAGTTTGCCCCATTTAACCGGGGGGTCGTAGGATTCAAAGCTCGTCGACCGTAACCAGTTCTCGTAGTCCTGTTGCACCATCTTCGGCTTCAGCTTACTCCGGATGCGTGACCAGGGCGTATCCGCGTCCTCTGGCTCCGCGACAAACGCTGGAGGCTTCACGCGGCTAACAGCAGCCCCTGGTGCTGGCGCCGCCGACTCGCGGATCTTACTAGCGGCAGCACGGCCAGCGTCGCCCGCGATCATGAGGAATAGGCCCGAATCGATGGAGCCTGGCCTGGCGCGTTCGCAACGCTTGACTGCGAGCCCCATGTAGTGCACAACAGTCGCGGCTCCCATTTCCCCAAGGATCAGACCAAGGTACGCATCGTCGGGGTTTTTCCCGCAGTGCCTAAGCATCAGCGGCGTAAGTACATCGCGCAGCTCGGGCAGGCGCGGATCGTCCGTCGGCTCATTGTCCATCCCAACTCTACTTGCGATATTCGACGTAGGATCTTGTTTCCGCGTGGTCGCCGCATTGTCCGGTTCTGCAATCCGGACAGGTATTACCGGACGAAGTATCGGCACTGAGGACTCGCTTTCCTCAACGTCAATATCCAAGGAACCTTCCAGCGGGTTGATCATCTCAACCGCTTCATGAGCTTTTTGGAACCGGAGGCTCTTGCGTCCGCCGGCGGGAATTGTGAATCGAGTTCCGGCGCCTGGCGGCCGTCTATTGAGTTTTTTGAGGGGTCGGTCCTCTGCCTCGCGAAGGCCCAGGGCCTTTGCGGGGATCAATAAACACGCCTGGCGGTTACCACGAGCATTCTTCACGAATTTCGGCTCGGCTGGCACCATCAACCCGTCGCTTTCCAACTGCCGATGGACGAGACGGACGGCTTCGGTACTGCAACGGCATAGAGTCGCGAGCTCTTCGACGCTGTAATCAAGCTTCATCTCGACCCGGTTGGGATTGTCCCAATTCGCGATATTTTCGAGGGATCTCATCCTGGCCCAGACGTGAAAGGCGAGATTCCCATACACCGACGCGATCGAGACTTCCCAGTGCCCGATCTGAACAAATCCTTTATCCGGACCACCGCGGCGGCGTGTAGTGTTTTGCTGGCCGATTCTAACAGGCCCCATCGCCGCCGCAGCCGTTGCCATGCAGACTACTCCGTCCTCCGCGGCTCCGAATCTGAACTGGCCTTTAGTTCCTCCGAACTGGCCTTTAGTTGCTCCTCCGCGCGCCTTCTGCGATTTTCCAGTCGCCCAGGAAGCGGTTTCTCGGAGACCGTTATCCAAATTTTGCGCGATGAGATCCCCGAGGCGGACGCGAACAGAGGTCGGCCGGTGCGGTTGATTATTCCGACAAAATCTAGCCCTGGTCCATCGCGATCGGCGAGCGGAAGAAGCTCGAAGTCGTGGGAGTTTTTGTCTTTCACGAGGACGGGGGCTACTAGTTCTGGCAACTTCACATGCCAGCGCTCGATCAAGGGACTGACGTCTAACAACGCATCCCACTTGCGGCCACTTCCAACGTTGCGCACCTTCAGGATTCCACGATCTTCGAGCTCCGTCAGCGCCCATCGGATTCTTTCCTCGGGCCACCACAGAAACTCCGCTATTTCACTGACGGACGTTCGAACAAATTCCGGCTGGTCCTTCTCTCCAAGTGTGTGTCGGAGCACGTAGTACAAAACAAGGTCCATGGCTATCGGTAATCGTGGCGCGACGTCTGTCAAGGAGCTCGGAACCGGCGTGAGTTCCATTCCGCCCCAAGCGCCAGCCGGAGATTCGGCGACTGCTTTGTTAGCCTCTTGTCGGATTCGCTCCCAACGTGCCGATACCGCCTTGCGAGCAAGCTCGCTACGAGCTGCCGGGTCCATCTTAGCGGCGCGCGCTTTTCCGCCCTTGCTGCCCATTGCGGCAGCGACCTCAGATCGAACTTTCGGTGATAGCTTTGTCTTCGCCACCTTGAGATCCCATACTAAGCGCTTACGCGCACTGATGTCAAGGCGGCCTTCCCGTAGTCCAACTCTCGTTGTGATATTCGGCCAAGTAGAGATGGGAATTTGCGGCGCGCATCATTATTGCCTTAAGAAGTTCTCTCTTTAAGAAGGTGAGTGGGTGTGGGCAGAAGAAGAGAATAGCAACCCACACGCCCGCTCTTCGGAACCGTTTTCACAAAACTAAAAAATCAGAATTGATCAACCAGGCTCTGAAGCCTCTCCACCAACCGGCTTTCTTCGACAAGCTCATCGATGAGAGCGGCTATCTTGACGGGCTCAGGCAGCCGGCAAAGGTCTCGTTTGATACTTTCGGGAAACGGACGAGTCACATCGAGCCGCGGATTCGAGGCGAATCCGGATACCAGTTTGGCGGCCGCCTGAAGATCGCGCGCATACGCGTCCAGTGAGGTGCTCAGAATAGCCGCGTTGCTTCGAGCCCGTTTCAGATCGCCGTAGGCCCTTCCCGCGGCGACATTCCTCTCCAGGTCGGTCATCGGAAAACTACGAATAGTATAGAACGCGGATCCCGAAGAATGTTTGAATCAAGCCCGGCAACCTGCTGTTTGCAAAACATTGGCTGTCCAGCCGACAATAGCGTTTAAAGCAGCCAGTTCATGAAAGCACCACGCGAGCCAGCGGCCGGAGATCAGCAGCTCCTCGGTACCAAGGAGGTGGCGTACCTGTTGGGCGTGTGCGCCCGCACTGCCGTCAAACGAATGGCCGACGGCACAGTTCCAGCCTTCCGCATTGGGAAATTGTGGCGCGCGCGCGCCGAGGACGTGCACGCGGTCGGGCTGGCACTCTCACGACTGGCGATCGCGGCGCCCGCTCGGGAGAGCGCCCGGTCCAGAACGGGTCTTCTGTCCAGTTTCCGTACATAATTCCGCGGTCAAGTTCGACCCAGCCCAAAAGACCCGTGTTTTCATACGGGAGCACTGGTCAGAATCAGTATTTTGACCAAAACGGCGATTTGAGTTGGACACTACGCTCGCGAGCTCAGGAATTTTATCTAATGCCGAATCAGCCGGCTAGACCCTGATTTCAACAGGTGCGCGAGAGGTTTCGCGTGTCAAGTCCGTATAATCGGTTGCCAGTCAAAACCCCACCTTTTTGGCAACAGGAGTCCTCCTTGGAGACCGAACGGAAAAACACCCGAAGCTACACCGGCGACAGCATTCAATATCTCGAGGAGCACGAGATCGCCGCTCTTTTCGCCGTGATCCGTGATGTCAAACACAAGGCTATATTCGAACTGGCTCTGCACAGAGGCCTCCGCGCGTCCGAAGTCGGTTTGTTGCTTCGCTCGGATTTTCGGCCCCAGGCGCGCCGCCTGCACGTGCGCCGTCTGAAGAACGGCCACGCCGGCGACTATGTTTTGACGATCCGTGAGATGGATGCCTTGAAGCGGTGGGTGCTGATCAGAGGGGACGAGGCCGGGCCAATGTTCCCGGGACGCCGGTTTGCCCAGCCGATTTCGCGGCAGACGCTTCACGTTTTGATGCAGGCCTACGGCGCCGCGGCCGGCCTTCCAGCTTCGAAACGTCATTTTCACGTCCTCCGGCACACGTGCGGGACTGTCATGAGCGAAATGGCGGAACTGCTGGAGGTGAGTGACCACCTAGGCCATCGCGACATCCGCAGCACTATGAAGTACGCCAAGGTTCGATCCCGACGGCGCGATCTTCTTGGCGAACGTCTGGCGACGAAGTGGTGAGTCAACCCATGACGAATTTGCTGAGACGATTCCGGCTGTGGAACCGCCGGAGAAGCATAGCGAACCTGATCGTCCGCCATCCAGGGATGTTCTCCGACGTGAATCCTCAAATGATCGAGTGGATGATATACCGGTCCACGCTGGCATTTCCATCTTGTGGCGACCAGAACAGGCGGCGACAGTTCCGAGAAAGGATTGAATCCGAAATGCATTCGGCTTCACGATGCCAGATCTGATCACCCAGCAGGGTGGACGGGGGTGTGTCTGATCACCTCGGCCATCGCGATATCCCGCAGCACCCTATGAAGTACGGCAAGGTTCGATCCCGACGGCGCGATCTTCTTGGCGAACGTCTGGCGACGAAGTAGTGACTCAATCCCACCGAGCTGGTTAACTCCCCTGGTTAACCTGGCGCCGGTTAACGCACTGGTTAACGCGCCTCTTCGAAGGCCCGCCGAGGTTCTACAGGCGGCACCGGTGATCTTTGGGGTCCTTCCCAGCGCATTTCGGTCGGGGGGGCGGAGCCCGCACGTTTTCACCAGCTACAGATTTGAAATCGGGGTTGACGCGGTTGACAGGTTGACAGGTTGACACTCCACATGATGACGCAAGCCGAATATGCTCGGCGCAGAGGCTGCTCCAGGAACGCCGTTAACAAAGCAATTAAGGCCGGCAAGATCAGCCTGGTCGACCGGCTCATCGATGAGGCGGAGGCCGACGCGGCTTGGGAACGGAATCGGGATCCGCGCCAGGAAAGCAAGATAGCCGCCGGGGCGTCGGAAGCGGTTTCCGCCTACGATTCCAGCCACACAGAGCCACCCCCGGCGGGCGATGGGCTGGCTCTCACCGTAGCCCGGACCCGCCACGAGGTAGCAAAGGCCCGCCGCGCCGAGCTGGGCGTCAAGGAGCTCGAACACAAGCTGATCGATGGCGACCAGGCGGAAGCAGCCTGGGCCGGCATGATCAAGTCCGCGCGCCAGAAGGCGCTGCTACTGCCCTCGGAACTGGGCCCGAAGGTCGCTGTCGAAACAGACCCAGTCCAGTGCACGGAAATCATTAGGACCGGAATCTTTGCAATGCTCACCGAACTGGCGGAGTACCGGCCCGACTGATCCGGCGCTGGTCCGCCCTGCATCACTCAAAAAAACGAAGCGGGTAAAACACCACCATGATAGGTTTGCAAAATGAAGCGGGGATCCCGCTGCGATGAGCCGCGTCAAATTGGCCGGCCAACGAACTCTGGATCTCAGTCGCATCACCGAAACCCCGGAGTATGACTCGCCCCTGCCGGATCTCGCGATGGACTGGCCTGCTGTCTGGACTGCGTTGGGCCTGGATCAGGACGAAAAAGCATACCTGGAGGCGAACAAGCTCGAACGAGTCCCTCGCCGGCGAATCGCTGCACACCTGAAGTGGTTGCCGACACGCGTGGAAGCCGTCCGTGTTCGCGTTCAACGAAAACTCCGGCAAATCAGGCTTTCCACTTTCGAAGATTTCGTCATCCGGGGCAATAGCAGACGTTTAAGTTATAGGGAACCTGCTGGCGGCTGGGCGCTTACCGAGCTCGGGCCCGGGTTCGCCGAAATCATGGCCGCGGAGCGCGCCGATTGGTTCGGCAAGACCCGCGGAAAAAATATATCTCGCGCGGCTTGAAACATTTGCGGGCACTGCTGTTCCAAAGCCCGACTGTCGGGCCCGTGTATTGAAGAGGCAATTTCTATGATGCGAATCGTCAAGAATCCGCGGCCGTCGCTGATGCTCGTGATCGAGATCGGCGGACACGCCATACCCCTCGCTCGGGTGACCTCCGACGTCATGGTGGACGCCGCCCTGGAGAATGCCATCGCGAGCCGCAAGGTCAGAGCGTCCGGAGCTCCGCCGGCGATCGCGCGCAAGTTGGGACGGGAAGCTGCCGAGCTCGAAGAATTCATTCGCCCGATCGGGGCGCTGGAGACCGTGCACGTATGACCGAACATATTACCCTCCGCGACGCGGAGCTCAAATGGTTTTTGACGCTTCTGGCCAAGAATAAGGAGCTGACCGGTTTCCAATCCGAAATGGGTGAGGCCCTCGTCAACGGTGGGGATCTTAACCAGATCTCGGGCCGGCACGGTGTTCTTCGAAGCGAGGCGGCCGCCATCACGAGCGCGATCGACGCCATCCGCCGCCGCCGTCCAATGGTGATCCTCGCTGAGTTTAAGGCTCAGGCCGCCGAGCTTCGCCGCCAGGCGAAAGACAAACTGGAAGAACGGCAACGCCTGCTTCGAGAGACCGAGAAACACCTTCGAGCCCTTTCTCAAATTGAGGACGTGCTCTTTTGCCGCGGCATCTTGAGCGCTCAGCGCGTCGGCGCATGGCCCGGTAGTCCGGATGCCCGATACGAGATCGACGACCTCACCCCGCTTGAAGTGGGACTAGATCCAAGCAACGGCGAGCCGTTCAAACTTCCCCGATCCCGTCGGCTGCTCAATGAAGTGATTCGCCTGGAGGAAGCCGCGCAGGAGCTGGAGCGCCGCGAGGTCGTTTCGGCAGGCAACTGTCACGACGTCGACTCGGTTGAGGCGCTGATCAGCAGCATCTATAGCGATCCGCTGCGGATGGGACCGGCGCCGTCCTCGATCGTGGCTTGGGCCGATTCATGCGATGACGAGTTTTTGAAGGCCCGGGGAGGCGTCGCCATTGAAGCGCGGCGCATTCGCTTTCAATGGTCGAATGGCGAAGTCGATCGCAGTCACAGCGCCATCGAATACAAAACCAAACCGCGGGAGATGGCAGCCGCGTGACTCGGAATCCCCTTGCCACAGCCGTTCACGAAAGCGGGCACGCGATCCTCGTAGAACTCTTGGGAGGGACGTGCAAAAGCCTCTCGATCGTTCCGTCAAATGATGGCGCCGAACTCGGACACACGCTGCTGGAGTTCCCGCCGGACCGGGTAAAAAAGGTGGTTATCCTGCTCGCCGGCGGATGCGCTGAGAGCAAATTTCTGGGGCGGGCGACAGACTATTATTACGACAGCTCAGGAAGCGACTGGACGCAGGCGATTAAGTTGCTTTATGAGGCTGGCTCGTCGCGTAAGGCCGTTAAGGACTTGATGCACAGAAGTCTGGGCCTCGCTGCATCCTACATCGACGAACACTGGCCCCAGATCAGACGACTTGCTGGAAGATTGCTCGTCGCGAACGAATTGGATGGCTCGACCGTTCGATCCCTAATGCGAGAGGCTGAATCGACGAGCCGCCGATCCTTCCAGCCGGCCGCGGCGCGCGCTCCCGGTATGGCGCGGCCTTCCGGCAATGGTATCTCGCTTCGATTCCGCCAATCAGGCTGGGAAGGATTTTCTTCTGCCGTAATGCCCAGTTCCTTGCGCGAAGAATCGCGAAGCGTGGAGGCGTGCTGGTTCAGTGGAATCGATGTTCCGAGGCTGGATTATCGGACGGGCGAACCCTATCTGATGACATTGGATCCGAAAGGCGTCGTGCTCGATCGTCTGAACAATGGGGCGCCGGTTCTCGACGCGCACAACGATGGCGAGATGGCGAATCAGCTCGGCGTGGTAGACATGGCATGGGTGACCGGCCAACAGTATTACGCGAGTCTTCGGTTTTCCAAACGCCCGGCCGTCGACGGGGTTTGGCAGGACATCCGCGATCGGATCATACAGAATCTGTCAGTGGGATTCTTCGTACATGGAACACAGGAACTATCTCCGGCGGAAAACGGAACGCCGCGGCGCGTTCTCGTTACTAAATGGGAGCCCTATGAGATCAGTCTCGTCCCAGTTCCAGCCGACTTTGGTGCGACGTTCCTTCGGACCGAGCAGCCGAATTGGATGCTGGACGCCGCTCGCCGGCAGAGCCAGATCGATCTGCTGCGTTTGCGCGCGGCCTGAGCATTAGTAGAGTTGCGGGCGACACGCTGACGAGCTTTTTCGACTCGGATCGTTTTTCACTCGTCGGTTTTCGGCGCCCAGTGTGGGGCCAGGCGCGGCTCTCCTTCCCCGCGTCTCGCCCCTGGCAGGAATCTATATGTATAGAACCATCGAACAGCAAGCAGTGAAATCGGCAAATCTGGCAGGACTTCTATTGCCCCACGAGCTCGCGAGCGTCCGCGAGCATCGGAACCGACCCAACTCGATCGAGGCGTCTGCGGTCAGCCATGCGCGCCGTCGCCACATCGAACTGAAGAACTTAATTCCGTCCCAAGAAAAGGTTCGTCTATGAAGACAGCAACATCCCCAGTTTTTGACACCACCGCGGAGTTTAGCGTTTCGATCCGCTCCGGAGGGCAAAAGACCTGTCGCCTCCGCTGGCCCACCGATGACGAGTTCTGCGATCGGACTCGGGCACGCAAGACCGTGCGACGCGCATCCGGCCGCGGCCAAGGATCGATCGAAGTGACGAATGCCGCAGAGGTCGACGCGGAGTTGTTCGACAAGGTCAGGCTCGACACGGATGGTCCGGCCTTCGATGAGTTCGAGAAATCGAAAGCTCTCGCACGTCTCGAACGGTGCGAGGTCATAGAGAGCGAGCTCGCCGGCGACGAATTCCATGTGACCCTCGCCGTTCCAGGCGGAGAGACACGTCATATCCTCAGGGTTCCGATGCAGAAAGACGTTGTGGAGTACGGCCGGCAGTCCGTCCGCGTCGTAGACACCGGCCGTCGAAGCCAATCAATCAACGTGGCGCTCGAGCCTGCCGGCGCCCTATACGACAAGGTCATGGTGAAGACCGAAGGCTACGGCGGCTCCGTACCGATCACGCACAAGGAAGCTGCGATTCAGGAACTTCTCCAGAGTCTCCGGGAGGAAGATGAAACCGGCCCTTTGTAGACGAGAGCGTCTGGCCCGAAAAGCCGTCGCTCCGTTTTCTGATCCGTTGCTCCCTCCGACGTGCTGAATTGTGCGGGGGCACCCGCGACTGTCCAGACGTCCGCCTGGCGGAGTGCGGCACCTGTGAAAACCAGTGGCAGCCGGCGAACGTCAGAGATCCGGGTAGCTGTCCGGAATGCGGCGGCCGAGCACAATACCATCCTCTGCCGTGCGATCAGTGTCCTCTCGAGAAACTGAAGCAAGCGGAACTGGGCCCGGTCGGCGCTCTGATCGGAAGGGCCGGAGGACTGCTCGCAGCGTGCGAGATTGGCATGAGCGTGGGCTTGTCTGACGTGACCACGCTCGAATTCGCGGCCATGACGACGATCGTTCAGGAACGCGGGAAGCTCCAGGCCGAACGCGAAGCAAATGCAAGGTTAAATCCGAATGACTGACCCGAAAAAGATGGTAATTACCATCGACGTCAACGATGCGCCGGCGCAAGCCGCGGCGAAGCGCACTGGCGCAGCGCTCAGTGATGAGGTCGGCAAAGGCGCGGAAACCGGGAGTCAGCGTGCTTCCCGAGCTCTGGACCAGATCCAGAACGCGGCATCAACAGCCGCGGCCGGCATCAAGAAGACGTTCGAACTTGTCGCTACGTCGGCAGGTGTCGCCTTTGCGGCTCAGTCGGAAAATATCGGCTCGCTCATCAACACTTACCGTGCGGCGCGAATTATCCTCAGTCCGACCGCCTTCACGGCCGTCACGATTGCCGGCGGCATCGCCGTGGAAGTCATCGGCCGAACTGTAGCTGCCCAGGCGAGGATGATCGACAGCCAAGCGCTGATCGCCGCCAAGGCGAATCTGGCCTACGAGGATGTTGAACGGCTCAGCTTTGTGGCAGAGCGTGCTGGAACAGGTGCGCAAACCTTTGTCGATGCATACGGGGTGCTCGCGTCGAGGTTGGAGAATGGCAGCACGAAATCAGCGCTGCAAGAGCTCAACGTTGATTTCACCGATATCCTCGGATCCAGCCGATCCGCGCAGGAGGTTTTCGGGGAGCTGGGCGGCGCATTCGCCGCCGTCAAAGATCCCGCGGACAAAGCACGCCTTTCGGTCGCGTTATTCGGCAACGAGCTCGGTGAGAAGATACTCCCGAATCTTAATGCGCGTCTTGCTGAGAACGTCCAGCGGTTTCAGGATTGGAGTCTCGCCCTCGATCCGTCCGCGCGTAAGGCGGTGACGGCGCTCCGCAACGAAGTGCAAGACCTCGAGGACAATTTCTTGGGCGTGGGGGATGCCACGGTCGCACTCGCGCGGAAACTCAAACAGGAACTCGTTGTGGGCGTTGCCGAAGGCGCCGCTACTTTCCGCGGGCTGAATGACCAGCTCGATCGGGTGCGAAATGGCGCTCCCGTGGGCGGCAATATAGCCGTCCCCCTCAATCCTCCGAGTGCCGAAGCACTGGCGCGCGATTTCCGCGATGCCGCAGGTCCAGATATTCGCAGGTTGGTAGGTTCCGGATCCACTAATCGTGCGGTCGCGCCCACAATCGCGCCGCAGATCCAGACGGCCGCTAACCTCGCAGGCGCGTTTGATAAGACCGATGCGGGACTCACTCGCCAGCTCAGTTCGCTTCAGAAACAGCATGATCTATACCTCGATGCCGCGCGCGCCGGCGGGATTCTCGCCGCCGCATCGGGACCGTTGGTGGCAGCAACCAATGCGCAGATCGATTCAATCCTCAAAGAGATCGATGCCCGGAAGCAGCTCGAGCAACGCCAACGAGCGAACCAGGCCGCCGAGCAAGCCGCTTCGGAAGTATTGATCAGGGCGCAGCTCACGCAGAAATACAACGGCGAGCAGCTTCTCGCCCAGCGTGACGAGGAGATCCGCCAGAACGGTAAGACGGCCAAAGCGCTCACGGATCTGGCGGGTGCCTATGACATCCTGATCGATCGAGAACTGAAGGATCGACAAATCAAATTCGACAAGGAAGGCTCCAAGCTCTTGCAGGATTCGACCGACAAGCGAGCCGCGGCAGAGCAATCGGTTCTGGATGTGCGGAACAGGGCCACCATCGAGACCACGCAAAAGCTCGACCAGAATCAGCAGCAAATCGACGATGCGCGATTGAAGCGCCAGATGGACGGGCTCGAAGCCACGCGCGATGCGGAGCTACGTTCCGTCGAGGCTGTCGGCAACCAGTCGGTAGCCGCAAGAGTTTCGGCCGAACAGCGGAAGGAAGAAATCACCGAAACTTACCTCAACCAGGTGGAAGCGCTCGAGAGCGAGCAAATTGATCGCAGATATCAGCGCGAGATGCGGTCCTTCGAAGTTCTTCACCAGGCCAAACTCATCAGCGAGCAGCAATATCAAACCATCGTTGCCAGCATGCAGTCCGCTGCGGATGAGGATCATCAATCTGCCGAGCAGAGTATCCAGGCAAAAATAGATGCGGCGCGACAGGATGCCGTGACACGCTCAGCTCAGATCGTCCGCGACCACAACCAGGAGGTCTTCACTTCCTTGAAGCAGGAGGCCGGTGGTGTCTTCGATGCGCTTTTGACGAAGGGGCAGTCGGTCTGGTCGGCTCTCGGCAACTCTTTCAAGACGGCGATTCTCACGGCCATTAAGGACGTTGTGACCTCGCGCATCGCCGCCAGCCTGACGCAGATATTCACCGGAGCGAAGGTCAATCTCAACGGGCTCGGCGGTCCGCCCTCATTCGGCGCGACCTCGGCACCCGCGGGCGGCGGAGGAATTCTTGGCAGCCTTGGCGGCCTTCTTGGAATCGGTGCGCTCGGCGCGAGCCCATCCTTCGGCGCATCGGGACTTGGCGGCGGCGTCTTCGGCGGAAGCAGCACGCTTGGAAAGCCCGGAGGAACGCCCGGATTCGCGAATCTCCCGCTGAACCTCGGCTCCGGAACGGCCACTACCGCCGGCGGACTCGGAGGATCCAAAGGCCTCGGCGGATTGGGCGCCCTCGCGAGCCTCAAAAGTCTGTTCTTCAACTCGGGAGGCGTGAATCTGGCGCCCGGCCTGGCTCTGGGACCGTCCGGAATACTCGGGACGCTGGGCGGGATCGCGGCCTCGCCGGGCGCCAGATTCA
>Ga0209483_1000244_pt1 | contig 50905 bp, 50 predicted proteins | sample NGEPerA_FD_184508 | JGI IMG/M metagenome (GOLD analysis project Ga0209483, IMG submission 184508) | Arctic peat soil microbial communities from the Barrow Environmental Observatory site, Barrow, Alaska, USA - NGEE PermafrostL2-A... | ecosystem: Environmental > Terrestrial > Soil > Wetlands >...
GTGCGGTCGTCATGGGCGGGCGGTCTCGGTAGACTACGAGAGGAAGGGCAGGTACAGACGCAGGTCGTTCGCTCCGCGAAGGATGACAACCTCAAAAAACGGCAGCAACGACAAAAGCAGAAGCAGGTCCTTCGCTCCGCTCAGAATGGGATGAAGAGTGGCGCACCTTTCCGGTACGTGCTCGACGCACGGAGATTCCATCCCAGGAAGGTACGCCATGATACCGCCTAATTCCCTGCCAGGCGCACGATGCGCAGATGGCGGACCTGCATGTGGTTCCTGGTTGTGCGGATGCCGAACCAGCCGCCGGTGTAAGGCTGGGGATCGATCGTTTCGAATATTTTTTGCGGGCCGCGCCAGTATTGGATGAGGTGACCGTCGGCGATCAGGGTGATGGTTTGCGGCGTGTTCGCGACGATCCCCAGGGACGGCTGCCGGGCGACGGAGAGGTCGTTTTGCGGCAGCAGCGGGCGTTCGGTTGCATCGCCGATGTAGCGGCGGAAGCGCGTGGTGGTGTTGCCGTTGCCGCCAAGGCCGACGTAGTACATATTGAGGGTGTTGTACTCGGCGAACTTTCCGGAGCGCGGGTGCGCGAACAGGTCTTCGGGGGTTTTGGGGTCGGTGGCCATCCAGAAGCTGTTGAGGTCGCTGACGCGATCATTGGGGCCGCCCGCGGAGACGGCGGTTGCTTCGTACTGGACCATCACCGGGCCGTTCAACTCGTGACGGAACCAGACGGTCACGCCGGCAGGGACATCGATGTCGAGGATGCCGTTTTTTGCGGTGACTGTTCCGGGCCGCTCCATCTCCACACGCCACGAGGCGAGGCCGTGGGCGAAGTCGTCCGCGTAGAGGAGTTTGCCGGCGTGGAGGCGTTTGTCGGGAGGGGTTGATTGTCCGGCGACAGATGCCGTCATCAGGGTGATGGCGCAAAGGGCCACGCACCGGATTCGCTGCGACAGATGAGGGCGTCTCATGGCTCCTTGAGGTGAGCATAGCAGCCGAAAGCGTTCATCGCCGTCGAATATGCGTGTGGTTCCATGTGGGTGGCGTTAGCTGTCGTCACTCTACAGTCAACTCAATTGGCTTTGCTCTCCATCTTGTTCACGATGGCGATCAACTGCGGGTCCTGTTGCGAGTCCTGCCACATCGGATCGCTCAGGACGGAAAAGAGAAGGGATGAATGGACGGCTGCCGCCTTTTGCAGCCACGAGATAGTCGCGGCGTGGTCGTGAAGGCCGTGATAGATCAACGCGATCAGGTAAGGGTCGACATAGGCGGACTTCGCCTGGTCCTGGAGCGTTGCCATGCGCTGCATGGCGTCCTTCCGATCGCCTGACAACCCATACGTATATCCCGACTCCGCGAGCAGGATTGGAGGGGCGAAACCGTTGCGCTTCGAGAAGGAGTCCAGCACGTCGACAGCCTCCTGATATTTCCCGAGCTCGGTCAGGGACCTTCCGAGGCCGAGATAGGGCAGAGGCGAGCCAGGATCGAGCTCCATGGCGGAGCGGTAGGAGCGAACCGCCTCGTCGTAGTGGCGCTCGTAGTAGGCCGCGCATCCGAGCTCCGACACCAGCATTTCGGACTGGGGATCGTAGGAGAGAAGTCGTCGCACCTCTTCTTCCGCACGCCGAGGATGTCCGGATTGCTCGCGGAGATGGGCGGTACAGGCGAGCATGCTCATCGCGGAACGCATGGCGCCTTCTTTTTCGAGTTCCGAGGCAGCGCTGGCATAGTCCCAGTCGTAGAGCAGGTCGACGACGCCGAGCGAGCCGTGGGCCTCGGGCAGAGAAGGATTCAGTTGCAGGGCCCGCAGCGCCGCGGTCCGCGCGATGGGCATGTGGTCGAGGGGCGATTCGTAGTAGATGCCTAACAAGAGATGGGCCTGAGCGAGGTCCGACCAGGCGCGATCGAAGTTCGGGTCCAGCGCGGTGGCTTTCTGGAAATGCTGGACGGCCTCGCGGAAGGCCTGTGGCGAATCGGTCCGGGTCAGCGCCTCGCCGCGAAGGTTCTCCTGGTACGCCGCCGGGCTATTCGTGTGGGGGCCGAGCGGGGACTGCCCGCTGAGTTTGCCGGTATCGAAGGAAAGCGCCTGCAGGGTGTCGTGCAGAATGTCTGCCTGAACGCTGCGCAGGTCCGGGGTTTCGGAGAGGTATTGATGGCTCAAAAGGATGCTGTTGTCGCTGGTCTGGGTCAGCTCGACGTTCAGGACCAATTTGTCCCGGTTACGCTGTAGGCGGCCCTGGAGCACAGCATCGGTCCCGAGACTGTGTCCTATGCTCTGCGCGTCCTGTTGCGTATTGCGAAAGCGGAACACGGTGGTGCTGCCGATAACCCGCAGGCCGAGGATGCCGGCAAGGTCCTGGATCATGCTCTGCGTCGTGCCATCCGAGACGTAATCCAGGGACGGGTCCCCGGTCTGGTTCAGGATCGGGAGCACGGCGATCGAGATGGGGGCGCGGTGGACGGCGGCGATCGTCGGGTGCCTGCGCAAGAGCAGAATGGAAATAGCCGCTATGACCAAAGCGCATGCGGCGAGAACCCCGGCCGTTGGCAGCCAGGAACGGGTTGGAGGGCGTTCGGGCGCGTCGGCTGCGACAGGTTGCCGGGCAGGGTCTTCAGGCGCGGGGACCAGTCGCGAGCCCTCCGGCAGCACTTCCACGGGCGCGATGAAACGGTAGCCGCGGGTGGGAATCGTCTCGATGAACCGGGGTTCGCGGCGGCGGTCGCAGAGCTCATGGCGCAGCACGGCGATGGCGCGGACCAGGGTATTTTCTTCGACAAAGGTATCGGCCCAGACTGTGTCGAGAAGGGTGTTCTTTTGGACGAGGTGGCCGGCGTGGCGGACGAGCTCCAGCAGAACACGCAGGCTCTTCGGCTCCAGCGCTACACGCGAGCCCTGCCGCAACAGGCAGAAATCCTCTTCGCGAAGCTCGAAGTCCTCGAAGCGATAGATCATCGGCTCCCCTTTTGCCTGCTGCGAGAAACCGCCGCCAAAATTTAAAGCGTGGCCCCGTTTCGGCTGCGGCTGCTCCCGGAGGGAGATGCCGTTGCCCATTCTATCCCCAGACCTCGAAATCCGAGGGCCAGGCATCGGGACCGGCACTGTTATATAGGCCGTTACGACGCGATTTGGGCCGCCATCATAAAAACTTCAGAAAAACTCCATGAAAGAGACCGTGCGGAACTCCATGGGCGGATGCTAGTCTGCCGCCTAAATCAAGTCTCCGCGGCCACTCAGAAGAGGGTCCTGAAAGGGTACATATGAAAAACGCAATGCTTAACATCAACCGCCGGTTCGCTCCCGGGTGCTTCCAATCCGGGGCTAACTTCTCCGGTATTGTCCGGCCACATGCCAAGGTCTTCCTAACAGCGATCGCGTTCGTGGCGACAGCGATGGCTGTTGCGGTGACGCCCGCCAGGGCCGATCCGTACAGCTTCTCGTTTAGCGGCGGCGGCCTCAGCGGCTCCGGCATTCTCCAGTATTCGAACACGCGCGTCCCCGGTGTCCCCGGCGCGTATCAAATTAATGGAATCGCCGGCACATTCACAGACACATCCGTTGGGGTCTATAACCAACGGATTACCGGTCTGGAAGTCGCTTCGCTCCCTACCGTCCTTGCCGACGGCACCTTCTTCCCTCCCGGCGCAGCCGCTGGATACACCTTTGACAACCTGTTTTATCCGGGCGGAAATTCGCCTCTGATATGCCCCCCTCTGGGATCGGGTTATCCCTTCGCCGGTGGCGTGCTCGACATCTATGGCCTGCTGTTTGACGTCCAGGGCGGATACACCGTTGATGTGTGGAGCAACGGCGTAACGCCGGGGAGCGCGCCAGCCGTCGACTACGAGGCTGACGATTCGCTTAACGGGACACCCGTCCATCTGGACAACCAAGGGGCTGCCGTACCTATCAACCTGACCACGAGCCCGACGCCGGAGCCGGGATCGTTGTTGCTGGTCGGAACGGGGATGTCGGGGATCGTCGCTCTCTGGCGCCGCAGAAAGACAGCTTTATAACCGCGCAGCTTGCGGATCCACGGATCGGAGCGGGTGCCGAGGCATCTGCTTCCGGTCCGTGGCTATTGATGAACAGGGAAGCGATCTTCATTGCCGCTCCGCTCAATACTGACCGTAGCGGCCTTTGGCTGAGTCGATGAGTTTTTGGGAGTCGTAGCCGACGCCGTCCTTGAAGACGATTTCGGTGTTTTCGATGTCGGCGATGTGGGTGGAGGGGTCGCCTTTGACGACGACGAGGTCGGCGTTTTTGCCGGGGGCAATGCTGCCGATAGTGGCGGCGCGGCCGAGGTAGGTGGCGCCGTTCAGCGTGGCGATCTTGATGGCTTCGACGGGGCGGAAGCCGGCTTCGACGAGGAGCTCGATTTCGCGCTGGTCGCCGAAGCCGGGGAGGACGCCGCCGTCGCCGGTGGGGTCGGGGCCGGCGAGCAGGAGGCCGCCGGCGGCGACGAATTTGCGCTCCAGCGCCATGCCGTGCTGGAAGAGGATCGCGGGAGAGATGCCGTCGGGGCGCGTGGCCGGGCGGTTGAGCTCGAGGTTGCGAGTGTAGAGGTAGGCTTCGCGGACCGGAGGCGACATGGTGTCGAGCGTGCGCGGCTGGATGTGGAGGTGGCGCGGGTCGTCGGACTCGAAGACGGGGAGCGTGGAGGTGAGCGCGACGTGGTGGTCGACGAGGAGCTTGATGAGGGCGGCGGCTTCGGGCGAGTCGGGGGACATCTGGTTGAGCGTGGCAGTGCCGTAGGTGGGTGGACAGACGTCGGGCTGCTTGCCGGGGTCGAGCTGGGTGTTGACGAAGAATCCGTGCTCGAGGTCGTCGATGCCCATCTCGGCGGCTTCGGGGTAGGTGACGGCGCAGAGGTGGCCGGTGATCTTGAAGCCGAGCTTGTGCGCCTCGTCGATCGCGGCCTTGAGCTCGGCGCGCGTGATGTTCATGTAGGCCTTGAAACTGGTGACGCCCTGCGCGGCCCAGAAGTCGACGGTGGCTTTGGCGTCGGCTGCGTCCTTGAGCTGGTGCATCTGGATGAAGGGTGAGTTGCCGCCTTCGAGGTAGGGGCCGGTGACGTCCATGTGCGGGCCGGGGAGGTGGCCTGCGTCGATTTCGCGCCTGAGGTTGAGGTCGGTGTAGGGCTCGACGGAGCCGGTGGTGCGGAGGGTGGTGACGCCCGCGCCGAGGTAAAGGTGCGGCGAGGAAAACGTCATCTGCGGGACCATGAGCGGCGGCTCGGAAGCACCGCTCGCATCCAGATTTGGACGTCCGATGTAGTACATGTGGTCGTGCATGCCGACGATGCCGGGAAAGACGGTGCGGCCGGTGAGGTCGAGGATGGTTGCACCCTGCGGCGGCGGCGTGTGCCGGGCGAAGCTCGCGATGCTTTCGATTTTGCCGTCGCGGAGGGTGAGGACCTGGTCGTCGAGCGGGGCGGCGGCGGTGCCGTCGATGATGCGGACGTGCTGAAGCACGATGATGCCCGCGGGGACTTTGATGTAGCGCGAGACTTCCGGCGAAACCGCGGTCTGTTGTGCGGGGAGTGCGGCGGCAAGGGCCAGGGCGATGGAGAGAGCGGTGAGCGCGTGCGTTTTCATGTGGGCTTGATGATAGCGCGGCGGCGTCAAAGTTTCGTGGAGACGGTACACTTTTCTGGGAGAAGGCGTCGATGGAAAATGGGAAAAAGATTGCTCTGGGTGTGACCGTGTTGATGATTGCGGTGGTGGGAGTGCGGGTGGGCCTGATCTACAGGGCGAACCACGAGGAAGGGCCGCCGGCGAAGCCCGCATACAGCGAGTCGACGATGACCGATGACGACGCGGTGACGATGAACCTGAAGAAGCAGCGGCCGGACTCGCTGAAGGATGAACGCGAGTTGATCGGAAAGACGATCTGGGTGAGCGCGGCCGACCAGATGGACTACTTCCACTACGCGAACCATCATGCGGACTATGCGCATCCGGTGGGGACGCTGATGGGGGCGGAGCCGCTGATCGTCAAGGACGTGTTCGAGCAGGTGCCGCCGCCGAAAGCCGCCGTGCTGCTGCGCATTCCGGCAGGGCAGCGGCATGTGCTGCTGGCGTTTACGCTGCCGAAATCGGCCGATCCGAAAGCGGAGTACGCTGTGCCGGTTGGCTATTACCAGGGCGGGCTCTACACATTTTCGACCGACGAAATATTTTTCTACGACGATCCGCACATTCTCTACAAGCACTGGGGCGCGGATGCGTGGGCGCATATCGACAAGCACGAAGTTGTGCCCGGGATGAGCGAGAACCAGGCGATGATGGCGCTGGGGCAGATCATCAAACCGAGTTCGGATTCGATCGGCGACCGCACCGTGAACTACGACAACAACGGCCATCCGGTGACGATCGTGTTTGAGAAGAATAAGGCGGTTACGGTTACTCCAGACAAGAATTGAGCGTGCTGCGATGACGATTGACCGGCGGAAAGTGTTGCAGGGCGGGGCCGCGATGGGCGCGCTCGCGTTGGTGCCGCGTGCGGCGTTGGCTTTGCCGGACGCTGCCGCGCCTGTTGCGAAAACGACTGCAGGGCGTGTGCGGGGGCGTGTTGCCGGCAACGGCATCGTTTGTTTCAAGGGCGTTGCGTATGGCATGGACACCGCGAAGACGCGGTTCGCTCCGCCCAAGCCGCCTGCGCCGTGGAGCGATGTGCGCGATGCGTTTGCGTGGGGGCCGAGGGCGCCGCAGGTGATTGGGGCGCGCCCGCGGCGCGAAGATGCGGCGGCGGTGGCGGCGCGGCCGGGGTACCATCTGCCGCCAGACGAGGGCGTGGAGAGCGAAGATTGTCTGCACCTGAATGTGTGGACGCCCGCGCTGCGCGGTTCCGCTAGAGACGGGGGTAAGAAGCGGCCGGTGATGGTGTACATCCACGGCGGCGCGTACTCGAATGGCACCGTCAATGCTCAGCTTTACGATGGTGCGCGGCTGGCGCGGCGCGGCGATGTGGTTGTCGTTACAGTGAACCATCGGCTGAATTCGTTTGGGTATGTGTATCTCGCCGAGCTGGCGCCGGGGTTTGAGGACTCGGGCAATGCGGGGCAGCTTGATCTGGTGCTGGCGCTGGAGTGGGTGCGCGACAACATTGTGGAGTTCGGCGGCGATCCGTCGCGGGTGCTGATTTTCGGGCAGTCGGGCGGGGGCGCGAAGTGCGCCACGCTGATGGCGCAACCGCCGGCGCATGGGCTGTTTCACCGGGTGATTACGATGAGTGGGCAACAGGTCACGGGTGCTTCTCCCGCGCATGCGACGGAGCGGGCGAAGGGCTTTTTGAAGGCGCTGGGTTTGGATGCGGCGACTCCCGAAGCGCGGGCGCAGGCGTTGCGGACGCTGCCGATGCAGAAGATTCAGGAGGCCACGCGGGCGGGTGGATACTACGGCCCGGTCACCGATGGACGCTCGCTTCCGCGCGATCCGTTCTCGCCGACCGATCCGGCGATTTCGGCGCGGGTGCCGATGATGCTCGGCAACATGCACGACGAGACGCGCGGGCTGATGGGGCAGCCTGGCTTCTTTCACCTGACCTGGGAGACGCTGCCGGAGGCGCTCGAAAAGAATGCGCCGTATCTGAAGAGCGATACGGTTTCTCTGCCGGTTGCTGAGGTGATTGCGAAGTATCGCGAGTGGCATCCGGAGTATGCGGCGAGCGATGTGTTTTTTGCGGTGACGACGGACTCTCGTTCGTGGCGTGGGCAGGTGATCGAGGCCGACCGCCGGGCTGCCGATCCGGTGGCGCAACCGCGTACGTGGGTGTATCAGTTGAACTGGAAAACGCCCGTCAAGACTGCGGATGGCGGTAGTTACGGGTCGCCGCATACGCTGGATATTCCGCTGGGACTGGACAACGTTGACTTGGCGCCGGGGATGGTTGGCAACAGCGCGGAGGATAAAGTGCAGGCGCAGAAGATGGCCGAGGTGGTCAGCGAAACGTACATTGCGTTCGCGCGGAAGGGATCGCCGGACAATGCTCATGCGCCGCACTGGCCGGCGTTTGACCTGAAGCGGCGGGCGACGATGATTTTCGATTTGCCTCCGCGCATCGAAGACGACCCGCGCGGGCGCGAGCGGCGGTATTTGGGGCAGGTGCCTTACGTGCAGCCGGGGACGTAGTGCGGCTTCGGGGTTTTGGACAGCTTAGAGCCCAGAGTTAGTGAGCTTAGAAAAATGCGCTTACTTTGGCCGGAATAAGAGTGGCGCAAGGTGCAGCAGGTTGTCGCGCCAGACGAGCCATGTGTGTTCGCCGGGAGTTTCGATTGCGGTGATGGGGAGGCCTTTGGCCTTGGCCCAGGCGACGAAATCGCGGTTCGGCTGCATGAGGGAGTCGCCGGTCCCGCAGGCTACCCAGAGGAGTTTCAGGTCGGCTTTCTTCGCCGCGTCGGGGCCGGCGAGATTGGGCAGATGCTCGTCGAAATGCCTCTGGTGAATGGCGGCGCTAAGGCCGGCTACGTAGGCGAACTGGTCGGTGTGATTGAGGCCGATGTACAGGCTTTCGAGGCCGCCCATGGAGAGGCCGGCGATGGCGCGGTTGTCGCGGCCGTGCGCGATGTTGTACTCATGTTCGACGGCGGGCATCACTTCGGTTTCGAGGGACTGCGAGAACAGCGCAACGTTGCTGTCGATTCGCGCTGCATCCTGCCACGCGCCGTCGGGGTGCGTCACGAAATCGAGGTCGCCGTAGCCGAGCGGCATGACGACAATCATTGGGACGATCTTGCCTTCGGCGAGCATGGAATCGAAGATGTAGTTCGCGCGGCCCACGCCGACCCAGCCGTCGGCGAAGTCCGACCAGCCGTGTAGGAGATAGAGAACCGGGTAGCCCGCTTTGCGGTGCTCGTCGTAGCCGGGAGGTGTGTAGACGACGTAGGCGCTCTGGTTTTCGGGGAGGTTTTTGACGACGTGGGTGGTGTAGTTGTAGTGGTCGACGCGGCCATGGGGGATGTCGGCGAGTTCCCACGGCGCGGGCGGTTGCGCGGGAACAATCACATCGTTGGAAAGGGAGACGTAGTTTCGCCGGACTGCGTTGTTGAGCGGGTCGAGAATGTTTACGCCGTCGACGACGAAGTTGTAGCCGTAAATTTCGGGCGGCTCGGGGGGCGTCGTGACTGTCCAGACGCCGTCTTCCCCACGCACCATCGAGAGCTTTTTGCCGTGCAACATGTCGGAGGCTACCTCGACTTTTGTGGCTCCGGCGTTGGTGTAGCGGAAGGTGATGGTGTGGTCAGGATTGACCTGGGTTTTCGTGACGCTTTGCGCGGAGGCGGCGATGGCGCAGAGGGAGACGAGGCAGATTTGTAGCGACGGGCGTAAGGACGTTTCGAGCATGGGCGAAGTGTACAGCGGTCGGGTGTTGGGAATCCAGCGGCGCAGACTGGAAATGGGATCGCATTTGCTGTTGGCAAAGGGTGTGGGGCGGGTCTAGTCTGAGGTAAGAGGTGACGCCATGGCGACTCAGACTGTGAGCTTCACGAGCGAATTTGAAGAGTTCGCTGCGGAGTTGGTAAGCAACGGGCGTTACGCGAATCGGGACGAAGTGCTTCGCGCTGCGATGACGGCGTTACGCCGGGAAGAGTGCGACGATGCGGCGAAGGAAGCTCTTCTGATAGAAGCGATTGAAGAAGGTGAGGCGAGCGGAATTGCGGAAGGCGATGTTTTTGCGCGAGTACGTGAACGTGCAGGCTTGCCGCAACGAGTTCGTGCCTGATGCCACTGGCGACATATCGGCAAGCGGCGGAGCGTGATCTTCTTTTCATCGCTGAATACACCAGAGAACGGTGGGGCGAGAAGCAGTCCGACCTCTATATAGCCGATCTTGAAGATTGCGGCGAGATGCTCGCGGCTAATCCAAGACTTGGCCGAGGCTGCGGTCATATCCGGGCAGGCTTGCGCAGGATGGAACAGGGCAGCCACGTTATCTTCTATTTCGAAACCGGTAAGGGAGTTCGTGTTTCGCGGGTGCTGCATAAGGGCATGGTGCCGAAGCGAAATATGTTCTAATCGCAGTCACTTGGGGTCGTTGAGTTCGTTCGCTTTTCTGTAGAATTTTTCAGAGGTTACGAGAACGATGACCATCCCCGAAAAGGTGTTTAGCTTTTTGAAGAGGAATTCAGGGAAAAGCTATTACGACGACTGCATCCACAAAGAATGCGACTTGAAACGCCGTCAACAAGCTCAAAGAGTGACTGAGCCTGTGTCGCTTTGTTCTGAATTTATTCGAGAAAAGGGACAATGTTTCAGGTGCTCTTACAACACGAAGTTGGTTACGCGGGCGATCTAAGGTCTATCAACCGACACAAACAGCAGATTCCTTCGCTTTGCTACGGAATGACAACTTAAAAGGGAAGGGACACGACCGACGCCGTGTCCCTTCATGCGTTCTCGATGAAATCTAGTGGGCAGCCCACTCGATCTTGGTCAGGTCGATGCCCTCTTTCACCATCTCGTAGAGCGGCGAAAGCTCGCGGAGTTTGGTGACTACGTCGATCAACTTGTCAGAGACATAGTCCACTTCCGCCTTCGTATTGAAGCGGCCGAGGCCGAAGCGGATGGAGGAGTGCGCAACGTCGTCGCCGAGGCCGAGGGCCTTCAGGACGAAGCTGGGTTCCAGCGTCGCCGATGTACAGGCCGAGCCGGAGGAGACGGCGATGTCGTTGATGCCCATCAACAGCGACTCGCCTTCGACATAGACGAAGCTCATGTTGAGGTTGCCGGGGAGATGGCGCTCCATGTTGCCGTTGACGTGGACGTAGTCGAGCGCCTTCTCGAACTTGGCGCGCATGTAATCGCGGAGGGCGATCTCGCGCTTGCCTTCGGCTTCCATTTCGTTCATACAAATCTCGCACGCGGCGCCGAGGCCGACGATGCCCGGGACGTTCAGCGTGCCGCTTCTCATGCCGCGCTCGTGGCCGCCGCCGTTGATCTGCTCGGTGATCTGGACGCGGGGGTTGCGGCGGCGGACGTATAGCGCACCGACACCCTTAGGACCGTAAATTTTGTGGCCGGAAAGCGAGAGGACATCGATGTTGTCCTGAATGACGTTGACGGGAATTTTGCCGACAGCCTGGACGGCGTCGGTGTGGAAGAGGACGTTGCGCTCGTGGCAGAGTGCGCCGATTTCGCGGATGGGCTGGATGACGCCGATCTCGTTGTTCGCGTACATGATGCTGACCAGGATGGTGTCCTTGTCGATGGCGCGCTTGAGGTCTTCGAGGTCGATCAGGCCGTCCGCCTGCACCGGCAGATAGGTGATGCGATAGCCGTTCTTTTCGAGGCGCTTGCAGGTATCGAGCACGGCCTTGTGCTCGGTGACCTGGGTGATGATATGGTTGCCGCGCTCGCGGTACATCTCGGCGATGCCCTTGATGGCGAGGTTGTTCGACTCGGTGGCGCCGGAGGTGAAGATGATTTCTTTGGCGGTCGCGCCGATGAGCTTCGCGATCTGCTCGCGGGCCTTTTCGACGGCCTGCTCGGCTTCCCAGCCAAAGGAGTGATTTCTGCTGGCCGCGTTGCCGAAGATTCCGGTGAGGTACGGCATCATCGCTTCGAGCACGCGCGGGTCGAGCGGCGTGGTGGCGTGGTTGTCCATGTAGATGGGGAGCTTGACGCCGGGCGGCAGCGGCTCGTTCGACTTGGTGACGGTCATTCCGATGGATTCTTGCATGTTGTGTGCTCCTAAACTTTGGTGGTGCTGATGGTTCTTGTACAGCTCAGAGCGCAGAGCTATTGAGCGTAGAGAAATTTATAGCCCGATGCTGACCAGGCCGCCGGCGACGGCCGCGTGATGCGCCGGATCGTTGGCTTCGACGAGATCCGAAATGCGGATGCCGGAGAGCAGATCCTTGATGCTGTCGTTGACCTTCCGCAACGGTTCTTTGATGGTGCAGGTGCCATGAAGGTCGCAGGTACCGTGGATCGTGATGCAACTGGTAATAAAGAGCGGGCCGTCGATGGCTCGGATGACTTCAAACGCCGAGATGTCGTGCGCGGTGCGGGCCAGGGCGTAGCCGCCGTTGGTGCCGGCGTGGGAAACGAGCAGGCCGGCCTTGGTAAGGGTCTGGAGGATTTTTGCCAGGAGCTGGGGCGGAATGTGGTACGCCTCGGCGATATCTTTTGCGGACTGCGCGACCGCGTGCGGAGCGGCGATGGTCGCCTGTTCGGCGAGGTACTTGAGGGCCATGAGGCCGTAGTCCGCTTTTTTGGTGAGCCGCAGCATGGGGTTCAGGAGGGCCGGAAATGTGCATCCGACACGCAGTTCGGGCCATTCTCAGTGTACGGTGCAGCGCCGCGGGAAGCAAGACTGCGTTGGTCGGAGTTCAATTTTCCGGCGCCTGACCGCGGCGGTCGAAATCAGCTACCATGCGGGTATCCCGCCTGTGTCGAATCTCCGCCAATTCCGTGCCGCGCCCAACCTGCTGACGATGCTGCGGCTGTTCGTGCTTCCCTTCCTGGTCATCGAGATTCTGGACTTCCATTGGAAGTTTGCGTTTGTGCTGCTGTGGATCGCGGGTGTGAGCGACGGTCTCGACGGCCTGCTGGCACGGCTGCTGGAGCAGAAAACGACGCTCGGGTTGTACCTCGACCCGATCGCCGACAAGCTGTTGATGAGCACGCTGTTCCTGGTGCTGATGCATGTCGGCGTGATTCCGCGGTACGTGACAGTGCTGGTGTTCAGCCGCGACCTGGGAATCCTGCTGATCGCGACACTGCTGTTTGCGACGGGCACGCTGCGCGACTTCCGTCCCAGCAAGCTGGGCAAACTGAATACGATGGTGCAGATTCTGGGGTTGCTGACGGTGATGACCTGCCAGGTCGTCGACTCGACGCACCTGATAGGGCTGAAGGGTTTGCTGCTGAAGGCGATTGCGGTGCTGGCGCCGATTTCGGCGGCGGAGTATGCGTGGATCGTGGTGCGGCGGATACACTCGCCGCCGGCGATCGAAACGGCTGCCCGCGATTCCTAAGGACCGGCAGAGTTGCGGCACGCATCCCATTCCATTTAGACTGATGAGACGCATGAAGGCGCGTAGCTCAGTTGGTTAGAGCGCTACCTTGACACGGTAGAGGTCTCCGGTTCGAATCCGGACGTGCCTACCACTTCAAACTTCTCAAACTAAGGAAGTTACAAGTGAAGCGGACAGCTTAAACGCCGAAAACGAGGGCACAGAAAGGACACACTTTCGATATTAGCCCTGTAAGTAGGCCTACGGCAACAGAACGACGGCCCTTTCTTTCGAGAGGGCCGTCGTCGTTTCTTACATGGTGCGCAAACTGTTACGTAGCGAAGAGTTCCTTCATTTGGCCCTGTGCGGCACGTTGGGAGCCTGCACTGGACTGCTGATACAGTTCAAAAGTTGTGGACATTTTGGCATGTCTTAAGAGCTGTGAGACGACCTTGACGGATTCGCCGCGGTCCGAAAGGGCAGACGACAGAGACCGGCGGAAGGTGTGCCACCCAATCCTCTTGTCGATCCGGGCATCGAGGGCAGCGGGGCGGATGTAATCTCGCAGAATCATGTCGAGGTACATTGGTTCTCGACCTCCAACCGCCGGCGATGCGAAGACCCAATCGTCATCGGCGCGATAGAGGCACTCGCGCCGCCAACTCAGAAAAGCGTCGGCAAGATCTTGTGAGATCGTTACACCCTTGCGGCTCGCTTCCGTCTTGAGCTTGGTCTGAAGCTTGCGGACCTTGCCTCGGTTCAGCCGTAACCAAAGTGCTTCGAAGTCAACATCGGACCACTTGAGCCCTCTGATCTCGGACCTTCTCAAAGCGGCAACAGATGCGATTAGCACCATCATTCGCATTCCCGGAACGGTCAAACGCGAAAGGATTGCCACCATTTCATCCATTGAGAGGATGTCTGGAATCTTCATTCGCTTAGAGCTTTGCCGGACAGATGAAATGGGGTTGAGTTGATCGAAAAGCTCATGTCGGATGGCGTGTGAGTACAAAGCTGAGAGATGATTTCGCAGCTTACACTTTGTCGCCGGCGCCATTGCCAGCCCCCGGAGCCATGCCTCTACCTTCACGGCTTTAACGTCTGCGAGGAACATTGTGCCCCACCGCGGCAAGATGTGGACGCGGAAGTTGCCGCGGTACACCTCGATGGTTGTAGGAGACCGATCGACATCGGGGTCGTAGAGCTCGTGGGCCTGGAAATGTTCCCAGGCTTCGGCGATCGTGACCTTTCCAATCCGGTCCTGCTCGGCGTTGATCTGGATGCGCAGCTGCTCAACAGCGCGCTTGGCAGAGGCTTCAGTCGGATACCGGTCGAGTGCTCCGATGACCCTTTTCTTCTGGACGCGACGACCATCTGGCCGCAGCTCACGCCAGCGATAGACCCAGACGTCGGGGCCTTTCGCGCGCGGTGTACGGACGATGGAGCCTTCTTGATAATGATTCTTGCGAGTGATGGACATGGAATCTCCGATCACTCGACGGGCTGGCCAGCCAATTGTACCCGACCCTCGGTCCACTCAATTAAGTCGGACGCACGAAAGCGCCAATGCTTCCCGATCCTCAGGGCCGGGATCAGGTTCCGTCGAGCGAGGCTGATGACGGTCTTCGGATGAACGCGAAGGTAGATGAGTACCGCGAGAAGGGCGATACGTCGGGGACGTTGTCACAAGGCTGCGAGAGCCTTTTGATACAGAGCGGAGAGAGGCTTGAGAGCTACTTGACCAGCCGTTTGGTGGGGGCGCGCTTCTTGCTCTTAGAAGACCGTTCGGAGAGATACGAGTCCGCCACTTTCGAAAGGAACCTGGCTTCCGCCTGCTGCCGCGCCAAGGCCCATTGAGCTTGCATGTCCACCGCGGAAGTTCCCGCGGAACGGAAATCACTTGCCGGCGCAGCTGATCGGGCAATCTCAAGTCTCTTCGCAGCCATTGTGCTTAGGAAGGTTGCGATTTCGGCAGCCTTGGCTCCGTAATGGACCGCCATGTCGGCGATGCGAAAGGCTGACTCGATGTCCGCTCCATCGGATTCGCGGAGGTGAATCTTCCAACCACTGCGCGCCAACCGTTTTCCCGCCGCGGCAAGTTTCAGTTCGTGTCGAGGCCGCTTTCCCAAGCTAGCATCAACATCCTGGACGACGAGCCCCGCACGCTGCATGCGTGTGAGGGCTGGGCTAGACGAGCCAAGCGAGATGCCGCCTCTTCTCTGGAGGGCGTACTTGCTTGTAAGTCCTCGGTCTATGAGTGAGAGCATGAAAAGTTCGAGTATCGAAGCGGCCAAGGGGCCTCCAAGTGCCTAAGTTTACTCAGTTCCGTGGTGTTTGCGCCTTGAGTTGAAGAGCCTTCCCATGGCCATACTGTACGGCTGTGTATGCCTTTTGGGGATTCCCCTGAAGGACGGTGACCCAATTCAGCAACCAATCTGGGTAGAAGTTGATGTCCGCGAGATTTCCGCAGTCTTCGTATGATTCTACGGATGGATGTGTTTCTCGTATCAGCCCGCCAAGTGTACGGCAGGGATAAACCTTTGCCGGCGGACACAGTCCATACGAAATGAAGTGCATTGCCTGCTCAATGACAGCCGGCCACTTGAACGTATCGACATGATCGATTAACCATTGTGCGATGGCCATAGACAATTCCTGCTCCGGTATCGAGACGTGGTTTGCCCTCGGAACACGAGGTGAAGATAGTTGGACCGCTTTTACAGGCAGCGTTTCTATCGGCGCCCCGTAAGTCTCTGCTATGGACACCACACTCTCCGATTCAGTAATCGGAGCGATCGACAGACCAATCTCCGCGCCCCTCTGATGCCGGGCCTCTCTTGCGACCCGCGATCTTTCTTGACTTTCGGACAAACGCTGCCAGCGCGGAATGTTGTCGCCTGGAAGCGCTGTAAGCGTCAGCTTGTTCTTCAACAGATTGAAAATGAGTTCGGACGCAGACGGTTGGTCCCCCTGCAAGAGCTCCCGGAGCGTCATGGGATGTCGTCCGCGACGGAACTCTTCCTTCAGGACTCGAACGTACCGCTCCATATTGGAGGCGGACAAAGCCTCGAAGCATCGATCTCGTAATGTTCTGGCTATCAATTCTGCGAGTACCGATCGTTGTTCCGCAGCGAAGCGCTTTTGCGAGAAGCGGTGCTCCATCGGAACCTTGAAGAAGGTGAGGTTGTAACGAACCCAAGCCAGAAAGTTATTCCACTTAAGCGCGTGCGCCTCATAGGCATCGTCACCAAGTTCTCGACAAGCACCTCGTTTTGCTCGCTTCCGGTACATCTCAAGGGTCCGAGTCAGGGAAGTTGATTCGTCAACGCCGATTGGGGGCTTATCAAGACTCTTATACAAACGAAGAGCGAATGCTGCGGCGGCTATTTCGAAAGCATCGAGTGACGCTGTCTTCTTCTTTGAACTTAGAGACGACAACTTGACGCCGGCACCGATCATCTTCCTCGCCATGTCTGCGTCGAACTCTTGGTTCTGGAAGACACTGCAACGTGTTGAGTCAATGCGATCCCAAGGATGCCTGTGCGGAAAGGTGCCAAGGGAAGCGTTGGCAATTCCATTGTCCAGAAAGTCCAGGCCGGGTGTCATCAGGGCGAGTTCCGCCGATGTAAAAGTTATCTTTATCGCAGGGAACTTCATCGAACCTCCAGACTGTCGAAGGCGATGACGCAACGCAGGACAAAATCGGTGAAAAAAGAATCCAGCTCCTGTCGGCTGGGAGAGTAGAGGGCGGCTGCATAGAACTGAGCTTGTGCGACCAACGCAGCCCTCGCCATTAAGGCGACGCGAAAGCCCCCGAGACCTGCGTCACGCTCGGTAAGCGTTTCGATGGCTAAGTTGCGGTTGAGCGCGCAGCAGTGCAAGCGGTTGTTCGATGTGCAGGATGGGAAGCCGCAGATGAGCGGCCAGCCCCTGCTTGCGATGCAGTCGCAACAGGAGAGCGCGGAGTTGGAGGCGCTGCTAGGGGCGGAGCGGGATGCCGTTTTGCAGAGAGTGGATGCGAGCAGCGCGGGCTGGCTGGATGCGGAGTCGAGCAAGCTGGACCGCTGGGCGGAGGACCGGAAGCTGGCGCTGGAGTCGGAGCTGAAGGAGCTGGACGATGCGATTCGGGATACGCGGCGGCAGTCGCTGGCGGCGGCGCTGCTGCCGGAGAAACTGGCGATGCAGCAGGCGCTACGGGGGCTGGAGTCGGACCGGATGAGGAAGCGGCGGGAGTTGTTTGAGTCGCAGGATAAGGTGGAGGTGGAACGGGACACGCTGATTGCGCGGTTGCAGCAGCGGCTGGTGCAGCGGACGTCGATGAAGCCGCTGTTCACGATTCGGTGGCGGGTCGTTTAGAGCAACTTGTTTCGTTAAGGACATGGCTTCAGCCGTGTCATACACGATGCTTCTGGGATTCGGCTTCAGCCGCGGAGGTAAGCGCGGTAGAATCGCGCACATGACTATCCCGTCACGACCTGTGCACTCCGGGACGTTTCTTGTCACTTCCGCGACCCTCAATCGCAGGCGGCTCTTTCAGGTTGCTGCGAATGCCGATCTCTTTCTCGATACGCTGCAACATTATCGACGCGAAGGGCATTACTTATTGCATGACTTCGTCGTGATGCCAGAGCATGTCCACCTTCTATTGACTCCTCAGAACGCAACGCTAGAACGAGTCGTGGGACTTATCAAAGGCGGATTCTCTCGACGGCTGGCGTCAAAGTTCTCTCCCTGGCGAAAGAGTTTTACGGACAGGAGAGCGCGCCATAAGGATGAGTTTCTGGCGTTTCGCAAGTATATTCACGAGAACCCGGTGAAGGAGCATCTTTGCGAGCGAGCGGAAGACTACAAGTGGTCGTCGGCGTGGAAGCGAGATTTATAGATTGCGGCGTTGTTGGCAGCTGCAAGACGTTCGCAGCGGCAGACGTGACGCGCGGGTTTGTGGCGGAGGAAGAGTTGCGCGGCTGAAGCCGTTACCTCCGCGGCTAAAGCCGGTTTTGGTTTGCGGCTGGTACGACACGGCTGAGGCCGTGTCCTTAACGAGACGCGCTCCATGCAGATTGGTGTTTGACTTAATGAGACGCGCTCCATGGGGATTGATGGAGATTGCGGCTCTAGCGAACAAGGTCAATGGCATCCTTGACGTGTGTCGCGTATTCTTGGCGTCTGGAGAGTATCGCAGGCATGGCATCTGAACCCGAGGGCCGGAACGGCCGCAAGACCCGGCTCGAACTGACGTGGATTGGCAAGGAGAACCGTCCGCGGCTGACGGAGTCGTTGCAACAGCGGACCATTGCGATACCGAAGATTACGGTGACGCCGAGGGATGGGGCGGCGTCAGGCTTTCGCGATTTTGACCTGGATTGCAGCGCGATACGACAGTCGTATGCGGCGCAGGATATTTTGACGATCGATCTGACAGACAACTCTGCGCATCGGCTTGGGGCTGACAAGATGCGGTCGCTGGAGTTGCAGCTTGAGAACTACATCGTGCGCAACTTGATGGATTACGACGATATCGATTACATGTCGAATGCGGAGCTGCTGTACAAGCTGGCGGGGCAGTTGATTGCGCATCTGCGGTCGTATCTGGAGGACGAAAACCAGGTGCTGAGTGTGCTGTATGCGAATCAAAAGCCGTTTGCCGGGATTGTTCGCGGGCAGATGCTGCAACATTTCGAGCAGCCGGAGACCGGATTTGATGTCAAGGTGACGCGGAACTTTCAGGTGCTGTCGGAGTCGTTTGCTTCGGCGGATGCGGATCAGCATGCCGTTGATTTTCATCAGACAGTTACGGATCTTCAGGGCATTCGGTCGATGGTGTTCGGCGGATTTGCGCGATGTTGCTATTCACGCCAGCGGTTCGACTCGGATACCGAGCGGCGCTTCGCGGTCATCCTTGATCGGGATGCCCTGCGGTGGCTCAAGCCAAACGCGAATGATTTGCATATCTATTACAGCCACGATGAGAAATATCACCCTGACTTCGTGGTGGAGACGGCGGCAGGGAAGTACATCTGCGAGACCAAGGCCGCCGGAGATATGGATGACGACATCGTCAAGCTGAAGGCGAAGGCGGCGACAGCGTGGTGTGAGCATGCGTCGTTGCAGGATGACAAGCCCTGGCGGTATGTGCTGATTCCGCATTCGGCGGTGCAGCATTCGGCGAGCCTGGAAGGACTTGCCGCGCAGTACTCTCGTTACACTGCGGTGGGTGCATAGCTCTCATGCCACCCATCACGCATGCCATCAGCATTCGACAGCCGTATGTTGAGCTGATCCTGCGTGGGGATAAGAAGAACGAGTTTCGCTCGCGGCTTACGAACATCCGTGGCCGCGTTTATTTGTATGCTGCGCTTCGTCCAAAAGACGATGCGGCAGCGTGGAAGAAGATCGGAAGCCTCTCCAAGACATTGCCTGTGGGCAAGATCGTGGGCTCGGTAGAAATAGTCGGGTGTAAGCAGCGGGCTTCTGGGGAATTTGCTTATCGATTGGCGAATCCGAAGCGAGTGAGGACACCGCTGCGTCCACTGAACCAACCGCAGCCTGGTTTCTGGATACCTCAGTTCTGACAGCCGCCCTCACCTTTTCCACTCACTCCCCTACGAGCCCTGTATCCATCCATAGAGTGGAGCGCGGGAGTCCTCCAGGGAGGACGGTGTAAGGCCGCAGAGGAATGTTGTCCTGAAGCTCGGCGGGGAGCGTGGATCCCCTTTCCCCTGTCGCGTAAGTGTGCAGCGAATGTGCTTTAGGCACCCTTATCCGGCAGTATCTCTCTCTAACTCCGCAAGAGTAGAGGGAGAGGGACTACGTGCCCGTCTGGGACTCTGGAAGGCTGCGTCAGGCTATCGCGTGGATAGCCCTGAGACCTGCTAAAAGCCGCATCAGTAGCGCATGAAACGAAGCCTGGCTCATCCAGATGCGGCAGTGGATCAGAGCATCTCAGCACGAGTTTTGGGCTCCAGAGCGGCTCTCGAGGTGTCCATGGAGCCATGGCGGTGAATCGAACTGCATCGACGACTCTCCAGGGCTGGCTCTGGAACGAGGAAACACCGCGCCAGCGGGGGCTTCTGAGCCGTTTTTCGCGGAAATCGCGGCAGTGAGTTTCAAACTCGGCAAGAGCGCGCGTCGAGAAACACTGAGTCAAACCAGGGTTGAAACAGGCCAATCAGGGTTCCAGCGCTCCGCAACGGCGTCGATCTAAGTCCAGAGCAGGTTCGGCAACGCTTCGCCACTGGTGCTGATCAAGCTCCACGAACTGAACGGCCACCTCCGGCGTCGGCCACCGCGCTTCAGCAGGGGCTGAAAAACCCCTTGGCAACAGCGATCGCTTAAGCCTTCGTTCAGCACGCCAAACCCGTAGCTTTCCTCGATGCCCAGGTTCTGGATACCGAACTGAGGCTCATCCCATTCCTTGACGTGCGGCTTGTCGTCGACGATCAGCGCGCCCAGGTTGCGTGAGTTGAACATGATGATGTCGGTGGTCTTGAGGTTCGTATCGAACTTCTCCGAAAAATATGCGTACGCTTTGGTAGAAAGGGCGCGTAGAGTTATAGTTCGTTATGTATCTGCGAAATATCGTAGATATATATGGAGCCCTATGACCAATTACAGCCCGACCCGTCTTCCCCGCCGCTACCGTCGTCCCGCCTCCCTTCCCGCCACCCGTTCGCAGGTCCGCGAACAGATGGGCCAGCTTCGTGACCTCTACCAGCTCGAAGGTGTCCTGGATCAGCTCAACGCCGCCTTCCTCAGCGAAGTGATGTGCTCGATCGAGGAGGAGCTGTGAAAACTGTCGCCCTCTACATGCGCGTTTCCACCGTCGACCAGCACCCGGAGACTCAGTTGCACGATCTCCGGGCCATGGCCCACCAGCGTGGCTTCGACATCGTCGCCGAGTACACCGACCGGATCTCTGGGACCAAGGCCCGGCGCCCCGGTCTGGATGAACTCCTGCGCGATGCCCGCCGCGGCCGCTTCCAGGTGGTGCTGGTCTGGGCTTCGGACAGGATCGCCCAATCCGTGCGCCACTTCCTGGAAGTACTTGACGAGCTCAACCACCTCAACGTCGAGTTCGTCAGCTTCCGTGAAAATCTCGATACCGGCGGCCCCTTGGGCCGCGCGGTCGTGATCATCATCGGTGCGATCGCAGAGCTCGAACGCAACCTGATCATCGAGAGGGTCCGCGCCGGCATGCGCCGGGCTCGGCTCGAAGGCCGGCACATCGGTCGCAAACCTCTGGACATCGACCACGCCGCGGTGCTGCGTGATCGCGCTCGTGGTCAAAGCCTCGGCCAGATCGCAAAGAGCTTCCGCATCTCCAGGGCCACTGTCAGCCGCGTCATCAAGGCCGGCGAGCTCGCCAACGCCGCGGTCTAGACATGTTCAAAAGGGGTGCCGCAGGGCACCCCTTAACCGCTGAATCTACACGCCAGGAAACCGCCACTCTCGCTGCCTCACAAGGTGTGGGTTGTGGAGACAAGCGGATCAAGTGGGCAATAGTCTTTCTGTTCTCAATGTGAGTACAATTGTTCTCGTAATGAGAACGACTGATACATCGCTCGGGAACCTTCTGTTTGGCCAAACTCGGGGTCGTATCCTTACGACTTTGTATGGCATGCCTGACAACGCCTTCTTCATTCGTCAGATTGCCCGCAGTATCGACGTCAGTGTTGGTACTGTCCAACGTGAGTTGGCCACCCTCGCGGGCGTCGGTTTGATTCTTCGAACACATAACGGAAACCAGGTGTTCTATCAAGCAAACCGCGACCACCCAGCGTTCGCCGAGCTCCACGCGCTTCTTGCAAAAACCACTGGCGTCTTTCACCTGCTTACGGCGGCCCTCTCCCCACTGGCGGAACGGATTGAATTCGCTTTTGTCTATGGTTCTTTCGCGCGCGGAGACGAAAACGCGGCGAGCGATATCGACCTGATGGTCATTGGCGAGGTCGGTCTGGACGAACTGCTCGACCATCTCACGCCTCTGGAACGCACATTGGGTCGTCCTTTGAATCCCACGGTTTATTCTCGAAAGGAACTGCGAGCGAAGCTCAAAGCAGAAAATCACTTTCTGACAGCTATCCAGAAGGGCCAGAACGCCTTCCTGATCGGAGACCAGCATGAGTTTAGAGAGATACATTGAGAACAGTTGGCTCAGGAAAGAGGCTACGAGCCCCCAGGAGATCGCCGATCAATTGGGTATCGTTTCCCGGTGTATGAAGGATGCGAACGTCGAAGGTATTTCCGACGATCTTCGCTTCTATACAACTTTCAACGCGGTGCTTGCGCTTGCCAACATCGCGTTGCGCGCGAGCGGATATCGGACCGCCAACCAACAAGGGCACCACACTCGAGCGATCGAGACGCTTGAATATACTGTTCAAGCTGACAACAAGCTCATACGCAAAATCCTGGCCTTTTCAAAGAAGCGCAATGTCTCAAGCTACGACTCTGCTGGCAGTATTTCGAATGAGGAACTCCGTCGGATTCTCACCTACTGCCGAGGATCTGCGGCATACCGTCTAGACATGGTTGCAGACGACACATCCGGAGTTGCTGGGGCCGCCAGATCATCTCCGTTGATGCCTTAGGCGACCGTATTTGCGAAACTCCTCGCCAGGTCTTCTGAACGCAGCGGCAAGCAGCCGGTGTTGGAAACTTAGTGTGGCGACTCTCGAATGGAATGGAGGAATATGACAGAGCAAAACAATAAGCCCGTGGTGGTCCACATGGATATTCGCAAGTTGAAGCCCGATCCGGAGACCAATCTTCCGGTCCTCAGCAAAGCAAAGCTGGAAGCGCTGATTGAAGAAGCGATCGTGGACGCTTACGGCGAAGGAGAACAGAAGGTCGGCTTGCTCACCATGATGCAGGAGCATCTTGCGCTGCCTTTTTCGGTAAGCATCATGGGCGTTGAAGCTGCTGTCGAAAAAGTAACGATGACCCGAGATGGCCGGATCGTAGCGGTGTGCCAGCGGAACGGCGTTCAGCAGCGGATTGATGTCCTCGATTTGCCGCTGCCGAAGCCCGCACCGGTGGGCGTCGAGTGGGTTGCGGCATATAGCTACTGGCGCAGAGGACTGTGAGTGAGCGAATACCAGTATTACGACTTCAAAGCGCTCGATCGCGCGTTGACGAAAGCGGAGATGGCCGCGTTGCGGGCCATTTCCACGCGTGCCGTCATCACCTCAACGAGTTTTACGAACCACTATGAGTGGGGCGACCTGAAGGCCGATCCGCTCAAACTTCTGGCAGAGTATTTTGACGCATTCGTTTACGTGACAAATTGGGGAACGCGGGATTTCTACCTCCGCTTGCCACAGGAGTCGGTCGACTCGAAACAGCTCAGAGCGATGCTCCCAGGCAAGGCTGTGCGCGCGCGAAGTTCTGGGAAATCGGTGGTTCTTTCATTTGAGAGTGAAGTGGAGTCGGACGATTGGGACGATGGTGCTGGCTGGATGGGATCGCTGATCTCTCTGCGCTCCGATCTGCTGCGTGGCGACTTTCGCTGCCTCTATATTGGATGGCTCCATTGCTTGGAATGCGGGGAATTCTCCGGAGAGGCGCTGGAGCCTCCGGTGCCTGCGGGTCTGCGCGAACCGTCGGTGCCGCTCAATTCGCTGATCGAGTTTCTTGGGATTGCTGAGGACCTGGTCCATGTTGCCGCCGCCGCTTCACCCAGCTCTCCGCCATGGCACTCGCCGCGACCAGACTCGCAGCGCAACCCGCAAAGCGCATCGGCTACGCCGCAGTCGGCCTCGGCATCATCTCCGACATCTTCATGACCGCCTGCTCGCAGTCGCAGAGCGCCAAAGTCACCGGCCTCGTCACCGGACACCCCGCCGACAAGGGCGCACGTTACGCCGCGCAGTACAACGTCCCGGCGAAGTCCATCTACACCTACGAAACCTTCGACCGCATCCGCGACAACCCCGACATCGACGCGGTCTACATCGGCCTGCCCAACTCCATGCACTGCGAGTACACTGTGCGCGCCGCCGAAGCCGGCAAGCATGTGCTCTGCGAGAAGCCGATGGCCATCTCGTCAGCCGAGTGCCGCCGCATGATCGACGCCTGCCGCAAGGCCAACGTCAGGCTGATGATCGCCTACCGCATCCAATACGACCCAACCTTCGCGCGCGTTGCCGAGCTGATCCACTCCGGCGCGCTCGGCCAGATACAGGCGTTCGACGGGGCGTTTCCCGGCAATATGCCTCCCGGCTGGCGCTACGACCGCAAGATGGCCGGCGGCGGCTCGCTGTTCGATCTCGGCATTTACCCGCTCAATACCATCCGCTTCCTGACCGGCGAAGAACCCGCAGCATATGCCGCGAAGGTGGCGACGAGGGACAAATCCGGCCGTTTCGCCGAGATGGAGCAGAGCATCGCATGGACCATGAAGTTTCCCAGCGGCATTCTGGCGTCGTGCAGCTCGTCCTACGGACAGGACGGCGAAAACTTTCTCACCGTCCGCGGCGACAAGGGCCACCTTCAGGTCCAACCGGCGTTCGGCTACGATGGCCTGCACCTCACCGGGAGGACGCTGCAAGGGCCGATCGACGAACCAGCTCCGGGCCGGAAGCCATTCCAGTTCGTCCTCGAAGCCGACCACTTCGCAAGCTGCGTCCGCAACAACACCCAGCCGAAGACACCCGGCGAAGAAGGCCTGAAGGACCTGGTGGCGATCGAGGCAATCTATAACTCTGCGGGAACTCCGGTGGCATAGCCCCCCACCCTTATCGCTGTCTCCTTCGCAAATGGGCGTCCGCCCCCTCGACCTCGACTCCGACGGGCAAGGTAGCCGCCGCCATGGTCATCCCCCCGAAGACCCCAAACCAACGGCGGAGAAGGCGGCACGCTGTTGCAGTAGACGCTCCCTGTTGAAATTGTCATCCTGGTCCTGAGCGAAGTCGAAGGGGAAGGACCTGCTTTTCGCTCTTCGGGCCACGACAAGCCGGAAGGGCAGGGTCTCAGACCCTGCCGCAGGGCGCACCAACCAAACCAGGGCGCGGACTTTAGTCCGCGCCCTTCGCCTTTACCTAATAAAACCCTCAAGCATTAGTCGTTAGAGGGATGCGGCTTGAGCCGTGCATAACAAAAGTTCAACTTTGGCGTGAGCTACCTCGCGACAAAGAATGGTTGAATCAGAGCGGTCATTGCCTTGTGCCGCGCTGCCCTTCGCGATTTGTCTGAACTGCCTTTCTGAGCTGCACGCGCGTACTCCGAAACACCGGCGGGTACGCGCTTATCGTCGTCCGCAATTTTTTCTGACACCAACTCTGCAAATTGATCCAATGCCGCCCTGAGCTTTGGTTCCGCTCTTGATGGTAGAGTGTGCTTGTGAAGTATGCCAGCCGAACTCACAAATAAAGTGTAAAAGTCAGTTCTGTTCCGCCAGCGGGTGGGACGCAGGTCATCATAAAGTATCCCAATCAAGTTAAATGTTTGCTTATAGAGACGCTCTACCTCTTTTTGTCTAGGGAACTCATCCGAATACTGCTCTAGCTGCAGATAATAATCATTGATGACGCTGGGGGAGCCACCTTGCGGTCCGTTCATGACTCCGATAATTACTTCGCTTACGAATTCGATATCCTTCATTCTGCGAATTAATGCCGCCGAAACCAAACCATTTTCTGCCCAATAGTCGTCGTCCGCTATTCGGCTCACCAGAGTGATAAACGGGCCGGAATAGGTAGCATTTCTCAACTCTTGCTCGTTCAGCTTGGTTAGATATTTATTCAGCCTTTTGAACATATCCTTGACTTCGGTCGGTGTGGCGTCATCGAGCATTCGCACCGCAAGCTTGTACGAATAAAATGCCTTCTTGTCAATCGACGACAATCCCTCAAAACTCTTGTCTGCCCAAGACGACTCAACGGGAAGATTCGTTAGCTCGAAATCATTCTCTTCAGATTCGTGCTCGTCTTTATCCAGACCTAGGAACTGCAAAATAGTTCTGATGCGTTGCTGGCCGTCCACAACCGCGTATTTGCTAGCCCCATCCTTACTCGTGGTGGTGTGTACGTAGACCTCGGGGATCGGCAAGTGCAACAATACGGATTCAATGAGCGCAGATTTTTGTCGGGGAGCCCAGACAGGTCTTCTCTGATAAGGAGGCTTTATCTCCAACTCATCGGTGAGATAACGGTCTTTGAACCACGCTATGGTTTGTTCGGTTGAGTTATATTTCATATTTTTTCCTAAAAGATTCCGTCTGCATTATTTGAGTCAAACTGTAGAGCTGATGCACAGCAACGTGTTGCCAACTACGATAAAGACGCCCCTCAAAATCTAACCCCACCAGATGTCTCTCTTGGCCCAAACCTTCAAACGCGGCGAACCACTGACCAGAAATAGAGATGATTCCGGCTAGTCGATCAGGGTACATAAAACCAAAAAATATGTTATTGCTTCGGTGCTCGACGAAAGCTTCGCGGCGCGCTTGGTCGAGGCCATATAAGCTCCTCCCTTTTCTCGTCAACTCAAGCCAAGCCTGGTCGAAAAGACGCGTGCTAACAACCACCGTGTCGATATCTGAGCCTTGTTCAGTAAAGGGCCTTCCAAATTTATCTGGGGCTAGGCTAAAGCCGAGCCGGCCGCTTCCAACCACTGTAATGTCGTCGACCGTGATGCCGAGTTGCTCTGCAAGGACTTTTCGCATCACGGGGTATCTGCCTGGTGCGCTAGCAAAGGCGAACGGTAATCCAGTAAGCAAATGACTGTTTACCAGTTTTTCAAGAGATTGCTTCCGCATGAGACCTGCAAACTCTGCAACGGTTGGGTATGCCATAAAACTCGTGAGTGGCCTTCCGCAAGAGGTTACTGCTTTTCGATGAGTGTGGAGAGCTTACCGAATGCCATCTTCGACATGTCGAAATATAAATTGTCCCGGTCTGTACCAATCGCCCGGTATCCTAGAGACTCCGCAGCCGCAAGGGTGGAACCACTCCCAGCGAAGGGATCGCACACAATCCCGATACCCAGTGGGAGGGAGGCCCTAACAATCTGGCGAAGAAACTTTTGTGGTTTTAGGGATGGATGTGGTGCCATCAGTCGCTCTTCAGGTCTCGTTGGAGGGCAGGTTATCACATCCTTCAATTGTTCTGTGGAGGAAACTTGCCTTAGCCCTCCGGTTCCCCAGGCTCTTAGATTGATAGCCATGGTTCCCTGAAAAGGCTTTCTAAAGATTCCCCACGGTTCCCAGCAGGATCGGGGCATCACGGCCACTTCGGAAAAATCCCTCTCGGCTCCCTTCGGCTTCGCGCCTCCTCGGAGAGTTTGCACCAGGCGGATAAATTCTCCGCGCTTTTCAAAGCCTGACGCCTGAATCGCTCCATAGGTTGAAGTCGAGAGCAAGGGGTTCGAAGCAATGATCAGGTGTCCGCCGGGTACAAGGACGCGCAGGAATGAATAAGCTAGCGCTGCCGAAAAACTCTCCAAATACATCAGGTCGGAGTGCGAAAGAATCGAGAATCGCGGAACGGGATTTCGGATCGCACCATCGAACGCAGGCGGCAGTCTCCAGATTCCCCCCGAACCTTTCCTCAATTTAAGAAGGTCCTTGTCTTCGTACTCGACCTTTCCATATGGGGGGTCGGTAACAATAGCGTGTAGAGAATTGGCCGGTAGGGCACTAAGAAATTGGAGCGCGTCGCTCAGCACATATGTGGCATTTGAGGATAGGTGATGACGTTTTTGAATTCCGGAGCTTCTAGCGTCTTTCCAAAGGCGGTCTGCCGACTTCTGAAGTTGGATCTTCCATTCGGGTTCGTTCTTCTCTCGGGGTTTGGGGCTTGTGGGCAAGTGTCGGCTTCCTGTTCTCCACATTTGTCTGATCAGACAGTCTCATGAGACCAGTTAGAGAAGCATATCAGGACGGCTGCACATCTGCCTCCTCTTCAGGACTGTAGGGCTTTCACCGAATCCTAAACCGCCTTCGTCCTCAAAACCTACCGCTGCTCCTCATCCTGGGAGACGATGAGCTTCTCTTCCTGGTCCAACGCAACCTACCAGCCTAACGCGCGCGGCACCCTCATCCGGGTGCTCTACATCTCGATCTGGAGATGTCGGCGTGCAACTCAAGCCGCATTTGTTTCCGCGACCCACTCACACGCTGCGTGGACACCGGCGATGATTCGCCGCTCCGGGCCAATACCCGTGTCCCACGTTTGGTTGGCGACACGTTCCATCAGCGCCCGTTCCTTCAACGCGCCGATGACGCTCATCGCAATCACCATGAGACGGACAAGTTTGTCATTCGAAGCCGTCAAGACAGCCCCGTTCTCAATCCGTGAATATTGCTCGCTCGTCTTGCCGATGAGTTGGGCGAAATCCTTCGAGGACTTTCCAATGCGCTTGCGCAGAAAGCGCAGCTCACCGCCTGTCAAAGGCGATTCTTTCCCCAGCAACGCCATCGCGATTGACGTCAGCAGGTCAAAGGCATCACCACGAACACCCGAAAAAAGCCATGCCCAAAAATGGTGCATTTCTGGACTTCCACAAGTCCAAACCTAACCACCACCGTATGAATACTTTGCGCCATAAAGTCCCCGGGGGGAGGGGAGGGAGTGCTACGCCCGCACTTGGGACATCCTCACGTCCCACTTCCTCATCAACCTAAGAGTCACCGAAAAGAGGAAAGCACGCCATGTCCCATAAAGAGCACAACCGCCCCGTAGAAGTCATACCCGACACGAAGGACCCCATCCTGGCCAGCGCCGAGATCATCCACGACCCCGAGCACGACCGGCACAAGGGTCCCCACGTCAAAGGCCCCCACGACCCCAAAGAGATCAACCCCAAAATGGCGTCCGACATCGCCTATTGGGCCCACGAGTTCGGCGTCTCCGGCGACAAGCTCCACGAAGCCATCCGCACCCACGGCACCCATGTCGACAAGGTCCGCGCCGCCCTCCACAAAACCGCTTGACACCCCGCGTACAATTAAACCAGCAGAGGAAAACAGCCCAGCCACCCGCCGGGCGTTTCCATCTAGCCCCGCAACCGAGGTGCAAACCGAGGTACGGAGCTAAGCCATTTGTTTAAGACACTTTGGCCGCTTTAGGGGGGAGGGGTACCCTCCAGCCGCCGCCACCGCCCACCGCAACATTTTCGCCGCCTTCGCATCTATACCGTTAGAGGTTCGACGAAGATGCAAAGGTCCCTGTTCTCCCTGTTCTCCATAGCGGTGCTGACCGCTACCGCCGCAATCGCAACCGCCCAGTCCCCCGACTCCGGCTATCTCCAGTCCCAACCCGCTCCCATCCAGCGCAACTACGCGGGCCCTGCTTATCCTCAGCGCGCCAACGCCGCTCCGCAGATCGCCATTACCCGCCCGATTCCGGGGGTCATCGTCCGCACCGGCCCCTCGAGCGCCGTCCAGACCGTCTCCGCCACAGCCGACGTCACCGAGCTCCGCGTCACCGCCGGCCGCGCCAACGTCAGCGTCCATCACCCCGAGCACAACGTCCAGCTTCTGGTAGACCTGCCCGGTGGACAAACCGCCCTGCTCAAGGACGGCCTCTACACCTTCAACGCCTCCACCAACACCGTCCGCGTCCTCAAGGGCGAAGCGAAGGTCTTCCCCGGCTCCAAGGACGCTGACATCAAGGTCAAGGAGGACCACCAGTTCACCTTTGGCGCCTCCCCCCGCGCCACCGAGGTCAGCTTCTCCCAGGCCCGCGCCGACCTCCTCCCCGGCCCGGTCAGCCACTCCACCTACGGCGACGGCCCCTACTACCGCGAGTACCCGTACCCCTATTACTCCTACGGCTTCTACGGCTATCCGTACGGGGGGTGGGGGTACCCCTACGGCTACCCATTCGGCTTCGGTCTAGGCTTCGGATACTTCGGCGGCTTCCACGGAGGCTTCGGAGGCTTCCACCACTTCCGCTAAGACGCTTCTCGCGGAGTTTTGAAAGGTGCGAGGGTTGCGGATCGCCGGACCGGCGAGCCGCAGCCCGCGGCACAACCCGCCACTGGCTTGCCGCGGGAGCGAACGGTCACAAAGGTTGTCTAACTTCCACCATTTCTCCAGGACTCGCGCTACAATTTCGACCATGCGCCGCCTACATCTTCTTCCGCTGCTTGTGCTTGTTTCTGCGTCCTTTGCGCCAATAACCTCTGCCCAAACGCCGGCGGCAAAGCCTGTCCCGACGCTGCGCTGGGTGCTGCTCGCGCAGCTTCAGTCGACCCACAACAAGGCGGAGTGGTTTGTTCCCATCGACACCGCCGTCGCCGGTCTTACTCCGGAGCAGGCCAAGTGGGTTCCCACCAACGCCAAGGGGAAGCTCGACCCCGACGCCAGCCACTCCGTCGGCATGTTGGCTTACCATCTGCTCTTTTGGAATACCCGTGCGCTCGAACAGATGAAGGGCGAAAAGCCCGCGGCCGCTCCCAGCAATAACGAAGAGACCTTCAACGACTTCGACGCTGCGACATGGGCGAAAACCGTCCATGACCTCGACGCCGTCATGACTTCGCTGGAAGACTTCGTCGCGCACGCGGACGACGCCACACTCACCAAACTCGCGCCAACGATCGCGCACATCGGCACCCACAACGCTTACCACACCGGACAGATCCTCTACGTTCGCAAGCTGCAAGGTTCGTGGAACCCAGCCAACGGCGTAAAGTAGTCTCACCCCATGCGCGTAGCCCTCTTCGGCGGCACATTCGATCCACCCCACCGGGCCCACCTCACCGTCGCGCGTGCGGTCGCGGCGAAATTCTCGCTCGACACCATCTTTTTCGCGCCGACCGGCCGACAGCCGCTCAAGCCCCAGGGCGCCGTCGCAGGTTTCGCCGATCGCCTCGCGATGGTCGAGCTGCTATGCGACGCAGCACAGCATGACTTCCCCAGCGCCCGTTTCCTGCCCTCTACCCTCGATGCGCCCCGCGCAGACGGGCGGCCGAACTATACAATCGACACTCTCGCCCAACTGCGCGCCGAACTGCGAGAGCAGTCTCCGAATGTGGCGCCCTCGAAACTTTTCGTCATCATCGGCGCGGATGCTTTCCTCGATCTCCGCAGTTGGCGTAGTCCCGATGCCTTGCTACAGGCAGCCGAGTGGATCGTCGTCAGCCGCCCGGGATTCTCTCTCGCCGGCCTCGCTCCGCTTGCACTCACCCCCGAGCAAAGCGGCAAAATTCACCTGCTCCACGAGATCCAGGAGACGGCCAGTGCCAGCGAAGTGCGCGAGCGCCTTCAGGCCGGCCTCGATTGTTCCGCTTTCCTCACGCCCGAAGTCCTCGCCTATATCCGGGACCACCACCTTTATCGCTCTCAAACGCGGGGCAAAAGCTCCCCCTAATTGTTGGCGATAGCGCTCTCAGCGGCTACCATAAAGATGTACCAAGGAGCCTCATGCCAAGCACTGAAACGAACCAACTCCTCGCCGCCGCCGTTGCCGCGGCCGAGGACAAGAAGGCCGAAGACATCCGCATCCTCGCGCTCGACCCAAGCGAAAGCGGACTCACCGACTACTTCCTCATCTGCAACGGCACCAACGAGCGCCAGAACGTCGCCATCACCGACGAAATCGAAATTCGCCTCAAGCGCGAGTTCGGCGTCTACCCCAACTCCGTCGAAGGCCGCCGCCAGGGCGAGTGGGTCCTGATGGACTACGTCGACTTCATCGTCCACGTTTTCTCCGCCGAGAAGCGGGCGTTCTACGGCCTGGAGCGCCTCCGCAAATCGGCGGCCTCACTGAGCATCGCGGACTTGAACGCTGAGATCAAGGCGGCGATCACGGCGAAACGGGCACCCAAGAAGATGGCCGTCAAAGCGGCGACCGGAAAGAAGAAGGCGGTCGAGAGAGTCGCCGCGCCCGTCCCCGCAATAAAGAAGAGGGCAAGCAAGAAGGCGGTTAAAGCTTCCGCAACTGCTGCGATGACGGTTGCGGCCAAGGGGACGAAGAAGCCCACGCAATAAGGTAGCGGCTTGCACGATATACCCGTCAACTCAATTCCAGAACAACAACGACAATGGGAGTCCAAAGGAACGAGGCGCCCGAAGGCGCCTCGTTTGCTGTTGGATTGCACGCGGTTAGAAGTAAACCTTCGCTACGAGCAGCGTCTGGCGGGCTGCTGCAGCCGTGCTGACCTCACCCCATGTGGCATTCGGAGCCGTGGCCGTTGGGCCACCGAAGGAAGCCGACGACGACGGGTTGGCGAACTGCGTGTGGTTGAAGGCGTTGTCACTCTCCATGCGGATCTGGAGCTTACGAGTGCCATCGGACGAGAGGTTGAAGTTTTTGGCAATAACGATATTCGAGTTGTTGACACCGCCTCCATGGTAAGGATTGCGGTGGATATTGCCGAACGTTCCAACCACTTCCTGCGAAAAGACACTCGGTTGGAACCAGACGCCCCTACCGTTAGCTTGACGAACGCGGGGATTCCCACGAACCAACGAACCGTTCTGGACCGGAATGTCAGGGCACGCGTAGAACTGAACGCCAGCAGAACAATAGAGCGAGGCGGAGGATCCACCACTGTAAGAGATGTCGTACGGGAGACCCGTAGCGGCAGTTGCGATAGCGCTGATCTCCCAGCCGGAGATTGCCAAGTTGAGTGGTGAGTACCAAGCACTGTTGCTTCTGATTGGAGAGATGTAGATCGGCGAGAAGACGAGTCTGTGGCGAGCATCGAAGGTCGAATCTCCATAGTTGAGAGATTTGACAAATTGGTTATAGCCGCGACCGCTGGAGCCGAAGCCGGAGTTTTCAAAGCTCGAACCATCATCCATTGCGTGTGCGTAGGTATAGCTCAGTTGGAAGGTAAGCCCGTGGGTTAGGCCCTTTAACACACTGGCTTGCAGCGAGTTGTAGTTCGAGGACGCCCCTGAACCGACCGTACCGATGCTGGTAATGTAGGCCCCGCCAGTGGCGGGATCGACTTGACCGAAGGCGGTGTGAGATGGGTAGAAGTAGCTTTGATCATTACGATCGGTAACGCCACCCCCGGTATAAAGCGGGGAGCCGCAGCCCGTCGTATCTGCCAGACAGGCCGCGTGACCCGCTGCCGTTTCCGGATTGCCCTCGTAGGTGATGACGTTATGCCGCGCAAGAGAACCGACGTAGCCGACAGTCGCGATCACGCGCGAGGGAAACTCACGCTGGACCGTCAATTGGAAGTTCTCGGCGTACGGTGCACGGAAGTCTTGACCGAAGGTGCTGATACCGATGGGTTCAAGAACATTCGACCATGTCGCTAGAGGAACGACCGTTCCCTTGGTTGGGGGAGCATAAGGGAACTTGTTCCCTTCCGACTTTGTAGCATCGCCATTGATGTCCTGGAATGGATTGGCGAATTGCGGTATTCCGCCGATGTCATTTGCGCCAGAGGAAGTCAATCCAAAGGGAGGAGACTCGAGAGTCTCAAGGGCGCTCTCTTCTTCGGAACGGTCGTAGTAGATTCCGAAGCCGCCACGGACGGAAAGCTTGCCCGCGCTACCGGAGATTCTGCCCAGATCCGGCGCCCACGCAAAGCCGACACGCGGTCCAAATTCGTTGTGCCTGGTGTGCGCCTGACCTGCGTTAGTGCAGCCTGGATCACCGGGAAAATTGAGGCCCAAAGGCGCCGTCGTGAAGACCGTGGACCGCTGGTTTGGAGTGAAACAGTCCACACCGAGACCGCCGTATTGGTGATTCCGTAGCGGGGTATCGATGGAGTAGCCTAGGCCGTAGTTGATCGTTAGTGCATTGCTAAGTTTCCAGCTATCCTGAGCATAGATATAGTTGAGGAGGGCGTCGGCCTGAATGATGCCGCCTGCTCCTTGAGCGTAGCTTGAGGAGTTTCCGAGAAGGAAGTCCAACCGACCGTCGCCGCTGGTGTTCGCTGATCCTCCAAACCCAAAGGCACCGCTATTATTTGCATCGAAGGTGTTGGAAACATTGAAGCGGCGCCCATCGTAGCCGAACTTCAGATTGTGATGCCCCAGAGTCTTCGAGAAGCTGTCGTCAAGCTGAATCACCTGGTCGATACGCGGCTGGGGTCCGTTGGTTGTGCCGCCCAAAGTGAAACCACTGCCCACCGCGATCGATGGAACGGTAGAGTTGACCGGATCGTTCGGGGTAATCGCAAAACCCAGGCTGGAGGGCTGGACAATCTGCTGCGGCTGGCCAGACTGGAAGTTGAAGCGCGTGTAGTGAGCGGACAAGTCGTTCACGGCGGTCGCGCTGACCTGATGGACATAATCGGCGGTGTACTGCCAGATCGTTGCAACCGATTGGTCGCCGAAGCCGGGAAGCGAAGCACCACTGAACGGAAGTGTTTCGCTTGAAACCGACTTGGAGTAGATCCCAAGGGCGGTGATCTGATTCTTGGGATTCAACGCATAGTCGACGCGTCCAATGTACTGATTGATCGTGGCGTTGACGGTTTCGTTGAAGTTGTAGCCATAGGTTTGATTGTTGGGGGCCGGAACATACTGGGTCACCAATTTGTTGGAAATGGAATTGAACGCGCTGGTAGGCACCTTTCCGCCCAGAGGGGTGAGGCAGGCCGTCCACGTTTGGCCCGGGGTGCAGCCGGGAATCGAGATGGTAGAGGGAATGACATTGTTGCTGAATGACGACGTTCCAGGCGTGGCGCCGGGGTTCAGTCCGGTGAGGTCATCCGAGAAATTGCCAGCCAGATTGGCCGCCGAATAAACGAAAACGCTGCCCTGGCCGGAACCTTCAGGTGTCCGCTGACGAGTACCCTGATAAGCGCCAAAGAAGAACAGCTTGTCCCTGAGGACGGGTCCGCCGATGGTGCCGCCGAAGATGTTCTGGTGGAAGGGGCTGACCTTCGTGGTCAGCAGACCCGTAGTGGCGGAATAGACCTTCTGGAAAAAATTATTTGTGTTGAGGAAGGTATCGCGATAGTACTCGAAGATGTCGCCATGAAAACGATTCGTGCCCTGCTTGATGGTGGCACTGACGATGCCGCCTGAGTTGCGGTCATACTCCGCGTTGAGCGGACCGTCGATCAGGTTGAACTGGGCGATCGCATCAAGGTTGGGCGCAATGGTCAGAGTATTGAGGGCAATATCGTTGGTGTCGGCGCCATTGATGAGGAACTCCGACTGCTGCGTCTGGGCGCCGCTGACGGAGGATGCGCCGAAACGATCACTCGATGCCTGGACACCCGGAAGGGTGAGCTCGAGACCCGTGAAGTTACGGTTGAGGAGCGGCAACTCGACCATCTGGTCGGCGCTAACAATGTTGCTGATCTGCATGTCGGTGGTGTCCACCTGAACTGCGTTGGCAGCGACCTCCACTACGTCGCTCGTACTGCCGACAGTGAGTTTAATGGCCTCTACATACTCCTGATCGATATTGAGGACAATCCCAGAAGCTGAGAAAGCCATAAAGCCCGGGATAGCAACGCTGACCGAGTAAGTGCCGACGGGAAGCTGTAGGAACACATAGCCGCCGTCGGATTGCGATGTCGTGGTGTACTTCACGCCGGTCGCCGTGTTCGTCGCCGTGACCTGAGCGTTGGGGACAACGGCACCCTGCGGGTCGCTAACGACGCCCTTGATGCGGCCATTGGCGTCGGCAGCGTGTGCATTGAGAGGGACGCTGAGAGCCAGGACGGCGATACCCAGAAGGCTCGCTCCGACCATAAACTTCCGAATTACGGAGATGACATTTCGCATTTTCGATTGCTCCTTGCTACATAGCTTCAATGCTTGACTCGACGACCGCGGAGAATTTCCTACGGTTCGATTGACTGAACACCCCGTCCCGGTTATCTGTCCCGAATAACGGATTCCAGTCACTGTTTCTTGTTCTCTGGTCACACAAATGCACGTTATAGACCAAACTTGGGCCCGGACGCGAAATTCCATGTAACCTACTGAAAATAAACGGGCAAGCCCGGAGCAGACCTCACCTTAACCCAGCGTGAGCCGGTCGCGTCTATGAGATTTGAAAGACAGATCCAACGCAGACCCCTCTGTCTGCCAAATGTCATTGCTTCGTCATTCCACGACAACTCCATCTACCGCTTTATTTTGATGTACTTACCGCACACACTGCGGCGCTTTCATTTTCGGGAGCCGGGACGAATTCACGCTCGCCCCATGCGTCGCGGTTCCGCCACGCCCGTCCATCGGCATTCAGGCGGATCCGATGGCACTGGATTGCACCTGAGGCGAAAGGCGAAGAGCCCGCGCCCTTCGCCTCTTGCTGTAGCCTGTTGAGTTAGAAGTTCAGTTTGAGTTGGAACTCCGTCGAGCGGGGTGCGCCCTGTGAGAAAGTGCCGATACCGCGCGTCACCCGTGAGTTGTACCGAACCGTCGAGTCGTATGGGCTGTTGACTGAGCCAGTCTGCGTGGAGTCAATGAGGACCGAACCTCCCGTACCACCGTAGTTGGCATTGTTGAACGCGTTATAGAACGCGATCGCCGGTTCCAGGCTGAAAGACTCAGGCAGGAAATGCACGAGACTGTGGCCCAGAGGGAAAGAGGCAGTGATATCCACCTGACGGAAGGCGCTGTTCGGATAAGCATAGGCCGGAGCGCTTCCGAGGGTAGGAGTCACAGCACCGAGCGCCGTCAGCTGCGCCTGTGTGAAGAGGCCGGAAGACAGAAGGGTCTTTCCAGCAGGCGTCAACTGCCCGGCACTTGTGGAATTGTAGTTTGAGATTGTTTTGTTAAGGGTGTTGGGTTTGATGCTGCGCATATAAGCACCCTGCTGCGTACCGGGGAGAAAATCTCCGGTTGTACCGTCACCGGTCAGATCGGTTTGGAAAATCTGACCGGCTCCGCCGTTGCCGGACGTATCCAATGTGAGCGTTGTCGGAGGTGCGGAGTTGAAGTGCCCGATAAAACCGATCCGCGGTCCATATTTGAGAGTCGCCGAACCACCGAACGAGAAGATATTCGTCCGATCCAGGCTACCGTAGCCCATGTAGGTGCTTGGCCGGTTGTTGTCGTAGGCTCCGGGAAGAAAGAATTGATCCGAGCTACCGGCACCGCCGGAAGTGATAAACCGTGAATAGGCGTATGACACTTCCAGTAAGGAGTCGGACAGACCGCGCATCGGATTCGCCTTCTGCTCGCGCAGGTTGAGTTGCAGACCGTCGTACGCCGACTTGCCGTCCGGGAATTGGAATTCACCCGTACCAACAAGCGGATTGACACCGGCGAACGCAGCGCCCGTATCCGGCGTGAGGCCGAACGCAGTGATCGGTGCGCCACCGGTGTATTCAGTCAGCGATGTCAAACCGTTGCCAGCAAAATCGGCAATTGTGGCGCCCCCAGCGATAGCGCAGTTAATGGCCGCTGCCGAGAATCCGCCTGCGCAGCCATAGCCGTTGGGGCCTGTGGTTGCGCTGATGGCATTTTGCGCCGCGGTCTTATTGAAATAGGCGGCATCACCCACATGGTTGGCATCGTGGATCTGGCCAATACGGAGGCCAGCATTGTGGACATAATCCGCCGTGATCACCACTCCGCGTGAGATTTCCTGTTGGACGCCGAAGTTGAAATCGATGGAGTACGGACTCCGGTAACTCGGAGCAAACAGGGCATCGCCGGCACTTGTGTACAGTGTGTTTCCGATGAAGCCTGGATTCGGACCGGAGGTTGAGGCAGCACCCGCCTTATAATCGTTTTCAAGCACGAGAATATCGGGAACGGCCTTCGCCATCGGTTCAGTACACATCGTGCTGATCGACACGCCCGCGCTGTTTGCGCTGACGTTGCCTTTGCCTGGAATGAAGAGCGATGTCTGACCGCCGGCGGCCGAGCACATCAGGTTGTATTGGTTGAATTTACCGGAGGCGAGACGCGAGTTGCGCTCGAACAGATTGTTGTTGAACACCGAGCTCTCGTAGAAGATGCCGAAAGCTCCGCGGAAGACAGTCTTGTTGTGGAGCGCCGCCGGAGCGTAGTTGAAACCAATCTGCGGCCCAACATTCCGATTGGGCTGTGCAATTTTTCCGCTCAAGCCTGCACCGAACTGGTCAAGCAAGGGAGTAGATCCCGAGCAAGGCACTGTTGAAAAATTGTCGGCCACGATAGCCGAGCAGGGAATGACGCCGAGGTCGGAATCGGTACGGCCTGTGTCACGGTCATAGCGAGCGCCAACCGACAGGGTGAACGTCGGGGTGATTTTCCAGGAATCGTTGACGTAGAAACCGATGCGCCAGTCGCCCTGCTTGCCGCCCGGGAGGCCGAAGCCAGGGGTTTCGGTGGCCACGCCGATGTTGTTGCCCAGGTAGAAGTAGTACGGATGATAGCCGTTCAGTAGATCGCTGTTGCAAGGCGCCGCTCCCGGGACACCGCCGCAACCCAGAGCATTTGGGTTGCTTGCGGTTGGGCCGCCATAACGCGAAACCGAAGTGCTGTTGTTCAGGTAGACTCCGGGGCCGGCGCCGAAGAAGGCTGCAGAACCGCCACCGAGGATGCGGTTGAGGTCACCTCCGTAACGGATGTTGTGAGATCCCTTTGTCCAGCTTCCGTCATAGCGAAGTTGTTTGTCGGTCTGGTATGTGGCCTGCGGAGCGTTGTCGTTGAAGCCCGTACGCAGACCCTGGCCGCCAAAAGATAGATAGATGCCCGGAATGGGGTTGTAAGAACTCACGGTCGGCACGATGAAATTATGGAACTTCTCGTAGCTGCCACGGAAACTGTGGGTGAACTTGCCGCGCTGAAAATCGGCGCCGTAAGCGATCCCCGGGACGTTATCGCGATTGGCATAAAGGGAGTAGTCGATTCCCGTGATGTAAGCATTGGCTTCGTAGTTGACGCGAGCGAAATAGTGAACTCCCCAGGGGCCGCTGTAGTCCAGACGGCCGGAAGAGTAGGTGTCGCGTGCCGGCGTGGGCACATTGGGGTACGCCGCGGCAATTGCCGAAAAGTAATTCGTCGCAGCACCGGTCAGAACTGTAGTCGGCGCTGAGGAGTCCTGCTTGATGCGCTCACTGGAGGCGAAGAAGAAAAGCTTATCCTTGATGATCGGACCGCCAACATTGCCGCCAAATTGGTTGCGTTGAAACGGAGGCTTGGTTCCCTTCACAGTTGCGAACAGGGCCCGGTAATCCTGGAAGTTGTAGAAGAGCTGGCCGTGGTAAGCGTTGGTGCCTGTACGAGTCGAAGCGTAGACGGAACCGCCGCTGGTGATGTCCGTCGAAGGATCGGCAACGGACCGGTTAACCTGCATTTCGCCAACAGACCCGGAAGTCACGTTAAAGATCGTGGTGCCGACTGTTTCGTCGGTGATGTCCTGCCCGTCAAGGAGAATGCGCGTTGTACGTCCCGAAGTGCCACTGAACGAGAGAGCGGAATAGCCAGCTTTTGTCGGGTCAAAACCGCCGGCGTTCGAATCGCCATTCTGTAGTTGGACACCCGGTTGGAGCTGTGCATAGTCCAGAAAATTGCGGCCGTTTACCGGAAGTTGGTCGAACTGCTTCTGCGTGATAACAGCAGAAACGCCAACCTGGTCGGTATTTACTTGGATGGCGCCGGCATTGACTTCGATGGTCTCAGACGACGTGCCGAGAGCCAGCTTGAAATTTCCACTGGTTGCGGTGCCGGTGCGGACCACCGTGGTTACGGATAGCTGCGAAAATCCACCTGCGGAGATCAGGACCGTGTAGCTACCTGGGGGCAGAGGGCCGACACTGTAATACCCAGCCCCGTCCGCCTCCACATGTTTCACAGAGCCGGTATCTGTTCCGGTAATGGTGATGTGAGCCTTGGGCACAGATGCGCCGGTCGGATCTGTGATCGTGCCCTGTATCGAACCACCGTTCACCGAAATGGCCTGAGAATGGGCGAGGGGAAGAGAGATCGCGGCGAAGCCCAGGAGGCTGACGGCAATGGCTGTCTTGCTGATAACAGAGAGAAAACGTTGCATTTGACTTGCTCCTCAGAACAGCTTCAAAACCTAGGTTCCAACATCGTGTGAAAGACGGCAGCTAAACTCTGGTCGATGGATGCTTACCGGTAATTCGTCCCAAATTATGTAGCTTCGTCCCTATTTTGTTTGCCTTGGTCACAATGAGGCACGCGGTAGACCAAACCTGGATATGGTACCGGGCGCTAGCGCAAGTCAATGAAAATGAAAGGTGTATGCGGGTTTCGCAAATTTAGAGCGCGTGCCGATGCCAACTCAATCTATGAAATTTTGGAATTCGCTCCGGCGGAGTGCGATCCAACCGCCACTCAAATGATTTTTATTTATGATGTGACCATGTTTTTGCCCGTATTTTCAATCACCTATGCTTCTTAGCGATCGCTCTCGTTTCTGGAATTCATGAATCTGGCGCTTATCCATATCCATCCCCGGCCAGCCGCTCAACTTCCTTTCGAGGAAGAAGTCGCGCAATATCTGAAGCAGGCCTCCCGTTGGCTGCCGGCGAGTTCGCGCGGTTTCGCGTCGGAGGCCGCGTTCGCCGCTTTTTTGGAAACATTCCGCCAGCCTCCGGTGCTGGTCCTTTGCGACCAGCGCGGCAAGTCCCTTTCATCTGAACAGTTTGCAGCCTGGATTGGGACGAGGCGGGACGCCGGAGCGGGCCAGATGCTGCTGGGAATCGGCCCGGCGGACGGCTGGTCGCCCCCGATGCTGGAGAAGGCCGCCCTGAAACTGTCGTTCGGTGCGATGACGCTGCCGCACGCACTCGCCCGCCTGGTGCTGGCGGAGCAGATCTACCGGGCCGCTACAATCCTCGGCGGGCACCCGTACCACCTGGGCCATTAGCACAGCCGCAATGGCTATACTCGGGGCTTATGGCAGACGAAGCGGCAACCCAGCGGCACGGCCTCATCCTGATCAACACTGGCCCCGGCAAGGGCAAAACGACGGCGGCGCTCGGAACGGCCTTCCGGGCCGCCGGCAACGGGATGCGTGTGTTGGTGCTGCAATTTCTCAAGGGTTCCTGGCACTACGGGGAACTGGACGCGGCGGAGGCCCTGTCCGGCGCTCTCGGCGAGGGCAGCTTTACCATCCGCCAGATGGGACGGGGCTTCGTCAAAATCGGCGGAGCCGAGACCGATCCAGAGGACCTGCGGCTGGTGGAGCAGGCATGGGAGGAAGCGGCGGCAGCGATCCTCTCCGGCGACTACGACCTGATCGTGCTGGACGAGATCCACTACGCGATCGCCTACAAGATGCTCGATCCCGAAAAAGTGGCGGATGTATTGCGGCGCAAGCCCGAAATGCTGCATGTGATCCTGACGGGCCGCAACGCCCATCCGTTACTGGTGGAACTGGCCGACACCGTCACCGAGATGCGCGAAGTGAAGCATGCGTATACGAAAGGCATCCTCGCCCAGCGCGGCATCGAATTCTAGCTAGAAGCGCAGAGCCAGTCCGGCCCCGAGTTGCTGCATATTGCTGTTATTCGAGCCGAGAACGCCGAGCAGTTGACCGACACCGTACTCCGCGCGTGCATCGACGTGGGGGAAGATCGTGAAGTCGGCGCCGAGTTGCACCTGGTAGGCGAAGTTTCCGGTATTCGAGGAATTTTGTCCATAATTTGTGCTGGCGCCCCCGATTTCGGCCTGGATGTAAGGCTTCACCGGAACCAGCGGCGCATGCAAGGCCAGCCGCAAACCGATCAGGCCGCCGCGAAGTTGATTGCCATACGTATTGTTGGAGTTCGAACTCTGCTCGATGAAGCCCCGCACATCGCCGCCCAGCTTGATCGGCCCCAGCTTGAGGAAGTCGTCATAGATGCCCGCCGTCCCGCCATACGCCCAGAAGTTGCCGGCAGAGTTGAGAGTTGGGACAGGACCTGTGGTCGCGTAGATCGAATTGAATCCTGACAGCCGGCCGGCGCTGCCCATTCCGTAGACAGCGAACTGCGCTCGGGTGGAAGCGGCGCAAAGCAGGACGACCAGAATTGCGAGAGAACGCTTCATCGCTATACCTCGAGATGCGGTGATTGGATGCTGCAATCGCGACGCGGGTTAGATGACACGGCTGTGGCGATAGCCGGCGGCGGTGAGTGCGGCGAGAAGCTCGTCGACCTGCTCGCGTCCGCGGGTTTCCATGGTGATGTCGATGACCGTGTCGCCGAGGTTGACGCCGTAATAGGCGCGGTTGTGCAGCGTATCGACGATGTTGGCGCGATGCTGCGCGATAAGCTGTGTCAGGTCGGCAAGCGCGCCCGGCTTGTCGAGCAGGTGGATGCGCAGACGGATCAGGCGGCCGTCCTGCACCAGGCCGCGCTCGATGATGCGCGAGAGCAGCGTGACATCGATGTTGCCTCCGGAAACGAGAACGGCGGTGCGGGTGTCGGCCGGCAGCGACGTGCGCTGTTGCAGGAGCGCGGCGAGGGCTGTCGCTCCGGCGCCCTCGGCGAGCGTCTTCTCGCGCTCCAAAAGAGTAAGGATCGCGGAGGCGATTTCGTCTTCGTCGACCGTGACGATCTCGTCGACATATTTATCGACGATGGGAAAGGTGAACTCGCCCGCGCGGCGCACGGCGATGCCGTCGGCGATCGTGGTTGCGGGATCGAGCGTGACCGGATGATGCTGGCGCACTGCCTCCGCCATCGAAGAAAGACGCGAAGTCTGCACGCCGACGACGCGGATCGCGGGGTTCGACTCCTTGATGGCGCAGGCGATGCCGCCGATAAGGCCGCCGCCGCCAATGGGAATAACGACGGCTTCGAGATGGTCGATCTGCTCCAGCAGTTCAAGCGCGATTGTGCCTTGTCCCGCCATGACGAGCGGGTCGTCGAACGGATGAATGAAGGTCATGCCCTGCTCTTCGCAGAGCCGCGTCGCCTCGATGCAGGCTTCGTCGTAGTTTGCGCCGTGCAGCCGGACCTCCGCGCCGAAACCCTTGGTCGCGGTGACTTTGACGAGCGGCGTGGTAAGCGGCATGACGATGACGGAGCGAATGCCGCGCTGGGTCGCATGGTGCGCCACACCCTGCGCATGGTTGCCGGCGCTGGCCGCGACCACGCCGCGAGCGGCCTGATCGGGAGTGAGCGTGGCGATGCGGTTGAGCGCGCCACGCTCCTTGAAGCTGCCCGTCATCTGCAGGTTTTCGAGCTTCAGGAACACCTGCTGGCCGGTCATGCGCGAGAGCATTTCCGAACGCGAGCACGGCGTCATGTAGATCGACGAGCGGATACGCTCGCGCGCGGCGAGGATGTCGTTCAGTGTGATCGAAGTGGAGGCAACGTCCATGTGACTTCCATGGTATCGGAGAGTGGCGCGCGGCGGGACTAGCGCAGATGAAGCTGGGCCTGCGCGGTGCGGCGGAGATGGTCTGGAACTCCGGCGAGCAGGTGCGCAACTTCATCCGGCTGTCCGCCCCAATAAGCGAACCGGTTGCCGCCACTGCGCTTGGCTTCGTACATGGCTTCGTCGGCGCGGTGGCGCAGCCCGTCCGCGTCGCGGGAGCCTTCGGGGTTAATGGCAATGCCGATACTCAGGCCCACTTTAATCTCATGCTCGTCGACCACGACGGGTGCGCTGGTCGCCGACATGATGGCGCCGACAGTAAACCGGAGGTGCTCCAGACTCTGCAAGCGAGTGAGCACAACGGAGAACTCGTCGCCGCCCGTGCGGGCGAGAGTGTCACCGGCGTAGATATGCCACGAGAGCCGCGTAGCCACAGCCTTCAGCAAGCCGTCGCCGACGCCATGGCCCAGGGTGTCGTTGGTGTTCTTGAAATTGTCGACATCGATGACCAGGCAGGCCATCATGGTTCCGGTATTCGATGAGCCGGCCAGCACTTGCTGGAGACGGTCTTCAAACAGGCGCCGGTTGGGCAGGCCAGTCAGCGGGTCGTGCATGGCAAGCGTTTCGGTGCGGCGCACATGCTCTTCGATGATGGTCAGGATCATGCCATACGCCACGATGTAGCTGGGAAATTGCGCCACCGCATCGAGCAGCGGCGAGGTGGTCCCGAGACGTTGCAGCACCATCTCGATCGGATACACGAGGCCCCAGATCGCCAGGCCGCTGACTGCGGTGAAGACGCCCGTGGAAGTGTCCGCGGCATAGTCCCAGTAGAGGGCGGCGCTGCCCAGGAACAGCAGGCAATGCACGACGCTGAGCGCCATCTCGGCCTGAAAGAAGGCGAAGGGCGCCAGGCAAAGGGCCGAAACGATAAAGCCCCAGGCCATGCGGGCGCGCGGCCGGCGCCGCCCTCTCTCCCTCCGCAGCAGATGGATGCCCGGAACGACCATCAGCAGCGTGCAGGCGGTTTGCAGTACGGGGTGGTGGGCGTTGAAAGCCACCAGCGCGGATTGCGCCAGGATGGGAAGCGCCATTTCGGCGCTGATGGTAAAACTTTCCAACGTATTGGGATCGCTGCCCGCCGCGCGCAGGAAGCAGATGCCGCCCATCTCGAGCGTCCAATACGCGATAAGCGTGATAACGGCGTGGCCCTGCGGAGCGGTCCCGCCGAAGATAAGGGCCGCGTTATGCAGCAGTACAAATATCCACGCCAGGAACCAGGCATTGGTATGCGGCCCCGCGCGACGTGCAAGGGGGCGGAACGCGCCGATAAAAACAAGCAGGGCGCACAGATTGGGAAGCAGCGCTAGATTCAAGGGACCCTCCGGCAAAATAAGAATGCCGGCTATCCGAAATGTACACCGAAGGAACCCAAACGCGACCAGAATATTCAGAACTTTAGGGTTAGTCCCGGGTGAAATGGGTCATTTGCTTCTCCCGATGGCGTTCCAAAGCGAGATCGATGAGCCGATCGATCAGCCTGGGGTAGGCCAGGCCGCTCGCAGCCCACAGCTTTGGATACATGCTGATCGACGTAAATCCCGGCAACGTATTGACTTCATTGAGGTAAATTTCCGGCGATTCGCCGTTCTTACCCGGAGCCATCAGGAAGTCGACGCGGGCCAGACCGGCGCAATCGCAGGCCCGGAAGGCGGCCAGGGCCATGGCGCGGATACGTTTGGTGTCGGCCACGCCGATTTTAGCGGGAATGATGCTGACGCTTTCGTCGGCGCCGTTGAGCTCATATTTGGCTTCGTAATCGTAAAACTCCTTGGCGGGAACGATTTCGCCGACAACGCTGGCTTCGGGAGCGTCATTGCCGAGGACGGCAACCTCAAGCTCGCGCGGCTTGACTCCCGGGCCCCCGACGCCCTGCTCGACCACCAGCTTGCGATCGAAGCTGGCGGCGAGGTCCATCGCGGCAGCGAGATCGGCGCGGGATTTTACCTTGCTGATGCCGACCGAGGAGCCGAGGTTCGCGGGCTTTACGAAGACGGGGTAGGTGAGGGACTTTTCGAGAAGGCGGATGCACTTTTTGGGGTCGGCGCGCCACTCGGAGCGCAGCAGGGTGACGTGCGGCGTAAGGGGGAGGCCGGCGGCGAAGAAGAGGCGCTTCATGGCGTCTTTGTCCATGCCGGCGGCCGAGCCGAGAACTCCGGAACCGACGTAAGCAATGTCGGCAAGCTCGAACAGGCCCTGGATGGTGCCGTCTTCGCCGAAAGTGCCGTGGAGGACGGGGAAGATGACGTCGACGGCGAGGGAGGAGGCGGAGTCGAGCTCGCTGCTGGCTGAAACGCTGGTCAGGCGCTTGCTTTGAGGCTGCGTGAATTCGCCGGTGAGGAGGGCTTTGGCGTTGTCGGCTTGCAGCCAGCGGCCCTGCTTGGTGATACCGATCTCGACGACGTCGTACTTTTTGCGATCGATGGCGTTGAGGATGGAGTTGGCGGAGCGGAGCGAGACTTCGTGCTCGCCGCTCTTGCCGCCGAAAAGGATGCCGACGCGGAGTTTCTTTTTCATGTCTGTTTTAGTTTGAGGCATGGAGCAGGTGCGGCGAAGAGGCAGGAACCACTTTTGTTATCCGGCGGGGATGTTCAGAATTTAGACTCATGCCTGTTGCAAGTTACGCAAAATGCGTAATAATATACGCAGAATGCGTAAGTCGCCAATTATCGATACGTTGTTCCCCGATATGCGGGGAAGAATTCTGGCCGCTACAATGATGCGGCCGGAGAAGCCTTGGTATCTATCGGAATTGGCGAAGTTTCTTCATGCCGGGCCCTCCAGCCTGCAACGCGAAATTGACGCCCTCAGCAAAGCCGGCATTCTGGAGCAGCGGCGGGATGGCCGGCGAGTGTACCTCAAGCCGGATACCGAATCGCCAATTTTCCGGGACCTGAAGAGCTTGTTCGATAAGACAACGGGTCTGACGCCTGTTTTGCAGCAGGCGATTGAACCATTTGGCGACAGGATTCGGATGGCCTTCGTCTATGGCTCCGTGGCTCGATCAGAAGAACAATCGGGCAGCGATGTGGACTTGTTGGTGGTGGGCGCAGTCGGGTTGGGGGACCTTGTACCGGCGCTGCGAGTTGCAGAGCAGACTTTGGGAAGGCCAGTCAATCCGACTGTCTTTTCCATCGCAGAGTTCAGCCGCAGGGCAAAAGGCAACGACCACTTTTTGAGTACGGCGCTGAAAGATGAGAAGGTGTTTGTGAAGGGAAGCGAGCATGAACTGGAAGCATTTACTGGCGAAAGGTGAGGTCAAGTCACATCAAACCAGCAGACAGGAGTTGGACAATATTCGGGCACTGATCGCCCGCGACCTGGCGGATGCGGCGCTTGAGGATCTGTCCGCCGATCGTCGTTTCGCCACGGCATATAACGCCGCGCTTCAGACTGGAAAGATTGCCATTGCGTGTTCGGGTTACCGCGTGAGCGCGCGAGCCGGTCACCACGCCGTTACGTTCGAGGCTGCACACCTGGCGATTGGCCCCGAGGCTGCCGCACTGACCGACTACTTCGACGCTTGCAGGCGGAAACGGAATGTTATCGATTATGACAATTCGTCTGTAGCCACGGAGACAGAGGCGGATGAGATATTGATGAAAGCTACCGAGTTTCTTGCGCTAATAGAAAAATGGGTCGATACCCATCATGCAGCGTGGAAGAAAGCGCGCTGAATGCCAGGCGCAACCTCTGAGGTTGTCGCGGGGAGGCGTAAACTGGCGGCATGACTGGCGAAAGTAAATCTGTAGCCTATCCGGATCTCGTGGACACATTGCTATTTCCACGCATCAGCAGGCCCGAGGTTGTTCTCGATCTGTTTGCGGGTTGCGGTGGGTTGGGATTGGGATTTGAGGCTGCGGGATTCGAGACGCTTGGATTCGAGATGAATCCCGATTGTTGCGCCACATATAACGCGAACCTTCACGGCCATTGCACTGAATCTTTTTTGACGCCGGATACGGAACTTTCCCACGCGGATATCGTTATTGGCGGCCCTCCATGCCAGCCCTTTAGCGTGGGTGGTCATCAGCTTGGACTCGACGATTCACGAGACGGTTTCCCTGCGTTTATTGCAGCCGTGGAGAAATTGAAGCCTAAAGTTTGGATGTTTGAGAATGTCCGCGGCCTCCTTTATAAGAATCGCTGGTACCTCGACCAGGTCGTACACAAGCTGGAACGTTTCGGTTACGTTGTCGATGTGAAACTTTTGAACGCCGCACATTATCTCGTCCCGCAGAATCGAGAACGAATCATCGTTATCGGACACAAGGGCGGGTATGCCTTTCCCATGAAAGAGCCAAAAACAATTACGGCTGGTCAAGCTTTAGGCGTTTTTTTGTTTGACGAACCAACAGATGGCCGTTATTTGACCGAAAGCATGGATGCCTACGTCGGCAGATACGAGAAAGCTTCGCAGTGCATCAACCCGCGGGATCTTGATCCGAATCGTCCTGCTCGCACCGTAACGTGCCGCAATCTTGGGGGCGCGACGGGCGATATGCAGCGGATAAAGCTGGCGAGTGGAAGACGAAGGCGGTTGACGGTCCGCGAGGGAGCACGGCTACAGAGCTTCCCCGACTGGTTTGAATTCAAAGGCAGTCAAGGAAGCCAGTTCGATCAGGTCGGCAATGCAGTCGCTCCGATGTTCGCCTACGCTCTTGCGAGGAGCGTCGTTGCTTACCTCGACCAAACTGACTGCCTGAGTGAAGAGGCCATTCGCACCCATTGGTCTCCCATGCAAGCGAGTTTAGAGCTTGAAGTCGAGGCATGTGTCGGTCGCGGCTAGGAGAAGTAGACCGGAAAAGCTGCTCGATGAGACCCTGAGTATCTTATCTGCACTTGGCATCCCGATGGCCCGGATGACGAGCCGCCGCATCAGTTTTGGCCGAGGCGACAGGTCATCCGATTCTAATCAGAATTTTCTCAATTAAAGATGCAGTCGCGAAGGATCGGGCTACCGACAACCATGCCGCCCCCTGTGCAAACCAAACTTATTGTGCTTCCTCTTGTTAGAGAAGCAGCAGTTGATGCCTCTTCGGGTTTGAGGTCTGCGTGAACGCCCAGAAATATGTTGGTGCTCGCCAAAATCAAGTATGGGTCGTCCATGAAATCCTTATTGATACTTACGACAGAGCCTGTCACGGCAAGACGTTTGCCTTTATATATTGCATCTGCAGCAATCTCATTTTGCTCGTAGTCTTGGCCCAATTGTCTTGCTGTGACAGCCAAGGGTGGCGGATTTATAGGAGCTGCTGGCTGAGTTGAGCTGCTCACGTCCCCAGATTGCGTTGAATTGGCTGTGCTAGCCAAAGGCTGCGGATCTATAGGGGCTACCGGCTGAGTTGAACTGCTCGCTTCTTCAGATGGCGTCGAGTTCGTTGTGCCTCCGGAAACCAGGCCGATTACAATAAGCACGAACATGCCAAGACATAAGAAGAATATTACAACTCCTTTTCTAGATCGAGGTCTTGCGGGTATCGCGGGCGAATTGAAAACTTGTTGAGCAGACCCCGCAACTACCGGTTGGTTCACTGGTTGAGCGGAGACCCCATGTCCAAAATCCGTAAGAATGTGCACGATTCCACCGGCAGCTTGAAACTGACTAGCCATGAAACGAGCCGTATCAAGTGGATATTTGAGAGGTAACGTGTAGGGTACGGTTCTCTCGGTGAGAGCAATCGCCTGATTGAATCCAGCGGGACGTATCGACGCAAAACTTCTACAGTTTTAAAGGGATTAGCACAGGGGAATTCGAGCATCAGGCCGTACATTGGAGCGCTGCTACCCTGCATCTTCCAACCCCCAGTCTTAAAGAGTATGCACTCAAACTCCTGCGAGCTTCCGCCGTTCGGTTTCGAGGTACGTATAACGAATCCGGTGGATCACCGTAATCGTCGACATAACCGCCAGCACCCACAGCGCCGGAGCCATCGCTCCCCAGCGGTTGAACAGTGCGCCCAGGATGATGAGCACAATGCGCTCCGGCCGCTCCATGAAGCCGACCTTGCACGACCCGATGAGCGCTTCGGCGCGGGCGCGAGTATAGCTGACCATCACCGACGCCGTCATGCAAAAGGCCGCCAGCACCACGTAAAAGAAGCGGTTGCCGCGGGCATAGAAGACCAACAGGCCGAAGAACAGGGCCACATCCGAGTAGCGGTCGAGGACCGAATCGAAGAACGCGCCGAAGACCGAGACCTGGTTGGTCTGGCGGGCAACGCGACCGTCGACCATGTCGAACAGGCCTGCGCCGATGATGACCAGGCCGGCGTAAACGAACATGCGCACATGGTTTTCAGGCCGTGCGTAGCCGAAGAAGAACGCCGCGAGAATGTTGATCAGCAGGCCGATGAAGGTGAGCGTGTTGGGCGAAATCTTCGACAGCGCGAGGCCGTTGACGATCTTCTGCAGCAGCCAGCCGCTGCCTTTTCCGAATGCACTTGTCCAGGTCATTGCGCAGGTTCAAGTTTAGCGCAGAAGGGCGGGCGGATAATGTGATGGGGACGCGATGCCGCTGCACTATCTTCGACGACTGACCGGGAAGGAGCGCACGCAGGCCGCGAATCGCGACTTGGCGTTCTTTCTGGCGTTTGTGGCTGGAGCGGCGGATGCGGGCGGGTACCTCGCGTTCCGGCGGTACACGTCGCACATGTCGGGAGTGGTGTCCGGGATGTCGGACAACCTGGCGCTGGGGAACGGCGCGCTGCTGTTGGCGGGGGCAGGAGCGCTGGTGTCCTTTGTGGCCGGCGCGGCCCTGACAGCGATGCTGGTGAACTGGGGCCGCCGGAGAAATCGCCACGGAGCCTATGCCGTGCCGCTGGTTGTCGAAGCGGGATTGTTATTGGTGTTCGGAGTGATTGGGCATCGGTGGGAGGAAGGCGCTGCTTTGGTGGTGACACCGACGGTGATGCTGCTTTGCTTCACGATGGGGCTGCAAAACGCAATTATTACGAAGCTCTCGAATGCGGAGATTCGCACGACACATGTGACCGGAATGGTGACCGATATAGGGATTGAGTTGGGCAAGGCGCTCTACTTCAATCGAGCCGCGGCGAAACAGCATGTGGTTGCCGATTGGGCGAAGGTACGGCTTCTGAGTTCGCTGGTGGGGTTGTTCTTTTCGGGCGGAACGATCGGGGCGTTCGGGTTTAGGTATGCCGGGTTCGGGTTCACGGTGCCGCTGGCTTTTGGTTTGCTGGTGCTGGCGGCAGTGCCGGTCGTCGACGATTTGCGGCGGCGCGGTGACGGTTCGGGAAGTTAGTTTCGCAGAAATCCTGCTGTCAGCGGAAAGCTGCGGAGGCGTTGCTGCACCTTTTCTTTCATGGGAGCCGGCATGGGTAGACTGGGGGCTAACCTGGGCCACACATCAACGATGCTTTGAGCTGTCTGCTCCGCGGTATCAATGATGAGCGCGGCGGGAATAGGTAAGGGCTCAGCGAATTTCTGCAAGAGGCGCTTATCGAATCGGCGAATGTCTTTTTCCCTTGCAAACGAGAGGGCCATTTGGAAATCATCGATGTAGGCAATCGTCGAAACGAGATCGTACGCGGGCGACAGTTCGGGAGTGCGCCCATCCCGGTAGAGGAGTGTCCAGTTCTTAAGATGCATGTCGGCATTACCGATGGCAGCGTTGAAAACAAGCCGACGTACCAGCTCTGCGACCGCGTTCAAGCCAGAAATACGGACGAGATCGAATGCCATATTGCCATAGCCATAGTTGTCATACTTGCTTGCGGCATTT
>Ga0209483_1000245_pt1 | contig 50828 bp, 48 predicted proteins | sample NGEPerA_FD_184508 | JGI IMG/M metagenome (GOLD analysis project Ga0209483, IMG submission 184508) | Arctic peat soil microbial communities from the Barrow Environmental Observatory site, Barrow, Alaska, USA - NGEE PermafrostL2-A... | ecosystem: Environmental > Terrestrial > Soil > Wetlands >...
TGGCGTAGGGCGAAGGCTATCTGCTCCTCGGTAAATCGCTTCCGCTTCATGGCATCCCTCCATCGCTGGGTTCAGAATGCCCGAAAAAATTGCTCTCCGAGTGGACCAGTTATTGGGAGACAGACCAACCGCGGCGTGGTGTTCCGCAAGAAGCTTGATTACGCACGCGCCATCGCCGACTTCGAGCAGGCCTTGCGCATCGATCCGCGCATGGATGCGGCGGTGGAAAATCTTGCCGATGTCCGCCAGCTAGCCGACCGTCGCGATACCAACGCCCAGCGCATGTTGCCGACCTTCGACTGCGACCGCGCGCGGCGCGCCGTCGAAAAGGCGATCTGCTCCGACCCGGACCTGTCCCGGCTCGACCGCCAAATTGACGATGCCTACAAGGCCGCGCTCGCCAAGCTCAACCGCAAGGGCGTCGCCCGCTTGCGGGACGAGCAGCGCGAATTCAATGTCAACCGCGATAAGTCCTTCGGTCGCCCCGACTACCAGCTCAAGCGCGAGTTGGAGCGGCGCCTGCTGGCGTTGCGCGGGATGACCCCCGGGAATTGATCTTTACTCAACCTTGGCGGCCTTGTTGTTTGGCGTTTAGATCGTATCTCCAGATCGGCCTTTGCCGTCGCCGTTTGCGGCCCCCTTTTCCGCCGTCATTGCAACACGGAGTTACGCCATGAATCGGATCGCCACGCTTGTTGCCTTCGTTTTAGCATTCATCGGCGCCTTTCTCTTCATGGCGCATTTACCGCTTCCCGGCATCGGTTTCGGCATTCTCGCTCTTCTGACGCTGTACTCGCTCAAGATGGCGAACAACTGGGAGCGCTTCGTGATCCTGCGCCTCGGCAAGCTGTCGAGCGTGAAGGGGCCGGGCCTGTTCCTCATCATTCCGGTCATCGACGCCATCACCGCGGTCATCGACGAGCGCATCCAGACCACGGCGTTTAACGCCGAGAGCGCGCTCACCCGCGACACCGTGCCGGTCAATGTCGACGCCGTCATCTTCTGGCACGTGCACGACGCCCAGGCTGCCGCGCTCAATATCACCGACTATCGCTCGGCCATCGACCGGGTGGCGCAGACCTCTCTTCGAGAGATGATCGGCTCGTCTTTGCTCACCGCGCTGTTGTCCGAGCGCAAAGTGGCGGACGAAGTGCTGCGCACCGAGATCGCGCGTAAGACCGCCGACTGGGGCATTTCCGTGAACTCCGTAGAGATTCGCGACGTCGCCATTCCGGTGGCCTTGCAGGACGCCATGTCGCGCCAGGCGCAGGCCGAACGCGAGAAGGAAGCGCGCGTCATCCTGGGCAGCGCCGAGGCCGCCATCGCGCAGAAATTCGTCGATGCCGCCAACATCTACGGCAGCAACGCTGCCGCGCTGCACCTGCGCGCCATGAACATCATTTATGAGACTACCAAGGAGCGCGGCGCCACCATCCTGATGCCGACCTCGATGGTGGATTCCATGAGCGTCGCGCTGCCGGCGGCGATGATGGCGCAGGGCGGTTCGGTCGCACCGGCGCCGGCGCCGAAAACGGGCGGCTGAGTCGGCCAGCGGTCCTGTGGCGGCGATCTACTTTTGGTTGAATATCCTGGTACCGCATCGCATGCGGGCACAGGAGCGGCACAGCCGGTGCCGCTCCCATGTCTCTAAACGCTAGGGGGGAGACGCTATGAAACATCTGTCACTCATCGCCTACGTCTTGCTGATCATCATCGGCGGCATCGGGATCATCATTCCCGGCCTCATTCACGTCTGCATCGCTTGCGGCTCGTTGGTGGACACGATCCTCCAAGTCGCCGCGATCCTGGTCGGCATCGTCGGGATTGCGACCCGGGGCCAAGCGGTCGGCTGACGCGCCTCAGAGTAGCTTCCTGAAAAGCACCGTGGCCGGGGCGTGTCCCGGCCACGGTCATTTTTGTTCTATGGCGCGCTCAGTATTTCGCTGAGATCGGCAACTCCTCGGCCGGGAACAGCGAGATCAGGCGGCAGCCTTTGTCGGTGACCACGACCTCTTCCTCGATGCGCGCGGCGGAGAAACCGTCGGTCGCCGGGCAATAGGTCTCGATCGCGAACACCATGCCTTCCTTGATCTCGGTCGGGTGATCCATCGACACCACGCGCGAGATGATCGGCCGCTCATGCAGATTGAGCCCGAGCCCGTGCGCGAATTGCAGGCCGAAGGCCGACATTTCATCCGGGAAGCCGAACTCGTTGGCCTTGGGAAACACCTCACAGATATGCGCGGTCGAGGCGCCCGGCTTGATGCGGGCGATGGCGTTGTCGAGCCACTCGCGCGCCATCTTGTAGGCGTCGTGCTGCGCCGGCGTGGCGCGGCAGACGTTGAAGGTGCGGTAGTAGCAGGTCCGGTAGCCCATGAAGGCTTGCAGGATGTCGAAGAACGCCTGGTCGCCCGGGCGGATCATGCGGTCGGTGAAGTTGTGCGGGTGCGGTGAGCAGCGCTCGCCGGAGATGGCGTTGACCGCTTCCACGTCGTCGGAGCCGTGCGTGTAGAGGAACTTGTTGACCTCGGCGACGATATCGTTCTCGCGGATGCCCGGACGCAGCATTTGGTTGACCACGTCATAGGCGCCATCGACCATCGCCGCGGCGCGGTTCAAGAGCGCGATCTCGTCGGCCGACTTCACCTCGCGCGCGCTCAGCATGATCTGCTGGCCGTCCTTGATCTTGAGCCCGGCCTTCTCCAGCTCGAACATCATCGGCGGCTCGATGATGTCGACGCCGACCGGCATCTTGGCGACGCCGGCGGATTTCAGGATCGAGGCCATCTCCTCGGCGTGGCGCTTCATCAGGCCGAAGGCCGGATCGACGGTGCCGCGCAGGCCGACCAAGCCGGCCCGGCAGTTTTCTGCCGGCAGCCACGGCGAATAGAGCTTGTGATGCATGGCGGCCGAACCAAAGTCCCACAGGATCGGATCCTGGCCGCGGATCAGCAGAGCGAAGCGCGACAGCTTGTCGCGCGCCCATTCGCCGATCTTGGTCGAGGTGACGTAGCGGACGTTGTTGTCGTCGAACAGCAGCAGTGCGCCGCACTCCGATTTCTCGAGCGCCGCCTGTGCGCGGGCGAGCCGGTAGCGGTGCATGCGCCGGTAATCGACGCGTTCCTCGAAATCGACGCCCATGGTGCCGAGCGCCGGCAGATGGCGACCCCAGTTGTAGCGCGGGTTGATGTCCTCGGCCGTGATCTTCTTCGGCTCGCGGGTTCTCTCGTCCATGGCGTTCTCTCCCCTTATTGGGCTGTCGTTTGGCCGGCTTTATAGCTGGCGGGTTGGCCGGATTATAGGCCGGTCGCGCTGCAGAAACACCGTACCGCGATAGGCCATTGACATTTCACGCGCTAGGATTATATTCCAAGATGTTCGCTGGACCGAAGGAGCGCCGTCATGACGTGCTCTGCAGGCCAAGCGGGACCGGCGCGCCGACAATGCGTGCCGTGGATGGAGCGCCAGGGGGGCGCAGCCCGCTTGACCAGGGCGGCCGCGCGTCTCGCCAGACGCGCGGCGGGTGCGCACCACACCCGCCAAAGGGGTCTTACCAGCCCCTGGCGCCCTCCCGGCGCTCCATTCCCCGTTGGGGAGAGGAAAAAGGGAAGCCGGCGTGTCCCGCGCCTTTCAAAGAATAGGGACGGCGGAGCTTTGCCTTACGCGACTTTCTTGCCCCACAGCCGCGCCGAGGCGATGTCGGCGCCTTGCCGGATCGAGCGCAACTTGAGCCAGACCGCCGGCTCGATCACCCATTCGCGGTTCGTGAAAGTCCCGAAGCCGCAATCGGTCGATGCGATCACGCGCTCGCGCTCGCCGACCGCCGCCACCGCGTCCTCGATGCGGCGCGCGACCACTTCCGGGTGCTCGACGAAATTGCTGGTTGTCTCCACCACGCCGGGGATCAGCACCATGTCCTTCGGCAAGGGATGCTTCTTGAGTGCGGCATATTCATGCGCATGGCGCGGGTTCGAAAACTCGATCGACAGCGCGCCGACTTTGGCCTGGTAGAGCGCCGCCAGGATCGTGCCGAGCGGAATGTCGTGAATATGCGGGCCTTCCCAGTTGCCGTAACAGACATGCAGCCGCACGCGATCGCGCGGGATTCCCGCGATGCCGTCATTGATCGCCTGCACATGCCGCTCCACTGCCTTGACGAAGCCTGCGTCGTCGAGGTCGCGGTACAGCATGGTGCGGTCCATCGCGAGATCGGGCGCATCGATCTGCAGCAGCAGGCCGGCTTTGTGGATCGCCTGGTATTCGTTCTTCATCTCGCGCGAGATCGCGCTCAGGTATTTGTCCTGGCTGCCGTAGAACGCATCGAGCATGGTGGACGAAATAATGCCAGGCGAGGGCGCCGTCATGAATTGCTCGGCGAATTTGCCCTGCGATATTTTCTTGAACCGCGTGATCTCGTCATTGATCGGCTTGAGGTCGAGATATTTCAATTCGCTTTGGCATTCCGGCGCGTTCTGTTGCTTGCTGACATGCGGAAAGCGCCGCTTGAGCTGCTCGATCAGTTCGGGGAATTCCTCGAACTCGCGCCCGCGGCGGCGTTTCGACACGCCGGCAAAGCCGGCCATGCGCTGCGGCACATAGGTCTGGAAGCCGACGCGCTGCTGCTCGCCGTCATTGCCGATATCGATGCCGGCCGAAGTCTGCTTGTCCACGACGTGAGTCACGGCTTTGTCCATTTCAGCGGCCATCTCGGCGGCATCGAATTTCTCGCCGGCTTCCTGGCGCACCAGCAGGTCCGACAGTTTCTCGTTGCGCGGCAGGCTGCCGACATGGGTGGTCAGAATGCGGTCCCGGCTGAAAATCATGCGCGATGGCTCCTACTGGCCGACATTGCGGCAATTCACGGCTCTCTGCATAATACGTCCAAAGTCGGGAGGATACACAATGTCGGTTGCCGAAGCGCCCGCGGCGCAATCGAATGCAGGTTCCGGCGTGGGCGCAATCCCACGCGATTACAATTTCGCCGCCGACGTGCTGCAAAGCAATCTCGATGCCGGCAGAGCCGGGAAGCCGGCCTATATCGACGCGCGCGGCATCACGACGTACGGCCAGCTCGCCGACCGCGTGGCGCGCTTCGGCGCGGTGTTGCGCTCGCTCGGCATCAAACGCGAGGAGCGCGTGCTGCTGGCGCTGACCGACACCGTCGATTGGCCGACCGCGTTTCTCGGCTGCCTCAAGGCCGGCGTCATTGCCGTGCCGGTCAATACGCTGCTGACCGAGGACGACTACCGCTTCATGCTGGCCGACAGCGGGGCCAAATGCCTGGTGGTGTCGGAAGCGTTATATCCGAAATTCGAAAAAGTTATCGGCGAAGCCAAGGATCTCGCGCACGTCATCGTTTCCGGTGACAACGCGCACGGTCATAAGCGCTTCGATGACTTGCTCGCCGCCGCCAAGCCCGAGCCTTACACCGCGCCGACAACCTGCGACGACATGGCGTTCTGGCTTTACACATCGGGCTCCACCGGCAAGCCGAAGGGTGCGGTGCATATCCATGCCAGTCTGAAACTGACCGCCGATCTCTACGGCACGCCGGTCGCCGGCCTCAAAGAAAGCGACGTCTGCTATTCGGTAGCGAAATTGTTTTTCGCCTACGGCCTCGGCAACGCCATGACGTTTCCCTTGTCGGTCGGCGCTACCACGGTGCTGCTCGGCGACCGGCCGACGCCGGACGGTGTCGCCGCGCTGCTGCGTAAACATCCAGTCACGGTTTTTTTCGCGGTGCCGACTTTCTACGCCGCGTTTCTGGCCAGTCCGAACGCGCCGCAGAAATCGGAAGTTAAAATTCGCCGCTGCATTTCCGCCGGCGAGGCGCTGCCGGAAGAAATCGCGCGCACCTGGAAGGAGCGCTACGGCGTCGATATTTCCGACGGCCTCGGCACCACCGAGATGCTGCACATCTATCTGACCAATGTGCCGGGCGCGACCAAATACGGCACCACCGGCAAGCCTGTGCCAGGCTACGAGATTAAGCTCATCGGCGAGGATGGCAAGGAGGTCGAACAGGGCGAGATGGGCGAAATGTACGCGCGCGGGCCGACCGCCGCGATCATGTATTGGAACAACCGCGAGAAGTCGCGCTCGACCTTCCAGGGCGAATGGACGCGCTCGGGCGACAAATACATCGAGGACGCCGCCGGCTATTATGTCTGCTGCGGCCGCGCCGACGACATGCTGAAAGTGTCGGGCATGTATGTCTCGCCGTTCGAGGTAGAGGCCGCGCTGTCCTCGCATCCCGACGTGCTGGAAGCCGCCGTCGTCGGTTGGGGCGACGAGCAGAAGCTGATCAAGCCGAAAGCCTTTGTCGTGCTCAAGGCGCCGGACAAGGCCAACGACGCGCTCGTGCGTGTGTTGCAGGAACACGTCAAGGCAAAGCTTGCGCCTTATAAATATCCGCGCTGGATCGAATTCCGCAAAGAGCTGCCGAAGACGGCGACCGGCAAGATCCAGCGCTTCAAGCTGCGGGCGGAAGGGCCCGGCGCGCTGTAATGGCACTCTCGGACGCCGGCTTTCTCGATATCGGCACTCAACGCCTCGAATACCGCATGATCGGGCCACGGCCGGATGCCGCGCCGACGCTGGTGCTGCTGCACGAAGGCCTCGGCTGCGTCGGTCTGTGGGGCGATTTTCCCGACAAGTTACAGGCCGCTACCGGCGCCGGCGTGTTCGTCTATTCGCGCGCCGGCTACGGGAAATCGAGCCCGGTCGCGCTGCCGCGCCCGCTCAGTTATATGCACGACGAGGCGCGCGAAACGCTGCCGCGCCTGCTCGACGACATCGGTTTCCAGCGCGGCCTGCTGATCGGTCACAGCGACGGCGCCTCGATCGCCGCGATCTATGCGGGCAGCCATCAGGATCACCGCGTCTGCGGCCTCACGCTGATCGCGCCGCATTTTTTCACCGAGGATTTCGGCATCGCTTCCATCGTCGAAGCGCGCAAGGCCTTTGAGACCGGCGATTTGCGCGCCAAGCTGTCGCGCTGGCACGCCGACGTCGACAACGCCTTCAAGGGCTGGAACGGCGCCTGGCTCGACCCCGGTTTCCGGCAATGGGACATCACCGAATTCCTCGCCTACATCCGCGTGCCGGTGCTGATCGTGCAGGGCGACGACGACCAATACGGCACGGTCAAGCAGATCGAAATCGCCAACCAGGAATGTTACTGCCCGGTCGAAGTCGCGCTGCTGCCCGGCGCCAGGCACTCGCCGCAGCGCGAGGCGAGCGAGCCTACGCTGAAGGCGATTTCCGCCTTCGTCGAGCGCGCGCTGCGCCAAAGCGCGCCAACCGCCGCCTGACGCCTTTGCGCCGGCCGCAATCTGGCTTAGCCTTGGTGCTTTCGGGGGGGGCGATCATGACGGAAACCGCAGCAGCAACACAGACAGAATTCATTCCGGTCGGCATCAAAGGCTGGCTCATTCTGCCTGCCATCGGCACGGTGCTATCACCGATTTATCTGAGCATATCGGTGTTCAAGATGACGCCGAGCCTGGAAAAAATCTGGGCGGCCAAGGCCGCGCTCTCGACCGGGCTGCTCGCTTTTGTCGCCGTCGAGACATTCTTGAACATTGCGTTCATCGTCGGCTGGCTGGCGCCCATTCTGCTGTTGACCCTTAAGTCGGTCTACTATCCGAAGGCCTACGTCGTTCTGATGTGCGGGATAGTGGCTTTTCTTCTGATTGACATGGTCGTCTCCGCCGGCGCTTACAATCATCAGCCCGAGCAAGATGATCTCTTGTCGCTGGCGCGCCCGATCTTCGTCGCGGCGATCTGGGTGCCGTATATGTTGCTGTCGAAGCGGGTCAAAAATACTTTCGTGTGGCGCCTGGCAGCCTAAAAAATGGCCGGGCTACTGCCCGGCCAAATCACTTCAACGGCGTAAGTTTTATTCCGCCGCCTGCTTGGCGCTGCTGCCGTGCGCCGATATTAGATAATCCATCGCCGCCTGCACGCCGCCCTTCTTGTGCGGAATGCCGGCGAGCGACAGCGCCATCTCGGTCGCCGCCAGCGCACCCATCATCATGGTGTCGTTGGTGTCGCCAAGATGGCCGATGCGGAACATCTTGCCGGTGAAACGTCCAAAGCTCGCGCCATAGGAAATATTGAAGTGCTCGAGCGCCAGCGCGCGGAACGCGTCGGCGTCGTGGCCCTCCGGCAGGATCACGGCGGTCAGCGTCGGCGAATAGAATTTCGGATCTTTGCAAATGATCTCGAGACCCCAATGCTTGACCGCGCGGCGTGTCGCCTCAGCCATGCGGTCATGACGGGCGAATACGTTGTCGAGCCCTTCCTCGTGCAGCATCTCGATGCCGACCGTCAGGCCTTGCAGCATTTGCGTCGCTGGCGTGTAGGGGAAGAAGCCGATCTTGTTCATGGCGATCATCTCGTCCCACGCCCAGAACGCCTTCGGCAGCTTGGAGGTCTTGTTGGCGGCGAGCGCCTTGTCGCTCACCGCGTTGAACGACATGCCGGGCGGCAGCATCAGGCCCTTCTGCGCGCCGCCGACCGTGACGTCGACGCCCCATTCGTCGTGGCGGTAGTCGGTGGAAGCGAGCGAGGAGATGGTGTCCACCATCATCAGCGCCGGATGCTTGGCGCGGTCGATCGCCTTGCGCACTTCGTGCACCGGCGACAGCACGCCGGTCGAGGTCTCGTTGTGCAGGAAGCAGATCGCCTTGATCTCGTGGTTCTTGTCTTCGCGCAGGCGGGCTTCGACCGCGGCGGCATCGACGCCGGTGCGCCAGTCAGTGGTGATAAATTCGGTCTTGAGGCCGAGCTTCTCGGCCATCTTCTTCCACAGCGTCGCGAACTGGCCGGTCTCGACCATCAGCACGAGATCGCCGGGCGACAGCGTGTTGACCAGCGCGCCTTCCCAGGCGCCGGTGCCGGTCGCGGTATAAATGATCACCGGGTTGGTGGTCTTGAAGATGGTCTTGATGCCCTCAAGGCACTTCTTGGCGAGCTTGGCGAATTCCGGACCGCGATGATCGATGATGGGCGTATCCATCGCGCGCAGCACGCGATCGGGAAGGGGCGTCGGCCCCGGAATGTGAAGAAAGTGGCGCCCCACCGTACGCGAAGAATTCTTAGCCATTGGCATTCGCTCCTAAACCGCAGCTTTTCACGGAATTTCGTGGTTTAACCACGTCGCATCCCGGCACAGACGCAATTGGGGAGCGGCGCTTGTGGCGTTGAACTATGAATGTAACATTGCGGTCAAGCGGTTTTCCGCACAGCAAACAAGCACTTCATGCATAGGCTGAACGAAGCCCAAAAAGGAAGAACGCCGTGGCGGTGGTAATGCCCGGCCTGGAACGGCGGCTGAAGGCCGAATTGAGCGGGGATGTGCAATTCGACCGCTTTAGCCGCGGCCGTTACGCCACCGACGCCTCGCATTATCAGATCATGCCTGTCGGCGTGGTCGCTCCGCGTACGATAGAAGAAGCCGAACGGGCGATAGGAATTGCCCGTAGCGAAGGCGCCACTGTGCTGGCGCGCGGTGGCGGAACCTCGCAGGCCGGACAGACCGTCGGCGAATCGCTGGTGGTGGATTGCTCGAAATATCTGACCCGCATTCTCGATCTCGACCTCAAGGGCGCGCGCTGCGCGGTCGAGCCCGGCATCGTGCTCGACGATCTCAACCGCCAGCTCAAGCCGCACGGTCTGTGGTTCCCGGTCGATATCTCGACCTCATCGCGGGCCACCATCGGCGGCATGGCCGGCAATAATTCCTGCGGCGGCCGCTCGATGCGCTACGGCACCATGCGCGACAACGTGCTCGCCATCGAAGCGGTGCTGGCCGACGGAACGCTGGCGCATTTCGGCAGCATCGGCGGCAACATCAACGACGTGGCGGCACCGTTGCGGCCGCTCGCCAAAGATTTGCTCGCCATCGGCGCGCGCGAGGCCGAGGAGGTCGCCGCGCGTTTCCCCAAGGTTCAGCGCCGCGTCGGCGGCTACAATCTCGACGCGCTGGTGCCTGGCAAGAACGACATCAACCTCGCACATGTGCTGGTCGGCTCCGAGGGCACCCTCGGTTTTTCAACGCGCATCGAATTGAAATTGTCGCCGCTGCTCGGCCGCCGCGCGGTCGGCGCCTGCCACTTCGGCAGCTTCCGCGAGGCGATGGATGCCGCCCAGCACATCGTGCATCTGCTCCCGATCGCGGTCGAATTGATCGACCGCACCATGATCGAGCTGGCGCGCGAAATCCCGATCTTCCGTCCGACGCTGGACAAATTCGTGCGCGAGACGCCGGCCGCGGTTCTGCTGGTCGAGTTCGGCGAGGAAAATCACGAAGAGAACTTGCGCCGCCTGCGCCGGCTCAAGGACCTGATCGGCTATCTCGGTTTTTCGTTCGATAAGAGCGGCGACAAATGGGGCGGCGTGATCGAAGTCCTCAATGCGGAATTACAAGCCGCCATCACCGACCTGCGCACCTCCGGCCTCAACATCATGATGTCGATGAAAGAGGCAGGCAAACCGGTCTCCTTCGTCGAGGATTGCGCGGTACCGCTCAATCATCTGGCCAACTACACCTCGCGCCTGACCGCGATCTTCGAGAAACACGGCACGCGCGGCACCTGGTACGCGCACGCCGGCTCCGGCTGCCTGCACGTGCGGCCGATCTTGAATCTGCGGCAGGACAAAGACGTGCATGCCATGCGCGAGATCGCCGAGGAGGCGTTCGCCATGGTGCGCGAATACAAGGGTTCGCATTCCGGCGAGCACGGCGACGGCCTGGTGCGCTCGGAATTCAACGAGCCGATGTTCGGTTCGCGCCTGGTGCGCGCCTTCGAGGAGGTCAAGGACCGCTTCGATCCGAACGGCCTGTACAATCCGGGCAAGGTGGTGCGGCCGCCGAAATTCGATGATCGCATGCTGTTCCGCTACGCGCCCGGCTATCACGGCGAGGAGATCAAGACCCATCTCGACTGGTCGGCTTATTCGGGTTCCGGCAACGGATTCCAGGGCGCGATCGAGATGTGCAACAACAACGGCGCCTGCCGGAAACTCGCCGGCGGCGCCATGTGTCCGAGCTATCGCGTCACCCGCGACGAGCGCGACGTCACGCGCGGCCGTGCCAATTCGCTGCGGCTCGCCATCACCGGCCAGCTCGGACCCGACGCGCTTGCTTCCGATGACATGGCCGAAACACTCAAGCTGTGCGTCTCCTGCAAGGCCTGCCGGCGCGAATGCCCGACCGGCGTAGACATGGCGCGCATGAAGATCGAAGTGCAGGCGGCGCGCGCGGCCAAGCACGGTATTTCCTGGCATGACCGGCTGGTCGGCTGGCTGCCGCGTTACGCGCCGTTCGCGGCCAAACGGCCCTGGCTGTTCAATTTGCGTGACCGCATTCCGTTGTTGCGGCGGGCCTCCGAGATCGTCGGCAAATTTTCGGCGCGGCGCAGCCTGCCGAAATGGCGCGCGGATACGTATCGCGACCGCTCCGATTGGGCCTACAACGCCGCGGGCAGCGAGCCGGCGCGCGAAGTCGTGCTGTTCGCCGACACCTTCAGCCGCTATTTCGAGCGCGAAAATCTCGATGCGGCCTTGCGCGTGCTCACCACCGGCGGCTATCGCGTCCATGCCGTGACGCCGCAGGACGGCGACGCGCGCCCGCTCTGCTGCGGGCGCACATTTCTGTCGGTCGGGCAGGTCGACGAAGCCAAGCGCGAGATGCAACGCACGCTCGATGCGCTGGCGCCCTATGTCCTGCGCGGCGTTCCGGTCATTGGGCTGGAACCGAGCTGCTTGTTCGGTTTCCGCGACGAACTGCCGGCGCTGATGAAGGGCGAGGCCGTCGACGCGCTGGCGAAGAATGCGATGCTGCTGGAGGAATTCCTCGCCCGCGAGCAGGCCGAAGGCCGATTGAAACTGCCGCTTGGCGCGCTGCCGAAGAAAGCGCTGCTGCACGGTCATTGCCACCAGAAGGCGTTCGACGCCATGGGCGCGGTCGAGAGCGTACTCAGGCTGATCCCGGAACTGAGCGTCGAGACAATCGAGTCGAGCTGTTGCGGCATGGCCGGCTCGTTCGGTTACGACGCCGCCACCATCGATGTCTCGCTCAAGATGGGCGAACTGTCATTGCTGCCGGCGGTGCGAAAGAGCGCCGGCGATGCGCTGATCGTGGCCGACGGCACCTCGTGCCGGCATCAAATCCACGACGGCGCCGGCCGCGACGCGCTGCACGTCGCCCGCGTGCTGGCGATGAGCCTGGAGGCGGCTGGCCTAACGCCGGGCGCGCAGCCATAATAAGCCCATGGCGGCAAAGCTTCTCCCCACCACGCTGGTCGGTTCCTACGCGCAGCCGGATTGGCTGATCGACCGTCAAAAGCTCGCTGGCCGGTTTCCGCCGCGCGTGCGCGCCAAGGAGCTGTGGCGGGTCGCGCCGGAATTTCTGGATCAGGCGCAGGACGATGCCACGCTGCTCGCCATCCGCGATCAGGAGCGCGTTGGCCTCGATATCATCACCGACGGCGAACAGCGCCGCGAAAGCTATTCCAACCGCTTCGCTACCGCGCTCGAAGGCGTCGATATCGACAACCCTGGGACCGCGCTCGATCGCTCCGGCCATCCCAATCCGGTGCCGCGCGTCACTGGCAAGGTGCGTCGCAAGCATCCGGTCGAAGTGCGCGACGTTAAATTCTTGCGCGCCAATACCGACCGCATGATCAAGATCACCGTGCCCGGCCCCTTTACGATGTCGCAGCAGGCGCAGAACGATTTCTACAAAGACGAGCAGGAGATGGTGCTCGATTACGCGGCGGCGGTGAACGCCGAGATCAAGGATCTGTTCGCTGCCGGCGCCGACGTGGTGCAGATCGACGAGCCCTACATGCAGGCGCGACCCGAGAAGGCGCGCAAATTCGGCCTTGCCGGCTTGAATGCCGCGCTCGACGGCGTCACCGGCACCACGGCGGTGCACATTTGTTTCGGCTATGCGGCGGTCATCCATGTCCGGCCGGAGGGCTATTCATTCCTGCCGGAGTTCGCCAATTCGCCGATCCAGCAAGTGTCGATCGAGACCGCGCAATCCGGGCTCGATTGCGCCGTACTGGAAAAGCTGCCGGGCAAAACCATCATTCTCGGCACGCTCGATCTGTCCGACATGGGAATCGAGAAACCGGAAACCGTCGCCGCGCGCATCCGCCGCGCGCTGCCGCATGTGCCGGTCGAGCGTATCATTGTCGCGCCTGACTGCGGGCTGAAATATCTGCCACGGGATGTAGCGTTCGGAAAGATGCAGGCGATGGTCGAGGGCGCCAAGATCGTGCGCGCTGAACTCGGCAAATAGACGCGCTGCCGGTTTAGTGGCCGAGGTCGAAGCGGACGTTCAGCCCGAGCGTCGCCCACTGGGCATTTTCGCCGGTAATGTTGTGGCCCCAGATCACGTCGATATCGATGTTTTCTTGCGGGTTGAAGCGCACGCCGAGTTGGGTGCGTGGTTCACGGATTGAATTGAGCGGCAGCGGGCTGCCGGGATCGACCGCGGGCAATGCGCCGACCTGGCCGAACACTTCGCCGATCAGCGTAAACTTGTCGACAAAACCCCATTCAAAACCCGCGCCCCACGTCAGGTAGCTTATTTTCGCGACGTTGTCGTACAGCCATCCGCTGTTCAGATTGAAGTGGAATTTGTCTGTCACCTTAATTGTCACCGGCACATTGATGAAGCCGCCAGTGTTCATGCCGCTGACCAGATCCCAGCTACTGCCGCCGGAAATACCGAGCCCAAACGGATGGTTCTCGAAAGGAATGATATTGGTCTTGGCTTTTAGCGTGCCGGTCGTGCTCCAGATACCATCGTCGCGTGAGCGTTGCAGTTGGCCGCCAAGCTCGACCGGGATGCCGAGCTTGACGACGCAGGCCGGTGAGGTCACCGCGGTGAAGTCATGATTGGACGCGGCCGCCGCCCATGACTCGACTTTGCACGCGCCGGGTTTGTCGATCGCGACGTCGTCAACGACATAGGCTCCGCCGGCGGCCAGCGCGCTGACCGGCGCCAGCGCGATCGTCATAGCGAGCAAAAAGCGAGAGCCACCCCTAATAATGGCGATCACATCATCGCCAGCGTCGTTCTACAAGTTTTATGGCCATAAAAAGTGACCCGCCCGGACGGGGACTGACCGGGCGGGTCTTTAACGATCGGCGCGTGGTTGGACGGGGGGCAGGCGCCGATCGTAGCTGAGATCAGTACGGGGCGACGTCGCAGACCTTCACGGGGCGCAGGTTGCCCCAGCGGTCGTAAGCTCCGACGTAGCGGCAGCCGTAGCCGGGCCCGTAGTAATAGGAGTTGGACGCAACGGTGGCGCCGATCAGGCTGCCGGCAATGAAGCCGGCGCCGATGCCCCAGCCGTGATGGCCGAAGTGCGGGTGAGCCTGCGCCTGGCCGCCGAGGGCGACGAAGGTCGCAGCGATAGCAAGTGCGGCAATAAAGGTCTTGGACTTGGTCATGGCGGTCTCCATACGGTTGAACGAGGGCGGCCGACATCGGCCGCATAAACATGGGTCGCGCGGTTCGGACCAAAGGTTCAAAGGGTTTCGCGGGCCCGCTTGCCCGCACCTATCCGGCAATGACAAAGTGAGCCTATGCTGAGATTGGCCCCGATTTTATTGGGTTTTATGGTCGCCTTGGGCGCGGCCCAGGCGCAGCCGCTCGACAAAATCCGCTTCGGCACCAACTGGGTGGGGGAAGCCGAGCATGGCGGCTTTTATCAGGCGCTCGCCGACGGCACGTACAAGAAATACGGCCTCGACGTGACCATCGTGCCGGGCGGGCCGAACGTGAACAACCGCATCCTGCTGCCGGTCGGCAGGCTCGACTTCTACATGAGCGCCAACTCGCTGCAATCTTTCGACGCGGTCGAGCAGGGCATCCCGACCGTGACGGTGGCGGCGAGCTTCCAGAAGGATCCGCAGGTGCTGATCGCGCACCCGGACGTGCAAAAGTTCGAAGACCTGAAGAAGCTGACGCTGTTCGTCTCCAAGGAAGGTATGGCCAGCTATTTCCAGTGGCTGAAGGCTGATTATGGTTTCGACGAATCGAAAGTGAAGCCTTACACCTTCAATGCGCAGCCGTTCCTCGCCGACAAAAATTCCGCGATGCAGGGTTACGTCACCTCCGAGCCCTATGCGGTCGAGACCCAAGGCGGCTTCAAGCCGAAAGTATTTTTGCTCGCCGATGACGGCTTCAATGCCTATTCGACGCTGATCGAGACCCGGCGCGATCTGGTGGAGAAAAAGCCAGATCTGGTGCAGCGCTTCGTGGATGCCTCGGCCATCGGCTGGTACCATTATATTTATGGCGACAGCCGGCCTGGAAACGAGCTGATCAAGAAACAGAATCCGGAAATGACCGACGCGGCGCTGGTCTATTCGATCGCCAAGATGAAGGACTACGGCATCGTCGACTCCGGTGACTCGATCAAGCTCGGTATCGGCGCCATGACCGACGCGCGCATGAAAAGTTTCTTCGACAAGATGGTGCGCGCCGGCGTGGTCAAAGCCGGCCTCGACGTCAAGCGCGCCTATACGTTGCAATTCGTCAATAAGGGCGTCGGCGTCGGGTTGCGGCCCAAATGAGTTTGCCGGGCGCTACAATCGTTTCTTTACGCAGCGTCGGCAAGACGTTCGAGAGCGGTACCGTCGCGCTCGACGGTCTTAGTCTCGACGTGCATGCCGGTGAATTTGTCTCGCTGCTCGGACCGTCGGGCTGCGGCAAGTCGACCGCGCTGCGCATTATCGCAGGCTTGAGCGCGCCGTCGGCGGGCGCCGTCGAGTGGCCGTCAGGCGACAGCAAGATCGGCTTCGTGTTCCAGGAACCGACTTTGATGCCCTGGGCCGATGTCGCCGCCAACGTGCGGCTGCCGTTCAAACTCGCCAACACCGATAAAGCGCAATCGCGCGACGCCGTGAACCAGGCGGTCGCGCGCGTCGGGCTCTCCGATTTCGCGCACAGCTATCCGCGCGAATTGTCCGGCGGCATGAAGATGCGCACCTCGATCGCGCGCGCGCTGGTCACCGAGCCGAAATTGCTGCTGATGGACGAGCCGTTCGCCGCGCTCGACGAGATCACCCGCTTCAAGCTCAACAATGATCTGCTGCGGTTGTGGCAGGACCTGCGCCGCACGGTGATCTTCGTCACCCATTCTGTTTTTGAATCGGTCTACCTGTCACAGCGCATCGTGGTGATGACGCCGCGTCCCGGCCGTGTGTTCGCCGAAATCGCTATCCCCGCGCCCTATCCGCGCGACGAGCGCTTCCGGACCTCGGCCGAATATGCCGGTTATTGCCGACAGGTCGCCGAAGCCTTGAGCCAGGCCATGGCCGGAGGCGGGTCATGAACGAGCGCTGGACACGCGTCGCATCGCCGCTGCTGACGCTGGCGGTTTTGCTGGCGGCCTGGGAAGCCGTCGTGCGCTTCTTCGCGCTTCCGACCTACGTACTACCGGCCCCGAGCCTCGTTGTTACGACGCTGGTTGCAGACGCCGGCTTGCTGTGGAGTTCGCTGCTCGTCACGCTCGGCATCACGTTCGAAGCCTTCGTGGTAGCGGCGCTCGGCGGCGTGGCGCTCGCGGTCGCCTTCAGCCTGTGGCGCCCGATCGAGCGGTCGCTTTATCCTTTCGCGGTGATCCTGCAGGTGACGCCGATCGTCGCCATCGCGCCGCTGCTGCTGATCTATCTGCCGCAGCCGCTGGCGGTGCTGGCCTGCGCCTGGATCGTGGCGTTCTTCCCCGTGCTCGCCAACACCACGCTGGGTCTCAATTCGGTCGATCACAATCTGCTCGCGCTGTTCGAGCTCTATAAAGCGTCGCGCTGGCAGGTGCTGTGGAATTTGAAATTGCCGTCGGCGCTGCCGCAGATGCTGGCGGGCCTGCGCATCGCCGGCGGTCTGTCGCTGATCGGCGCCGTGGTGGCCGAGATCGCCGCTGGTTCCGCCGGCGCCGGCTCGGGGCTCGCTTATCGCATCGCGGAGTCGGGTTACCGGCTCAATATCCCACGCATGTTTGCTGCGCTCTTGCTGTTGTCCGCCGCCGGAGTCGCGATCTTCTTCGCGCTGTCGGCGCTTTCTCACGTTGTTCTGCGTCGCTGGCATGAGAGCGCGCTCAGGCGCGAAACCTAGGCGCCGAGCGCCAGGCGTACCGCGACGCCGAGTGCTGCCATGATCACAACCACTTCGATCAGGCCGCGGTGCAGCGCGAACGCCAGCACGGCTGCGACGGTCGCCAACGCGGTCGCCCGCAGATTGAGAGCCAAGGGATCGAAGGCGTACCAGCGTAGCGGACCGGCATGTGTTTCCGTCACCTTGCCGAATAGTACGTGCAGCGCGAACCAGACCGACAGATTGAGAATGACGCCGACCACGGCCGCCGTAATGGCGGCGAGAGCGCCGGATAGTTGGCGGTTGGCGCGTAGCGGCTCGATGAACGGAGCCCCGGCGAATATCCACAGCATGGAGGGCACGAACGTCACCCATGTCGTCATGGCTGCGCCCAGAACGCCGGCGGTGACTGTAGAAAACGGCGCAGCCTCGCGGAACGCGGCGAGGAAGCCGACGAATTGCGTGACCAGGATGAGTGGTCCGGGTGTAGTCTCGGCAAGGCCGAGGCCATCGACCATTTCCGGCGCGGTCATCCAGTGATGCGTTTCGACCGCTTGTTGCGCCATGTAAGCGAGCAGTGCGTACGCCCCGCCGAACGACACCACCGCGAGCTTGGAGAAGAACGTGCCGACGCTGACCAGCACATGGTCCGGGCCAAGCGCTATCGCGGCCAATGCGACCGGCGCCCACCAGACCGCCAGTCCAATCACAGTCGCCATCAAAAATTGCCGCCATCGGGTTTTGTCCGGCGGTGCGGCAGCTTCGGCCTTGCCGGAAATCCCCAGGCGTGCAGGCGCGGTCCGTGCGACGACGTAGCCGATCAGTCCTGCGCCAGCGACGATTACCGGAAAGGGCAGCGACAAAAAGAAAATGCCGACGAAGGCGAGCAGCGATAGACCGATGAGCGTCGCGGTTTTCAAACCGCGCCGTGCGATGCGGATCAAGGCTTCCACCACGATAACCAGTACGGCCGCCTTGATGCCGAACAGCGCACCGTCAATCGCCGGCACGCCTTGGCCCAGGGCATAGAGCAGGCTGAGGCCCAGCATCACGAACGCGCCCGGCAGCACGAACAAAATGCCAGCGGCTAGTCCGCCGCGCACGCCATGCAGCAACCAGCCGACATAGACCGCAAGCTTGGTTGCTTCCGGCCCCGGCAACAGCATGCAGAAATTGAGCGCGTGCAGGAACCGCGGCTCGTCGATCCACCTCTTCTCGTCGACCAGGATGCGATGCATCATGGCGATCTGCCCGGCCGGACCGCCGAAATTGATGCAGCCGATCTTCAGCCAGACCTTGAAGGCTTCGCCGAAGCTCGGATTTCCTGCTGCGTTTATCATGCGACTTTCGCAGGCCAGTTGTGGCGTTCCTCGGCCGCAAAGCGCAGCCACTCGAACAGCGAATCGTAGACCATGAAGCCGCGTTCGAGCAGCCCATGATCGTCGTCGCCGGCCAATGCCGACAGGCCGAGCGAAATCGCATGCAAACCGGCTGCTTCCGGCGCGATGTCGGGTCGCGCGGTGTCGGCGCCGCGCACGATCAGAGCCAGCCGGGCCAGCGATGGTTCGCTTTCCAGCCCGAACAATTTGAGCATGGTGTCGAACGTGCAGCGATCGCCGTCATGGCTTAGTTCGATGTCCTTGATGTCGAACGGGATGCCGCCGGCTTCGATCGCCGATTCCTTGACATAGGCGGGATCGACAAACAGGATTTTTGCATTGACGTCGAGAAAACGGCGGATCAACCAGGGGCAGGCGATGCGATCAATCTTCGGCCGCCGTCTTGTGACCCAGACGCTGGGCCGGTGCGGCGCGAGACGTTCAAGGGTTTTGCGATCGACCATCGGCAGTCCCGCGTCGCTCCAGGCGAAGCTGCCGCCTTCCAGCATCGCGGCGCTATATCCGGCGCCGCGCAGCTCAGCGGTGATAAACTGGCTGAGTTCTTTGCCCGCCTTGCAGGCAATGACGATCGGCCGGGTACGGTCGAGCGCCGGACTCCAGCGGCCGAATTCCGTCGGCTCCTGCCAAATCGAGGCGGGCAGCATGCCCGGTGTCGATTCATAAATATCGCGCCGCCGCACATCGATGAGCTGCGGCGCATCCGCCGTGCCGATCAGGTGCCAGAGATCTTTCGGCGAGATCGAGTAGCTTGGAGACAGCATAGGTCTCCTCCGTGGACGAAGGAGACGGTGCTTGGGCTCGCAAGCCTTTCAAGCGTGGGGCGACCGTCGCTGGCCCCACCAGAAAACCTAACTCAGCGGATCATCGCGGGCAAGCCGTCAGCGAAAGAACACCGGCACAACCAGCGACAATCCGGAAATCAGCAGCAAGATGAGAATGATCTTGCGAAATGCCGCATCGTCGAGTTTTCCGTAGAGCGTGACGCCGGCCCACAAACCCAGAAGCAGCACCGGCAAGCCCATGAAGAAAAGTTTCAGGATATCGATGTTGAATAGATGGCCCGCCGTCCCGAACGTCAGCGTGGCCATCGCCATGGTGATGAACAGCACGGGCTGGAATATCGCGCGCTGGGCATCCTTTGCTCCTCCGCCGAGCTGGACCCAGATCGTGCTGATGACTCCGCCGAGCCCGGTGAGACCGCCGAGCAGTCCGTTCAAAAGGCCGATGCCTGTATCGGCGGCCGGATTGGACTTGATCGGCGTGAATGTCGGCCGCGCGAGGTTGTAGAGACTATAGACGATCAGCAGGGCGCCGACGCCAATGCGCAGGTGCGTGGGGTTCAGATACGTCACGAGATAGGCGCCGAGCGGAACACCGACGGCGCCGCCGCCGACGAACGGCAGAATTCGCCGCCACTGCAGCGCGTGTCGGACCTTCCAGATTCCGTAGCCTTGGTTGACCACGCCGTAGGCGGCGATCAGTACCGCCGTTTGCAGCGGGGTGATGATGTGCAACCAGATGCCCGACACAACGAGCCCGGCCGCGAAGCCGGTCAGGCCACTGGTGAATCCGCCGAGAAATGTCGCGAAGAGAAATAGCGCAATGACAGTGCCGTCCATCGTTTGCTCCCAAGCGAAAGCGATCAGCGCTTGGATGGACGTAAGTCGCATCTGACGGGGAGGCTTTGGAAACCCCGAACGTTGCATATCGGCGACCGGCGGCGCGCAAGGCGCCACAAATCGCATGCTGATTTATTGGGTGATATTTTGGCTTGCCGTCACCATGGGTCCCCTTCGTTTACGAAGGAGACGGTGCTTGGGCTGGGAAGCCTGGGAGCGCGGGGCGACCGTCGCTGGCCCCACAAAAAAATCTTATCGCAGCGCCCTGTTGTCTGCAAGCCGTGTCTTCATCGGTACGACATTACTTCAGGCACCGCGAGCGCTAGTCCGGATAGCAGCAACAGCACAAGGATCACCTTGCGAAAGGTGGCATCGTCGAGGTGTCCGTAAAGCTTGAGCCCCAGCAGCATGCCGGCGAGCAGCGCAGGCGCGCCGAGAAAGTACAGCTTCACGTATTCGACGGTGATGGCACCGGCGGCGCTCAAGGTGATCGCGCTGGTGACAAAGGCCGCCAGGATCACCGGCTGATAGACGCTGCGCTGCAAATCTTTTGACCATGCGCGCATGCCGCACCAGATGGTGACGAAGACGCCGGCCAGTCCGGTCATGCCGCTGAGCACGCCATTGAGCAGGCCGACGCCGAGTTCGACGGGCACATTCGCCGGCACGCCGCGAACGTGCGGCCGCGCCAGTCCGAAGATGCTGTAGGCAATCAGCAGGACACCGACGCCGAAGCGAAGGTATTCCGGATCAAGGTAATGCAGCAACCATGTGCCGATCGGCGCACCGACCGTGCCGCCGATGATCAGCGGAATCACGTGTCGCCAATTAAACACGTGCCGCATCTGCCAGATGCCATAGGTCTGCACGAACAGGCCGTAACCGACGATCAGGCTTGCGGTTTGTAACGGGGTAATGATGTGCAGCCAGACGCCGGACACCACTAGGCCAAAGGCAAATCCGGCAAGTCCCGTGGCGATGCCGCCAACGAACGTTGCCGCCAGGAAAAGTGTGAGAACCAGGCCATCCATGAGCCGCTTATATAACGAAGTGACCGGCGCTTGGGCGGATAGCTGCTATCCCGGTGACGGGCTGCTATTTTCCACGCAAAACATTTATACCAGCCATCAAGCGCAAAAGGCCTGACGGGGGGAACAGGGCAATGGGCAACAAAATCGATCTCAGCGGCCGCAACGCGGTCATTACCGGCGGGGCGCAAGGCATCGGCCGCGCCATTGTCGAGCGCTTTATGGATTCCGGCGCGGCAGTGGCGATTTGGGATCGCGACCTGGCGCTGGCGCAAAAGACCGCGGCGGAACTCAAAAGCCGCGGCCGCCTGGCCGCCATCGCCGTCGACGTCACAAAGTATGCCGATGTCGAACGCGCGCGTGGCGAGACGCTCAAAGCGTTCGGCCGCATCGATATCCTGGTCAACAATGCCGGTATCGCCGGCCCCAATGTGAAGACCTGGGATTATCCGCTGGACGCCTGGCGCGACGTGCTGTCGATCAATCTCGACGGCCCGTTTCATTGCTGCCGCGCGCTGGCACCCGGCATGATCGCGCAGAATTACGGCCGCATCGTCAACATCGCCTCGGTCGCCGGCAAGGAAGGCAATCCGAACGCGCCGGCCTATTCGGCCTCGAAGGCCGGCGTCATCGCGCTGACCAAATCGCTCGGCAAGGAACTCGCGAGCTACGATATTTCGGTCAACTGCATCACCCCGGCGGCGGCCAAGACCGCGATCTTCGACCAGATGACGCAGGAGCACATCGACTTCATGCTGTCGAAAATTCCGCGCGGGCGCTTCGTCACGGTCGACGAAATCGCCGCGCTCGCGGCGTTCTGCGCTTCGGCCGATTGCTCGTTCACCACGGGCGCTGCCTTCGACATTTCCGGCGGGCGGGCGACCTATTGACCGATCCAGTCACGCTTCGCCGACAACGTCTGACCGGTATCGCGTTGATGTGCGGTGCGGTGGCGTCGTTTTCGTGCCTCGATACCACCGGCAAGTATCTCAATCATCACATGGATACGCTTCAGGTGGTGTGGGCGCGCTATTTCTTCGCCTTTGCGCTGAGCTTTATATTTTCGAATCCGATGCGGCAGCGCGGGCTGGTGAAAACGACCAGGCCGTTTCTGCAAATCGGCCGCTCGGCGCTGCTGCTGTTCTCGACCATCCTCAATCTGTTTGCACTGCGTTGGCTGCAACTCGACGAGGCCCTGTCCATTTTATTCGCGACGCCGTTTCTGGTCGCGCTGCTCAGCGTGCCGATGCTGGGCGAGACGGTCGGCTGGCGGCGCTGGACTGCAATCGGTGTCGGCTTCTTCGGCGTGCTGGTGGTGACGCGGCCCGGTTTCGGGGGCATGCATCCGGCGGCGTTTCTCACAATGTTAGGCGTCGTGTGTTATGCGTTTTATGTGATCTCAACGCGCGTGCTCTCGCGCACCGACTCGAGCGAGACCACGCAGTTCTACACCAACCTGGTTGGCGCGCTTGCCATGACCGCGATGTTTCCTTTCGTCTGGTCGAAACCGGACGGCATTCTCGTCTCGGGATTGATGGTGCTGATTGGCGCGCTCGGCGGGGGTGGGCACTATCTGCTCATCCTTGCCCACCGCCGCGCCCCGGCGTCGGCCCTGGCGCCGTTTATCTATTCGCAGATGGTTTGGACCACGGCTCTGGGCTTCCTGGTCTTCGGGGATGTTCCGCACCATTGGACCATCGTGGGCGGGCTGATCGTGGTGTCGTCGGGCCTCTATCTTCTCCACCGTGAAGCCGTCCGCAAAGTCGAGCCTTCCGTCCCGGTTGCCTAAGCGTCACCGGCGGCGCTAAGTTCCCCGGACAAAAGCGGATTTCGAGGATCATTCATGGCGACAGCAAAAGACCGGGCGCAGGCCAAGCCTGGCGCCGGCTTGAACGACGATATCGGCGAGACCAAGCGCCTGGCTTTGTACCGCTCGCAAGTGCGCCTGCGCGAAGCGGAACAGCGCGCCTACGATCTGTTCCTGCAAAATCTGGTCAAGGGCACCAGCCATCTTTCGCTCGGCCAGGAGGCGATTGCTGCCGGATTTGCCGAGGCCATGGTCAAAGGCGACCTGAGTTTCTGCACCTATCGCGGCCATGCGCATACGCTGGCGCGCGGCGTCCCGGTCGAGAAGGTGCTGGGCGAGCTGATGCAGAAAGACAATGGTTTGATGCGCGGCAAAGGCGGCTCGATGCATCTCACCTCGGAAGAGCATGGCGTGATGGGGTCCTACGCCATCATCGGCGCGCATCTCCCGATCGCCTGCGGCGCCGCCTGGCGCGCGCAATACAAGGGCGACAAAGATGTCTCGGTCTGCTTCTTTGGCGACGGCACCACCAATATTGGCGCGTTTCATGAGGCGCTGAATTTCGCGGCGGTCTGGAAGCTGCCGGTCGTGTTCGTCTGCGAAAACAATCTCTACATGGAATACACGCCGATCGCCGACGTGACGGCGGTCGAACATCCGGCGGCCGATCGCGCTTCGGCTTACGGCCTCGAGCGCATCGTGATTGACGGCAATGATGCCGACGAAGTCTATCGCACCGCGCAGAAGGCCTTCGTCAAGGCGCGCGCCGGCGAGGGGCCGTCGTTGATCGAATGCATGACCTACCGGCACAGCGGCCATTCGCGTGCCGATCCGGCGAAGTATCGTCCCGAAGGCGAACTCGAAAAATGGAAGTTGCGCGATCCAGTCAAAATTTACCGCGAACGTCTGAAGCAGTTCGGCGTCAGCGATGCGACGATTGCGGAAATCGACGCCAGCGTGCTCAAGGAAGTTGACGACGCCACCGAGGCCTGCAAGGCCGCACCCAATCCGCCGCTCGATATCATCACCACCGATGTCTATGCCGATGGCGGCTGGGCATGGAGAAACTAAAATGCCGGAATTGAGTTATCGCGACGCCGTCATTCGCGGCATCGCGCAGGAGATGAGCCGCGATCCCGACGTGGTGTTCCTCGGCGAGGACGTCGCGAAAGCCGGCGGCGTGTTCAAGGCGACCGTCGGGCTCTATGAGCAATTCGGTCCGCTGCGCGTGCGCGACACACCGATCTCCGAGCAGGCGATCCTGGGCGCCGCCATGGGCGCGGCGATGACCGGCTTGAAACCGATCGCTGAAATCATGTTCTCGGATTTCTTCGCGGTCTGCTTCGACTACATCGCCAACGAATTCCCCAAGAGCCGTTACATGTCGAACGGGCAGACCAAGTGCCCGCTGGTTGTGCGCACCGGCAATGGCGCGGGCTCGCGCTTCGGCGCGCAGCACTCTCAGAGCGTCGAGAACTGGTGCATGATGATTCCGGGCCTCAAGGTGGTGGCGCCCTCGACGCCGCGCGATGTCATCGGCCTGCTGGCGGCGGCGGTGCGCGATCCCGACCCGGTTATTTTCCTTGAGCACAAGTCGCTCTATGCGACCAAGGGTGAAGTTCCCGACGGCGAGATCGTCGATACGCTTGGCACCGCCAAGATCGTGCGGGCGGGCAAGGACGCCACCATCTGCGCGCTGGCGCTGATGGTTCCACGCGCGCTGGCCGCCGCCGAGAAACTGAAGGCGGAACAGGGCATCGATTGCGAAGTTGTCGATGTGCGCTCGCTGGTGCCGCTGGACACCCAGACCATTCTTGGTTCGGTGGCCAAAACCCACCGGCTGTTCACGGTCGAGGAAAATCCGCGGTTGTGCGGCTGGGGCGCCGAGATCGTATCGATCGTGGCTGACGAATCCTTCTATGACCTCGACGGCCCGCCGGTGCGGATTACCACGCCGCATATTCCGTTGCCGGCCGCGGATATATTGGAAGACGCAGTGCTGCCGACGGCGGATCGGATCGCGGATACCGTGAAGCGTTCACTCGCAGGATAAAAGCGTAGGGTAGAAGCCATGTACGACAATCTTCTCGCCAATGTTCCGACCGATCTGTGGATCGGCGGCAAGTGGCGAAAATCATCGGATAATCAGCGTTTCGATGTGATCGATCCGGCCACCGAGCGCAAGATCGCCTCGGTCGCCAGCGCTAGCGTCGATGACGCCAAGGCCGCGATCGATGCCGCCGACGCCGCCTTCGCGGGCTGGGCCGGCCGCAAGCCGCGCGAGCGCGCCGAGATCCTGCGCAAGTGTTACGAGCTGATCATGCGCGACGCCGAGCGCTTCGCCAAACTGATCACATTGGAGAACGGCAAGGCGCTGTCCGATTCGCGCGGCGAAGTGGCTTATTCCGCCGAGTTCTTCCGCTGGTACGCCGAGGAAGCCGTACGCAATCTCGGCAGCATTTCGATGGCGCCGGCCTCTGGCGCCCGCATTGTCGCGCAGCACAAGCCGGCCGGCATCGCCGTGCTGGTGACGCCGTGGAATTTCCCCGCCGCTATGGCGACCCGCAAGATCGGCCCCGCGCTCGCCGCCGGCTGTCCGGTGGTGCTCAAGCCCGCCTCCGATACGCCGCTCACCATGCTGGCGCTGATGCCGGTGCTGGAAGAGGCAGGCGTTCCCGCCGGCGTGGTCAACGTGGTGCCATCGCGCCGCTCCGGCCCAGTGGTCAGCGCGATGCTGCATGACCCGCGCGTGCGCGTGGTGTCCTTCACAGGTTCGACCGAAGTCGGCCGCAAACTGCTGCACGAGGCTGCCGACCAGGTGCTCAAGCCGTCGATGGAGCTCGGCGGCAACGCGCCGTTCTTGGTGTTCGACGACGCCGATATCGACGCCGCCATCGATGGCGCCATGATCGCCAAAATGCGCAACATGGGCGAGGCCTGCACGGCGGCCAATCGTTTTTACGTGCACGAGAAGGTGCACGATGAATTTGCCAAGAAACTCACCGCCAAGATGGGCTCGCTCAAGATGGGCAACGGCCTCGACGACGGCATTAATCTCGGGCCGCTGGTCAATAAAGACGGCCGCGACAAGGTGATCGAGCTGGTCGACGACGCGGTCAGTAAGGGCGCCAAAGTGCTGACCGGCGGCAAGACGCCGGACGGTCCCGGGTTCTTTTATCCGGCCACCGTGCTCACCAACGTGTCCAACGATTCCAAGATGCTGAATGAGGAAATCTTCGGGCCGGTCGCGTCGATTCAAAGCTTCAAGACCGAGGACGAGGCGATCAAGCGCGCCAACGATACCGAATATGGCCTGGTCGCATATCTCTATACCAAGGACCTCAGCCGCGGCATGCGCGTGTCCGAGAAGCTTGAGTTCGGCATGATCGGTCTTAACCGCGGCCTGGTGTCCGACCCGGCGGCGCCGTTCGGCGGCGTCAAGCAGTCCGGCCTCGGCCGCGAGGGCGCGCAGGAAGGCATGAAGGAATTTCTCGAGACGCAATACGTGTCGGTGGTGTGGTAGAGCGCGCCGGGCACTTTTAGGGGAATCGCGTGGACGTCCTGATGCCGCAACTCGGCGAGACCGTCGCCGAAGGCAAGATCACGAAATGGTTCAAGGCGGCCGGGGATTCCGTGAAGCCGGGCGAGAACCTGTTCGAGATCGAGACCGATAAAACCTCGATGGAAGTGCCTGCCACCAGCGCCGGCACGCTCACCGATATTCACTTTCAGGTCGGCGAAGTGGCCAAAGTCGGTGCTGTGGTGGCCGTCATTTCCGGCGGCGGGTCAGCTAGCGCTTCACCTGCGCCGCCAAAGGCTCCGCCCGCGCCGCCGCGCGCTGCCGCCGTGCCGGCGCAAGCCGCGCCCAAGCTGCGCACCGAACCGCTCGATCCGTTCCGCGAAGTGCGCACACCCGAGCGCAATTACGGCCCCGCAAAAATGCCGAGCGGCGCATTCACCACGCCGCTGGCGCGCCGACTGGCCGGCGAGCGCGGCATCGATCTCACGCGGGTTTCCGGTTCGGGCCCGCATGGCCGCATCGTCGCTGGCGACGTCGAAAAGGCGGCGCCCGCGGCGCCCACAATGGCTTCCGGCGCCAGTGCCACACAGGTCAAGGCGCTTTACGACGGCATCGTCTATGAAGAAGTGCCGCTCGATGCGATGCGTCGCACCATCGCCAAACGGCTCATTGAAGCAAAACAAACGATTCCGCATTTCTATTTGACCGCCGACATGAACGCCGGCCGGCTGATCGCGATGCGCGAGGAGGCGAATGCCGCGGCGCCCACGGCCAAAGACGGTACGCCCGCGTTCAAGCTTTCGCTCAACGACTTCATCATCAAGGCCTGGGCGGCGGCGTTGCAGCGCATTCCGGCTGCCAATGCGGTATGGGCGGACGACCGCATCTTGCGCTTCCAGCATTCCGACATTGGCGTTGCAGTCGCGCTCGAAGGCGGGTTGATCACGCCAGTGATCCGCAATGCAGAAGCAAAATCTCTCACCGTGATCTCCGCCGAAATGCGCGACCTCGCCGAACGCGCCCGGGCGCGCAAGCTCAAGCCGAACGAATACCAAGGGGGATCGAGCGCGATTTCCAATCTCGGCATGTACGGCGTGCGAGAATTCTTCGCCATCATCAATCCGCCGCACGCCACTATCCTGGCCGTGGGCGCGACGCGCCGTGCGCCCATCGAAACCGATGACGGCGGCGTCAAATTCATCAGCCAGATGACCGTCACGGTGTCGTGCGATCATCGCGTGGTGGACGGCGCGCTCGGCGCCGAGTTGCTGGCGGCCTTCAAAAACTTCGTCGAAAAGCCGGTCACGGCATTGGTTTAATAGGAGTCGAGAAAATGGCTGGCGAAAAGCCGGACGTCCTGCTGGTTGGTGCCAAGAAGCCTGTGTTGATGAAGGGCTTCGAAGGCAAGGTGACGCTGCATCACTGGCTCGACGCCACCGACAAGGCTGCCCTCGTCAAGGAACTCGGCGGCAAGATCGGCGCCATCGCCATCGCTCATCACACCAAAGTGGACGGCGATTTTCTCAAGCAATTTCCCAACGTCAAGCAGGTCTCGAGCTTCGGCGTCGGCTACGACCACATCGACGCCAAATGGGCGGGCGAACACGGCATCATCGTCACCAACACGCCGGGCGTGCTGGATGAAGAAGTAGCCGACACCGCGCTTGGTCTCCTGCTCTGCACGGTGCGCGAATTGTCGCAGGCCGAGCGCTATCTGCGCGCCGGCAAGTGGCCGCAAGCGCAGTTTCCTCTGTCCAAGGCGACGCTGCGCAACCGCACCGTCGGCATGGTCGGTATGGGCCGCATCGGCAAGGCGATCGCGCGGCGGCTGGAAGCCTTCGGGGTGCCGGTGGTCTATCACAGCCGCAATCCGCAAAAGGGTGTGGGCTATAAGTACTATCCGAAGCTCATCGACATGGCGCGCGATGTCGACACACTGATGGTGATCGTGCCGGGCGGCGCCACGACGGCCAACATGATCAACGCCGAGGTACTCAAGGCGCTCGGGTCGCAGGGCATTGTCATCAATATGGCGCGCGGCTCGGTGGTGGATGAGCCGGCGCTGATCGAGGCGCTGAAAAACCGGACGATCCATTCCGCTGGTCTCGACGTGTTCGCCAAGGAACCGCACGTGCCGAAGGATCTTCTGGATATGGATCACGTCGTACTGTTTCCCCATCTCGGTTCCTCGACCGAGGTGACGCGAGCGGCGATGGACCAGCTCGTGGTCGACAACATTTTAGCCTGGGCCGCAGGCAAGCCGCCGCTCACGCCGGTATCGGAAACTCCGCCCAAGCGTTCGTGATGGCAGTCATGGCCCGTTTCACGGTTTTCGCATTTGCATTGTTGAGCATGTGCGGAACCGTGTTTGCGCAGACGCCGGCCACGCAATCCACGAGCCTTGGTGAATCCGCTAAGGCGATGATCGGCGCCTGGGAATTCTCCAACGCCGACCGCGACAAAATTTGCACGGTAACCTTCAAGACCGATCCGTCGCCGGTCGGCTTCAAGCTCGAGTTCAACAAGGAGTGCGCCGAGCTGTTTCCGCTGGTGAGCGGTGTCGCCGGCTGGAATTTCCCCGAGAACGACCTGCTGCGTATGCTCGACGCGCAGGGCAAGGCGTTGGTCGAATTCAGCGAGGTGGAAGACGGCATTTACGAGGCGCCGACGCAAGGTGTCGGCGTGCTGTTCCTGCAAAATCCGGCCAGCGCCGGCGCGCCGCCGAAACCACCGGAACAGGTGGCTGGCGATTGGGCGATCATGCGCGCGGGCAAGGCCTTGTGCCAGGTCACTTTGACGATCGACCCAGCGGAAGACGGCATGGCGATCAAGATCAAGCCTGGATGCGATCCCACTATTGCGCGTTTGAACTTTACGCAATGGAAGATCGATGGCGACGAATTGATGCTGGTGCCGGCGAAGAGCGGTCCTTGGCGATTCGGGGAAGCCGACGCCAATACATGGCGCCGCGTTCCTGAGGGCGCCAATCCCTATTCGCTGGTGCGGCAATAATCAGTCAGCTTCAGCCCCTTGAAGCTTGCATGCCCTTCCTTGCCGACGATGATGTGGTCGTGCACGGCGATGCCGAGCGGGCGGGCAACTTCGAGGATCGACTGCGTCATCTGGATATCGGCGCGACGGCGTCGGGTCGCCCGAGGGATGATTGTGCACCAGGATCAGCGCGGTCGCGGATAATTCCAGCGCGCGCTTGACCACTTCGCGCGGATAAACCGGCGTGTGATCGACGGTGCCGACCTGCTGCACTTCGTCGGCGATCACCTGATTGCGCTTGTCGAGGAACAGCACGCGGAACTTCTGCTTGTCGGCGAACGCCATGGTGGTGCGGCAATAATCCAGCACACTCGACTACGACGACAGCACCGGACGCTTTTTGGCCTGGCCGCGGGTCAGCCGGCTGGCGGCGGCCTGCACGATTTTGAGTTCGGTGATGACCGCATCGCCCATGCCCTTGACCTCGGCGAGGCGCGGCGGCGGCGCCGCAATCACTTCTGCGAACGACCCGAATTTGGTGATCATCTCCTTGGCCAGCGGTTTGACGTCGCGCTGCGGAATGGCACGGAACAGCACCAGCTCGAGCAATTCGTAGTCGCTGACCTCCTCGGCGCCGGCCTCGCGGAAGCGTCCGCGCAGGCGTTCGCGATGGCCGTGATAATGCGGCGAGGCCTCGGAAAGGCCGGTCTTGTGCTCATTATCGTTATGCTTTGCCGTCATGAAAGCCGCGCCCCGACTGATGCCCTACATGAGTGTAGTTCATGCAATTGCAATCAACGAGGGAGGTTTTCGGCTTATGCCGGGGAGTGGGCTTTACAGCCGGTAGGGCGGCTTATGCATTTCGGTTGGCGAGAAGGTAAACACCTCAACGCCTTTGTCGGTGACGCCGACGGTGTGCTCGAATTGCGCCGACAGCGAGCGGTCGCGCGTCACCGCGGTCCAGCCGTCGGACAGCACCTTCACATGCGGGCGGCCGATATTGATCATCGGCTCCACGGTGAAGAACATTCCCGGCTTAAGCACGATGCCTTCGCCGGCGCGCCCGACATGGACGATATTGGGCTCGTCATGGAACAGGCGGCCGAGGCCGTGGCCGCAGAAGTCGCGCACCACGCTCATATGCTGGGCCTCGACGTAGCTCTGGATCGCGGCGCCGATGTCGCCGGAGGTCGAGCCGGGGCGGACGGTGGCGATGCCGCGCATCATGGCCTCGTGCGTCACCTCGATCAGCCGCTCGGCGCGGCGCGGGATTTCACCGATGGCATACATGCGACTGGAATCGCCATGCCAGCCGTCGAGGATCAGGGTCACGTCGATATTGACGATGTCGCCTTCCTTGAGCGGCTTGTCGCCGGGAATGCCGTGGCAGACCACATGATTGAGCGAGGTGCAGGTCGACTTCTTGTAGCCGCGATACATCAACGTTGCCGGCAGCGCGCCGTGATCGAGCGCGTAGTCGAGCACAAGTCTGTCGATTTTCTCGGTCGGCACGCCGGGCCGCACATGCTCGGTCAGCATGTCGAGGCAGCGCGCGACCAGTTGCCCGGCCTTGCGCATGCCTTCGAAGGCGGAGGGACCGTGGATCTTGATCTGGCCGGTCTTGCGGAGGGGGGCGACGGCGGCGTCGACGTAGGTCATGGCCTATAATGTAAGCGATGGGGCGTGGCGCGCAAGCTAGGCCGCGACCTTTCCTCCCAGCTCATCGTCGATATGGGCGCGCACGATATCGTCGAACGTCGCCTCGGCGGTAAAGCCGAGCGCGGCGGCGCGTTTGGCATCGATACGTTCCGACCAGCCGCTGACGATCCGCATTACCAGTTCGTCCGGCTCGCGGCGGATGCGCGCCGCTACCTTGGCGCCGGCGATGCGCGCCAGCGATTCGATCTGCTCGGCGACCGTGCAGCAGACGCCCGGCATGGCCAGATTGATGCGGGGCCCGAGCTGCTCACGCGTCAAGCTTGCCGCGTGAATAAGGAAGCCGACGGCGGAGCGTGGGCTGGCGTGGGTATGACGTACGCTGTCGGCCACCGGCAGAATTGCTTCCTGTCCAGAAAGTGGTTCACGAATGATGCCGGAGAAAAATCCGGACGCCGCTTTGTTCGGCTTGCCCGGCCTCACGCAGATAGTCGGCAGACGAATGCCGACGCCTTCGAACAAGCCGCGCCGCGTATAGTCTGCGAGCAGCAATTCGCTAATCGCCTTTTGCGTTCCGTAAGAGGTGAGCGGGGTCAGATGAAACTCGTCCGGTATGGCGTAGGGAAATGGCGCGCCAAAAACCGCGATCGACGAGGTGAAAACGACTTTCGGTTTGTAGCCGTCGCCCGCGGCGCGGATCGCTTCCAGCAGCGCGCGCGTGCCGTCCAGATTGACGTGGTAACCTTTCTCGAAATCGGTTTCCGCTTCGCCCGACACCACGCCGGCGAGATGGAAAATCACCTCCGGCTGGCCTGCGATAACTTTTGCCGCCGCGCCGGGCGCGGCCAGATCGGTGGTCGAAGAATCCACCTGGCTCGTGTAGCCGGCGGGCTTTTCAGGGGCGACGACATCGATCAGCGTGAACCGGTCGATGGGCTGCCCGTTGAGGCCCCCATCTTTGACCAGCCGCGCGGTCAACTTACGGCCGATCATTCCCGCGGCACCGGTGATCAGAATGTGCATTTACGTCCTCTTTTCTTTGACGTCGGCCGGTTCGAAACGGTCGATGCGGCGCAGATCGGGGAATAATAGCATCCAAATGCCGGCGACCAGCAACGACCCTAAGCCGCCGATCAGCACCGACGGCACCGCGCCAAGCCAGGCGGCGACCGTGCCGGATTCGAATTCGCCCAGCGTATTCGACGAGCCGACGAACAGATAATTGATGGCACTGACGCGGCCGCGCTTGTCGTCGGGCGTCTCGATCTGTACCAGCGAAAACCGGATCACGACGCTCAGCGCATCCGAGGCGCCGAGGGCGGCCAGCACCAGTAGCGAAAGCGGAAACGAATTCGACAGCGCGAACGCGATGGTCGCCACACCATAGAGTGCGACCACCGCGAACATCTTGCGGCCGATGTGCCGTTCGACCGGGTAGTGCGACAGCACGATCGAGGTGATCAAGGCGCCGGCGGCCGGTGCCGAGCGCAGCAAGCCGAGGCCGACCGGCCCGACGCTGAGAATGTCGCGCGCAAAGATCGGCAGCAGCGCGGTGACGCCGCCAAGCAGAACCACGAACAAATCAAGCGTGATGACGCCCAGCAGCCGGCGGCGTGTGCGGATGTAGTTGAAACCGGCCAGCACCGAAGCGAAAGTCGGCGCTTCGCGGTTTGGCGGCGCGCGTTTGACCCGTACCAATGTGACGAAAGTGATCGAGATCGTAAAAAATATTAGAGAGACAATACCGACCAGCATGGGGCTCAGCACGTAAATCAAGCCGCCGAGCGCCGGTCCGCAAATCACCGCGATCTGATTGGCGGACGTCCAGGCCGCCACCGCGCGTGAAATCAGCGCCGCCGGCACCAGCACCGGGGCCAGCGCGTGCGCGGTCGGCATTTCAAAGGCGCGCGCGCAGCCCATCAGAAACACCACACCAAACAAAAGATTGCGGCTGAGATGTCCGCTCGCCAGCGCGGCGATTAAGATCACCGCCGCCAGCACGTACGTGCTTTGCGCGCCGCGCACGATCAGGCGGCGGTCGTAGCGGTCTGCGGCGTGGCCGATCAGCAGCGTCAGCACGACCGCCGGCACGAATTGAATGAGCCCGACCAGACCGAGATCGAAGGCGCTGTCGGTCAGCTCGTAGATCTGCCAGCCGATGGTCACGGCCAGCATGTGGTAGCCCATGGTGGAGGCGAGCCGCGCGATCCAGAACAACACGAACGGCCGCTGCTGCAACAGCGTCGGTGACGGAACGTCGACGTTCATGCCTTGACGCCGTTCAGCGCGCTGAGGCTGAGTTTTTGCTTGCCATCGACAAAATTGTTCGGCGCCAGCCAGCGCTCGAAATTGGCTTTGCGCATCGGCCACTCGCTATCAAGCATGGAGAACCAGGCATTGTCGCGGTTACGGCCGTCCTTGGTGATCATGAATTGCCGGAACGTCCCTTCGTAGATGAAGCCGTAGCGTAGCGCCGCCCGCTGTGAGGCGGCGTTGAGCGCGTCGCATTTCCATTCGTAGCGCCGATAGCCCAGCGTTTCGAACACGTAGCGCGCCAGCAGGTATTGCGCCTCGGTGCCGAGCGGCGTGCGTTGCAGTGCCGGGGAATAGAGGACATGACCAACCTCGATAACGCGCATGTCCGGCACGATGCGCAGCAGCGTCACATAGCCGACGGCACGATTTTCTAGATCGACGATCGCATAGGCGTAAGGGTCGTCCGCTGCCGCGCGCATTGTAAGAAAAGGGGCAAATTCGGCCGCGTTGGCGAACGGTCCGTCTTTTGAAATGTAGGTCCAGATATGGCCATGACCGGCAAAGGCCGCCCACAGGTCCGCGGCGTGCCGGGGCTCAAGCTTTTCGAGGCGGCCGTAGCGGCCTTTGAGCGTGATCGGACCGGGCAGCAGCGCCCGCGTCGTCCGATCGACCGGCGCGCCGACCGGCTGCCCGGTTTGCGGATGAACGTGGTTGCTCACGGCTTGGTCCGGCGCGCGCGGTCTTCGTGGAAGAATTTATTGAGTTCCGCGTTCGTCATTATGCCGGCGAAACCATCGAACTTGCCCTCCTTGGCTATTTCTGTGGCGGTCTTGATGAAGGCGTGCATGGCGACGCGCGCCAGCGAGCCGCCGACGCTGATGCGACGCACGCCCATGTCGGTGAGGTCTTTGACGGTGAAGCCGAACGCGCCGCTGTTGAGAAAGTTGATCGGCTTCGGCGCCACGGCCTTCACGGTCGCCTCGATCTGCTCGCGCGTCTTGATGCCGGGCGAGTACAGACAATCGGCGCCGGCATCGGCGAATGCTTTCAGACGGCGGATGGTCTCGTCGAGATCGGGCCGATTCCTGATGAAGCCCTCGGTGCGGGCGGTGAACACCACGTCGCCGCCGGCTTTGTCGATCGCGGCGCGTGCCGCCTTGACGCGGGCGAGCGCGACATCGAAGTCGTAAAGCGGGTTGGCGTCATCGCCGGTATAATCTTCGATCGACAGGCCGGCGACGCCGGTCGCAATGCAACGCGTCACGTTCTCGGTCAGGCGGCCAATGTCGTCGGCATAGCCGTTCTCGAAGTCGGCATTGACCGGAAGGTCGCTGGCCTCGGCGATCTCGCCGAAATGGGCGAGAACCTGATCGCAGGATTGATTGCCATCGGCGAAACCTTGCGAATGGGCGAAGCCCGAACTGGTGGTGGCCAGCGCCTTGAAGCCTAGTCCCTGCAGATAGCGGGTGCTGCCGACGTTCCACGGGTTGGGAATGACGAAACAACCGTTTTGATGCAGCGCGCGGAACGTGCGGCGTTTGTCGGCAATTGATGGGTTGGGCATGGACGAGTCCTCGGCGGGAAGCGGGCGCGACCGTGCCACGATTACGCGCCCGAGAACAACGGCATTCCCTGATGCGTCCTATGTGCGCCGCTCATGCGTCACTGGAGGCCCGGTAACCCCCCACACGCTTGAATATTCCGACACCGAGATGTGATCGAACCCGCCTGCAACGCCCTTGTGCCGCCGTGCTGGCCGGCTAAGGCAGGGAGCAACGACTCCATGAAAGGATGCAGCCATGGCATCGCTCCCCCTCAAGCTGACGGTGTCCGCCATCGCTATCGTTTTTGCGCTGGCAGCCGCCGTACCGGCCAATGCCGCCCAGGCGCGCAATCATAAGAAGCATGTGACCGCGCCCACGCCGCCCAGATCGGCAACGGCAAATATCGCGGGACGAAGTTGTTTCCCGCCGGGCCGGTCTATTTTGCCAATGATTATCTGGGAACGGATCCGGATCCCTTCATCCGTTTACAGATCCAGCGCGACCTTGGCGCTCACTACGGCGGCGAGCCTTAGGATTTCGCCATTTGATTTTCGCTCCCCAATCGGGTGAACTGGCGCAAAATAGCAAAAGCGCAGCCACTGCTGGGGAGTGACATCATGCTGAAAACGATCGCGGCCTTCGACCGCATCGGCGAGGAAAATGCCTTCGCGGTGCTCGCTCGCGCCAATGCGCTCGCCGCGCAAGGCCGCGATATCATCAGCCTCGGTATCGGCCAGCCCGACTTCCGCACGCCGGACTTCATCGTCGAGGCCGCGATCAAGGCGCTGCGTGACGGCCATCACGGCTATACCCCGGCGAACGGCATCCCACCGCTGCGCGAGGCGGTGGCCGCCGACCTGCACAAGCGCTTCAAGGTCGAGGTCTCGCCCGACAGCGTGATGATCATGCCGGGCGGCAAGCCGACAATGTTCATGTCGATCCTGATGTTCGGCGAGCCCGGTGTCGACATCATGTATCCCGACCCCGGCTTTCCGATTTATCGCTCGATGATCGAATATACCGGCGCGCGGCCGATCCCGGTACCGATCCGCGAGGAAAACGGCTTTGCCTTCTCGGCCGAGGAGACGCTCAAGCTCATCACGCCGCAGACGCGCTTGCTCATCATCAACTCGCCGGCCAATCCGACCGGCGGCGTCACGCCGAAAAATGAAGTCGACAAGCTCGTCGCGGGGCTGGAGAAATTTCCCGACGTCTGCGTGATGTCGGACGAGATCTATGACCACATGGTCTATGACGGCGAGAAGCACGTCTGCCTGCTGTCCTACCCATCGATCCGCGATCGCCTGATCCTGCTCAACGGCTGGTCGAAGACCTACGCCATGACCGGCTGGCGGCTCGGTTACGCGGTATTCCCCGGCAAGCTTTACGACTACGCGCGCAAGCTCGCGGTCAATCTGCATTCCTGCGTCAATGCTTCGGCGCAATACGCCGGGCTGGCGGCGCTGACCGGTCCGCAGGACGAGGTGGACAGAATGGTCGCCGAGTTCGACAAGCGGCGGAAGGTCGTGGTCGAGGGGCTGAACAAATTGCCCGGCGTGTCTTGCACGGTGCCGAAGGGCGCGTTCTACGCTTTCCCCAACGTCAAGCGCACCGGCTGGAAAGCCAAGGAACTTGCGTCCGCGCTGCTCAACGACACCGGCGTCGTCACCATCGGCGGACCGGACTTCGGCATTCTTGGCGAAGGCTACATGCGGTTGTCTTACGCCAACTCGACCGAGAACATCCTGAAGGCGCTCGGACGCATGGGCGATTTCCTGGCGACCCGCAAGGCGGCTTAGGCGCGCGCCGGCTTCGCCTTCTTCTTGCCGCCGGCCTGAATTTGCGCCGGTGCGGCGACCCGCACATCGCGCACCGGATAGGGAATCTCGATCCCCTCGCGCTTGAACGCGTCCCACAGCGCCAGCAGCACCTTGCCGCTGACATTGGTGATGCCGTCGACCGGATCGCGAATCCAGAAGCGCAGAACGAAATTCAGCGAGAAATCGCCGAACGCCTTGAGATGGCAGACCGGCGCCGGCGACACCAGCACGCGCGCCACCGACTTGGCCGCCTCGACCGCCAGTTCGGAAATTTTGTGCGGATCGCTCGCGTATGAGACGCCAAACGGCACGTCGAGGCGCACTTCGTCGTTCGAATAAGACCAGTTGATCACCCGCTGGGTGACGAAGTCCTCATTGGGAATGAGGAATTCGCGGCCGTCGCGCGTGACGATCGAAATGTAACGCGCGCCCATCGAATCGACCCAGCCGAAATTATCGCCTACCGAGATCACGTCGCCCGGCTTGATCGACTTGTCGGCGAGCAGGATGATCCCGCTCACCAGGTTCGAGACGATCTTCTGCAAGCCAAAACCAAGGCCGACGCCGACCGCGCCGGAAAAGAACGCCAGCGCGGAAAAGTCAATGCCGACGGTCGAAAGCGCGATCAAAATCGCGAAGGTGATGAGTAGCAGCCGGATCAGCTTGCCGATCAGCACTTGGATCGACGGCGTCAAATCGGCCGTGCTGCGCACCCGCCGGTCGAGAAAATCGCTGGCCGCGTTTGCCGCCCACAGCGTCAGCATCAGTAACACGGACGTCTTGATCACCAGCAGCGGCGTGACGCGTAGGCCGCCGATCACGAACCCGATCGAGTCGAGCGCCGTCATGGTCGGCTGAAGCAGGCCGAGGATGCTGAGCGCGGCGATGGTCCAGGCCGAGAATGCCACCAGCCGGTAGACGAACTGGTTGCGGATCAGCCCGGCCACCAGCGCAATTACCACCCAGGCGGTGGCGAGGCTCGCGGCGACGCCGAGTAGGTAAAACCGGCCCTGAATGGCGAGCGAGATGATCGCGCCCTGCATGACCAGCACGACGCCCACGAAAATAATGGTGCCGAGATTGGCCAGCAGCAGCCGCACCGCCGTTTGCATAAAGGGCGGCCAGCCCAAAGTTTGTGCGTTGAGATCGACACGCCGGCGGATCAGCGTGGCGGCCACCGTGCCGACCACGGCTGCCAGCAGGATCAGACCGAGCTGGCTCAGCAACCGGAGCGAGCTGAATTCGCGGCCGATCGTCGCCAACACATCGCTGAGTGTGCCGGCCACCTGCTGGACGTCGTCCATGCCACGCTTCTCCGGTCGAGACCCCGGTGGAATTAGCCTGCGATCCGGACCAATATCAGATCGGGCCCGCACCTGGGCCGGCAGTCAGGGGTTATGCACATGTACGACCGGGGTTTGTCCGAAGAACAAAAGATGATGCGGCAGAGCTGCCGCGATTTCGTCGACGACATGGTCCTGCCCTACATCAAGAAGAATTGGCAGAAAGAGTGGTCGATGGTCCCCGAAGAGCGGCTGCCGCTGAGCATCCTGGAAGGCGCCGAGAAGGTCGGCATCCGCACGCTGGGCGTGCCGGAAGAATACGGCGGCGTGGAGCTGGAAAATGGTACCGAAGTGCGGACCTTCGCGCTGGTTGCCGAGGAAATCGCGCGCGGCGATTCAGGTCTGGCCGACAAGCTGGTGCAGAACTGGAAAGTTTCGGTGCTGCTGCGGCAGTTCGCGCCCAAACATCACCAGGAGAAATGGTTCAAGCGCCTGGTCGCCGAGCCGCAATTCCTGATGGCGCATTGTCTGACCGAGCCGCGCGGCGCCTCCGATCGATGGCTGCCTTACAACGTGCCGGAAGCGGCGATGCAGACCAAGGCGGTGAAGGCCAACGGCGGCTGGGTGATCAACGGCCGCAAGCAGTTCATCTCCAACGGCTACGACGCTTCGCTTTACGTCGTTTACGCCAACAGCAATCCCAAGGTCGGCATGATGCAGGGAACGTCGTCGTTCCTGGTGCCGCGCGAGACCAAGGGTTTTTCGGTCGCGCGCTGCAACGAAACGCTCGGCTGCCGCTTCATGAACAACGGCGAGATGGTGTTCGAGGATATGTTTATCCCCGACGACCAATTGCTGGTGCAGGATTCGGCGATGGGTTCGGCCGGCGTCTATTTCCGTCCGGGCAAGATCATCCAGGCGGCGAAAAATCTCGGCGTCGGCGTGCGCGCCTTCGAGGCGACCGCCGACTACGTGCAGAACTACGTCCAAGGCGGCCGCGTCCTGATCAAGCATCAGGCGGTTGCGCTGCGGCTCGCCGACATGGCGACCAAAATCGAGGCGGTGCGAGCCTTGCTCGATCGCGCCTCGCAAGCGGTCGACGACAACGCGCCGGAAGCCGAAACCCTGGTCAACATGGCCAAGATGTTTGCTTCGGAAGAAATCATGAAGGTCGCGCAGCATGCGGTCGAATTGCACGGCGGCAACGGCATCATGCTCGATTTCGGTATCGAGAAGGTGTTGCGTGACGCCGTCATCTTCATGCACATGGACGCGACGGTGGATATTTCGAAATTCAAGATCATCAAGAACATGTTTCCGGAGACGGCGGGAAAATACGCCGGGCCGGAGGCCTGACGATCAACGTACCACGAACCGGAAGCCGATCACCACGATCACCAACCCGATCAGTTGCGGGATGCTCGGCACTACGCCAAGCGTGATAAATCCGATGATAAGGCCGAAGATCGGCACCAAGGCGGGGAAGGTCGACGCGCGGCCGGCGCCAAGCCGCACCACTGCGATCGAAAAAAGAAAGATCGGCAGCACGCCCGCGACCAATCCTTGCACGAAAACCTGCAGCAGGTTCTCGTGCCAGCCCAGTTGCGCCATGTGCTGGTAACCGGCAATCAACAGGAATAGCGGCGCCATCAGGATGAGCGTGAACGTACCCACCGCGGCCACCGCGCGCATGCCGGGGATGCTCCAGTAGCGCAGCAGGATCCCGAATGTGGCCCAGAAACAGCCGGCGGTGACGAACATCAGGTCGCCGCCAACGCCATGCGTGCCGATGGTGGCGAGCGACTCCGCGCCGAACACCAGCAAGCCGCCGATGATCGCCGCCGCGCCGAACAGCCGATGCGGCGTCATCCGCTCGCGCAGCAGGAACGTCGCGAGAATGATGCCGAACAGCGCCGCGCAGGCCGGCTGGATGGCAGTGCCGTGCCCGAGCGGCACGAGGATATAGCCGGAATAGGCGATGAAGGCTTGGGGCGGGCCGGAGAGGATGCTCATCACCAGCCCGCGCCCCCAGCCGACGCCGCCGAGATCGGCGATGCCGGCGCGCAACATTACCGGCAAAAGAAAAATTCCGGTCCAGAAATAGCGGTGGAAGGCAAGGTCGGCGGGTGTGAAGCCGGCTTCGATGCCATGTTTGGCTGCGACAAAGCCGGCTGCCCAGCCGAACGCAGCGCCGGTGCCGCACAGCACGCCGATCAGGAGCGAATGCCGTGCCGCCGCAGGTTGCGTCTTTACGTCCACGGCAGGCGTTCCCGGAGGTGACTCGAGGCTGGCTGATACTCTAGGATCGTCCTTCAAGTCCAATCGTCAAAACAAAACTGTTACTACACCGGGATGGAAGGCTCATGGCGAAATCACGCAAAGTCATCATTACTTGTGCCGTTACCGGCTCGATCCATACGCCGTCGATGTCGCCGTATCTGCCGGTGACCGCCGAGCAGATTGCCGATAATGCGATCGCCGCGGCCGAGGCCGGGGCGGCCATCGTCCATCTGCATGCGCGCAATCCGAAAGACGGTCGTCCCGACCAGACGCCGGAGGCGTTCGCGCCCTTCCTCAAGGTGATCAAGCAGCGTTCTAATGTGGTGGTGAACATCACCACCGGCGGTGCGCCGACCATGACCGCCGAGGAACGCGTCAAACCGGCCGCGACCTTCAAGCCGGAAGTCGCCTCGCTCAACATGGGAACGATGAATTTCGGGCTCTACCCGATGATCCCGCGCTACAAAGGCAAGTTCAAATACGACTGGGAAGAGCCGTATCTCGAAGGCTCGCGCAAGGGCATGTTCAAGAACACCTTTGCCGACATCGAATACATTCTGAGCACCTGCTCGGAGAACGGCACGCGCTTCGAGATCGAGTGCTACGACATCGGGCACCTTTACACGCTCAAGCATTTCCTCGATCGCGGCGTGATCAAGGCGCCGCTGTTCGTGCAGTCGGTGTTCGGCATTCTCGGCGGCATCGGCGCGCATCCCGAAGACGTCATCATGATGAAGCGCACCGCCGACCGTCTGCTCGGCGACAATTATCACTGGTCGGTGCTGGGCGCCGGCGCCAATCAGATGCGGGTAGCCGCGCAAGCCGCGGCGATGGGCGGCAATGTGCGCGTCGGCATGGAGGACTCGCTGTGGATCGGCGCCGGCAAGCTCGCCGAATCAAACGCCCAGCAAGTGACCAACGTGCGCAAGATTCTCGAAGGGCTCGGGCTGGAGATCGCGAACCCCGACGAGGCGCGCGAAATCCTCTCGCTCAAGGGCGGCGATAAGGTCGCGTTCTAGTTTGCGATAAGAGCGGGGCCGCGCGTTGTTAGTGCGCGCGGCCTGCCAGCGCTGCCCGGTTCTGGATGGCCCAGGCGCCGCCGAACAGCACCGCGGTCCAGAACAAATCGCCCGCCATCGTGTTTTGCAGGAATGGCAGCGCCGCGACGTAGCACTGAGTCAGGCCTGCGATGTCGAGGCTGTAGATACCGCTGAACGCCCAGACCGCGAAATTCGAGATCACGAAGAAAGCGAGCGAGCAGGGCACCATGACGGCAATCGTTGTCGGGATGCCGCTCCACCGGCGCGTGACCATGCCGACGAGAGCCGGCAGCGAGACCGCCAACGTGACGATCAGCGAAATCCGCCAATCGTCGGGCCCAAGCGCCAAGGCGCTGAGCCCCATGGCGGCGATCGGCACCACGAAGGCGAGCCCAGGGATACGCATCATGCGGCCGGCGAACAGCGCACTGGCGGCGATCGGCATGAAGCCCGGCGCATGCGGCACCAGCCTTGCCACCACGTCCAAACCGATCAGGAATGCCACTAGACCAAAATCCACCCAGGGGCCGGTGTGCGCTTTGTTCGTCTGCATCGCGGTCAATCCTTATGACTTCATGTTCGCCGTTCCATAGCACGTTTTTCGGTCCATTCGGCAATGATTCCGGCAAGCGCATCGAGCCCGTCGGTAAGCGCCGCCGGGCCGGGCTGTAAAATCAAGGTCGACTTGATTTCGCGCAGCCAGCCGGTGGCGACCGCCGGAACCCGCTCGAAGCCCAGCCGGGCGGCGACCTTGGCGGGCACGAATTTCTTGCCGCACCAGGAGCCGATGATGATGTCGGGTTGCGCGCCGATCACCTCGGCGCCCGACACGATGCGGTCCTTGGCGTTCTTGCGCAGGGCGAGCTGAGGGAAAACCTCGATGCCGCCGGCGCATTCGATCAGCTCCGAGACCCAGCCGAGTCCGGAGATCATCGGGTCGTCCCATTCCTCGAAATAAACTCGCGGCCGGTGCGGCAGACGCAAAGCCCGCTCGTGCACGGCATCGACGCGCGCGGCGAGCGTACGCGCCAGCGCTTTCGCTTTTTCCACTGCGCCAACCAACGCGCCGAGCGTGCGGATCATGTCAAAAATGCCGGCGATGTCGCGCTGGTTGAAGGCGTGGACCGCGATATTGGCGCGCACCAAATCCGCCACGATGTCGGCTTGTAAGTCGGAGAACGTCAGCACCAGATCCGGCTTGAGCGCGAGAATTTTCGGCACGTCGGCCGAGATGAAGGCCGACACCCTCGGCTTTTCCTTGCGCACGCGGGCGGGGCGCACCGCATAGCCGGAGACGCCGACAATGCGATCCTCCTCGCCGAGGAGATAGAGCGTCTCGACGGTTTCTTCGGTCAGGCAGACGATTCGTTCGGGCGGGAACATCGCTACAGCATATCAGGCGGTCAACAACTCCACACCGCCCGTCGCCGCGACTGTGCCGCCGTCGAGCCGCACCACGCGGCTGGCGATGCGCCGGACCTCGGCCGCATCGTGGCTGACATAGATCATCGGCACTTTCGCTTCGTCACGCAGCCGCTCGAAATAGGGCAGGATGTCCTGCTTGCGCGCCACATCGAGGGAGGCGAGCGGCTCATCCAGCAGCAGCAGACGCGGACGCATCAGCAGCGCGCGGCCGACCGCGACGCGCTGGCGCTCGCCGCCCGATAGCTTGCCGGGCCGGCGGTCGAGCAGCGGGCCGATATCGAGCAATTCGGCCACGTGCGCGAACGACTCCGCGTCGGCGGCATGGCCGCCCATCCAGCGGCCGTAATCGAGATTGTGCTTCACCGACAAATGCGGAAACAGCCGCCCTTCCTGGAACACATAGCCGATGCGGCGGCGCCAGGCCGGCACGTCGATGCGCGCGGCGCGGTCGAACAGGACCTCGTCATCGAGCACAATTCGTCCGCGGTCGGGCTTGAGCAGCCCGGCGATCATGTTGATGACGCTGGTCTTGCCGGCGCCGGAAGGCCCGAACAAAACCGTCGCGCCGCTCTCGCTCATGAACTTGGTATTGAGCGTGAACGCGCCGAGCTTTTTTTCGATGTCGACGGCCAGCATGATCAGGATCCGTGCAGGCGCGTGGTCGCGCGGCGCGCCAGCCATTCCGACGCGGTCAGCGCGGTGAGCGAGATGATCACGGCGACGATCACCAGCGAGAGCGCGGCGGCATCCCCACCCGGCACCTGCGTGAGCGTATAAATCGCCGCCGAGATGGTCTGCGTCTCGCCCGGGATGTTGGACACGAAGGTGATGGTGGCGCCGAATTCGCCGAGCGCACGCGCGAAGGCCAGCATCATGCCGGCGATAATGCCGGGCAGCGCCAGCGGCAGCGTCACGGTCAAAAACAGCCACGTACGGTTGGCGCCCAACGTCGCGGCGGCGTCCTCCAGCCGGCGGTCAATCGCCTCGATCGACAGCCTGATCGCCCGCACCATCAGCGGAAACGCCATGATGCCGCAGGCCAACGCGGCGCCGGTCCAGCGGAACGAGAACACGATGCCGAAATGATCGGCGAGGAACGCGCCGACCGGCGCGCGGCGGCCGAACGTGATGAGCAGCAGATAACCGGTGACCACCGGCGGCAGCACCAGCGGCAACAACACGACCGCGTCGACCAGCGATTTCCCCCAGAAATCCTTGCGCGCCAGCAGAGTGGCGATGGCGATGCCGAACGGCAGCGCCACCACGGTCGACACGGCTGCGACGCGCAGCGACAGCGCGACGGCGGTCCAGTCCTGCGGCGACAGCTCGAACACGCTACGAGATCGGCTTGATCAAGAAGCTGAAGCCGTATTTTTCGAACGTGGCCTTGGCCGTAGCGCCACGCAGGAAGCTCAGATAACGCGCGACCGCGCTGTTCGTGGTCGCAGTCGTTGCCGCCACCGGATAAGTGACGGGTGGATAAGAGCCGTCCGGAAACACGCCGATAATCTTCACCTTCGGCTCAACCTTGGCGTCGGTTTCGTAAACGATGCCGACCGGCGTCTCGCCGCGCGCCACGAAGGCGAGCGTTGCCCGCACGTTCTCGGCCATCGCGAGTTTTGGTTCCGCTGTCGCCCAGGCGCCGAGATTTTCCAGCGCCGCCTTGGCATAGAGCCCGGCCGGCACGGCCTTGACGTCGGCAACCGCAATACGCCCCTCGCTGGCGAGCTTGGCGATGTCGAAGCCTTTGGCGATCACGACCTTGTCCAGTTTGGAATCGGCTGGCGCGATCAGCACCAGCCGGTTGCCGAGCAGATTGACGCGGGTGTCCGGCTTGATGAGCTTGTGCTCGGTTGCATAATCCATCCAGCGCAAGTCGGCGGAGATGAACACGTCGGCCGGCGCGCCTTGCTCGATCTGCTTGGCGAGCGTCGAGGTCGCCTCATAGCTTGCCACCACCTTGATGCCGGTGGCCTTGCTGAAGGCCGCATCGGCGTCGTCGAGCGCATTGCGCAGCGAGGCGGCGGCGAACACGGTGATGGATTCTTGTGCAGCGGCCGGCTGCGGCGCGCCGGCGATGGCGGCGAATAAAGCGAGAATGGCCAAAGGCCGTGCGAACATGGCGGTTTCCTTCGGGCGCAGAATGAGCGCCGGTCTGTGTCGATCGGATTTTGAGCGACGTCGGAACCGCCGTTCCAGCTTTCGCAGCGCACGCACAGTGCGCCGCAAGTACAAAGCGAGCCTAGCAAGTCTCGCGGGCATGGGTAAAGTCCGGTTCCAAGGCACGCCAAGGCGCGACAATGGCAGACGCGGCACCCATCGAAGGCGAGTTCGATTACATCGTGGTGGGGGCAGGCTCCGCCGGTTGCGTGCTGGCCAACCGGCTGTCGGCCGATCCGGCCAACCGCGTGCTGCTGCTGGAGGCAGGCGGTAGCGACAACTGGATCTGGTTTCACATCCCGGTCGGCTATTTGTTCGCCATCGGCAATCCGCGCGCCGATTGGATGTTGAAAACCGAGCCCGAACCGGGCCTCAACGGGCGCAGTCTCAATTATCCGCGTGGTAAGGTGATCGGCGGTTCGTCCGCCATCAACGGCATGATCTACATGCTCGGCCAGGCCACCGATTACGACCAATGGAGGCAGCTCGGGCTGCCGGGCTGGTCGTGGGACGACGTGCGGCCGTACTTCCGCAAACACGTCGATCATTTTCTGGGGCAGGGCGAACATGCTGCCGGTGGCGAATGGCGGGTCGAGCAGCCGCGCCTGCGCTGGGACATTCTCGATGCGTTTCGCGAGGCCGCGGTCCAATACGGCATTCCGGCGGTCGAGGATTTCAACACCGGCGACAACGAGGGTATTTGCTATTTCCACGTCAACCAGAAACGCGGGCGGCGCTGGTCGGCGGCGCGCGGTTTCTTGAAGCCGGTGCTGCACCGAAAAAATCTGAAGCTCGAATCCGGCTGTCTGGTCGAAGGCGTGGAATTCACCGGCAAGCGCGCCATCGGCGTGCGCTGGCGGCAGAATGGCGTCGTGCGAAACGCGCGTTGCCGCGGCGAAGTCGTTCTCGCCGCCGGCTCGATCGGCTCGCCGCATTTGCTGATGCTGTCGGGTGTCGGCCCAGCCGCGCAACTTTCGAAATTCGGCATTCGGGTTTTGCTTGATAAGCCGGGCGTCGGCGCCAATTTGCACGATCATTTGCAGTTGCGGATGATCTACAAAGTGTCCGGCATCAAAACCTTGAATGAAACCTACGCGTCGCTGCCGCGCCGCCTCGCCATGGGCGCCGATTATCTGCTGCGCCGGCGCGGACCGATGACCATGGCGCCGTCTCAGCTCGGCGCGTTTACGCGCTCTGACAAGACGCAAGACCGAGCCAACATCCAATATCACGTGCAGCCGCTCTCACTCGACACGTTCGGCGAGCCGTTGCACCCGTTCCCGGCTTTCACTGCCAGCGTCGCCAATATCAGGCCGACCAGCCGTGGCGCGCTGTCGCTCAAATCGGCCGATCCGCGAGAGCCGCCGGCGATCGCGCCGAATTATCTGGCGACGCCAGAAGACCGCCGCGTTGCCGCCGATTCGATCCGCGTCACGCGCAAAATCGTCTCGCAACCGGCGTTGCGCAAATATTCACCGGTCGAATATCTGCCGGGTGGCGCGGTGCGCGACGAAGATGAGGCCGCACTTGAAAAAGCCGCCGGCGATATCGGCACCACCATTTTCCATCCCGTCGGCACTGCCCGCATGGGCCGCAACGACGATGCGCGCGCGGTGGTCGATGCCCGCCTGCGCGTCATCGGTATCGATGGCTTGCGCGTCATCGATGCCTCGGTGATGCCGTCGATCACGTCCGGCAATACCAATTCGCCGACGATGATGATCGCGGAAAAGGGCGCCGCAATGATTTTGGAAGATCGGTCGCGTTGAACGTCAACATGTGGATCAAAGGAGGGGTGTTATGAATCTCGTCGAGCGTGTCAAAAATATCCTGCTGCAACCGAAATCCGAGTGGGCCGTGATCGGGCGTGAACCCGGCGATGCCGGCTACCTCTTCACGAATTACGTCTGCATCGTCTCCGCCATCCCACCGGTGTGCTCGTTCATCGGCACGTCGATCATCGGTTTCGGTTCGTTCCGCGTCGGCATCGTGAGTGGGCTGGTGCACGCGGTCGTCATCTATGTGCTGGGCCTGGTCGGCGTTTTCGTGATGGCTTACATCATCGATTTTCTCGCCGGCGTGTTCGACGGGCAAAAGAATCTCGACAACGCCATGCGGGTGTCGACGTTCGCGCCGACCGCCGCCTGGATTTGCGGCGTCTTCAACATCATCCCGGCTTTGGCCATTCTCGGCATCCTCGGGCTCTACAGTCTCTATCTGCTGCACATCGGCATCGTAGCGCTGATGAGACCGCCTGCCGGCAAGGCCATCGTCTACACGATCGCCGTCGTGGTCTGCATCATCGTGCTTTGGATTGTGGTTTTCAGCATCGTCGGCGCCATCTTCGGCGTCGGGATGATGACCCGGTATTGATCAGGGCAACGCCTTGAGGTGGCGGATCGGGCGGCCGGGCGCGATCGCCTGCGCCGCCGCGACGATGGCGTTGGTGTCGATGCCGTAGTGCCTGTACAGCTCGGCGAGCGAGCCGGTCTGACCAAAGTGCTCAACACCAAGAGGCCGCACGCGATGGCCGGCGACGGCGCCAAGCCAGGCCAGTGTCGCCGGATGGCCGTCGAGCACGCTGACGATGCCGCAATGTGGCGGCACGTCGGCGAGCAGCCGTTCGATATGCGAGCGCGCATGGACCAGGCCGCGTTCGCGGGCGCGTTGCGCGGCGGTCCAGCCGGCATTCAGGCGGTCGGCTGACGTCACGGCCAGCAGACCGACGTCGCGGCGGTCCTCCGCCATCAGTCCGATGGCGGCGATCGCTTCCGGCGCGATCGCACCTGTGTAAGCAACCACAATCTGGCAATTCGGGCCTGGTTCGCGCAGCCAATAGGCGCCGTCGACGATCTGCTGCGCCAGGTCCGGCGCCATCGTGCGCTGGATCTGCTCGATCGGGCGCGTCGAGAGCCGCAGATAGACCGAGCCGCCGGTCTCGTCGCGCAGCCAGTTGCGCTCGGATGCTTCGCCGTCGCCACTTTTCTGGATATAGGCGAAGGCCCAGCGCAAAATAACAGCAAGTTCGTCGACATAAGCCGGCTCGAATGACGCCAGCCCGTCTTGCGCCATGCCGATCAGCGGCTCGGCGATCGATTGGTGCGCGCCGCCCTCGCCGGCGAGAGTGATGCCGGATGGCGTCGCCACCAGAATGAAACGCGCATCCTGGTAGCAGGCGTAATTGAGCGCATCGAGACCGCGCGCGATGAACGGATCGTAGAGCGTGCCGATCGGCAGCAAGCGCTCGCCGTTGATCGAGTGCGACAGCCCCAGCGCCGACAGCAAAATGAACAGGTTCATCTCGGCGATGCCGAGTTCGATATGCTGGCCCTTGGGCGAGAATTCCCAATTGAAGGTCGACGGAATGTGCTCGCTCTTGAAGATGTCGGCCATCTTCTCGCGCGCAAACAGCCCGCGCCGGTTCACCCAGGGTCCGAGATTGGTCGACACCGTCACGTCCGGCGAGGTGGTGACGATGCGTTGCGCGAAATCGCCATCGCCGCGGCCGATCTCGTTGAGCAGCGCGCCGAAGCCGGTCTGCGTCGCCATCGTGGGCGCAATGGTGACCGGCAGGCTGTCCGGCACTTCGATTTCGGGCGCGCCGAGGCGGCGATTTTTATCGGTGGCAAATGGCACGCGGTCGAGGAATCTCTGCAGTTGCTCGGCCGGCAGCGCGAGACCTTCGAATTTGTCCCATTCATGGCCCGGCTGCACCGCCATGGCTTTACGGAACACCTCCATCTGCGCCGGCGTCATCAGCCCGGCATGATTGTCCTTATGCCCGGCCATCGGCAGGCCGAAGCCCTTCACCGTGTAGCAGATGAAACAGGTCGGCTTTTCCGGATGGGCGCCGTGAAGCGCGTCCAGCACCGACGGCAGATCGTGGCCGCCGAGATTGTTCATCAGCGCGGCGAGTTCGTCGTCCGAGCGCTTTTCGATCAGCTTGCTCGCGCCGCCCTGGTCGCCGATCTCGTCGGTGAGCCGCTTGCGCCAGGCCGCGCCGCCGGCGAACACCAGCGCCGAATAAAGCTGGTTCGGGCAGTTGTCGACCCAGGCTTTAAGCCTGTCGCCGCCCGGCTCCTTGAACGCCGCCTGCTGCAGCGAGCCGTATTTGACGATGACGACATCCCAGCCGAAATTCTTGAACAGCTGCTCGTAGCGCTCCCACAGACCTTCGCGCACCACGGCGTCGAGGCTTTGCCGGTTGTAATCGATGATCCACCAGCAATTGCGCACGCCCTGCTTCCAGCCTTCGAGCAGCGCCTCGAATATATTGCCTTCGTCGAGTTCGGCGTCGCCGACCAGCGCCACCATGCGGCCTTCCGGTCTTGCCAGTCCCCAGCCGTGCGCGCGCACGTAATCCTGCACCAGCGAGGAGAACAGCGTCTGCGCCACGCCGAGGCCGACCGAGCCGGTGGAGAAATCAACGTCGTCGGCGTCCTTGGTGCGCGAGGGATAGCTCTGCGCGCCCTTGTAGCCTCGGAAGGTCTCCAGCTTTGCCCGCGTCTGCTTGCCGAGCAGGTACTGGATGGCGTGGAAGATCGGTGAGGCATGCGGCTTGACCGCGACGCGGTCTTGCGGCCGCAGCACGTCGAGATAAAGCGCCGTCATGATGGTGGCGAGCGAGGCTGATGACGCCTGATGGCCGCCTACTTTCGCGCCGTCGGTATTTTCGCGCAGGTGATTGGCGTTGTGGATGGTCCAGCTCGCGAGCCAGAGCACCTTCTTTTCCAGCTCGCGCAGGATGTCGATGTCGTCGGCCATGACGGCACTCTAGCGCGATCGCCGCGTGGCGGGAATGAGCGGGTGTTTAGCGCTGTGCAGCCTTGGGATTGGCCGGCGCGTCGAGCACGTTTTTGCAGGCCGGCGGCAGGTCGGCCAGCGTCAGGCCCTTTGCCGGAGGCCCTGGCGGTCCCGGCGGTTTCGGCTTGGGATGCAGCACCTTGTCGGAAAACCAGTACTCCAGCGCCTTGGGCGCGCAGCCGTCATCGCCCGGCACCGGCGGCTGCTTGCGGCAATTCGGCGAGTCGGCCGGACATTTCAGCCGCACGTGGATGTGGTCGTCATGGCCGTACCAGGGCCGCACCTTGGCCATCCACGGGAAATGATCCTTGCCCTCGATGCGGCACAGTTCCTTCTTGATCGCGGCATTGACCAGCACGCGCTCGACCTCGGGTTCTTCGGCCGCGGTCTTGATGAATTGCTCGTGCTGCGGCGTCCAGACTTTCGGATTGATGTTCAATTTATCCGCGGCCACCACATTGATGGCCGAAGTGTCCTCGCGCTCTTTCTTGCTGAGCTCGTGGTTCGGCATCGGCATGAACCAGATGTCGACATCGAGCCCGATCTGATGGCTCAAATGTCCGAACGGCAGCGGGCCGCCGCGCGGCTGCGCCATGTCGCCGATCAGGATGCCCTTCCAGCCGGTGGCCTTGGCGGCGGCCGGCGCGAATTTTTCCAGGAAATTGACCAGCTCCGGATGGCCCCAATTGCGGTTGCGCGACAGCCGCATCACTTGCCAATTCGGGCCGTTGACCGGTAGCTCGACGCCGCCTTGCAGACAGCCGCGCGGGTAATAGCCGATGGCCACAGCCTTGCCCAAGCTCGGCAGGGCTACATGTGAGAACAGTTGCTTGGCCGGCTGCTTGTCTTCGGCGGTGGCCGGTTTCTGCGGCGGCATCGGCGCCGGCACGGTGACGACGGGCGTTTGCGGCGGCGGCGCGGTAACGACAGGAGCGGGTGCCTCGACGGGCGGCGCCGTGACAACCGGCGCGGGTTCAACGTGCGGCGGAGCAGTGACGACCGGCGGGACGGCGGCAGGCGGTGGCGCCGCGACCACGGGCGGAACGGCGGGCGCGGGCGGCTCGGCCGCGCCCGCCG
>Ga0209483_1000246_pt1 | contig 50775 bp, 13 predicted proteins | sample NGEPerA_FD_184508 | JGI IMG/M metagenome (GOLD analysis project Ga0209483, IMG submission 184508) | Arctic peat soil microbial communities from the Barrow Environmental Observatory site, Barrow, Alaska, USA - NGEE PermafrostL2-A... | ecosystem: Environmental > Terrestrial > Soil > Wetlands >...
TTTCATCTTCGACTCAACATCGACGGGGTAGGCGTCCATGCCATTTCTCCTGAAGTTGCCCCACAATGAAATGGAAGACTACTCCTCTTTAGGCAGTTAGGGAAGTTATACTGGGCCAATTCCTAAGTATAAGTCTCCTGCCAAAAGCAAGATGGCTTGTTCAACAACCGCCACTTGCACCACTAATTAAATTGAGTCGCGCGGCTACGTCCCGCACGATATGCGCGGTTTCATTCAACCGGTTTTGTTCAATGGGATTTATTCATGGCAATCACAGTGCATCGGCGTTCCGGGCTTTTGGCGATTTGTTGTGTGGCGACTTTGCTGGGCCATTGCGCCGGCGTTCGCGCGGCTGGGGAGGGAGACAAGTCCGCAGCGGAGCTGGAAACGCTGCCGGGCTTTAAGGTGGAGTTGGTAGCCAAGGCCGATCCGAAAGTGAACGGGTCGTGGATTTCGCTGGGCAAGGACGATCAGGGCCGGCTGCTGCTGGGCGGCCAGCGCCGCCAGCCGATGACGCGGGTGACGCTCGATGCACAGGGCAAGGTCACCAGGCAGGAGGTGCTCAAGCTGCCGATCAGCGAGATCATGGGGCAACTGTACATCAACGGCGCGTTGTACGTGGATGGCAGCGACGGGCAGCATTTTGGCCTGTTTCGGCTGCGCGATGCCAGGGGGGATGGATCGTTCGGCAGCGTGGAGATGCTTCGGGAGTGGAGGAACGGTTCGGGCGAGCACGGGGCGCATGCCATCCATTTGGGCCCGGATCACAAGCTGTATATCGTGTGCGGCAACTTCACGGAATTGCCCCAGGATTTGATCGCCAGCAGCCCGCATAAGAATTACGCGGATGATCTGGCCCTGCCGCGCGTGGAGGATGGCAACGGCTTTGGCGCCGGCAAGAAGCCGCCGGGCGGGTTCATCTGCCGGATGGATCTGGATGGGAAGAACCCGGAGCTTTTTGCTTCCGGAGACCGAAATACCTATGACGTGGCGTTCAATCCCGACGGCGAATTGCTGGGATTTGACAGCGACATGGAATGGGACTGGGGCACGCCCTGGTATCGGCCCATCCGCGTCTATCATGCGACCAGCGCCGCCGATCAGGGCTTCCGCGAAGGCTCGGCCAAGTGGCCGGAATATTACGCCGACAGTTTGCCGGCGGTCGTGAACATCGGCATCGGCTGCCCGACGGGCGTGACGTTTGGAACCGGGGCGAAATTCCCCGCGAAATATCAGAAGGCGTTCTACATCACCGACTGGACCTATGGCCGCCTGATGGCGGCGCATCTGGCCCCCAGGGGATCGAGCTATAAATGCACAAGTTGGGAGAACTTTGTCACACCCAAATCGCTGCATGCCGACGGCCCCAAGACGCAGCTTCAACTCACGGGCCTGGTGATCGGCAAGGACGGCGCGCTGTACTTCACCGTGGGCGGACGAGGCACGCAGGCGGCGCTTTATCGCGTCAGCTACGTCGGCAGCGAATCCACCGCGCCGGCAAACCTGCACGATGCCGACGGCGCCGAGGCCCGCGCCCAGCGGCACAAGCTCGAAGCCTTCCACGGGCACGTCAACAGCGCGGCAGTCGATGCCGCCTGGCCCTTCCTCGATAGCAAAGATCGCTTCATTCGCTATGCCGCGCGAATCGCCATTGAGGCGCAGCCGGTCGCGGAATGGAAGGCCAAAGCACTTGCCGAGACCAAGCCGCAAGCCGCCCTCACAGGGCTTTTGGCGCTGGCGCGACTGGGCGGAGCCGGCGCGCAGGCGGACGTGCTCAACGCGCTGGCGAAGATTCACATGGCGTCGCTCCCGCCCCGCGAGCAGCTTGTAAAGCTGCGCGTGATCGAGGTGAGCATCAGCCGGCAGGGCAAGCCGTCGGGCCAATTGGCCAAGCCGATCATCGCCGAGCTCGATCCGCTGTACCCGGCAAAAACCATCGCCATGAACCGCGAGTTGTGCCAGGTGCTTTTGGCGCTGGATGCGCCAGACGCGGTGGCAAAAACGGTGAAACTGCTGGATGCGGCACGAACGCAAGAGGAGCAGTTGAATTACGTGCTGGCCCTGCGGACGATCAAGGATGGCTGGACGCCGGATCTCCGCAAAGATTATTTTTCGTGGTGGACGCGCGATCGCCGGGCGCACCCGCCGGAGCATCCCGATTACGTGCTCAAGTGGTTTGACGACGCCGGGAGGCCTTACGGGGACGGAGCGAGTTATAGCAACTTCATCAAGCACATTCACGAAGACGCGGTGAATTCGTTGTCTGCCGATGAGAAGACTTCGCTTGCCGATGTGATCGAGGCCTTCAATCCGCCCGCCCGCGCTCCGCGCCGGCCGGCGAAGGTTCGCAAGCTGGTGAAGGAATGGAAGATGGCGGACCTTGAGCCGCTGCTGGCGCAGGTAAGCCGCGGCCGCAGCTACAATCGCGGCAAGGCGGTGTATCAGGAAGCGCAGTGCAGTGCATGCCATAAGTTCGGCAACGATGGCGGGTCGGTCGGCCCGGATTTGACCGCCATTTCCAGCCGATTCGCCCGGCGCGACATCCTCGAATCCATCATCCTCCCATCCAAGGTGATCTCCGAGCAGTACATGAACACCGCCGTTCGCCAAAAGAACGGCGACGTGGTGATCGGCCGCCTGATCCAGGAAACGCCCGATGCGCTGGTCCTTCAACCCGATCAGCTCAAGCCCGAGAAGATCACGGTGAAAAAATCGGATGTGCAGGCGCGGCAGTTGTCGAAGGTTTCGCCGATGCCCGAAGGACTCGTTAACACGTTCACCCAAAACGAAATCCTCGACCTGCTGGCGTACATGGAATCCGCCGGCCGCAAGGATCACCCGGATTTCGTCGGCGGAAGAAAACGCTGAGGCGGCCCGGCGGATTGTCATTTATTCATGGCTGCCGCTTCAATCTTTTCAGTGTGCAGGTTTCGTGAAACAGATGCGTCAACGTATCACGGGCGTCTCGCCCGTGCCGATGGCGTGGCAGTGCAAAGCCAACACCGGCGACTCAAATGACCCACCGCGGCTTTAGCCGAATGACGCTGGTGTTTTTCGGCGCGCTGGCCGCGCTGGGCATCCTGACCGCGCTGCTCGCGTGGGATGGGCGAATCATCACGTCAGCGTCGGCCAGGCACGGAACGCGCCCGCTTATTATTTACTGCGCCGCCGCCGCCAAAGAACCGGTGGACGTGATTTCCCGCGATTACGAGAAGAAGTTCGGCGTCGAAATCGAGTCGCAGTACGGCGGCTCCAACACCCTCCTGGCCAGCGCGGCAATATCCCGCAAGGGCGATTTGTTCATCCCCGCCGACGACAGCTACATCGCGATGGCCCGCGCCAAAGGGATCATCGCCCAGGCGTTCCCCCTGGCCGTCATGCGTCCGGTGCTGGCGTTGAAAGGGGGAAATCCCGCGGGCATCCGATCGCTTGATGATTTCCTGCAACCGGGCCGCACGCTCGCCCAGGCCAATCCCGATGCCGCCGCCATCGGAAAGCTCACCCGGCCGGTTCTGCAAAAGGCCGGCTTATGGGAGCCGCTCAAGCGCCAGACCGCCGTCTTCACCGGCACCGTCACCGACGCCGCCAATGACGTGAAACTCGGCTCGGTCGATGGCGCGATCGTCTGGGATATGACCGTGCGGCAAGTGGGCGGATTGCAGGCGATTCCCGTTCCCGCCCTCGTCGGCGTGGAATCAAGAATCGCGGTCGGCGTTCTCTCCTTCAGCACCCAGTCCGCCGAGGCGCTCCGATTCGCTCACTACGTGACGGCTTCCGATAAGGGCTTGCGGGTATTTGCGCAGCTGGGCTACAACGTCGTTCAAGAGCCGTCGTCCAAATAAAGCAAACGGATCATGATTTATCGCGGCACGTCGGCGGTCGGCTTCCATCGGTAGAGGATCGCCTTACCGCGATAATCCTCCTCCACGAAAACAAGATATTGGCCGTCGGCCCGTTTGTGGGCGGTGATGCCGGTGAGGATGTCCACCCAGCCCGTCTTATCGACGCCGCCGACGGTCGGGCCAGGATCAAAAACGCCGACGGGCGCGCCATCGGCGATACGGTTGATGTAAACGCGGCCCCGTTCCTTCCAGCCGCCGGTGAAGACATATTCTCCCGCCGCTGTTACACAACCCGCCTCGCGGCCCGCGCCTGACTTGAAGCTAATTGGGTTGCGGTTTCCAGCGAGATAGTTTTTGCAAACAAACACGCGGCCGATGTGACGCATCTCCGTTCTGCCCCGCTCATCGGCGCCTTCCTCGGCGGCGACAAGGGTATCGCTGTCCACATCGTACCAGACCCGCGCCACGTTCTTCATCCCCCTGGGCGGGTCCATGACGGTGATTTTGTCGGCGCGATAAATCGGATTTCCCCTGGCGTCCAATCCCTGGAAGTCGTAGCGGAAAAAGCCGTACGCCATCCAGATGTTGCCCTTCTTGTCGACCCAGAACGGGCCGGGTTTTACGCGGTCGGTATTGGGTGCGAACTCGTCGGCCTGATAGTCGCCGTCGCCGTTCACATCGCGCCAGATAAACGCACCCCTGGGCTTGTTCGGCGGCCAACTGAGGTTGGTGCGATAGATCGGATTGCCCCATTGCATGATCAGGCCCGAGGGAATAGCCATCTCCCCCTCGTAGCGAAAAATGTTGATGAAGTTGCTGGCGAACATCCCGCCGACAAACATAAACCGCTTGCCCTCCAGATATACGATTTGAGGCGAAGTGAGTCCGTGCTCGCCCTGTTGTTTCACGAATGTCAGGCCGCGCGGATCATTGGGATATTTGTGGCGGTCCAGTGAATAACCCACCCAAGCGGCATCCTTGCCGGCGGGCCGGGAATAATCCATTCGGTAATGCTCCTGGATCCCCCAGACATCGTTGCCGTCCGTGTTCGGATCGGCGCACGCGACGTCGACGAAGAAGTGGTCGTATAATTCCCATACGAGCTTCCCGGCCGGCGTGAGTTTGCGAAGAATGCTGCCCATCTCGCTCATGGCGACATAGATGTTGCCATCCTTGTCCATGCCGATGCCGCGAATGCCCCAGAACTTGGTGGGGGTCACCTGTCCTGGCGTGCCGGATGAAATGCCGCCGTAATCCCCGAACGCCTTGAGCAGTTTTGGACGTGCGATGTCGGCCACGTTGTAAAAAAGCACCTGCTGGCGCGGGCTTGTCTGCGAGTCGGCGATCATCAACGAACCATCATTGGCCAGCGCCAGTGCCATCGGCATGAACAGTCCTGGGAATTTCACTTCCTTGCCATCGCAGGTGATGGATTTGGGAACGAAGTCCCATTCGTTGTTTTTGGGATCAACGTATTGCACGTTGAGTTTCCAGAGCCTGCCGGACTTATCCTTCACCTGCAGGCTGTTGGCATGAACGTCCTGATTGCCGATGACGGTTCCGTCCTTGTAGATGCCGAACTTCTTGCCCCCCTCATCCCAGTGGCTCCATGTGTAACAGGCGCCATCGGGGGCCGTCACCATGTCCAGAAAAAAGTTTTGTACCCATTTGTTGTCGGCTCCGGAAAAGGAGTTGCCGACCCAGGAAACGGTGTAATCGAGAGGATCAGCGGCATTTGCCGCGACGGTCATCGCGCAGCAGATCAGGAGCGCGACGAGCAATGTGAGGGGTTTGACGAATCTATTCATCGGCTAGTCCTTAAGAGTCTGTAGAAAGCGCATCAGGTCGGCCATCTGCTGATAGTTGATCCCGGCTTCCAAGCGGCCCGGCTGCCATCCATGGCGCATTGATACCGGAGCGGCTGGACGACATGTGCGTCGGTTCCATCGGGGTGAATCACCCACACGGGCCGCTTGCCGGCTGGATGCTCCGCGTACACCTTCTTCATCCGTTCCTTGTCGCGCCAGTAGGCTTCGTCCGTGTACCGAAATGAGATCCACTTGCCATCAGGCGACCAGGCCGGCGGTGTGCAAATCTTCCCCAGGTGCGTGAGTTGCCGGCGGTTGGATCCATCCACGTTCACGATGAATAGTTCGAGCGCCTCGCCGGCCTTGAACGCGTAAACGATCTGCTTTCCGTCCGGAGACCAACTGGGGAAGATCGCGCCCCAGGGATTGACGTCCTTGACGATCTGTCGTTTGTTGGAACCGTCGGCGTCCATCACGAATACGCTCACTCCGCCGGGCGCTTCGCCGGTATAGGCGATTTTTTTGCCGTCGGGAGAGAGGCATGGATCGTGTCCCAGGCCCATAATCTTCAAATCGCTGCCGTCGGGCTTCATGCTGCCCATCTCCGGCCGGGCTCCGTGCATGCCCAGCACGATGCGATCGCCAACCCAACTGGGCATGTAGCAGACCGTGGTGGTGTGCGTGAGTTGTTTGACGTTCCGCCCATCCGCGTCCATCACGAACAGATTCGCGCCCCCGGCGCGGTCGGAGATGAACGCGATCCGCTTGCCATCGGGAGACCAGCACGGATACCGCTCCTCGGACGCGGGGCTGCGCGTGAGATTGGTGGCATCGCCGCTGTCGGGATCAACCAGGAAAATCTCGGTGTCGCCCGTGCGCACGAGGGTCGCCAGGAACTGGTAGCCCGCCAGCTCCCCGGCATGCACCGTGCCGGCCACAAGGAGCGAAGCTATCGTGAAAGCGCATTTCAGATTCATGTTCGAGTCCCTTTATCCCAAACTCTTGGCAATGCTTTACAAAGCGTGTTTGCCTAAATCCATCCCTTATAGCGGCTGGCCCGAGCCTCGTTTATCATCAAGAGGCGCATTTGATGAGCCACAGTGTTTTTCAGCCGCGCTCCTAGCAAACGACAATGATTCGCGTGGCCCCAGGTACTGTCGATCCCTCCAACATGCCCCGTCGCGGCTCGGATGGCTTGTTTCTCCTCGCGCTGTCGATCATCGGCGGCCTTTACGTTCTTTTGATCGTCGGGATGCTGGCGGCGGATATCGCATTTTTGCGGCCATCTCCTTCGACCGGTCACGCCCTTAATGCCGGGCAAGCGCTGGCCGCCATGGCCGGCAAGGCGGTTGCGCCGCTGCGCCGCCCCGAGATTCGTTTCGCGTTGCGACTCAGCCTGCTTTCCTGCTCGATCACGGCGATACTTTCGGTATTCTTCGCGGTGCCGCTGGGATATATTTTGTCGCGCTTCCGGTTTCCGCTGCGGGGATTGCTCGATGCGGTGTTGGATATTCCCATCGTGTTGCCGCCGTTGGTGATTGGATTGAGCCTGCTGATCTTGTTGCAGACGCCGCCGGGCCGGTTCATCGAAAGACACATCACGATCACCTACGCGGCCCCCGCCGTCATTCTGGCGCAGTTCACGGTCGCCTGCGCATTCGCGGTGCGCACGATGCGGGCGACGTTCGATCAGCAGAACCCGCGCACCGAGCAGGTGGCGATGACGCTGGGTTGCAGCCGGTTCCAGGCTTTTTGGCTGGTAACGCTTCCCGAGGCATCGCGCGGCATGCTGACGGCGGGCACCCTCGCCTGGGCGCGGGCGTTGGGCGAGTTCGGGCCGATTCTTGTATTCGCCGGCACGACCCGCTTCCGCACGGAGGTGCTGCCGACCAGTATTTTCCTGGAGTTTTCGGTGGGGAATCTGGACGCGGCGGTGGCGATATCCATGCTGATGGTGGCCGCGGCGGTGGGGGTGCTGATCGTCATTCGCTTCGTTGGCGGGCAGGGGTTGGCCGCCGGGGCGGTGCGGCGATGATCCGGGTGAATGGGCTGAGCCTGCGCGCCGGCGCGTTCAGGCTCGATGATCTCTCGTTTGAAGTTCCCGCTGGCGGCCATGCGGTGCTGATGGGCCGCACCGGCAGCGGCAAGACGACAATTCTGGAAGCGATCTGCGGCCTGCACCGCCTGGCCGCCGGCACAATCCAGCTTATGGGCCGCGACGTGACGCGACTCAAGCCGGCCCAGCGCGGGATCGGTTATGTGCCGCAGGACCGGGCGTTGTTTGGAACGATGAGCGTGCGCGAAAATCTCGCGTTCGCGCTGCGCATCCGGCGTTGGCCGAGGCGGTTGATTGAAGCGCGGGTGCGCGAGTTAGCCGATCTTCTGTGCCTTGGGGAATTGCTGGATCGCACGCCGGCTGGATTGAGCGGCGGAGAATCGCAGCGCGTAGCGCTTGGCCGGGCTCTGGCCGCGCGGCCGGGTGTGCTGCTGCTCGACGAGCCGCTCAGCGCACTGGATGATCAAAGCCGATCACAGATGCACGATTTGCTGAAGGAAGTCCGCCGACACACCAACGTCGTCACGTTGCACGTCACCCATCATATCGAAGACGCCCGGCAACTCGCCGACCAAGTGCTGCTGCTGGAAAACGGCGCGGTCAAGTGTATTGCGGTCGATGAATCCTTGCCTTCGAAATAGCCGCGGAAACGCGTGACACGCCCCCCCGGCACTCGTGGTTTGAGTATTCTCAGTGTGACACGGGCGTCTCGCCCGTGCCTACAGCAGGAAACTTGAGAAAGCCGCGTTTGTCCCGACTCGATAGCACCACGCACGGGCGGGACGCCCGTGTCACGATCAAGGTTGCTCTTCCCGATCCTATACCGTCCAGGGTCTGGGTTCCGCGAACAACGCAGAGCTGCGCTGCTGTTTGGAGCTGGTTATCCGATAAATATGGGTTTCAAATGCCGCTCGAAGGTATTGCACGTCACGTTCTGCGCGATGGTCGGCTCGAACTGTTCGAGCGCATGGATATATCGGTCCCCCATCTGTGCCGCCACTTTGTAGCCGACGTGCAGCAACTGGCGAACGTGCGGATTGTAACTGGCATTGGTTGGATCGTGCCGAAGTGCGTCGGTATACTGCCGCCCCGTCCAACGCGAAACCTCATCGGTTGATGGGAGCCGCGTCCGATCGATGTCAATCACGCTGGCGTACGGGCCGCACAACTCATCGAATCGATCCACGGCTTGCCGGTAAACATCCCTGGCGATTTGCAGGCCCTCTCCGCCGGCGCAGGCCAGGCCGATCAATTCTTCGAGCCAGGTGGTGCCGGCGGTCTTCACATGCAAACCGGCGCCGGTCTTTTGGATCGCGGCGCGGATGATGCCATAGATTGAGAACTTGTCGCTGCCGGAATGAACGGAAAGCTTGAGGTTGCCGGGAAGGCCGAATTCCTTTATCGCGTGCGCGATGATGGCCAGATCATCGCTGAATTCGCGGGCGAATTGCCTGACGTCGCCGACATAATCGACGCCTTTGTTAAAACGGCCGGTGAATTTTGGGGCGATAGTTTGGATCGGCACGTTCTGATCGGCGATGGCCGCCAGAATGAAGAATAGCTCCAGGGGCGTTTGCGTCTGATCGGTTTCGTCCACGGAAACTTCCGTGACGAAGTTGCCCTTTCCCTTGGCCGCCTCGACATGCCGATAGATGCGGCCCGCCTCCTGGGCGGCAAACAGATACTTGCGGGCAATGGCTTGGATGCGCTCGGTGGAGACATCGAGCGCGGCGCTGACGCCGGGGATTTTGACTGAGCCGCCGTAACGGCTGTAATTGGAAACGAAGGCTTTGATGTCGGCGTCGGCGGCGGGCTTGCCGATGAAGTCGGCCACGTCGAGCGTGAAAAAATCGCTGGGGACGATGAAGCGATCAACGGTCTTTACGCCGATGTGATCGGCATCGACGAAATATTGCCCCTTCCAATCCAGCGCCTTCACGGCGGCATCCGCCTCCTGCCGCACGCTGGCCGGCTCGCTGTGGACGATCAGGTGTTCGCGGTTGGATTTGTTCCAGACGGGAGCGACTTCGACTCCAAGTTTTTTTGCTTGCAGGAAGGCCGCGAGTTGGGCCTTGCCCTGGTAGGCAAAGCGGTCGCCGATACCCATGGAGAATCTGGGAAGGTTCATGTTTGTAAATCCGAGATACGAAACGCGGGGACGCCAACAAAATCCGAAGCACGAAATCCGAAATCCGAAACAAATTCAAACAAAGAAATTTCAAATCTTAAAACCACATGACTGTTTTGGATTTTCCGCTTGATCTTCATTTGAATTTGTTTCGGATTTCGTGCTTCGAATTTCGGATTTTCCTCGCCGTTCACCGTCGTCGCTTATGCCTTCGATTCAGGGGTATTTTGCTTCCGATCGTTCGGGTTGGAAGCGCGATGGGGGCTTGCTCGGCGGTCGCGGCGCCGGCGCTGGCGGCGCCCGAGGGGTTGTAGGCGCGCTCGAAGCGGTTGACGACGGGCTTGCCCGGCTCGATCTGCATTTCGCCGGGCTTGCCCTCGGTCCAGTCGGCGGGCGTGGGGTTGGGCTCCCAGCCTTCAATTGTCGCAAGCGGGATGACCATGTTGATCAGCGTTTCCACCTTGGTCAGTTCATCGCCCTGGTCGCGGCCCACGAAGGTGAATGCCTTACCCGCCGCTCCCATGCGGGCGGTGCGGCCCACGCGATGAACGTAGACTTCCGGGTCTTCGGGAATGTCGAAGTTAACAATGTGGCTGATGTCCGCCACGTCAATCCCGCGACTGGCCAAATCGGTGGCAACGAGCACATCAAACTTGCCGCCACGAAAACTTTTCATCACCCGGTCGCGTTTGTTCTGAGCGAGATTGCCGTGAATCTCCCGGCATTCGATCCCGTCGGAATGCAGCCGCTTGGCGATCTTCTCCGCCCCGCGCTTGGTCCGGCAAAAGACGATGGCCAACTCGGGATTCTCGCGCTCCAGCAGCTTGCGCAAAAGCCGGTATTTATCCCACGGCTGCACGGAAAAATAATACTGCTCGACTTCTTCCACCGTCGGCTTCTCATCCGATCCGGGCGCGATCAGCTTCTCCACCGGCTCGCGCATGTATTGGCGGCTGAGCTTCTCGATCTCCGGCGATATCGTCGCGGAGACGAACATCATCTGGTGACGATCGGGGTCGCAGTGAGAGTGCTGAGTGCTGGGTGCTGAGTGCTGAGAATCGGAATAGGAGTCGGAGTCCGCATCGGGGTGTTGAGAGGCGGAGTGAAGGTCGTCGCCTTCCACGCCGGAATCTTGCTGTGAATCGTGCCTGCCGGGATTTTGCGGCCTTCGCTCGCGCGATTCGCGTTCTTCGACTTTTTGGCGGACGCCTTTGACGCGCGAAAGGATGTTGCGGATGTCGTCGCGGAAGCCGATGTCGAGCATGCGGTCGACTTCATCGAGTACGACGAAGCGGATGTTCTGGAAGCTGATGATCCGCCGATCCAGCAGGTCGATGACGCGGCCCGGGGTGCCAATCAGGATTTCCGGGCCGTGTTTGAGGTACTTCATCTGGGCGGCGATTTTCTGTCCGCCATAGACGGGCACGGTGCGGATGGGCGTGTACTGGCCCAGCCGCTTGATCTCCGCCTCCACCTGGACCGCCAGCTCGCGCGTGGGCACGAGAATGATGGCTTGCGTGGCCAGTCCCTTCTGGCACTTGCTGAGAATGGGGATGCCGAAGGCGGCGGTCTTGCCGGTGCCGGTGCGCGCCTGACCCAGGATATCAACCCCGGCCAGGGCGCGGGGGATCAGCAAGGTCTGGATATCCGACGGCTGCGTGAATTTCAGCTCCGCCAGCGCCTTCAAGATAGAGGGCCGCACGCCCAGGGCGGCAAAGGCCTCGGGGATAGGCGGGTGTTCGGTCTTGTCACTCAAGTCAGGTTCCTCGGCTTTTTCCGGGCGCGGCGAAAGCCGGAAATGGCGCGACGCCACGCACGGGAATGAGCCGGATTCTACGGAAACCGGCCTGAGAAGAAAAGGAAGGTAAAGCGGCATTCGGCAATCACGTAGACGCGGCGTCCCCGCCGCGTGTCTTTTCGGCGGGCGTACCGCCATCAAAAGCGACGGGGACGTCGCTTCTACGCAGACCCGGCATCCATGCCGTCGAGTCCTCTCCGCAGGCGCAGCGCCGTCCAAGTAAAGGCGGACATTGCTTGACGTAGACGCGGCGTCCCCGCCGCGTTTCTTCCGCGGGGGGCGCAGCGCCCCCAAAGCGACGAGGACGTCGCTTCTACGAAGTCTCGAATGGGTATTGTCTGCGCGAAACGCAAATTGCGCTCGTCCAATATGCTTTTCCAAGTCCCTCATTCATTATGCCAATTGCGGTTTTACCGGACGGCAAAAAAACGTGCGTAAGCTGGGTAATTTCCCCCGCTCTTGTCGCCGATGGCTGAGGGTATGGTCGCCTTGCTGAAAATGCCTAATCGGATTTCCGCCCAAAAGAGCAACGAAGAGCGGCGGATATTTCCGCGGAAGGACATGGCGGTGCCCGCGCCAAGCCGGCGCGTGGATAACACGCTGCAGGCCCGCCAGAATCCCGCGCTCACGCTGTATCTGCGCGACCTGTCGCTGGGCGGCTTATCCGCCATCAGCCCTTTGCCCCTCGAGCAAGGCGAACGGCTCAATGTCTTCTTCCCTCGCCAGGGCAACCTGGGCGGCTGGGATGCGCTGGGCCGGGTGCTTCGTTGCGAGCCCAGCACAATGGGCTATCGCGTCGCCATGGAATTCGATCCGCTGCCGGCGGCGTGAGAATTGCCAATCAAAAGAGGGAGCCACGAATGGGCACGACCCACATCGTGACACGGGCGTCTCGCCCGTGCGTGTTGTATGGGATGCGGGACACGTCGATTGTTCCTGCCCTTTGGCCGTCGGCACGGGCGGGACGCCCGTGCCACATTTAAAATCCCGAAGCCTTGAATCCCGTAATGCCAGCGGCGCGTCATCGCGCACGCTCCTTTAAGAATGCGGCGGCGCCAAATCAATGGGCGCGTGGCCCGCTCCTTGATGCACATCCTTGCCTCCCGCGCTGGGATCCGGAAGATTCACCTTATTCAATTTATCGATCGCGGATTTGCCGGTGCGCTTGACCATCGCCACCCAGCGATCGAGCAGACCGGCGGGCGCGGGCTGGACATCGGACACGGGATTCGCGGTCGCGGCTATTGGCGCGGCCGCGGCGGCGGGCAGGGCCGCCAACGCCAGCGCGGCGGCGGCAGCGGCACCGGCCAGCCGGTGACTTCTGACGGGCGCGCTTTGGGTCACGTCGGGAGTGGCCGGAATTCCTGGGGATTCGGCAGCCGTCGCAACTCCGATTGCAAGTCGAGTCTGTTGTTCAGATTTTGATTCCGCCAATACCGTCGCTGCGTTTGACCCGTAGCGCGATTTGCGGATTTTCAGCGAGTTGCTTTCGTGGATGCGATAAACGACGTTGTGTACGTCGTCGCGCCAGAATTTGCCGCCGGCGTTATGGATGCGGAACCAGAGGTTGTAGTCGTCGGCCCCAAGCCCGATGGCGCGCTCCTGGTAGTTGCCGGCCTTGCGGCACATTTGCGCGCGCACCAGCACCGAGGAATGCGGGAGCATGTTGTCGCCGGACTGGCCCGTGAACATCGTTTCCAACGCCTTGTGCGGCCAGGGGCGCTGCGAGAATTGGCCGTCCTGAAGCGTCATCAGCCGGCAGCCGTATACGTCCAGCTTCTTGTCGTCCATCGCGGCGACGGCGCGCTGCAGGTAATCGGGGAGAAGCTGATCGTCGTAGTCGAGCGGCTTGTAGAATTCGGTGTCGCACGCCGCCACCGCCTGGCGGTGCAACGCCGAGCAATGCGTGATGTCCGGCTCAAGCCCCGTGCAAAGCAACGGCAAGTCGTATCGGCGGCTGAGCATCTCGCCATATTCCCAAGGACCGTCCACCAGCAGCACGGTCTTGAACCGCCGATAGGTTTGCATCGCCAGGCTGCTGACCGCTTCGTCAAGTCTTTCGATCCGCATTCCCTTGTGAATGCGCACCCCCACCGTCACGCGCGGCGATTCATGTTGCAGGCTGGTGTGCGTGAGCCGGGCAAGCACCTGCCCGTAGGCGGCCTGATAGCCGGCCTGCAACGACAGATTCCGCACCGATTGCAGGCAGCGCATCGGATCCAGATCGACGGCCTGGCGAATGGCGGCGTAACTGGCGCGGGCGAGGCGCTGGGGATTTTCGTCCCAGTCGATGAGCTGCCCGTTCACGCCCTGGGCGACGAAATCCGCCACGCCGCAGGTGCGCGTGACGACGACGGGGATGCCGCAACTGAGCGCCTCGGCCGCGGTCATTAAAAAACCTTCGCGGCGGCTATTGCCCAGCAACACATGCGCGCCCGCCAGCCGATGGCTGTAGGCGAATGGATCAAAATCCAGCGGGCGAAGGTCGAGCCGATCGCGCACGCCCAGATCGTCTGCCAGCTTGAGCAGTTCCGCCATCGCCTGCGCCTGCACCCGGCGCGTGTATTCCAGGCCGGCGGTTTCGGCGCCGGTCCATGCCCGCACGATCAACTGCGGATCGAGCGCCAGAAGATACGGAAGGCTCATCAACCCCTTGGATTCCAGCGGCCTGCCCATCCACGCGACAACGATCCTTCCCTCGGTGCGCTCGCCCTTCACGCAAGCCCACTGCGTTACCGGCGGCGGGAGCAGCCCCGCCGTCGTATGCCCCCCCTGCCCGATCCAGTCGGCATACCGGTTCAGCACTTGCTGCGACACGCCGGCCACCGTCAGCCCGCGCATATGGCCGTACGTTCGCGTGACATAGCGAAAGCCTTCATCGTCCCAGGAATGCAGGATGAGCGACGTGGGGCGCTGCGGAAGGTCTCGCAAGTTTCCGTAACTGAGCACCCAGCACGAAGGATCAGCCGGCGCGTCGGCGGTGATTTTGCCGACGGCAAACCCATGCTTCCCCACCGCCGCCTCCAGCAACGGCATGTCCGGCGACTGGCAATACAACGTCGTCCGCTCCCGCGCCCAGGCCGGCAGCGCCTGAATCATCCGCAGCACGGCAGTCTGCGCGCCGCCCAACGCCATATTGTGCGAAACGATACACGGAGCCGACTGTGGGACAAGGCCTGGTCGCATGGGATTCCTCGAAACGGGGATGGGTCTGTTCGCTCGATTCGCAACCGCCGACAATATCCATGTTACCACCGACAAGCTCAGCGGTTGCACAACTTACAACATCGCCCGGCGCGGATGAACGGGCTTGTAGGGTTCGCTTCAGCGAACGCGGTCATTCGCGCGGCGGTGCGAGGCACGTTCGCGGAAGCGAACCCTACGAGGAGCGTGGATTCAACTTCAACATAATGGTTCCCTCGCGAAACTCGCGCATCACACATCCAGATTCTTCACTTCCAGCGCATGCTCCTCAATGTACTGCCTGCGGCGTTCCACGTCTTCGCCCATTAAAATACTGAACATGCGTTCGGCCTCGGCGGCCTCGTGGAGGGTGACGCGGAGGAGGGTGCGGACTGTCGGGTCGAGGGTGGTTTCCCAGAGTTGGCCGCTGTTCATTTCGCCCAGGCCCTTGAAGCGCTGCACCTCCATGCCGGTCTTTCCGATCTTGAGGATTTCGGGAAGGATGCGGGCGACGCCGGGCACATCGTGTGTGTCGGCCTCATTGGCCAGGGCGTACTTGGTCGCCAGCTTCTCGCCGCTGACGGATTCTTCCTGCGTGAGATAGTAATCGTCGATCGACAAGCCAAACTCGACGAGTTGGGCGAACAAACGCTCGAGGTCCTTGACCTCATGAAGCTCCTGGTTTTTCTGGAGCCGGCGGGATTTGTCATCGGCCTTGGCGGGCGGCGCGGGCTTGGGGAGTTTGCCGTTGCCGTTGGTGGAGGCGGGAGTGATAGGCGGCATTGCCGCCGTGTCCAAAGGCGCGGCTGCCGGTACTGCCGTGACAACGGGCTCCAGGTCCATGAAGCCTCTGTCGGCGAGGTATTTGCTGTGCTCATCGGGCGTCCGCGAGAAATGCTCTTCGCCATCCACCACTTCGCGGAACTTGGGCAGATGCCCGCCGGGATCGCGAAGTGAAAGAAACTCGGCGAAGTCGATCCCCCGCCTCTCGATCACGCGTACCAGTTCGTCGAGCTTGTTGAGATGATCGACGAGCTTGCGCAGTTCGGCGCCGCCGATCCTGCGGACTTCAGCGCCGGCGTCGTCGCGCACCAGCAGATCGGTTCCATCAAGCCCAAGGTCCGTGGAGATCTGCCGCATGCGGCTTTCGTTGAGCACATACTCAACTTTTTTCTTTCGCGTCACCTTGAAGAGCGGCGGCTGCGCCACGTAGAGCCGGCCATCGCGGATCAACTCCGTCATGTGGCGGAAGAAGAAGGTCAGCAACAGCGTGCGGATATGCGAGCCGTCCACGTCGGCGTCGGTCATGATGATGATCTTGCCATATCGGCGTTTTTCGCCGTTGTATTCCTCGCGGATGCCGCAACCCAATGCGCTGATGATTGTGCGAATTTCCTCGTGGCCCAGCATCTTAACGAGATTGGCCTTCTCGACGTTGAGCAATTTTCCGCGAAGGGCGAGAATGGCCTGGAGATTGGAATCGCGGCCCTGCTTGGCAGAGCCGCCGGCGGAATCGCCTTCGACGAGGAACAATTCGGTATCGACATTGGATCGGCTTCGGCAGTCGGCGAGCTTGCCGGGCAGGCTGCCGCCTTCCAGGCTGTTCTTGCGACGGGTCAGTTCGCGCGCCCGGCGTGCGGCCTCGCGGGCCTCGGCAGCGAGCATCCCCTTCTCGAAAATCGCCTTGGCCTGCTTGGGATTTTCCTCCAGGAACGCGCCCAGCTTTTCGGAAACCGCCGATGAGACAAACCCCTCGACTTCCGGATTCAGCAGCTTGTCCTTGGTCTGGCTCTCGAAGCTGGGCTCGGAGAGATGTACGCTGATGACCGCGATCAATCCCTCGCGCAAATCGTCGCCGCTGGGGCGGGTGTCCTTGATCCAGCCAGCCCCCTCGGCATGGCGGTTAATCGTGCCGGTCAGGGCGGTCTTAAAGCCGCTGAGGTGAGTGCCGCCGTCGTGATTGTTGATATTGTTGGCGAAGGTGAGGATGGTTTCGTTGTAGCCATCGTTGTATTGCAGCGCAACTTCAACCTTCAGCCGGCTGTCGGGATCCTGCTTCTTAAACGAGATCACCTCGTGTAGCGCGTTCTTGCTTTCGTTGAGATAGCGGACGTAGGCAACCAGGCCATCATCAAACTTGTAGGTGTCGCTCTTGTTGACGCGCTCATCAATGAAATTGATCTCGACGCCGCTGTTGAGATAGGAGAGCTCGCGCAGGCGTTGGGCGAGCGTTTCGTGGACGAAATTCACGTCGGTGAAAAGCGTGGGGTCGGGCTTGAAGCTGACTTTGGTTCCGGTGCGCGGGGCCTTGCCGATCACTTTGAGATCGGTGCTTTTGCGGCCGCGCTCGAATTCCATGTGGTAGACCTGGCCGTTGCGGTAGACCTCTACTTCGAGCCATTCGGAGACGAAGTTGACGACGGACGCCCCCACGCCGTGCAGGCCGCCGGAGGTTTTGTAGGCGCTCTCCTCGTCATGCACGAATTTGCCGCCGGTGGCCAGGCTGGCGAAGACCATCTCAACGGCCGGCAGGCCGGTGTCGGGGTGGATGTCCACCGGAATGCCGCGCCCATCATCAGTGACCGTGCAGCTTCCATCGGGATTGATGCGCACCTCCACATGCCCGGCAAAGCCGGCCAGGGCCTCGTCGATGGAGTTATCCAGAATCTCGTAGACCAGGTGATGCAAGCCGCGCGGGTTGTACCCGCCGATGTACATGCCCGGCCGCGTGCGGACGTGCTCGACGTCGTCGAGCGATTTGATCATGCTTGCGTTATAGGTTTCGGGCTTGTCGGCGGCCGGTGGGGAAATTTGTGAAGTTGCGGATGCTTCCGCCGTTTTTTGGGCGTCGTCAATCGTCTGCTCATCAGCCATTCGTTGCTCCTGTCGGACAATATTCAAGCGCATTGCCGCCCGGCCCGTGTGGGGCCAAAAAAGCCGAATTCCGTTTCGCCGGAAGCCGGGCGGAAGCGCTGCCGCATTATCGGGTAAAACGGCCTTGATTACTACGAATTGGGTGAGGAAAAGTTGGGGATTCGCGGGCGCGAGAAAGGTGGGTGTGCGCGAATTTTCAGGGAAGCGCAAACGTCGATGCCGAGCCGGTCGCGCTCGCGGACGATGCGGGAGGTTTGCCACGAATGGGCACGAATGGACACGAATGCAGAGGGAAAATCGCCAAAACACATCAACGCAAGATCAATAAAAGACGGCGCTGGGATTGAAGATATTCTGACTCTTCGACTACCGCGCCGCCCGCACGGGCGAGACGCCCGTGATACGGTAATGGTCAAGAAAAAGACCCAACGGATGCGCCCTTTGAATTTTCCGCTTTTCCTGCTTTTGAATTTGTTTCGGATTTCGTGCTTCGGATTTCGGATTTTCACCTAAACCACCTGTTGCATCAGTGTCACCGGGTTGTCGCCGGCGAAGGCTGCGCTGCCGGAGTAGATGGCGGTGATCGTGTGCGTGCCTCTGGCGAGCAGCGGGAGCGTTAACGCGGCCTGTCCCGAGGCGTTCAGCGCCACGGTCCCCAACACCGTGGTTCCATCCATGAAAGTGACCGTGCCAGTCGGCATGCCCGTTCCGATGACGGCGGCGCGGACCGTGGCGGTCAGGGTGATCGGCTGGCCATAGGCGGCGGGGTTGACCGAAGAGGCCAGCGTCGTAACCGCTGCCGCGGCGCCGGGGGCGCCGGACAAGGCGCCGCCGGAGTCCACATGGAACGTGGCCACGTCGTTGAGGAGGATCGAGAGGCCGGCCAGGTCGGTGCCGCTCAGATCGAATCCGAGGGCCGGGCGGTAGTTGGTGAAGACCGCATCGACCATCGCGGCGTTCGGGCCGGACAGGTTGGAAAACACGTTTCCGTTCGCGCCGTCGCCCTCATCGCCCCATTCGTGCCCGTTTCCATGCTCGTCGCCGGAGCCTTCCCAGTTGATGGCGCCCTTCGCGGCAATCAGGCCTTCATTGTCACCGTTGATGTTCAGGCGGGTGCCGGCGGCGGGATCGCCGATGGGGCCGTCGGAGATGATGGCGCTGGCTTCGTCGATGCCGCCGTCCACTTCGACGTTGCCGAAAATGCCGGCTTTGGCGGCGATTCGCCCGCCGTCTTCCAGGCCGCCGTGGAGCGTGATGTCGCCGATGATCTTGCCAAGGGCGAGGATCGTTCCGTCGAATCCGCCGTTGGATTGGATGCCGCCCTGTCGTGTCATCACGCCGTCGGAGCTGGCGTAAGTTCCGATATTTCCCTGGGCGGCGATCAGACCGCCGTTGGCGTTGATGGAGCTGATCAGATTTCCCCGGCTGATGATCTGGCCGGTGAGGCCGCCGTCGATCGTCGTCGTGTTCAGCGAAGGATTGCCGTGCCGGTCAAACGTCAGGTAAACGCTTCCCAAATCGGCTGAAACTGTGGACACAGCGCCGGTGATCGGGTCGATGCGCACGCCGGTGGTCTGCACCGTGCCGGTGATGGGGCCGCCGATGATAGAGCCGAAGATGCTGGGCGCGGTGATGTTGGTGATGCCCGGCTCGCCGGTGAGCGCGAGGTCGCCCAGCGGGCCGGTGCTGGTGATGGAGTTGGCGATGAATTGCCGGGTGCTGATCGAAGCGCCGTCGCCGCGAATGTTGATGGATTGGATGATGGAATTGCCCTGGCCATCCTCCCAATCCGGCTGGCCGTCTTCCCCATCGGATTGGCCATGCTCCCAGGTCGATTGACCATGCCCGCCTTGCGGTGGGGCATCATCCAGATCGGGGCTGCCGGCCACGGTGACCAGTGCCGTTGCCGCCCCGCGGGCGACGTTGCTGGGCGTGACGATGTTCGCGGTGCCGGCGGCGTTGGCGGTCGTCTGGCTCTCGACCGTGAAGACCACATTGCTCTGATCGAAGTAGCCGCCTTCGGAATCGGTGACGATGAACAATCCCACCTGATACTGCGGAAGATCGGCGAAAGGCACGCGGTAGGTGTCGTTGGCGGCAACCATCGCGGTACCGGGGACGAGCAGTTCGGATGCATCCTCCCCATCGGCGGTCGCGCCGTTATATTGCCGGCCGTTTTCCTCGGCATGCGCGCCGAATGCGACAGCCTGAATGCTCCTGGCCGCAATGCTGTCGTTGGGCGCGAAGTCGCGGATGGCCACGCCGGCGACATTATCCATCGGCAGCCGGATGCCGCCGGGCGCCTGATCCACTCCGCCAGCGGGCAGCGCGAAGAAGGCGGCGGCCTGCGAGGTGACCGAGGAAAGCAGATCGCCCTCCACATCCACATTTCGCACGCCCGCCGCGCCTGCGGCATCGAGCCGTGCCAGGTTGAACTTGGCCGTGTCGTTGTAAGTGACCAGGCTCAGGTCAAATTGATCTGCGCCGGCGGTTGGATTGCTGATACGGGCGGTCAGTTGCGGATTGGCATAGCTGCCGGGCGTCGTCGGCGTGCCATCTTCATACACAAACTGCACGTTGACGTACGGAGCGCTTGCCGACACGGTCACGGTGGGATCGGGCAGCGGGAAAGGCGCGGCGGGCGTGGCCAGCTCAACGCGGCGCTGAATTCCGTTCTCGATGACGCGAAGCACATCGGGCCCGAATCCGCCGAAGACGGAGATGGTTCCGATATGCCCCGCCGTGATGAGGCCCGGCGTGCCGCCGGCCACGCGCAGGCTTCCGAGATTGCCGGTCACGGTGAGATTACCGGCCAGATTCTCGCCAACCACAAGTTGATTGGGGCCAATCGCCAGCGAGGCGAGGTTGCCGACGGTGAGCTGTGCGGTCGGCGTCATCGATCCATGCACGATCGTCAGCGTGCCGAGCGTGCCCGACACGATCACCGTGCCGGCAAAGTCCTGCCCGATCGAAAGCGTGTTGATGTTCCCCAGGCTGGCGATCGTGTTCACCGCTTTGATGATCCCAGTTTGCGTGAGCGATCCGCCCATCGACAGAAGGTTGATGGTTCCGGTTTCGCTGACCGAGCCGGAGATATCGCCGCCGACGGTGAGCGTGGCGAGCGTGCCGGAAACCAGGAGCTTGCCGGCCAGATTCTGGCCGACGCTCATGGTGGTGATGTTGCCGGAAGTTGCCGCCGGATTGACGGCGTTGATCGCGCCGGTTGCGGTGAGCGAACCTTGAACAGCCAGTTGAGCAATCGTGCCGGATTCGGTGATGGCGCCGGAAACGTCGCCGCCGACGGTCAACTTGCCGAGCGTTCCAGAAATCAGAGCCGAGCCGGCCACGCTGCCGCCGACCTGCATCGTGTTGATATTACCCAACGGCTGACTTGCATTGAAGGCGGTGATCGTGCCGGTCGCGGTGAGCGAGCCATTGATGCTCAGCGCGTTCATCGTGCCCGACTCGGCAACGGAGCCGGATACGTCGCCGCCGACGGTGAGCGAGGCAAGCGTTCCGGACACCGATACCTTGCCGGCCAGGTTCTGGCCGATGGTCATGGCGTTGATGTTGCCAAGAGCGGGGCTGACGTTGACGGCTGATACGAGCCCAGTGCCAGTGAGCGATCCGCCGATGCCCAGGGTGTTGATCATGCCGGTTTCGCTGATGGAACCGGAGACGTCGCCGGCGACGTTCAGCGCGGCCAGCGTTCCCGAAACCAGCAGCGCACCGCCCAGATTCTTGCCAACGGTCATGGCGGTGATATTCGCCGATGCGGGGGCGGAATTGACGGCGTTCATCGCGCCGCTGGCAGTGAGTGAGCCGCCGATCGAAAGTTGCGCGATGGTGCCCGATTCGTTGACCGATCCAGAGACATCGCCGGCGACGGATAGATTCGCCAGCGTGCCAGAGACTTGCACCGCGCCCGCCAGGTTCTGGCCGACGCGCATCGTGTTGATGTTGCCCAAGGCGGCCGTGGAATTGACGGCATTGATCGCGCCCGTCGAAGCGAGCGAGCCGCCAATCGAGAGATTCGAGATCGTGCCGGTCTCGGCGACCGAGCCGGAGACATCTCCCGTGACGGACAGGTTTGCCAGCGTTCCCGAGACCACGACCCGACCCGCCAGAACCTGCCCATCGCCGGGGATTTTACCGATGGCGAGGTTGTTGATGTTGCCGGATGTCGCGGCGGCGTTGATCGCGCTAAGCACGGCACCCGCGGTTAATGAGCCGCCGATGGCGGCGTTGGCAATAGTGCCGGTCTCGCTGACGCGGCCCGAATCGTTGCCGGTGATGGCAAGGGTCGTCAGCGCACCTGAAACTGTCACGATGCCGGCCAAATCCTGGCCGACGCTGAGGGCAGTGATATTGCCGAGCGTGGGCGTCGTGTTGACCGCTGAAATCGTGCCGCTGGGGGTGATCGTGCCGCCGACGGTGAGTTGGGCGATCGTGCCGGTTTCGCTGACGGAGCCCGAGAGATTTCCGCCGACGATCAGGCTGCCCAGCGTGTGTTGAACCAGGACCGCGCCGGCCAAATCGCCGCCGACGTGCATCGCGTTGAGCGTGTCGGCGTTGACGTGCGCGAGGGTGGTCAACGAGCCGTCGATCTGCACATTTTCGAGCGTGGAGGGCCCGGCATCGCTGAAGGTGCCGTTGGCGTTGCCATGAACGGTCAGAGTGCCATGCTCGAAGGCGGCGAGGTTGAGCGCGCCGTTGAAGTCGCCGGCAAAAGTCGCCGCCAGGGAGTCGTTGCTCGACACGCCGCCGTTGATGCTGGTGAGCGTGGGCAGGTTCGTGCCGCTGGCGACGTTGATGGCAAAGGCATTTCCTCCCGCGGCGGGAGCGACGGCATTTCCCTGGCCCAGATTGATATTCAAGGCGTGGAGCCCGCTGTACAGAACACCGCCGCCAAGGCCCAGGCCCGTGAGGGCTGAGGCGGTGAGGGCGACGGTCGTTTGGGCGGCGACATCGCCGGTGTCGTCCACGTTCATCGTATCGTCGCCGCCGCCAACCACCGTCAGCACGCCCTGAATCGTGTTCAAGACGCTGGCGCTGGCGGCGGGGGCAAGGCTGCCGAGGTTGATGGCATTGACGCCCGCGCCGCTATTGATCGTTGCGGGCGACGAAGCGGCGTTTACGTTAACGGTGTCATTGCCGCCGCCGATGTTGAGGGCAACGGCGGTGGTGGCGTAGGTGGAGGCGATGGTGAAGGTATTGCCCGCGTTGCCGAGGTTGATATTCAGCGACGACAGGCCGGTGTAGTCGATGCCCGCCATGCCCAGGCCAGTGAGCGCGGCGGAGGTGAGCGTACCGGTCTTGGAAATGCCGCTGCCGGTGTCATCAACGTTGAGGGTGTCGGCGCCGCTGCCGGTGAGCGTGATCGCGCCTGCAAGATTATCGAGCACGCCGCCAGCCGTGGGGCTGGCGCTGCCGACGTTGATGGTGTTCACGCCGCCGCCCGTATTGAGCGCGAGCGGGGCGGAGGCGGCTTGCAGGTTGATCGTGTCGTTGCCTCCTTGAGTGTTGATGGTGGCCTGGCTTGAGGTTGCCAGCACGTTGACGGTATCAGCGCCGTCGCCGGTATTGAGCGTGATGACGGTGCCGGCGTTGGTCCCGGCAACGGTGAATGTATTGCCGGCGTTGCCCAGCGCCACGTTCAGCGCGGCGACGCCGCTGTACAAGATTCCGTCTGGCCCCATCGCCAGGCCGGTCAGTGCGTTGCCCGTGAGGGCGCCGGTCTTGGTTCCGCTGGCGGTGTCATCGACATTGAGCACATCCGCGCCGCCGCCGGTGAGATTCAGCCGTCCCTGGATGCCATCGACAACTCCGTTGGCGCCCACATCGACCATATTCGCGCCCGCGCCGGTGTTGAGATTGACGTTGCCGGTTGTCGAATAGACATGAACCGTGTCGGTGCCCGAACCGGTGTTAACGGTGGTCGTCGTTCCGGCGCGCGTGGAGGAAATCGCGAAATTGTTGCCGGCGTTGCCCAGCGAAATATCCACCGCGGCTATTCCGCCCCATCCGATACCACCGGCTCCAAACTCAAGACCGGTCAGCGTGGCGCTGCCCAGCACGCCGGTCGTTGAAACGACATCGGCCGAGTCGTCCACATTCAGCGTGTCCGCCCCGCCACCCAGGATCGTCAGCGGGCCTTGAATGCCGGACACCAATCCATTGTTGCCGACATTGACGGCGTTCGTGCCGCCGTCGGTGTAAATCCACGTCGCCGAGTTGTTGGCCTGGATATTCACATTGTCGTCTCCCGCGCCGCTATGCAGCGTGGTAGTAGTCGGCGTCGCGGTGCCGGCAATCGTGAAGGTATTTCCGCGGCTGCCCAGCGCGATGTTCAATGCGGCAAGGCCGCTGTAGGTGATGCCAGCCGAGGCCATGTTCAGGCCCGTCAGGGTTGAGGAAGTCAGGACCCCGGCCTTGGGGAGCGTGCTGGCGGTGTCATCGACATTGAGCGTGTCGCTGCCCGCGCCGGCGATGGTGAGCGCCGCCTGAATCCCGTCGATCACGCCCGCACTGCCCGCCCCGGCGGTGCTGCCGACATTGATGGTGTTGCTGCCGGTAGCGGTTGCCACGAGCGTGGGGCCGCTGATGTTTCGCACGTTGATCGTGTCGTTGGCGTCGGTGCTGACTGTCGTGCTCGCGCCGGGCGCGGTGCCGGCGATGGTGAAGTGATTGTCGTGGAAGCCCAGGTGGACGCCGAGCGCGGAGATGCCGCCGTAGGTGATGCCCGCCGATCCCATGCCAAGGCCGGTAAGGGTGGAGGCGGTGAGCGTGCCGGTGTCGCTGGTTTGCGTGCCGGTGTCATCGACGGCCAATGAATCGCCGCCCGAGCCGATGAGGTTCAGCGCGCCCTGGATGCCGTGGGTGGTGCCGTTCGTTGCCGGTGCGTTGCTTCCGATGTCGAAGCCGTTGCTGCCGGCGGCGCCGTTGATCGTCGTCGCCCCGGTGGTCGCTTGCACATGCACCACATTGGCGCCAGCGCCCAACCGCACTTCGGTCGCGCCGGCGTGTGTGCCGGCCAGGGTCAACGTGCTATCGCCCACGCCCAGGCTCAGGCTCAAATCCTGTAGATTCGCGTAGCCGATGAACGCGCCGCCGGCGATGCCGGTGAGGGACGACGAGGTCAGGGTATCAGCGCTAACGATCGTATTGGCGGCGTCATTGACGCTCAACGACTCATTGCCCGAGCCGCCGTTAAAGTTAATGCTCGGCGTCACGCCCGGCGCCAGCGCCAGCGAAACGCGATCGGTTCCCGCCCCGCCGTTGATGTTCACGGCTGCCGGGAAGCCGGCGCCCGAATCGTCCACCGTGACGGCATCGGTAGCGCCCGATGCGCTGTCGGTGTTGACGGTGAGCGTTTGGATATTGCTGTAGTGAGTTTGAGTATTGCCGCCGCGCGTGACCAGCGGAGAAGCGATGGTTGTATTGCCGCCGCTCGAAGCGAGATTGAAGACCAGTGCATCCGCCCCTCCGCCGCCGTCCACGTTTCCGCTGATGTTGCCGGTCGCGCTGAAACTAAAGGTGTCATCGCCCGTGCCGCCGGTCAGATTCTCGAAGGAGGAGAACGCGACGCTCGATCCGATGCTGCCGGAATTGCTGCCGGTGATGCTCCAGGCATTGGCGGCGTTGGCGCCGATGAGCGTGTCGTTGGCGGCGCTGCCGATGAGGGAGTTGATGCCGCTGAACGTTCCACCGATGCCCGTTGCCGTGCCGGCGGCAAGGTTGACCGTCACCGCGTTGGCCAGGGCGGAATAATCGAGCGTGTTGCTCCCCGCGCCGCCGGTGATGTTGCCGGAGATTGCGGCGGTGTTGTTGTCGAATACGAAGGTATTGGTTCCCGCGCCGCTGGTCAGGTTGGTGATGTGGTTGAAGGTGAAGGCGTTGGCGCCGTCCACCGCGCCCTGGTTTTGGCCGGTGATGTGCCAGGCGCTGGCGGTGTCGGGGCCGGCGAGGGTATCGACTCCGCTGCCGCCGTTAATCACCAGCGATTGGATGTTGCTGGGTACATCTGAAATCGTGATGGTCTTGTTGCCATTGCCGGCGTTGAGGGTCAGATGGATGATGCCGCTCAGATCACGGAACGCCGAGCCATTCACATACAGCTCGGAGCCGACGATGGAGATGGAAGTGGTTGACGAATCTCCGTTGAAGGTGAGCGAGCTGTTGATGCCGTTCACGACTTCGATCGTATTGTCGTAGTGAATGTTGCCGTAGGTGGTGCTTTGCGCGGTGCCGGAGGCGGCGAGATTGGTGTTGCCCTGGATGTTAAGCGTATCGATGTTTGTTCCGGCGCTGGGGGCCGGGCCGCTGTCGCTGACGTAAATCTGCCCGGCGGAATTGCCGGGGTATACGTTGTAGGTATCCGACCCGGCCTGTCCATCGAGCACCAGCGCGGCTGCGCTGAAGTTGTTGACGTTGAACGTATCGTCCGCCGGGCCGCCGACCAGATGCAGCGTCTCGATGCCGTTGTAACTGACGGCGGATGATCCCTGGCTGCTGCTGACAAGAACTTGCGTGGGAGTGGCGGCAAAGGTATTGGCGGCATCGCCTCCAATAATAGCGAGTTGGTCCTGCTCGCCGGCGCCCGTGCCGGTGTCGGCTACCACCGCATTCGCCACATTCCCCGCGTATACCGTGAGTTGATCCGACCCGCCCGCGCCGTCGAGCGTGACGATGCCCGCTGGGTTCCAGCTATGGGCGGTGATGAAGTTGACGCCCGGACCGCCGATGAGATTGGCGTTTTGCACGTTGGCCAGTTGGATCGATCCGCCGCCGGCGGATGCAAGCTGGTGGGTATCCAATGTCCAATTGGTGTCGGCGGCGGCTACCAGCGTGTTGGTCCCCGATCCTCCATCCCAGGAGAAGTTGCTGGCGGCGGGCGTATAGATGGCCTCTTGCTGGCCGGGCGTGAGCGACTGCCCCGCCGTCAGGCCCGCCGCCGCGCCGGGGTTGTAGTTGTATTGCCCGGCATCCGTGAGCGTGAGGTCGGCGGCGTGGTTCACCAGCGTGTCGTTGCCGGCCCCGGTGTTGACGTTGAAGTTTTGCAGCCCATACGCCTTGAGCCCGCCGGCGCCGACGGTGATCGTGTCATCGGCGTTGCCGGTTTGCAGGGTGACGGCGGGGATATCGAAGAGGCTGAGGTTGGCGGTTTGCACGCCGCCAAGAGTTCCCGTGATGTTGCTGGCCAATGCGCCGGCCAGCATCGAGCTTTGCGAATCGATCTGCGACAGCGTGAGCGGCGGAGAGACGTCGCGGACATAAGCATACCCGCTGCCGTCGCTGCTGATGGCGGGGCTGGGCCGGCCATTCAACTGCGGCGCGCCGATCAACACGTTGCTTCCGCTGATGGCGACGGCATACCCGGCCTGATCGCCGGTCGCGCCGTCGGCGGCGGCAAGGGCGCTGCCCGGCCCCGTTTCCAAAACCCACGTGCCGGCCTTGAGGCTGTACGCGAACGCCTCGCCGGAGGATTGCGTGCCGCGCGGCCCCTGATAGGTGTGGTTGCGGCCATAGGCCCCCACAACCAGCCGCGCGCCATCGATCGCCACCGCGTACCCAAATTGGTCGCCGGCGACGGCGCTGCTTCCCAGGTCGAGCAGCGACTGCTGCGACCAGTTGCCGCCCGATCGGGCAAACGTATACGCCGCCCCGCCCGCCACGCCGCTGGCCGAGGAATTGGGCGCGCCGATGATGGCGTAGTTATCACTCACCTGCACCGACTGCCCGAATCCGTCCCCGGCTTGTCCGCCGGTCGCGGCGAGCAGGCCGCCCTGCTGCGTCCAGGTCGAGCCGGCAAGCGTGTACACATATGCCGCGCCGCTCATTCCATGTTGCGGCGCGCCGACGAGAAGCGTGTCGGCATCCACCGAAACGGAGGCGCCGAACCCGCCCGTGCCGGCCAAAGTTTGCGGCGCGGACCAGTCGATGCCCGTGCGCGAATAGACGAAAGCCTCGCCGCTGCCGGGCGCGCCGACGACGGCGGTATTGGAGAAATTGCTGACAACCGCGCCAAAATGCTCGCCGGCCGTTCCGCTGCCGTCCGTCCATTCCGTGCGCTGCACCCAGGTTGTGCCCAGGCGCTCAAAGACGTACGCCGCCCCAATGCCGCCGTTGCGATTGGGCGCGCCGACGACCAGCGTGTCGCCGCTCAGACTCACCGCCGCCCCGAACTGGTCGTGCGGCAATTCATCGCTGGCCTCAATCGTGGCTTGCAACGACCAGGTATCGGTCGCCGGATCCTTGATGAAGATCTGCACCGCCCCCTGGTTGTTGTAATCGCGGGCGCCGACGACGGCGGTGTTGCCGTCGATGGAAACGCTGTCGCCCAGCTTTTGCGTGGGCGTGGCTTCGGGAACCAGCAGGTTATCGGTGGACGTGGCAACGGCAGTCCATTGCGGGCCGCGCTGGCGGAAATCGTAGAGGGTATTGTTGTTGGAGGAACCGACTACGAAGTTCCCCTCGCTGATGACCGAAGGACCGTAGCCAAAGCCCAGGCTCTGTGTGGAATCGGTCTGGGTGGTCGAGGTGCCGCTCACCAGTTGATACGGAGAGAAGGCGATGTTTTGGTAGGCCCCGGTTGAGGGGTTGAACAGGTAGGCCGCGTTGGGCGTTTCGCCCGGCGCACCGACCAGCAGTTCGTTGCCGGCCACGCTGGTGGTGTTGGTATCGCCGAAGTTTCCGCCGGTTTGGGCGGCTGCGGAGTTGAGGAAACTGTTTTGGCTCCAGGAACCGCCGCCGCCGGTGTAGGACCAGAGCGCGCCCGAAGTTGCCACGATGCCCGCCGAGCTGGAAGGCGCGCCGACATAGAAATGCCCGGCGTTCGCCATGAGCACTTCGTTGCCGAAATTGCCGGCGCCCGTGTCCTGGAAGGAGGGTCGCAGCGGGCTTGCGGTGAATCCGCCGTCCGATACCGTCCAGTGCCCATAGTTGCCGGCGGTTAAATCGTAGACCGACACATCGCCAGCGCCGGGCGCGCCGACCACGATGGTATTGCCGACGATTCCAACGCTGGTTCCCCACAGTTGTCCGCCCAGTGAGGTAAAGTCGGCGGGATGTTGGCGCGGCTCGTAATCATCGGCGCCCAGGCTGGAAACATCGTAGGACTTGTAGTCGATTCCCGTGAAACTGCTATCGTAGCTGACGTCGGTGTAGCTGTAGTTGTACGCGGTATAATCGTTGTAGACATCACTATGGATCGTGACCTTCGTGCGCGGGAACAGCTTGATGTTATAGAGATCGACATAAGGCCCGGCGGGGAGGCCGCCTGAGCCTGAATAATGGTTCCCGCTGTTGTCGTACCACGTCGAGACGCTCTTGAAGTCCGCGACGCCGTTAGGCGAGGTGGCCGACTGAACAAGGTCATTAGTCGTCTTATAAGTGTTGTCTGGGAGACTGGAGTTGTACGGCATCAGCACGCGCGTTTGGGTCCACGCGCCTGATGTATCGCTATAGACCACCGCCCCGCCCGCTGAGCCCAAATCCAATGTGTAGGATGGATCGCCAGAGCCGCTCGAATAATAGGTCAGCGCCGCGCCGGGCATTCCGACCACGATGTTGGTTCCATTGATGGCAACCGACGCTCCGAACTGGCTACCGGAGGTTCCGGTCAGTGCCGCGCCGTAGCTCCAGGCTTCTCCGATGGATGCACCGCTGCCGTTGTAGACGTAGGCCGCATTGTCGCCCGGAGCGCCGATCACCAGATTCGTGCCGTCCAGCGCCATGGAGTTGCCGAATCGCGATGCGCCGCCGTTGAAGTCCGTGACCGTCTGCGACAAGCGCCAATACAGTCCTTCATTGGCATAGACCTTCACCTGCCCATTTCCCGGCGCCGCGACAAACAGTTCTCGCGAGGCGGGATCGTAGAGGGTCTTGGAGCCGAATCCGCCGGTTCCGGTGAGGATTTCCGCGGTCGAGGGAATGTCACCGGTGGTGTTGTCGATGATCGGAGGAACGATGCCAGTGGTAGTGTAGGTGCTGATCGCGCCGACATCGGCGCGGACGATGGTGCTGGTTCCCGAGCTAGAGTCGGTGACATCATGTCCCGGCACGCCGACCACGATCCGCCCGCCGCCGATCGCCACGCTGCCGCCGAAACCGTCGGCGAGCGGCGCGCCGTTGGGCGCGTCCGAGGCGTTGGGATGATTGGCGAACAGTTCGCCGGTGCCATTAAGGCCGCCCGAGCGCGTCCAGCTTGAGCCGGTGCCCGAGCCCTGGTCGGGGAGGTTGTAGAAGACGTATGCCGCCCCGGCGTTGGCGACGCTCTCCGTGCCATTCATCTCCGCGCGGCCGGGCGCGCCGATCACCACATAATTGCCGTCCATCGCAACCGATGCGCCGAAATGGTCATCGGCACTGCCCTGCGTTGCGGCCTGCGCTTCAGGAAGGCCGTCGTCGGCGGTAAAGCGGGCAACCAGTGACCAGGTTCCGTTGATGTCGTCGAAGGCAAACGCCCTGCCCTGCGCGCTGTTTTTGCCCGTCCAGTCGGGCGCGCCCACGATGATGCGCGAGCCGTTGGTGGCCAGAGCCGCGCCAAATAACTCGCCGACCTGGGCATCGGAGGCCGTGAGCGTGCCGGTCTGCGACCAGGGATTGGCGCCGGACCCAAGTGAGTAGACGTGGACCGAACCGTAACCGCCGTTGTCGGCGGTCGCGCCGACGGCGGCGGTGTTGCCGTTGATCGCAACTGACGCGCCGAAACTTCCCGTGCCCGTCAGCTTCTGCTGTAGCGTCCAGACCGTGCCGGCGCGCGTGAAGATGTAGGCGTCGTTGCCGTTGAGAGAGCCGACGATTGCCGTGTTTCCGCTGATTGAAAGCGACGATCCAAACTCCTCGTTGGCCACCCGCGAAGCGCCCGAACCGCCGGTCAGCTTGGCCTGCTCGCGCCAGACATATCCGCCGGCGGAATTGGGGTCGGCGAAGCGCTGGAATACGTACACCGCGCCGTAATCCGCTCCCGCCGCCCCGTCCTGGGGCGCGCCTACAAGCATCGTATCGCCATCAATCGCAACTACGTTGCCAAATCCCTGTCCGGCGGTAACTGGCGCGCCAAGCGGAGCCAGATCATCGGGTGAAACCGTGGCCTGTTGCACCCACGCGCCGTTGCTCCAAGTGTACGCCTGCACCGTTCCCACCGGATCGACGGTCGCGGCGTTTTGCCCGAGGTCGGAGCCGACGATCATCGTATTGCCGCTGATAGCGACGGCTTTTCCGTAGTGCAGCGCGTGCGCCAACGGCACATCGGTCGAGGGAAGCTGCGCCTGCTGCGTCCAGACCACCGCGCCGTCCACCGTCAAGGTATGCAGCGTGAGTCCCGGCAGATTCATGGATGAAACGCTGCTGCTGCCGACGTTGAGATTTGCCGCGCTGTTGGGCGTGATGACCTTGAAGTCCGGCAACCCATGCACGACCAGCGGCTCAACGCCGGTGAAGTTGAACGTGTTGCCGCGCACGGTAATCGTGCCGGCATCGGGAACGGTGCTGCTGGGGGTGTATTGGCCGCCGGTGGCAGCGCCGTCGCCGTCGATTCGCAGCATGTCGCCGTTGGGGCCGGGCGTGCCGCCGTTGAAGGTGATGTTCATCGCGCTGTCGGGAACGCCGGCGTTGAGATTGGCGAAGAGGAGGTCATCGCCGCCTTTGCCATTGAGCGTGATCGAAGTGCCCGGCGTCTTCACGTCGTTGGCGACGTTGAACGTGTCATTGCCCGAGCCGCCGTCCACGATGATGTTGTAATTATAGGTGCCGGTAAGCTGGACGACGTTGTTGCCGTTGCCCAGGCTCGCCTCGACGTTCTGTATGTTGCGCGCGTCGATCTTCAGCGGCGAGGTCGACCCGGCCGCGGCGAAGCTGACGGTGGCGTAGGGAAGCGTCGTGGGATCCGTGCCCAGCAAGCTTGTGAAAAGCTGCTGCCAGCTCGGCAGCCCCGCGGGACTGGCCGGCGGGCTGCTGGGGAAAATGTCGGCAAACGACTGCTGGCCGAAGACCAGGTTGCTGGTGGCGTCGGCGGTGGCAAGATACCGCACGGTGTCATTGCCGCCCTGCCCGTTGATGATCAGCGGGACGCCGCGAACCGCGGGCGCGCCGGTATCGATGGCGAAGCCGGCCAGCGAGTAGCCGCCGGTGACGGGCGCGCCCACGTTTACGGTGCTGTTGCCCGTGCCGGTATTGACGGTGAATGTGGAGGCGTGGCCGGTGGGTGATTGCTCGCGCTGCGTGCCCTGGATGTTAAAGGTACTGGCGCCGCTGCCGCCGTCGAGGGCCACCGTCTCGAAGGTATCCAAGAGGATGTTGGCCATCCCATCGCGGGCGAGGGTGGTGGTGTCGGGGGCGTTGCCGGCCGTTCCATTGACGACGTTACTAACAGTGTAGGTATGCCCCGTAGTGTTGCCCTGATCGCTGAAGATCAGTTCATCCCCCGCCGACGGCGCGCCGCCTTCGAGCAGGACTGAGCCTTGAATATCGTCCAGCGAACCCTGGGAGGGAGATTGGCCCTGGGCCAGCCCGACATAAGCCGTATCCAGACCGGTGCCGAGATTGATGGTGGTGGTCAAACCGGCGGTGGTGGAGGGCAGATAGAAGGTGTTGGCGCCGGCCCCCATGTCCACATTGATGTTGGCGGCGGAGGCAAACGTGATCGACCCGCCGGCCGGCATGCTGTTCATCGAGACCGTCGCACCTACAAGTGTACCGGTGTTGGCGTTGGGATTGCCGGTGTCATCGATGGTGATGGTATTGGCGCCGGCATCTCCGTACAGCGACAGCGGCCCGGCCACGTATTGCACCCGGCTCAGGGATCCAGGGTGAAGCCCGGTGGCAGTTGAGCCAACCGTCAGCGTGTCATCCCCCCCGCCGCCGTGGATGGCGGTTGAAACGTTGGGCGCGGTGCTGTCCACGTTGAACGTGTCGTTGCCCGCGCCCAGGTAGACATTCACGTTATCGACGGCGGTGGAGAAGGAATCGACGCCATTGGTAATGGCGCGCGTCGCGTAATAGATCGCCGCCGGGTAGGAACTTTGCCCGGCCTGATACCCGCTGCCAAAAGCCTGATGGGCCGTGAGCAGTTGGTTGGTTCCCATGCCCAGCCCGGTGATGCCGATGGCGCTGAGTTGGCCAGTCGCGCCGGCGGTGGCGCCACTGTCATACACGTTGAGCGTGTCGGTGCCCGCGCCGCCGTAGTAGGCGAGGATGCCGCTGATGTCGGAGAGTTGGTTGTTGTCGTTGCCGACATTGAGCGTGGTAGCGCCGGAGTTGCCGTAGACGCTGGTGGTGACATTGGCATTGACGCCCTTCACGCGGACGGCATTGGTGCCCGTTCCCAGTTGCACGGACAAATCCGCGCCGTCCACGGTCGAGTAGGCGATGGAGCCGGCCATTCCCAGGCCGGTGATGCTGCTGTTGGAGATCGCGCCGTTGAGGTTGGCGGTGCTGCCGCCGGCGCTGATGTCGATCTGATCGTGCGTGGCGCCGTTGCTGCCGCCGGGGCCCGTGTTGATCGTGAGACTTCCAGTAATGCCGGCGAGGTTGCCGTTCATCAGTGACAGCGGATTGAACGATGGATCGGCCAGCGTCGGCGAATCCTGGTATTGGCCATTGTTGGTGAACAGCGCAACCGAGGCATCGCTGGAGACGAAGAACCGGTCCGCCCCGCCGCCGCCGTTGATGGTGGTCGGGCCGGCGACGGCGTCGATGAAGAAGCGGTCGTCGCTCGTGCCGCCGTTGATCGTCGTGGCGCCGTTGGCGTTAATTCCGGCGGGATTGGTGATCTGGATGTAGTTGATGTCGTTGCCGCCGTCGATTTCGACGGCAGGCGCCTGCACGTCGCCAGCGAGGGTGATGGTCGTGCCGACGCCCGGGTCCGGGTCGGCGGCGTAGGAGTCGCCCTTGATCGTCACTGATACGTTGCTCTTCACCAGCGTGCCGGCCGGCAGCGTAACGTTGTCGCCGACATTGAGCAGCACCGCTCCCGCGCCCTGGATCAGCCCGTGCGGCACGGCAATGCCGGTGACGCTCTGGCCGCCCGAGAGCAGGTTGAGGTCTTCGCCGGCCAGGGCGGTGTCCCAGACCGAGAGCTCCACGCCGCCCGTGGCGGAAACCGCCTTGGAAACGTCCAGCGCGCCGCTGACTTCCTGCAAGTAAATGCTGTTGTCCGCGGTGGCGTAAAGCTGGCCGGCTGCCGGTGCGAAAGTCGGGTCGGCTTGCAGGGTATTGCCCAGCACCTGGCCCTGTCCCGCCCCTTCGATCTTCAGTTCATTGCCCGCCTGCCCAATGCCGCCGTTCTTCACCACCAGATCGACGCTGCGCGCCTGGATGTTGGCGATGGCGCTGTCGGCGCTGCCCGCGGCATTTCCATCAAGGATGGAACCGGCGAGGGTTTGCAGCACCACGTCCGCCGACGTCGAAACCACCGCGCCCAAACTCATGCTGCCGGTTGTCTCTTTTAGATAAATGTCATTTTGCGCGCTGGCGTTGACCACGCCCGGCGCCTGCTGGGAGGATTGGATTTCCAGGTAGTTGCTTTGCGATCCGGCGCCGCCGCTGGCCGCGTTGAGCGTGATGGTGTTGCCGCGCACATGGGCGGTGGAATCGTCGGTTGTGCCCGAGTCATAGAGCGACGCGCCCGGCGCGGCGGTGAGCGAAACATTGCCGGCGGCAGAGTCGATGGAATCGACGCGAAGATCGCCGGTGGATTCGGTGAGATTGATATTGCCGTTGGTGAGGACATCGACCTTGCCACTGCCCTGTGGCCCCAGGATTCCCACCACGTTCACCGGCGTATCGGTGGGCAGTGAGTTGCTGGCCGCGATGGATAACGCACCGCCGGCGACAATCCCCGCGACCGTCCGCTGGCTGCCCGCATCGAGCCCGCGGAAATCGTAGATGCTGCTCACGAGGACGGAGTTGGCGGGATTGACAAACACGCCCGGATTGAGCGGGACGCCGACGCCGGTGTCGGGGGAGTAGAAGTTGGTATAGGCGGCGTTGGTGGTGGGCGTGACGATATCGACGCCGCCCGCGGTCCCATCCGCCGGGTCGGTCAGGCTGCCTTCCAGCTTGATGTTGGCATTCCCGCCGGCCTGGATGGAATCCAAATTCACCGTGAGGCTGGTCTGGCTCGCGTCGCGCAGACGGCCGGTGATATCCAGGTTCACATCGCCCGATGCGTTTACATATGCCTGCGTGGGATTGCCAAGGCTCGCCACCAGTTCCAGGTTGATCGGATTGGCGGCGGTTCCGATGCTTCCCGCGGGCGCGGCCAATCCCTGCACCGATTGCCCGGCCGGCAATACATCCGCGCGGTCGCCCAGGCGGTTGGTGCGCACGATGGCCTGCGGGCCCGTCGAGAGAATGCTGCCGCCGGCGTTGATGATCCGCGTTTCGCCGACCGGATTGTCGATCAGGCCATTGAGAATGATGTTGGACTGCCCGAGGTTCTCGATATCCACCAGGCTCGATCCCACGCTGTGGGAAATGTTGAACGTCAGGCCGATCGTCGGGGCGTTGAGGTTCACTTCCGGCTGCGCGGCGGCGTTGTGATTCACCACCGCGATGTTGTTGATCTGGATGTCCTTGTTCGAGTAATTGGTGATCTGGACATGCGCGAAGTTGTAGCGGAAATCCCAGGTGCCCCCGCTGCCGGTGATGTTGGAGGAATTGAAGTAGGCCTGGCTGGGGCCGGGGTTGGCGATGTCGCCGACGATGATCGTCTTGCCGTCGCCGCTGGTGGCGGCGGTGAGATTGGTGGCGGTGATGGCGCCGTTGGCATCAACCACTAACCGCGGGCTGGAGCCCGACAAAATCGCGGCGTTGCCATTCCAGACAATCGAGTTGTTCTGGACGACGCTCCCATCGTTGTGCGGCGTGCCCAGCGAAACCGCCTGTATATCCAGCGTTGCCGACTTGTTCCCATTCACCGCGCCGTTGCTGGAATCGACCAGCAGCGCCAGGCGGTCGTAGCCGCTGGGCGTTTGCAGGCCGTTGGATGTACCGGCCCGCGAGCCGGCAATCACCGATGCGCTCGGATCGGTCTGCACCAAGTTGGTGAGGTTGGCGTCGTTGGAGGCCGTGGACCCTACGCTGCCGGTCAGGCCCACCAGCTTGGCGTAAGCGGTTGCCGGGTTTTGCGTGTCGTTGTTGACGTTGTCGAAGCGCGAGCGGATGTCCACGCCATTGTTGCCGGTGATGACGGCGTTGGAATGGATCAGCACTTGGTTTTCCGCATTGATCTTCACGCGTGCATCCGCGCTCGAATTGCCCGCCGCCCCCGCGCCGTAGGCATCCACGTTGGCATGCAGGGAAATGCCTGAAACTGTCGCGCCCAGTTGCACGCTGTCGCCGGTGAGATTGGCGTTGGCGTTGATTTCGGTTTTGGTGGTCGCTCCCTGGGTTTGGCCGATGCGGGCGCCCTCGGAGTCGTTGCTGGTGTTGGCATTGCCCGATCCGCCCAGGCCCGTGCCGTCGGCATGGGAAGTGGACGAGCCGCTGGAGGCGGTATTGCTCGTGACGGACAGCGCGCCGCCGGCGTTAATCTGCGCGCCCTGCCCGACGGTCGCGGAGGTGTTGTAGTTGATGTCGGCGATGGTGCTGGAGGTCACATCCGCGATCGCGCCGGCGGCGGATGTGGTGGCATGCACCGAGCCCAGATCATCGCCGGCATTCGCCGACAGCGTGAAGTTTCCGCCTGCCAGCGCTTTCACTCCTGTATCGAGGTAGGCCTGGTTGGAACTGTAAATCGAGGAGTCGGCATTGGCGGTTCCCACGGCCACCACGCCGCCCGAGCCATTGCTCGCGTAAGCGGACGTGCCGACGGCCGAATCGGTGGAGATCGTGATGTCGCCGCCGGCTTGCAGCGAGGACTGCGCGCCGACGTGGGCATCGATAACCGGGTTGGCGGTGGTGGTTGAGGTATTGCCGATCACGCCGATCAGCGCGCCGCCCGAGCCGGTGGAACTGGCGCCCGAGGCGGTCTTCACGAGATTTGCCTTGACGCTCAAATTGCCCGCCGCCAGCACCGTCGATCCCGTGCCGACGTGCGCGCCCACGGAGGGGCTGAGGGTAAGCTGCGTCGCGGTGCCGGCAACATTCAGGCCGCCGGCGGTTACTCCCGTGCTGGTCGCATTGCCCGTCGGCGTATCCTGCGATTGCACGGAGACATCGCCGGTCGAATTTACCGAGCGGTTATTTCCGATGTACGCGCTGACGCTTGGCGTCACGCTGGTGGTCGCCTGATTGCCGGCGGGCGAACTGATGTTGAACACCCCGCCGCCCGAGGCGTCCACCGTGGCCGTGCCAGTGTCGGTCGAGGTGGCGTTGACGTTCAACCCGCCGACGGAAATATCCGACGGCGACGGAACGGCGGTATTATCCGCGAGGTTTGCAGTCGTTTGTCCATTGACGGTTGCGCTCGAATTATTCACGCCAACCGCCACCGCGCCGATCGTCAATCCCTTGGCATTTGCCGTCGCATTGCGGCTGGAGGTCGCGGTGATGCTGGCGGCTTTGGCGGAACTGAGCGTCGCTCCATCTCCCACGCTGCTGCTTGCGTTGCCCGAAGCCTCGGCGGTCGCATCCGATCCCAGCACGACCACCAATCCGCCGCCGGGCGCTTGCGCCTGGCTGTTGGAGGTGTCGGTGGTTTGCGTCTGCACGGTGATCGCGCCGCCGGCTTTCACGTTCGCGCCGTTGGCGATCGAGGTGTTGGTGCTGGAGGAGGCCGCGCCCCCGGCCGATCCGCCCGCCGCCGCATCCGCGAGTACGACGCCCACGCCCACCACGCCCACGGTAATTCCTTCGCCGTCGGCGCTGGCCTGATTGTTCACCAGCGAAATCGCCGACACGTTGCCCGTCGTTGCCGTGACGTGGCCGGCGATGTGGGTGTCAATCGAAGGATTGGTAACCGCGGTCGCCTGCGCGCCGTTGCCGGCCAGAATCCCGCCGCCCGAGGCATTGGCGTAGGCGTAGGAATTGTCGTTGATGGCCGAGCCGTCAGGATTCGAGTTCTCCAGCGACTGCACGGTGATGCTGCCGCCCGCGGAGGTGACGTGGCCGGCGCCGATGGTGGCGCTGATCGTCGGCGTCATCGTGGCCTGCGCCAGCGAGACGCCGATCGAAACGCCGCCGCTCACGGCCACGCCCAACGCCTTGGCGTAGGTGCTGCCCTGGGAATTGGCGATGACGTTAATGTCGCCCTGGGCGGTGATGGTGGAATTGTCGCCGAGGCTGGCGGTGACGGCGGGATCGGCCGTCGCCAGCGCGACCGCGCCGGTGAGCGCCAAGTCGATGCCCGCGTTCACACCCAGGACCTCGGCATGTGGCGCGACAGTTGAATTGGCGGCGATGTCCACGCCGCCAACGGTTAGCCCGCTCCCGCCCTGCCCGACCAAAATCGCGCCGGTGGTGGCGGTGGTGGAACCATGCACGATCGCATCCGCCACGGCGGCTCCCGCCGCCATCCCGCCGAAACTCACGCCAAGGGCGTCGGAGGTGACGGTGCGGTTGGCGTTCGCCTGCACCTTCAGCGCGCCCCCGGCCTGATCGATCGCGGCCCCATCGTCCACATGCGCGCTTTGGGTGCTGGTGTCGTTGATGACGACCACCTGCGCGCCCAGCGATACGCCCCCGGCCTGGCCGGCGTAGGCGTCGCCGGAACTGTTCTCGAACATGTCCGCGTTCACCAGTACGTCGTTGCCCGCGCCGGTTCCCGCGCTCACCGCCGCGCCCGCGCCGATGTGGGCATCGGTGTGACTTTGGATGTTGGCGATGGCGATGGACGCGCCCAGCGCGACGCCGCCGGCGGCGGCATTGCCCGCGACCGCGGTGAAGTTCACCTGCTCCTTGGCCCGCAGGCCCACACTCCCGCCGCTGGTGACGACGGCGCCGGGCGCGATGTAGGCGGTGGTGCCCATCGGCACGGTGGTGTCGCTAATGGCCGCGCTCACCACGCCGTTGGGGGCGTTGCTGCTGATGGAACCGTCGGCTCCTGATGTTTGCGCCGCCACGCGGTTGTTGGCGTCGTTGGAGGCGCCGTCGCTCTGGTAGCCGCTGAGGATGGATTGGTAGCCGTTGGTGCTGGTGCCGCCGCCCGATTGCGTGTCGGCAAAGCCCTGCACGGAGCCGCTGTTGCCCGAGGAAAGCCCGTCGCCGGTCTTGCCGCCGTTGTCGCTGTAGGAGGAATTGACCTGCGTCCCCAGGGTCCAGATGGAAACGGATCCCGCACCGGCAAACCCGCCCGCCGCCGCGCTCAGGGCTTTGGTGTTGATGTTCTTGGTGGACAGCGCGTTGACATCCAGATCGCTCCTGGCGGCGACCTGCGCGCCTTGGCCGATGTAGGCGACGGTGTTGTTCTTGACGACGCCCACGTCGACGCCCCCGCCGATGCCGGCGATGCCCGCCCCCAGCCCGCCGCCGGTCGCGTTGACATTGGTGGTGTTGACCGCGGTGACATTGGTCGACTGCGCGCTCGACGCGCCCGAGGCCTGATTGATGCGTGCGCTGGGGCCGACGTAGGCGGTGGTATTGGAGCCGACGATTTCGACGCTCACTCCGCCGGCGACGCCCGCGTAAAACCCGCCGGCCCCGCTGACGGCGATGCTGAAGACGTTCTCGCTGGAAACCGCCTGCACCGCCAGCCCGTGCATGCTCACCTGGTTGAACGCGCCGGTGGCGGTGTTCTCATCCTTGTAAATACCATCCAGCGTGGTCGAGCCGGCGCCGGCGGCGTTGACCACCGAGTTGTCGCCGACGAAAGCCTGCGTGTCCTTGGTGATATCGACCACGCCGATGGACGCGCCCACGCCGACCGCGCCGATGCCCAGTCCCAGGCTTCCCGCGATGGCGTTGACGGTGGTGGCGTCATTGGCCGACACCAGCACGTTGCCGACCGCGTTGACGTTGGCGGCCTGCGCCGCCGTCGCGCCCGCGCTGCCGATGTAGGCGGCGGTCTGGTCATTCAATACCGTGACGCCCACCGCGCCGCCGACGGCCACATTGCCCGAGCCGGCGATGCCTGCCGACAGCGACAGATAATTGCCGCTGGCTGACGCGGCGACCGCCACGTCCCTGGCGGCGTTAACGGTGGTCTGGTTGGAAATGTAGGCATTGGTGTGCAGGTGGATCACCCGTACGTCCGCCCCGGGCGCAACCGAGACATTGCCGGAAATCGCCAGCGCGCCGGCGATGCCCAGTTGCCGATAATCGTTGCCCGCGCCGACCAGCACCGACTGCCCGGCTCCCGCGCCCGCATTGTTTTGGTTGATGGCCGCGCCCGAATCGATGTGGGCCTCGGTGGTGACGTTGGAGACATCGACCGATCCGCCGATGTTCACCGCGACGTTGCCCGAAACCCCCCCGCTCACGCCCGCCGTCGCGATGTGATCGCGATTGGTGGCGGTGACCGCGATGCCCTCGAATCCATGCTGGACGTTTGGCGTGACGGTGGTGAGGGCGGACATGGAGGAAATATCAGTTCCGCTGCCGGTGCTGTCCTGCACGGAAACTTGGTTGGAAGGCGTGATCCGCTGCTTGCTGCCGGTGCCCAAACCGCCGTTGAGAGTGATGGCGTTGCCGGCGGTCGCGCCGGCATTCGTGGCGGCCAGCTTGATCGTGGTTGGGTTTACGACAATCGCATAATAAACGGTGCCATCGGTCAGCCCGCCGATGGCGGCGCCGCCGTCGGTATAGTAAACGACCGCCTGCCCGGTGCTCAGGCCGTCGGCATAACCCAGGTTGATCTGGTTGCCGCTGACGGCGCTGGCTGGCGCGAAGGTGGTGGCGGCGGTGGAGACGTTGAAGTTGCCGGTGTTGACGTCGATGCCCGTGCCATCCGCGCCTTTGGCGGTGACGCTGGCATTTTGCCCGATGTACGACTGGGTGTTCTTGGTGATGACTGGGACCGCCGCCGCCGCGCCCACGCTGGCGGTGCCCGAGACGGTGAGGTTGCCGGAGATGACGTTGAGATTGGTCTGCTCGTCGGCGGCGACGTTCAGCGATCCATTTGCGTTTACCGTCGCGCCCGAGCCTGCGGTTGCGCCGCCGTCGATGAAGGCCTTGGTGGTGATGTTGAAGACCGAGACGCCGGCGTTGATGGCGACGGCCGCCGTCCCCCCGCCGCCCAGGCCCGCCGAGACGGACGTGACGTTTTCGTTGCTGGTCGCGGTGACGGAGACGTTGTCGCTGGAGGTGACGCTGGCCAACGGGGCGAGCGACGCTTCTGTATCTTTGGTGACGACTTCGACATCGGCCCCGACGCCCACCCCCGCGGTTCCGCCGATCGCCAGCGCGCCGGCTACGCCCAGAATCGTGGTGGGGGCGGCGGCGGTGATCGACACCGCCGGCGCTGCGCCGATGGCCGTGTGGGTCGCCGACACGTTTGCGCTGGAATCAACGTGCGCTGTGGTGGTTTCATTGAGCACGTTGACGGAAATCGAGCCGGACACCCCCGCTGTTCCCCCCACGCCCCCGGCGACGGCGACGGTCGTGAGCGTATCGGGCTGGCTCGCGGAAATGCTCACGCCCTGCGTACCTGCCGCCCGCACGTCGGCCTGCTGGCCGACGTAGGCTTCGGTGGTGGTGGTTTTGACGAGGGTCGTGGTTGAGATGCCCACGCCCGCGGTCCCGCCGAACGCAAGGCCGCCGGCATAAAGCTGGATGGTCGAGTTGTCGGCGGCGGCGACGTTGACATTGCCCCCAGCATGCACGCTGGCCCCGCCGGTGGAATCGCCGTCGATAAACGCCTTGGTCCCCCCGCCGGTCGGATTGCCCAACACCAGCACCGCGATCGAGCCGGAAATGCCCGCCTCCCCCGACCCGCCCACGGATGCCGCCACCGCCAGCACGTCCTCGGCGCTGGTGGCTTTCACGTTGACATCTTGTGCCGCTATCACAAGGGCGGTCGGATCGATGTGGGCCTGGTCGTCCTTGGTGATCACGTCCACGGTGATGCCAATTCCGATCCCGGCATCGCCCAGCGCGCCGCCCAGGCCGCCGGCCCCGTTGCGGATGGTGGTGGAGTCGGCGGAGGTGACGGCGACGCTCTGATCGGCCGCCGGCGCAATGGCGCCCGGATTCTGGTTGATCTGCGCGCCGGCGCCGACGTCGGCATGCGTGTTCAGCGTCATCACATCAACAATCGCCGATCCGCCCACCGCGACCTGTCCCGAACTCACCGCGCCCGCGATGGCGATCGAGGTAATCAACGGGTTGTAATTGATCAGCGGAATGTTCACGGCCAGCGGGACGATTGCGGCGTTGGCGTCAACGGAGGTGCCGTGAGCCGCGTCCGTGTGCGCGCCGCTGGAGATCGTCGCCTCGGTGGTGTTGTTGATGACGTTGACGGCCACCGATGCCCCCACGCCCACCTTTGTGCCCAGGCCGCCGGACACCGCCAGATTCTGCAATCCGAGCGTGTTGGCGGCGCTGACGGTGATTCCGCCGGTGGATTGCAGCGTCGCCCCCTGCCCGACGTTGGCCTGCGTGTTGAACGTGAGGACGTTGACGCCGATTGAGCCGGCGACGCCGACGTCGTCCTTCCCTCCCGCGGCGGCCAGGCCCCAGACGATCGTATTATTATCTTGCTGACTCGGCAGGTTCGCCTGCACGGTAATTCCCTGACCCTTCACCAGCGCGCCGGCGCCGACGGTTGCCTGGTTGGTGACGTAGGCGACGTTGAGGCCGACGGCGGCGCCGATGTTGGCCTTGGCCGAATCCGACAAACTGGTGCCGGTGGATTTGGCGGTGGCGTTGGTTTGATTGACGGCGGTGACGGAGACCGCGCCGCCGTTGGCGATGATCTGTGCGCTGTCGGCGATGGAGGCAGTGTTGGAGCTGGTCTCGAAGTTGACGCCCACCGCCGCCGCCACCCCCACGCCGCTCGAGCCGGTGCCCGATTGCGCGGTGGAGTCGCTGTTGGCGGTGTCGGTGCTGTCCTGGGCCTTGGGAACGGTTTGGCCGGATGTATTGGGATTGTCGTTCACCTGCGCGTTGGCTTCGCTATCGGAGCTGCGCCCTCCGGCGTCCTTGCTCTTGTTGCCCTGCGCGCTGGCTTTCACCTCGGCATCGCTGGTGACGGTGGACTGGGAATTGATCGTGACCGCGCCGCCGGCGGTGAGGTTGCGGGCGGCGGTGGCGGTGGTGGTGTCGGTTCCGATGTTGATGCCGACCGAAGCGCCGACGGCGACCTTATCCCCGGCGGCGGTGGCGCTGGCGGTGGTGGTGTTGGAGCCGGTGTGAATCGCCTGGATGCTGGCCGCGCCCGAGGCATCCGTCGCCGACCCGGCGCCCAGACGGGCAGTGGTGGTGTTATTGACGACGGCGATCGCCACCGCCGGGCTGATGGCGATGCCGCCGCTTGTGCCGGCGTCCACGGTGGTGGCGACCGTGCGCGTGGAGGTGGCCGTCAGCGACAGCGCGCCCGCGCCGCTCAGGCTTGCATTGTCTTCAACTTCCGCGCGGGTCACGTTGGTGGTCAGGACGTTGAGGGCGACCGAAGCGCCCACGCCGACCTTGCCCCCCTTGGCCTGCGAGGTTCCCGAGGCGCTGTCGCTTTCATTGCTGGTGGCAGCCAGCGAAACATCGCCCCCACCGGCGGCCACGCTCGCCCCGCTCTTGATGACCGCCTCGGTATGGTTGGTGACGACATTCAACCCCAAGGAACCCGCGACGCCGACCTTGGTTCCACCCGCGCCGGAGGTGGCGGATGCGGCGATCGTGCTCGTCGAACTTCCCGCGACCGGCGTATCGAGCGCTTCGAGCGTGACGCCTTTTGCGCTGACGGTGGCCGCTCCGATGCTGGCCTGATCGGCCTCGGTGGCGATGTTGAGCGCGACGGCCACGCCGATGCCGACTTTATTCGACCCATCGACCGCGCTGCCGTCGGCGGTCGCGGTCGCGCCGGTATTGTTGGACGCGCTGAGCCGGAGTATTCCGCCGGCGTTGATGGTTACGCCATCGGGGATGCTGGCGACGGCCGAGGAGTTGACGAGGTTGAGCGCCACGCCCGCGGCCACGGAGACCGAGCCGTCGCTGGTCTTTGCCGCCGGCACGCCCCCGGAGTCTTTGGAGGCATTGGGATCGCTGGTGGTGAGCTGCGTGTTGACCTGATCGTTGGCGCTAGAGTCCTTGCCGGTGTTATTCGGGTCGCTGCCCGCGGCGCTGGCTTTGGCCGTCGCGCCGGTCGTTCCGCTGCCGTCGGCGAGGAACGTGACGGCCCCGCCGGCGGTGAGGCTTCGGTTGGTCGTTGAAGTAGTCGTGTCGTTGGCGACGTTGATGGCGATTCCCGCCCCAACGCCCACCTTATCGCCGGCGGCGGTTCCATCGGCCGTGGAGCTTGAAGCGCCGGTATGCGTCGCCTCGGCATCGAGCGCGCCGCTGATCCCGAGCGTCGCGCCGCTGCCGACGGTGGTGTCGGTGGCGTTGGTGATGTAGTTCATCGCGACGGCTGGGCTGACCGCCACGCCGCCCGCCGCCCCGGATGTCACGCTGGTAACGCTGGCGTTGTTGGATTGCGCGGTGAGCGTCAGGTTGTGCGCGCCGGTGAGGCTGGCGTTGTTTTGCAGCGAGGCGTCGGTGGTGTTGTTGTTTTCGATGTCGAGGGCGATCGCCGCGCCGACGCCGACCTTGCCGGTGCCGGTCTGGACGCCGCTGGCGGTGGTCGTGCTGGAGGAATTATTTGCGGCGGTGAGGGTTACGTCCCCGCCGCCGGCGTTCACGAACGCTCCGCCCTTGATAGTCGCCTGGCTGGTGTTGTTGGAGATCAGATCCAGCGCAAACGCGCCGGCCACGCCGACGCTCGTAGCGCCCGCGCCGGCGGTAGCCGTGGCGCCAAAGGCGCTGGTCGAGGGCGTAGGGGTTCCGATGCCGGTGCCGGGTCCGGACGTGCTGGGCACCGCCGTCATGTTGGCTTCGAGGGTGATGCCGTGCGCGTTGACGGTCGAATTGCCGATCGTCGCCAGATTGCTTGCGCTGACGATATTCAGCGCGACGGCGACGCCGATGCCGACTTTGTTCGTGCCATCAGCGGCGCTTCCGTCGGCGGATGCAGTTGCTCCCGTGTCATTGGAGGAATTGAGCGTAAGCAGGCCGGCGTTGATCGTGACGGCATCGGGAATGCTGGCTTGTGCAGACGATGTGGCCAGATTCACGGCGATGCCGGCGGCCACGGAAACAGAGCCATCGCTGCTCTTGGCGGCTGGGACTTTTCCCTTGTCGCCGGTTGAGTTCGGGTCGCTGGAAGTCAGTTGCGTGTTGACCTGATCGTTGGCGGTTTTATCGGAACCTGTCTTGCTGGGGTCCGTGCCCGCCGCGCTGGCTTTGGCGGTCGCGCCGGTGGTTCCGCTGCCGCTGGCGAGGAATGTCACGGCGCCATTGGCCGAGAGGCTGCGATTGGTGGTTGAAGTGGTCGTGTCGTTGGCGACGTTCACCGAAATCGCCGCCCCAATGCCCACCTTCGCCCCGGCGGCCGTGCCGTCGGCGGAGGTCGTCGAGGAACCGATATGCGTCGCCTCGGCATCTAGTGCGCCCATAATCGTAAGCGTCGCGCCGCTGCCGACGGTGGTATCCGTGGTGTTGGTGATGAAGTTCATCGCCACCGCCGGGCTGACCGCAACGCCGCCGGCCGCGCCGGCGGTCACGGAAGTAACACTGGCATTATTCGACTGGGCGGCGAGCGTGAGGTTCATGGCGCCGATGAGGGTGGCGTTGTTTTGAAGGGAGGCGTCTGTCGTGTTGTTGTTTTCGATATCGAGGGCGACCGCCGCCCCGACGCCGACTTTGCCGGTGCCGGTTTGCACGCCGCTGCCGGTGGTGGTGCTGGATGAATTATTCATCGCCGTGAGACTCACGTCGCCGCCGCCGGCGTTCACCGATGCGCCGCCTTTGATGGTCGCCTGACTGGTATTGTTGGAAATCAAATCGAGCGCGAACGCGCCGGCCACGCCCACGCTGGTGGCGCCCGCGCCGGCGGTTGCGGTTGCGCCAAACATGCTGGTGGAGGGCGTACTCGCGGGGGCTCCCGTGCCGGTGCCGGGGGCGGCCGGCACGGGGGTCATGTTGGCTTCGAGGGTGATGCCATGGGCGTTCACGGTGGAGTTGCCGATGGTGGCCAGATTGCTGGAGTTCACGAAGTTGAGCGCGACGGCCACGCCGATGCCGACTTTGTTGGTGCCATCCGATGCGCTGCCGTCGGCGGAGGCGGTTGCGCCGGTGTCGTTGGAGGAATTGAGCGTGAGCAGGCCACCGGCGTTGATCGTGACGGCATCGGGGATGTTCGCCTGCGCCCAGGACGTCGCGAGATTGACGGCGATGCCGGCGGCCACCGAAACCGACCCATCGCTGCTCTTGGCCGCCGGCACTTCACTCTTGTCGGATGAGGCGTTGGGATCGCTGGAACCCAGCTGCGTGCTGACCTGATCGTTGGTGGATTTGTCGGTGCCGGTTTTGCTGGGATCCGTGCCGGCGGCGCTGGCTTTGGCGGTCGCGCCGCTGGCTCCGCTGCCGCTGGCGAGGAAAGTGACCGCGCCGCTGGCCGTCAGACTGCGGTTGGTGGTGGAGACGGTTTTATCGTTGGCGACGTTGACCGCGATGGCCGCCCCAACGCCCACCTTCGAGCCCGCCGCGCTTCCATCGGCGCTGACGGTAGATGAGCCGACATGGGTCGCCTCGGCATCGAGCGCGCCGCCAATTGTGAGCGTAGCGCCGGTTCCGATGGTGGTGTCGGTGGTGTTGGTGATGAAGTTCATCGCCACGCCGGGGCTGACGGCCACGCCCCCCGCCGCGCCGGTGGTCACGGCGGTGACGACGGCGTTGTTGGACTGGGCGTTGAGCGTGAGGTCGTTGGCGTTGGTGAGGGTCGCACCGCTCTGCAGTGAGGCGTCGGTGACGTTGGAGTTTTCGATGTCCAGGGCGACGGACGCGCCCACGCCGACTTTTCCCGTACCGGTTTGGACGCCGGTGCCGGTGGTGGCGCTGGCGGAATTGTTGGCGGCGCTGAGGCTCACGTTGCCCCCGCCGGCATCCACGATCGCGCTGCCGCTGATGGCGGCCTGGCTGGTGTTGTTGCTGACGAGGTTGAGCGCGAACGACCCGGCCACGCCGACGTTGGTGGCGCCGGCGCCGGACGTCGCGCTGGCTCCGAAGGTGCTGGTGGAATTCGCTGCGACGGGCGTCATCAGGGCGTTGAGGGTGATGCCATGCGCGTTGACTGTGGAGTTACCGATGAGGGCCTGATTATTTGCGTTGACCAGATTGATTGCGACGGCCGCTCCGATGCCGACCTTGCTGGTGCCGTTGACCGCGCTGCCGTCGGCGGAGGCGGTCGCGCCGGTGTTGTTCGAGGAATCGAGCTTGAGCAATCCGCCGGCATTGATCGTCAATCCATCGGGAATTGTCGCGGTCGCGCTGGACGTGGCGAGATCGACGGCCAAGCCGGCGGCGACTGAAACCGAGCCGTCGCTGCTCTTGGCCGCCGGCACCTTGGCCTCGTCACTGCTCGCATTCGGGTCGCTGGCCGCAAGCTGCGTGTTGGCCTGGTCATTGGCCTTGGTGTCGGTGCCGGTCTTACTGGGGTCGGTGCCGGCCGCGCTGGCTTTGGCGGTTGCGCCATCGGCGCCGCTGCCGTGGGCGAGGAAGGTGACGGCGCCATTGGCGGCCAGGCTTCGGAGGGTGGTCGAAGTGGTGGTGTCATTGGCGATGTTCAGGCCGATGGCCGCGCCCACGCCCACCTTTGAGCCGGCAGCCGTCCCGTCGGCGCTGACACTGGACGCGCCGGTATGCGTCGCTTCCGCGTCCAGCGCGCCGGACAGCGTGAGCGTGGCGCCGGTGCCAACTGTCGTATCGGTGGTGTTGGTGACGATGTTCATCGCGACGGCGGGGCTGACGGCAACGCCGCCCGCGGCGCCGGTGGTCACGGTTGTGTTGCTGGCGTTGTTGGATTGCGCGTCGAGAGTGAGGCTCCGCGCGCCGGTAAGCGTTGCGCCGTTTTGCACCGAGGCGTCGGTGATGTTGTTCTTTTCCAGATCGAGCGCGAAGGACGCGCCGACGCCGACTTTTCCGGTGCCGGTTTGCACACCGGCGCCGGTGGTAGCGCTGGCGGAATTATTGACGGCTGCGAGCGTCACGTCTCCGCCATTGGCGTTGACCGCCGCGCCGCTTTGAAGCTGCGCCTCGCTGCTGGAAGTGATTTTGTTGAGGGCCAGCGCGCCGGCCACGCCGACGTTGGTCGCTCCCGCGCCGGCGGTGGCCGAGGCGGTGAAGCCGTTGGTCGTGCCGGTGGGCATGAGGGCTTGCACCGAAATCCCGGTGCCGGAGACGGCGCTGGAGATGGTGGCCTGGTTGGTGACGTTGGCCACGTCGATGCCGACCGCCACGCCCACGCCGACTTTCTTCACCGTGGCGGTTCCGTCGGCGGTGGCTGAGTCGGTATTGGAGTCGGTCGCCAGCACCTGCACGGCTTGCGCCGCGGTTACGGCGCCGGTCGAATTGATGTACGCCAGGTTCTGACTCGTCAGGTCGGCGACGGCGAGGGCGGCGGCGACGCTCACCTTTCCGTCGCTGGTTTGGGCGTTGTAGCCGCTGAGATCGGACTGCGTGCTTGGATCATTCTTCGTCGAACCGCCGGACGTGGATTTGGAGGAGGCGGCGAGATTATTCGAGGAAGTCGCCGAGATATCGACACTGCCGGCCTGAGCGGAGGCGGCGTTGTCGATATAGGCCTTGGTGGTGGTATTGACAATCGCCACCGCCGCCGACCCGCCCGCCGCGTTGGCGCCGCCGGAGGCGCCATCCGTGCTGGACGTGACGTTGATTGTGTTGGTCGCGGTGATCGACAGTTGGCCGGTCGCGTTGATCGACGACGTGCCGGTGACGTCGGCAACGGCCGAGCTGTTGGCCTTGGAGGTGGCGATCGCCGCGTCCACGCCGACTTTGCCGTTGGCGCTGGCTTTGGCGTTGCCGATGATCTGCACGGTGGAGCTGGCGGAAATACTCACCGCGCCGGTGCTGTGGATTTGCGAACTGCCGTCGATGGCGACCTGCGCGCTCGAGCCGGCGTTGGCCAGCACGAGATTTCCGCCCAGGGCATCAATGATCTGGGCGGCGGTGCCGATCACCGACGACGTGGCGCTCAGGCTGATCGAGCCGGCGGTCAGCGTCGCGCCGGTCACTTCGATCTTTGTGCTGGCATTGCTGATGGCGGGAAGCGTTTCCGCATCGGCGGCGGTGAAACTGATGCTCGCCGCCGACACGCTCACGCCCGAATCCACGGTGATCGTTTCGCTGTTCACCGTCAGGCTCGCGCCGGGAATGATCAGGTTGCCGGCGATCTCCAGGCTGTCCTGCCCGCCCATGCCGTCGATGGTCAGCGAACTGGAAGGCGCGCTGAACGAGACGTTTCCCATGCTTCCGTTGAGGCTGCGGACGCGCAGCAAGCCGGCATTGTTGGGATCATTCTCGAGGATGAACTGATCGTTGCCGGAGGTGCCGTCGATGACGACATTGGCGGTGCCGGCGGGAATGATCGTGGATTGCAGCGCCGCGATGCTCATCATCGGGACGGTGTACATGCCGCTCGCCGCCGGCTGCGGTGAGCCCGCGGGTGCGGGGGTGGCGGAGGAAGACGTCGCGGCACTGGCGCTGATCGCGGGACTGCTGCCGGCCGCGCCTGATGCCGAAGTGCTCGATGTCGCGGCGGCCGTGGGGGCGGAAGGGGTCGCGCTGGAGGCTGGCGTTGCGCTGGGAGTCGAAGTTGCGCCAGCGGATGGCGTCGAGCCTGTCGTTGGAATTACACCGCCGGCTGCTGGCGTCAGGGTCGGCGAGGGTACAACGCCGGCGCCGGCGCTTTGCGACGCGGCGTTCGCGCTTTGCGGTGCCGCGATGGCCGATGCGCTCCCCGCCGCGCCGGGCGCGTTGGGCGTTGCGGGCGCCGCGGGGCTGATCGCTGGCGATGCCGGGCTTACGCCGGATGCCCCGGAGCCTGGGGAGTCGAGCGGCACCGCAAGCGCGCTGGCGGTGGCCGGGGCGCTGGGAGCGACCGGGCCGGATGCGCCGGCCGGCGCGCCGGCAGCGACCGGGGTCACCGGGGCGGCGGCAGGCGCGGGAGCCGACGCCGGCGTGGTTGCCGGCGCGGTTGCCGCCTGCGATGGATCGATCGCCGGCTGGGCGGCGGTCGCCGCCAGCAGCGCATCGGGTGTCGCCACGGTCCCGGCTACCGCGCGCGACAGCAGGAGCCGTTGCTCGAGCACGTCCACCGAAAAAATGTTCTTTGAAGTGTTCCCGTTCCGTTTGCCCTTGCCACGCTTGCGTTCCACGCAAATCTCCTCGCGGTAAAAAACCCGTTTGCGCCTCGCCCTGCCAGCCTCCGCCGGCGGCATCGGTCCGATAAAAACCGGGCAATGCCCGACAAGACCCAAAATTAAATGCGCGCAGCAGCCCTGGATGAAATGCCCTGAATGAGCGGCTTAGGGTGCCCAGACGCCGATCCAAGGCCAAAGAGGAAAACCGGCCCCCTGAAACGACGCATCAAGCGCCGCACGTTCCTCGTTCATCCCGAAATGTTGGCTGCTGCCACAGTGCCCAAAGAAGAATAACACAACCGGCAAACTCTGCAACTCAAAACCAAAATTTTGGTGCAGCCCCCTCCGAAGTGCTTGCCTTCAATCATTACGCATCAAATGAATTCCTGTTGAGACGTCCGCCCACCCGACAGAAAAACAACCACGGAGACACAGAAGCACTGAGGCGCATTCGAGGCGACGAGCCACCTAAAGAAAATTTCATGTTGCTATGGCGTTCGACCATAACCGGCCGCCGGCAGGTCACTTCAGTGACCATGCCAAACCGCTCCAGCTACGTGAAAGCGCTGTAGCAAGAAAAATGAGAGCGATCTTTCCAACCCGTTAAAATTATCGGCCCCGGCGGCGTTGGTTCGATATGAGGAATCCGGCGGGCAGTTTGCCCCCCGGCTGCAAATATGGCCTACTGCTTTGTCACGCAATGATTTTAGGGTAAACAGACTTCAGTTTTATCCGAGCGTCGCCGACCTTGAATTGCCAGTCCACGCCACGTTGCCTGGCGTTGCTGTGGTGTTGCCA
>Ga0209483_1000247_pt1 | contig 50577 bp, 49 predicted proteins | sample NGEPerA_FD_184508 | JGI IMG/M metagenome (GOLD analysis project Ga0209483, IMG submission 184508) | Arctic peat soil microbial communities from the Barrow Environmental Observatory site, Barrow, Alaska, USA - NGEE PermafrostL2-A... | ecosystem: Environmental > Terrestrial > Soil > Wetlands >...
CGCGGCTATCGCACAGAACCTGCGCCGGCTCGCAAAACTGGTCGTTCGGCCGCCACCGATGGCCGCTACTTGTGCTGCGTAAGCGTTGCAGCTGCTAGGCCCACAGCCTCAAAGCCACCGCCCTCAAATGGAGCGGGTGGCAAGGGCCAGCTTCAAGATATCAAGGCAATTGCTTCGCCCTTCAATCGGCGACTTCTGCAACAAAATCGGCACATCGCTGCATTCGCTGCGCCGCAAAAGGTTTGGTCGTTATTGGGTGTACAGCGGACTTTGCAGCCCAGCGCACGCTCGTTTATGGGTTCACGCCCTAATTGGTCAGGAGTTTTCCGAACGCTACGGGAGAATAAAATGTTGTCCCGAGCCATCCGAACAAGCAATTTCGCCTTCGGCATATAGGTAGGTGTTCAAGGATGTCCGCTTTAAGCTTTGCCACCATCCGTTCCAGTAGTGTCAAATACTCGCCGCAAACCGCGCCTCGCGCAGCCTTTTATCGACCTGTTCAATATGAATTTTAGATCTAATATCGGATGCGCTTCGGGGGCACTTCCTAATACTATACTTCGCCTTCTTCCCAAGGCCTCTGGCGCCGCGTGCTGCGCACGTTGCGGATGATTTAATTCGTCTCCGCGCTCGATATAGTAGACACGGTACTGAAAGCGGCCGACCAATTTTGCACGCACGTTGTTATCATAAACGACCGGCGATGATTTGGGCCGCTCGGCTGCACGCGCAATAGCTTGCGTGATTGCGTCGGCAATCTTTACGGCTGCGGAAGGATTATGTTGCGCGATATAGGACAAAATTTCTTCGACTTCATCGAGGGCTGTCTCGGTAAAGCGAACTCTCATACACGTCGAAACCGGCCAAAGAGCTTTTGTATTGCTTCATCAGTGGCAAACCGTCCCCGGCGCACATCGTCGGCGCTACGTTCCAGGGCGCGGCGGTCGTCGTCCGTCAATGCATAGGGCTCCAGAATCTCTTCCTCGATGGCGTGCAAAGTTGCAGCGGCCTCATCTTGGGCGGTTTCCGGCCAAGTCTCGATACGGTCTAAGATATCTTTCAGTGCTTTAGTAACCATGGACTCAGTATATCACACCCCTTTTCGGTCGTGATTATGCGCCCCCGCCTGGCGCTGGCGTCAAGGTCAAGCCCTTACGGACGCGGCTGCGCTAACGGAAATATTCCCAGGCTTCTTCTTGGCGCCGGTCGTGGTGTCGTACCCACGCGCTTTTGGTCGCGGACGGCCGGATCAGTCGAAAGGCGCAACATATGTTCCCCGGGGCGCAGCAAAGCCGGATTGTAGATTTGAAACGCGATCCTGCGCAACTGCAGCGAGCACAACCAAAAAACCTTACAAGGTGTGAGTGTGCGCCACAGCACAAAATGGCGCGCCGATGCCGCGCGCCAATGGTGGTCTGGCATTCGAAATTTCTTGAAGAGGCAGACTGGGTTGGCGCGGAATTCTTCGACTTCGCGCGCCTCGATAATTTCATTCGGCGTGCCGAGGTGCTGCTGAACACGTTCGCGCAGTTCAAGCTTCTGGTGGTGCAGATCGTCGAGGCCGAGAAGACTCCGCGCTTTGCCAAGACCAAAATATTTTCATGCGCGCGCCTCAGATGAAGCCCCATATCCCAGCTTTATTGCTTAGCGGGCTCCGTGCCTCGATTGAGAATTGTCATGTAGCGGCTGTAGGCAAAGAGCAGCCCACGGCGGCGGCCCGTTACTTCGCGCACGATCCCGAGTTCCTGCAACTTGGCGAGCGCTTTCATTACGGTAGGATGAGTGAGCTTCAATTGTTTGCCCGCAGGCCCGATGCCGACGATCGGCTGGCGCTGAAGAAGGTCATGGACCCGAAGCATGGAGGCGGCGGGCCGCCCTAGTGTCCGAATGTGTGCTCGATCTTCTTCAAATAATGCCAGCAATTGCCGCGCGGTTTCTACGGCTTCATTCGCCGTCTCGACGACGCCGGTTAAAAAGAACTCAACCCATGCTTCCCAATCGCCGCGGTCGCGGACCGCTTGCAGCAGATCGTAGTATTGCTGGCGGCGAGTTTTAAAATAGAGGCTGAGGTAGAGCATCGGCTGCTTGAGCGCGCCATCGGCGCAAAGCATGAAGGTAATCAGCAATCGTCCCAAGCGGCCATTGCCGTCCAGAAAAGGATGAATGCTCTCAAATTGCACATGCGCCAGCGCCGTGCGGATCAGAGTCGGGATTTTTTCGTCGTGCAGGAATTTCTCGAAATTATCGAGGCAGCCCATCAGTTCGTTCGGCGGTGGCGGCACGAACAGCGCGTTGCCGGGGCGGGTGCCACCGATCCAGTTTTGCGTCGTGCGAAACTCGCCGGGCTGCTTGCTGCTGCCACGACCTTGCCTGAGCAGCACATCGTGAATCTCCCGGATCAGGCGCAGCAAAAGCGGCATGTCCTCGCCAAGGCGCTTGAGCCCGAGATTCATGGCGGCAACGTAGTTGGAAACCTCCTGCACATCGTTCAGCGGGACGAGCGGGATTTCGTCGTTCTCGAAAAGCAGCAAGTCGGAGAGCGACGATTGCGTTCCCTCGATTTGCGAGGAGAGCAGGGCTTCCTTCCGCACATACATAAAGAGGAAAAGGGGCGGCGAAGGGAGAATCGAAGTCACCCCGTCCAGGCGTCCCAGAGCGCGGTTGGCCTGTTCGACCAGCGCCATCAGGCCGTCCAACGCCACGGGCGGGACCGGCGGCAGCGGCGGCGGGATGTAGGCCCGGACATTCTCGCCACCCGTCGCAGTGGTGACGAAACGGCCCATCCGTGAGGGGAATTGGGGTTGTGTCATGTACTTACATTAGGGCCTTCCTTATGAAAGCGAAAGGCCGAATCGTTTAATTAGATTCGCATCTATGTAAGCGAATGAGGGCGAATCGGGCCTTCAAAAGGCCGGTAGGGAGGGGTAGAAGCGGAATCCCGGGCCGAATCAAAAAGCACTGCATTTGCAGGGCTTTAGAAACAAAGACGCTCCCGTTAGGACTTAGTTAGCACTTTCGAGCCTAACGTTCAACAACGAAGCCAATATAGCATGAGGAGAACCCGGTGTCAAATTTCGACCATGAGAGATTTGCCTACGGCGCCTTGGCCGGAATTGAGGCGGTGATCGGCGTCGTCGCCGCCTCGGCGGTGTCGCCGGCCGATCTCATCGATCGCCAGCGCCTCATCGACCACGACATGATGGAGGTGCGCCTGGCACGTGCGCGGTCTGTCCTCGCGCGATGCCGGCTGCAGGCCGCGATCGCGGATGCCGATGCACGCGCCGCGCTCCGCTTCGCGGCGGCTCAGTGCACGGAGTAGGCACCCGGCGCATCCTCGACATGTTCGAGCGCGGCCGCGATCTCCACGGCGCGATAATCGACCGGCTCGGGAGTTGCGGGTGGCCTCGGCCGTGGCACTATCTGCTGCAGGGCGATCCACCGGCGCGTGGCCTCGGCACCGCCGACGGGCGGAAGCTTCGGGAACATCTGCGTACCGGACAAATGCGGGATGAGCAGCCCGCTCTGGTCGGCATAAGCGATTCTTATTGCTTGGTTGCGATCGAGCGAGTTCAGCCATTCGGTGAGACGTCCGGTCGGCATCGTGAACGGCTGGCTATTAAGTTTTGCCACCGCCCAACTCTTGACCACGGTCGCCTCTTTAGCGCGTGCGACCTGTGCCGTCGCGTCGCCGATCTCGGCAAACTCGCCGTTGTCATTGGCGGGCTGGACGCTCGGCTGGCGGAAGCAGAGCGCGGACAGCGCGCCGAGCAGGCCCGCGAAGATCCCAAAGGCGTTGCTCAGAACATTCTTGAGGAACAGACGGAAGGAACGCATGGGAGGTCTCCGTTGTTTGTCCGAGACACCATGGGCGCTGACCCTGCAGGCCGCAAACTTGAAATTTTCCGGGCCCCGGCCCATCCTAATCCAGACGGGGAATCCAGATGCTGCTGATCGACTTCGACGCGGTGAAGATGTTTTCGCTGGCGCGCGGCTGCGTAGCGGAGCGGCGCAGCAGTCTCGCATGCGAGATGACCTGCGCCGCCGGCGCGGCGGCGATGTGCACGGCGACCGATAAGGATGGAACACGTTGGAATGTACTCGACGTCTTCCGGGCGTGCCGCGACGCTCGGGTCGGTGCCGATGGGCCGCAGCGGCCCGGCAAGGCCACGCCGCCGGCCGGACTCAACACCGAACAGTATGAGGGGCGCGAACACGGGCTGCGGGAGGAATTGATCGCGGAAGCGCTCACCGCGGACGGTATCTGGCCCTACTTGTCGAAACGGCGGTCGAACGCGCTCGACGCGCTGTTGGCATCGGAAGCGAGGGAAGGATTCATCCCCACGGCCGACAGCAACCCGAAGGTCAAGCTGGCGGCGCGCTGCGTGATCGACGCCGGCCTAGCGGACCACATCATTGGGCCGAGGCGCGGTATCCTCGTCTGCATCAAGTGGACGCCGGCGGCGCGGCGATCCTACCTGACCCCGGTCGAAGTCGACGCACTGGCGACGCTTGCGGAGAAACCGGCGCGATAAGTAAAACGTTTCAGATTGCCCAAAGTGGCGTTTCGCTTTGGGGTATGTAACGGGGGGAGACCGCAAAACTGGGGTCGCGCACGAAAGTCGCGCATGAGTAATCGCGCAAGAAACCGACAGGGCCGGTTGGCGGCCAATGTCAGGCAGAATTCGACGGGAACAGGCGGAAGGCGGCAGAACACGGCAGGTCGGTCGCAACGATCGGTACCAGAAGCCCGAGGAACGGCCAGGGGCGGGGCTCGTTTCCATGAGAAAACGGCGGTCACTATCAAGGTCGGTTGTGGTTGGGCGGAGTGCCGCGCGCGAAGCCCCTACTTTCGTTGCTAGTGGTGCGGCCACCTTGGACGACCCGTAGCCCGTGCTTCGACATCACGGAGTGCGGATTTCAGGACCGAAGTTTGAATTCGCGACTTCCTACAATCCGACCTGTGTCGTCGAATTCATTCGTCAGCTTCGAGCGCACGATGTCGATGGCCGCAATCTCCAGATATTGCGAGACCGTGCGGCGGTCCTTCGCCGCCAGAAAGTCGAGCGCGGCGCGCAGGTCGTCACCCATGCGGAAGGAGACCCGTGACGATTTCCAGAAACGTGGGGTGTTCGGTCCGGCCAGGGTTTTGTTAGCCATCTTTCCAAGGACTCGTTGCCGGGTGTTGAACAATGTGGCCTACTATGGCCCGAAAGCGCCTATCGGGCGCATATGTAACCGTGAGTCCTTCAATGATGGCAAGACCCGAAAACAGGAAACCGGACCCCGCACTGGAGGCCCTCCAGCAGCGTTATTGGGAGTGGTATCGGGACCGGGTAGCCGAGGACCGTGCTGAGAGCGCCAAGGTGCCCGCCGAATTCGACCGCTTGAACGTCGCCATGTGGCGGAACCCCCATGTCCGCTCTTGATCTGGTGATCAACAAATGTGGGACCTCCGTACAGCCGGCGGCGGACGAACTGTCGCAAGCGCCCATCATCGACAATTGGGCAGTCCAACGTTTGATGGACACCTTGAACGTTTCCGAGGACTACAACGCGACCGGTCGCATCAGCGGAAGTCTCAAATTTACCAATGGTCACAGCATCGGAACGTCTGTCATCGACGCCATCGACGGCGCGCTGCGCTGGCTACAGACCAAAAACACGTTGTACCGATTGGGATTTCCACACGCCGATCACTCGCTGATCGTGCGCGCCGCGTCGACGACGGAGATAGCGTTGGCCTATCGCCGGCTTGAAATCGCGACCGGCCGGCACACGCTCACCGGGGAACAAATCGAACTGCTCAACGACGTGTCTATCTCAGTCTCGACCGCCGGTGCTCCGTGGGCAGTCCGGAGTGACGCAGCCGACTTCGCTAATGCCATGCAGGTTGCCGGCCGAGCGGAGCTCGCCGGCGCATGGGGACTGCTGGCCGTCGATGCTCGTGACCCCCATGCCTGCGCTGAAATCAAAGATCGGTTGGTCCACAGGTTCTCCTTCTTTGGAAGCAGTCCGTCGGTGACGACGATGATCCAAGGATGGATTCAGCTTGCGGCCGGAAAAACTTACGGCGTCGATCTCAGCGATCCGATAACTGCCGCACACCTGATTGGTAAAAAGTCGGAGGATGCAAGCGATCCCTACAAGGGTGGTGAGGGCACCTCAATCGATGAGGGCGGAACGGCGCTTGCCGAGGTCTACGTCAAGATCGAAGACCCGGCGCCGGGTGTCGTCGTGATCCCGACGGTGGGTGGCCTGAAGAGTGCCGCCGGCGGAAAGGAGGCCGCTTATGAATTCAGGAAAGAGGTCGGCAAGAAGCTGCCGCTGTTTCCTGTCCCGGCACTTCACCCGGTTCGAAAGGCGCTGCTGGCAGAATTCCCGTATGCCGAACGCGTCATCGATGTACTTTTGTCCGACCTCCAGGCGCGCGATGACGTTTTTTTCCGTCCTTCCCTGATTGTCGGAGCGCCCGGGTCCGGCAAGAGCCGGCTGGTGCGGCGTCTAGGCGAGGAATTGCGAACTTACGTCGGCCGTTTTGATGGCGGCGGCAGCGGAGACAACGCGATCGGAGGTACAGCCCGGCGGTGGCACTCCGGAGAGCCGTGCTGGCCTATTAACGTAATTCGTGCTGCCGGCCACGCGAACCCGTGTTTGCACGTGGATGAGCTGGACAAATCTGCGGAGAGCCAGAGAAATGGATCGGCCGCGCACGCGCTGTTGCCGATGCTCGAAAACGAGAGCGCAAAACGTTATCCGGATCCTTTTCTACAATCGGATGTCGATATTTCACATGTAAGTTTTTTGCTGACGGTGAATTCCGACGCAGGGCTGCCGGCGCCGTTGAAAGATCGGCTGCGAGTCATTCACATGCCGGCGATGGGACCCGAGCATGTCGTGGCCGTCGCTAACAGCATCGTCGCATCTATCGCTAAAGAACGCGGGCTCGATTGCAATTGGTATCCGTGGCTCGACGGTGATGAACGCGAAATCGTGCGACGGTTGATCGGTGATGGCTCAATCCGTCGGCTTCAAAAAATCGTCGAGAAGCTGATCGAGGCGCGCGATCACCGGGCGGCGAGGCACTGATGACGATATTCCAGGATGAGGATTTCGAGGACTGCCCGTTCCTCTACCGGTGGACCATCACCACAGGCGAAGGCGCGTATCCGATCATCACCGGGCAATACCATTTTCACGAAGGCGTCGCCACCTGCATCGACGAAGTATTCGTCATAGACCCGATACTTCGGGGGGCCATCGGTTCCCACGGCGGATTCCGGCTGACCGGGGCCCGACGCGCCCGGGAGGTCGCCGAGTACGGGCTCGGCAGGAAGGACCAGTGATATTGCGGATCGATGTTGCGATGGACGGCAGACTGGCGGCGACGGCTACGGTCGTCGTGATGGCAGACCTCGACAGCATTCCACGCGCTTACGGCGTCGGCGTTCACACCGTGGGTCCGCCATCATGGGATCGCCGGGGTTTCGTCGAAGGCCACGATCTGGAGGTGTGGGAGCTCGTCGCCAAAGTGGCGGAATGGGCCGCAGCAGAGGCCGAGAAGCGATGAGTCGCGTGCAGCGATACGGGGAATGGAGCAACCGCATCTTCCGCGTAGGGGCGGCGACTATGTCGGACGCGGAGGAACGGCAGACGTTCGCGCATCTCGCGGTGCGCGCCTTGCGCCGGGCTGCCGTGGAGGCGGAGAAACCATGATCGACCGCAGACAGTTGGTCGTCGGCGCAGGTGTCTCGCTGGTGGTCATGCATGTTCCGGCGTGGAGGGCCGGCACCGCGCAGCCCGAACTGATCGCGGCACATTGGGCACCGACACGCCACTTCGCTGTCGGCGACCAGCTTGGCTACGTCTGCGAAAGCATCATGCGAGCCAGAATACTGCTGTACACGGTCGTCGTGACGTCGGTGCGTGAAGAACGCGGCGGCTGGAATTTCTCGATGGAATCTCTGGGGCAGCCCGCCACGCTCTATCCCGAAGGGGAACCCTACGATTCATATGATCGGGACGCCACGAAGCGGCTGTGGCATCTGTTAAAGTTCGGTCCCGCGAGGCCTCAATGACGATGCGCGTCGACTATGACGAGACTGGAAATCTCGACGACGTCGCGGTCGGCGATGTGACGCTTTTCCGGCTCGAATACACCGACGACAGCCACGTTTGGATCAGACTTTACCGGCAGGGCGCGCCGGATCTTGTCATCCACCTTGCAGCGGCGGGCAAGATCAGCGGCGAATGTTTCGAGGATTAGGAATGAAATTCTGGTGCCTCAGCGATCTCCACGACGACCGCGGCCTTCTCGAATTCGAGCGGCCGGCCGAATTCGACGTGCTCGTCTGCGCCGGCGACATGTTGAGCGGCGACGTCGGGGGCAGCATCGAGATGACGGCTCGCCTAGCAGCAGGCAAGGATTCCATCTTCGTGGCGGGCAACCACGAATGGATGTCGTCCGCCGACAAAGACGAGGTGCTCGAAGAGGCTCACACCACCGCCTTGCGGGAGGGCGTGCGCTTTCTCGAATGCGAATCCACCGTTATCGGCACAACACACTTTGCTGGCGCGACGCTGTGGGAGCCGGATGATCCGCGTTTCGAGGCGTCGGTTGCGGCTCTGGTGCGCGCCAAGGCCGAGGTCGTGGTGACGCACTTTGAGCCGCCGGCGAGCATCTGGACGGCCGTCGGTGCCAAATTGTGGATCTACGGACACGTGCACGGCTTCAGCGATCGTAGGATCGGGCACAACCGGCTGGTCCGGAACGCGCTCGGGTATGTTCATGAAGATTTCGTCGGAGAGCCAGCCAAAGACGGGCTGGTGATCGAAATCTGATCGGACCCAACTATGCACCCGGCAGCCTCGAACTTGCTGCAGAGGCCTGTAGAGCCGTTTTTGACTACCCTAAATACTGCTCCAGAGCATATATGAGGTAGTCTTGTGCCAAATCTGCTCGACCCCGACTTCGAGCCAACGGACGAGGAACTTGCTCAGGTTATGCGCGGGTTCAGTGCCTCGGTGCGGGCCCGGACAAGACAGGCGTTGAACGGCAATACGCCGAAGCTGTCGCTGCCGAGACCAAAGGCTTTGGCGTGGTCGCTCGTGCTCAGAGCCAGCATACGGCCATGGAACGTACGGCGTCGGCTTAGCCGTAAGCTCAGCCCAAAGAAAAAGCCCCGGCCGTGAGACCGGGGCAATGCTGATGTAGAAGATAAGCCCCGAAATCCCGAATAGCTTCTACATCAGGCCGCTTCATCGTTACCGAATGGTCACCGCTGTCTCCTAGATCCTCCGGCGCCAATAGCGGACAAACGCGGGCGCAACTGGATTGTCCGTTAAGTGCCGATGCAACAGAATAGTTAGCCCGTGAGGCAGTTTGGTTCGCCACGCGTGGCGGGAACGGGCGAGAAACAACCGTGGCGAACCCTATACTCAAGCCCTTGAGATCACTAGGCTGTAGCGGTCCCCTAGGGAGCGCCATCGGCCAGCCCAAAGATCACCGCCATGACTGCCAACGACGCCCAAGTTTGGCCGAGCGAATTGCGCCTGCACAAGGACCGCAGGATGCTCACCATCAGCTTCGCCGGCGGCGAACGGTTCGATCTGCCGGCTGAATATTTGCGCGTGAGAAGTCCGAGCGCGGAAGTGCAGGGCCATTCGGCCGAGGAGCGCAAGACCATTCCCGCCAAGCGCGAGGTCGGCATCATCGAGGTGCTGCCGGTCGGCAATTATGCCGTGCGGCTGGTGTTCGACGATATGCACTCGACCGGCATTTTCGGCTGGGACTATCTGCATGAGCTCGGCCTCAACCACGCCAAGTATTGGCAGGATTATCTCGACGAATTGGCCGCCAAAAACCTTACGCGTGAGCCGCCAGCCCGGCGCTCATAGTTGGCACCCTCGCTGTCGCGTCCTGCAAGATCATGTCCGCGCCTTTTTCTGCGATCATCACGACCGCGGCATTGGTATTGCCGGATACGACCGTCGGCATGATCGAGGCATCGATCACGCGCAACCCTTCGATGCCGTGCACGCGCAGCCGCTCGTCGATGACCGCCGACTGATCCGAACCCATGCGGCAGGTGCTGGTCGGGTGATAGACCGTGGTCCCGGTCTCGCGCGCGTAGGCAAGAAGAGCGGCGTCGCTCGCGCAATCTGGCCCCGGTGCGATTTCCTCGGCGATGTAGCGGCGCATCGCCGGCTGCTCCATGACCCTGCGCAGCAGCGACATTCCGGCGACGGTCGTTTCGCGATCGACCGCGCTGGAAAGATAGCGCAGCTGGATCGCCGGCGCCTGGCGCGGGTCGCTGGATTTGATGCGCACGAAGCCGCGGCTCTCCGGACGCAACTGACAAACCGACGTCATGAAGCCGGGAAATGAATGCAGCGCTGCGCCGGCCGCATCGGCGCTGAAAATGAGAAAGTGAAGTTGCACATCCGGCGTCTCGAGATCGGGGCGCGTGCGCAAGAAGGCGCCGGCGTAGCCCGCGCCGATAGTCAGCAAACCTTTCCGCGACACGATGTAGCGCAGCCCGGCGCCGAGGCGATGGCGCAAACTATTGATCACGTCGTTCATCGTGATCCGCTCGGTGCAGCGGTATAGCATGCGCGTCTGAAGATGATCCTGCAAATCGTTGCCGACACCCGGCATATCGGAGATCACGTCAATGCCGTGCGAGCGCAGCAATTCAGCCGGACCTAGCCCGGAGAGTTGCAGCAGCTGCGGTGAATTGAACGCTCCGCCGGCGAGGATCACTTCGGCGGCCGCGTGAGCAGTGTGCGTCACGTCGCCCTGACGATACTCAATGCCCGTGGCGCGCCGGCCGGAAAACAGCACGCACGTCGCCAGCGCTCCGGTCACCACCTTGAGATTGGGCCGCCGCCTCGCCGGGCGCAGGTAACCGACTGCCGTTGAGCAGCGCCGTCCATTGCGCGCGGTCAGCTGGAAATAGCCGGCGCCTTCCTGGCTCGGCCCGTTGAAGTCGTCGTTACGCGGGAAGCCGGCTTGTTGCGCAGCGTCGATGAAGGCTTCGCACAGTGGGTGTGGCTCGCTCACATTGGAAACCGCGAGCGGGCCGCCTGCGCCGTGCAGTTCATCCGCGCCGCGTTCCTGATCCTCGGCGCGCCGGAAATAGGGCAGCACATCCTCGAAGCTCCAGCCGGTATTGCCGAGTTGCCGCCAGTGGTCGTAATCTTGGGGCTGCCCGCGAACATAGAGCAAGCCATTGATCGAACTAGAGCCGCCCAGCACTTTGCCGCGCGGTTGGATGATCTTACGGTTATTGAGGTCGGGTTCCGGTTCGGTGGCGTAGAGCCAATTGACCTTGGGGTTGCTGAACAGTTTGCCGTAGCCGAGCGGAATGTGAATCCAGGGATTGCGGTCGTGGCCGCCGGCCTCCAGCAACAGCACGCGATGGCGTCCTGAAGCGGTCAGCCGATTAGCAAGGACGCAGCCGGCCGAGCCGGCGCCAACGACGATATAGTCGAAAGACTTAGATTGCCGTGCCGGCGCCATCGTCCGCCCTCGTTCGCGCTTGGCGCGGGCGTCCGCCCACTTCAAAAATCATGCGATTCATGGCCACTTTGAGCAGTGTCGCTTGCACGACGCGATTGGGGCATAGCCCGGCACGACTAAATTTATAGCGGTTTTTGCGACGCGATATTGTGGGCTACCGCTAGGCACCCATTCCGTTTGAGTATAGCCTGACTGCAAAATAACAATAACTCAACGTCAACAGGGAGGAATACCCGATGCATTCAGGAGCATCTCGCCGAACAGTTTTGAAAACCGCGGCCCTCGCGTCGGCTGCGGTCATCACCGCCCCTTATGTGCGGGGCGCGTACGCGGCCGGCTCGCTCACCTTGGGCTGCTGGGATCACTGGGTACCTGGCGCCAATAAAACGTTGATCAAGCTCTGCGACGAATGGGGCGCGAAAAACAAAGTCGATGTGCATATCGATTTCATCACGTCGCAGGGCGAGAAGGATAAGCTCACCGCCGCGGCCGAGGCGCAAGCCGGCACTGGCCACGACATCATGTCGCATCGCGACTGGAACATCCGTATTCACCAGGCGCAGCTCGAGCCGCTCGACGACGTGATCGCCGCGCTCATCAAGAAATATGGGGCGATCAGTCCGGTCGCGGAATATCTCGCCAAGAGCAAGGGCGTTTGGCTCGGCGTACCGACCGCGATCGGCAGCCAGGTCAAGCCATGCTGCTCGCGTCTCGATCTATACAAGGAGCACGCCGGTCTGGATCTGAAAGACATGTTCCCGGCCGACGAGTCGAAATACGACAAGGCCAAGACCGACAAATGGACGTGGGATCTTTATCTTGAGTCGGCGCAGAAGCTGCACAAGGCCGGCTTCCCGGTCGGTCTGCCGATGGGTCAGACCTCGGATGCGGTCGATTGGGTCGGCGGATTATTCAACGCCTACGGCGCGGTGTTCATCGATGCCAAGGACAACATCAAGGTCAATTCCGACCAGACCCGGCAGGCCATGGAAGTGGCCCGCAAAATCATGGAAGCGAGCCCGCCCGAGGTTTACGCTTGGGACGACGCCGGCAACAATCGCTGGCTGATCTCCGGCAAGGGCTCGGGCATCATGAATCCGCCGAGCGCCTGGGCGGTCGCCAAGCGCGACAATCCGAAGGTGGCGGAGCAGTGCTGGACCCATGCCGTACCGAAGGGTCCCAAGGGCCGCTTCGTCGGGCAACTCCCGCAGTTCTACGGCCTATGGAAGTTCTCCAAAAACAAGTCGGCCGCGAAGGACCTGCTGCTCTATATCTCGCAGAAGGAGTCGGTCGCCCAGCTGGTCGAAGCTTCGGTCGGCTACGACCTGCCTTCGTTCAAGACCATGTACGATCTCGATACCTGGAAGAAGGTCGAGCCGCCGATCGGTACCGTGTATTCCTATCCGCCGCGCGGCGACGAGCAAACCTCGATGTTCGGTGCACCGGCGCGTTCGGAAGTCGGCGCCCAGATGTACAACCAGGCGATCAACACCGTGATGATCTCGAAGTTCACGCAGGGCAAAGAAAAGCTCGACGAGGTCATCAAGTGGGCCGAGAAGGAACTCGAAGGCACCTTGCGCGCCTGAGCGTTCGCCTAGGCCGTGGTAAAGTGCAAAGTGCATGCCGGCCAAATTGGCCGGCATGCCTCTCTGTCTACACGGGATGAGAGATCATGGCCGACACCGTCCAACCTTGGAATGCGGCGTCATTGCCGGGCTATGCGGCCGCGCCGGCGAGAAAAAGTGGACTGCAGCTCTTCATGCGGCGGCGCTCGACGATCGCAGTGCTGATGTGCTTGCCACTGATCTTGATCATTACCTGCCTCGTCATCTACCCGGCTTTCTATTCGATCTACCTTTCGATGCTGAACAAGGCGCAGACGCGCTTCATCGGCCTGTCGAACTTCACCTTCCTGATGTCGCGCGACACGTTCTGGATGGTCGCCGAGCAATCGACGATTTTCGCGCTGTCCGCGGTATTTTTTAAGGCGCTGATCGGGCTGATCACCGCGCATCTGGTCAACAATCTGCCGGTCAAGGGCCAGCGCAAATGGCGCGGCATGCTGCTGGTGCCATGGGTGATCCCGCTCGCGCTCTCGACGCTGGGCTGGTGGTGGATGTTTGATCCGACCAATTCGGCATTCAATTATACCCTGCGAAGCCTGGGCTTTGAGGGAGTTCCCTGGCTGAGCGATCCTTATTGGGCGCGCTTCTCGGTGATTCTGGTCAACGTCTGGTACGGCGCGCCGTTCTTCCTGATCATGTATTTGGCCGCGCTTAAATCGGTGCCGGAGCAGCTTTATGAGGCCGCTTCAATCGACGGCGCCACCGCTTGGCAGAAATTCCGCCACATCACGCTGCCGATGATGCACAATATCATCGCGATCACGGTGCTGTTCTCGCTGATCGTCACCTTCGCCAACTTCGACATCGTGCAGATCATGACCGCCGGCGGTCCGCGCAACATGACGCACATGTTTGCGACCTATTCGTTCTTGCTCGGCATCCGTTCCGGTGACCTTCCGCTCGGTGCCGCGACGTCGCTGTTCATGCTGCCGATCTTGGCCATCGCCGCGGTGTTTATCCTGCGCGGCGTGCGCAAGCGCGGAAGGGAGATCGGATGAGCTCGATCGCCGCCGTAGCACCGGCCACGAGAGGGGTTGGCATCGGCGCCAGCCTGAGGCGCAATCGCCGTTGGGCGCTGATCGTGTCGTACGTCTTCTTGATCATGTTCGCGATCTTCTTCCTGTTGCCGCCTTATTATATGGTTGTGACGGCGCTAAAGAGTGACGCCGAGATGGCCCGCTTGGCGACCAATCCGTGGTTCATCTACGACGGCGTCACGCTCGACCAGTTCAAGATTCTGCTCACGCAGACCGATTTCCTGATCTTCTTCAAGAATACCGTGATCGTGACGGTCTGCGTGGTGGCAATCACCATGGTGGTGAGCGTGCTTGCTGCGTTCTCGCTCGGCCGCATGAAATTCTGGGGCTCCGGCATTCTGGCGACAGGCATCTTTCTCACTTACCTGGTGCCTGACACTCTACTGTTTATCCCGATGTTCCAAATCGTCAAATCGATCGGGCTGCTGAATTCCTATTGGGGCATGGTGCTGGTCTATCCGACGCTGACGGTGCCGTTCTGCACCTGGATCATGATCGGATATTTCCAGTCGATCCCGAAGGAGCTCGACGAGGCAGCGCTCATTGACGGCGCTGGCCACATGCAGATGCTTTTCAAGATTTTCATCCCCGTGGCGTTGCCGGGCATTATCGCCGCGATGATCTTCGCTTTCACCGTGTCGTGGGCGGCATTCGTCTATCCGATGGCTTTTCTTTATTCGGCAGACCAGCAGGTGCTCACCGTGGGTACGGTGACGAGCCTCATTCGCGGCGACGTCTACAAGTGGGGCATGCTGATGGCCGGCGCCCTTGTCGCGGCCGCGCCGCCGCTGGTGATCTACGCGTTTCTCATGGACTACTACATCGCCGGGCTCACAGCCGGCGCAACAAAAGGCTAGCGTGATTCCGGAAGGTGGGAGCCTGTTTTCGGAAAAATCGCGCGTAAAATTGCGTGGGCGTAACAGAAACGGGAACCGTTATGGCGGATGTAACGTTGCGGAATGTGGGAAAGCGCTACGACAACGTCGTCGCGGTCAGTAACGTCAATCTCGATATTCCCAACCATGAGTTCGTCGTGCTGGTCGGGCCGTCGGGCTGCGGCAAGAGCACGACCTTGCGCATGATCGCGGGCTTGGAGGAAATCACCGACGGCGAGATTTCGATCGGCGGGGAGGTGGTGAACGACCTTCCGCCAAAGGACCGCGACATCGCGATGGTGTTCCAGAACTACGCGCTTTATCCCCATATGACCGTGGCCGAGAACATGTCGTTCGGGCTCAAGCTGCGGAAATTCCCGAAGGCAGAGATTAAGAGTCGCGTCGACAACGCCGCCCGCATCCTTGACATAACCGAACTCCTGGCCCGCCGTCCGAAGCAGCTCTCCGGCGGACAGCGTCAACGCGTCGCTATGGGCCGCGCCATCGTGCGCAATCCCAAGGTATTCCTGTTCGACGAGCCGCTGTCGAATCTCGATGCCAAGCTGCGCGTGCAGATGCGCACCGAAATCAAGCGCGTGCATCAGAAGGTCAAGACCACGACCGTTTATGTGACGCACGATCAGGTCGAGGCCATGACGTTGGCCGACCGGGTGGTGGTGATGAACGCGGGCCGGATCGAGCAGATTGGCACGCCGAACGATCTCTACCATCATCCCAAGACGCGCTTTGTGGCCGGCTTTATCGGCTCGCCGGCGATGAATTTCATTCCCGCGAAGCTTGAGACCAACGGCAGTGGGCTGAACATCCGGCTGTCCGACAAGCTTTCGTTTCACGTGCCGGAAAGCCGCGCCGCGCGTTATCGTGGGCATGCCGGCAAGGACCTGCTGTTCGGCCTTCGTCCGGAGCATCTCACCGAGACGCGCGGCCGCGAAAACGGCGTCGGTCAGGAGTTTCCGGTCACGCTCGACGTGGTCGAGCCGATGGGCATGGAGACCATGGTGTTTTTCAAGGTGGACGGCACTGAGGTCGTCGGCCGCGTCGAGCCGAGCGCGGCCAAGGGCTCAGGCGAGACGATGCAATTGCGCGCCAACCTCGACCATATGCATCTGATCGATCCGGCGACCGACACCGTGCTGTAGGCGGCGTTCCCGGTTATTCCTTCACGGCTCCGGTCATCGCCGAGACGTAGTGCTCGACGAAGAACGCGTAGAGGATGACCAGCGGCAGCGAGCCGATCATCGCGCCCGCCATCAGCGAGCCCCAACGATAAATGTCACCGTCGACCAGCGCGGTCACGATCGCGACTGGCACGGTTTTGTACTGCGTCGAGGAGATGAAGGTCAGTGCGTAAATAAATTCGTTCCAGCACAGCGTGAAGCAAAAGATGAAAGCCGAAATCAGTCCGGGTACTGCTAGGGGCAGTACGATACGGATCAGTATCTGCCAACGGCTGGCGCCGTCGATCAGCGCGCATTCCTCGAGCTCGAACGGGATGGTCTTGAAGTAGCCCATCAGCAGCCAGGTCGAGAACGGAATGAGGATCGTCGGATAGGTCAGGATCAGCGCGAACGGCGTATCGAACAATCCGTACTGGAAAACGACTGTCGAGAGCGGGATGAACAGGATCGACGGCGGCACCAGATACGCGAGGAAGATCGCGCCGCCGACCCATTGCGCGCCCTTGTAACGCAGCCGCACAATTGCGTAGGCCGCCAGCACGCTGGCGATGATCGACAACGCGGTCGCGCAGACCGCGACCAGCATCGTGTTCCACAACCAGATCGGATAGTCGGTTTCGAACAATAGCTTGTAGATGTGCTTGAAGGTCGGGTTCCAGGTCCAGAATGGGCTGTACGTGTCGAGATCGAGCAACTGATTGTCCGGCTTGATCGACGTCAGGGCCATCCAATAAAACGGGAATAGCAGCACTAGCAAAATGATCGATAGCGGCACATAGAGCGTCACCAGCCGGCGCGGCAGGTTGTGCAGATAGCTCATGCCTTCGCTGTGGTCGGGCGCCGAGCCGGACAACACGGCTTTCGGATCGGCGGCTTTGGCGGCGAGCACGTCAGTCATTGTTTTCGCCCTGCTGCCACTTCCTGCGCTGCAGGCCGAACCACGAGACCAGAATGGCGAACAACAAAAACGGGATCATCGCTGTGGAGATCGCCGCGCCTTCGCCGAGCTGGCCGCCCAGGATCGCGCGCTGATAGGAATATGTCGCCATCAGATGCGTGGCGTTGACCGGGCCGCCCCGCGTCATCACCCAGATGAGCTGGAAGTCGGTGAAGGTGAACAGCACCGAAAACGTCATTACCACCGCGATGATCGGTGTGAGCAGCGGATAGGTGATGTAGCGGAAATTCTGCCACGGCGTGGCGCCGTCGATGGTCGCGGCTTCATAGAGCGACGGCGACACCGTCTGCAGCCCGGCCAGCAGCGTGATGGCGACGAACGGCACGCCGCGCCAGATATTGGCGAAGATCACCGACCAGCGCGCGTTCCAAACGTCGCCGAGAAAATTGATGTTCTCCGTAATCAATCCCATTTTCCTGAGCGACCAGGAAATGATTGAAAATTGCGGGTCGAACAACCACCAGAACGCAATGGCCGAGAGCACGGTCGGCACAATAAAGGGGATCAGCACCACCGCGCGGATGATCGCTTTGAAAGGCAGCCGCTCGTTGAGCAGTAGCGCGAGATAAAGCCCGACCGCGAATTTTATCGTGCTGGCGACCGTCGTGTAGAGCAGCGTGTTGAATACTGTCAGCCAGAATGTCGAATCTTCCCATAGATATTCGTAGTTTTCGAAGGCAACGAAAACGCCGGCGCGGCCCAGGCGCGCGTCCGTGAAAGACAGCCAGACGCCCAATCCGAGCGGGTAGGCGAGAAACAAGATCAGGAACGCCGCCGCCGGCAGCATGAACCAGATCGCCAGCCAATTGCGGTTGGTCTTGAGCCGGTCCCACGCCGTCACCTCGCGCGGGACCGCTCTGACTCGTGCTTGCTCGAGAGCGATTGCCATTGCTCTGGTTGTTCCACCTTGGAAATGTGACGGCGGGCGACCGAAGCCGCCCGCCGTTTGTCGTCTTACCGGTAGATACGCTTCAACTGCCGTTCGGCGATCGCAATTGAACCCTTCACGTCCTCGCGGCCCGTGCAGTAGTTCGCGAACATATCGACGATGACGAAGTCGGAAATCGCGGTCGCTGCCTTTTCGCCGACCGACCCGAGGCCCCCGGCGGTGCGCGTACGCTTGGCGACGTCACGGAACGGCGTGGTTTTGGGATCGGCGGTCCACACCGGGTTCGCGTCGTAAGCGTTCAGGCAGTGTGTCAGGTAACCCTTCGCTGACTGGATCCACGGATTGAAGTTGTCGGCTTCAAGCATGAACGCCATCAGCGCCTTACAGGCTTGCGGATACTTGGTGTAGGTCATCGCCAGTATCGGATACATCAAATGCAGCTCGGTCGGCTTGCCGCTCACGCCGACCGGGAAGTAGGCGTGGTCCATGTCCTCGGCGATTTGCTTGGCGCTGTTCTGGGCCGCGACGTAGATTGAGATGCCGTTATTGGTCCAGCTGATTTCGCCGGCGAGGAACGCCTTGTTGTTGGAAGCGTCGTTCCACGCTGCCGTGCCGGAGATCATGTGGCCGTAAAGGGCCTTGGCGTATTCCAGCGCCTTGGCGGTTTCCGGCGAGTTGATGGTGACCTTGTCGTTCGCATCGACGGATTCGCCGCCGTTCGACCACAGGCACCAATGCACCCAGCTATTAGCATCGCCGGAGGCGTGGCCCAGCGCGAAGCCGCCGGGCGTGCCCTGCGCCTTCATCGCCTTAGTATATTCGAGGAAGGCATCGAGCTTATCGGGGAATTTCGAGAACCCGGCCTTCTTCGACGCCTCGATGCGATAGTTCATCAACGCGCCCGAGTAGCAGATCGGGACGCAGATCCACTTGTTGCCGCTATGGCCGTACTTGACCGCGCTCGGCACCCAGCCGCCGTATTTCTTGCCGAGATAGTCGGCGACGTCGCTGACCTCCATGCATTTTTGCGGGAACAGATGCGGCAACGAGTAGAGACCCCAGAACAGGTCCGGGCCGGTGCCGGTGTTCGCCGCGACCGACGCTTTCGGCTGCACGTCTTCATATGACTCGCGCGAGATCTCGACCGGCACGCCGGTCGCCTTGGTGAAAGCCGCGATCAGCTTCACAAAGGCGTCGTCTTCCGATTGCACGAAATATTTCCAGCGCAACATCGAAAGTTTCGCGCCCTTTTCTGGTTTCCAGGGCGCGGTTTGTGCCCAGGCTTTGGCCCAATCGAGCAAGGCCGAGCCGGTGAGGGCGCTGGCGGCGCCCAAGGCGGTGCCGCCCTGCACCAGGGTACGGCGAGTAAAATCAGTCATTGTTTCCTCCGTTTGCTTGGTTCTTAGTTGCTGAGGCGCTTACCCGTCGCCTCGTCGAAAAGATGTATCAGCCGCGGGTCTGGCTTGAGCCGGATCTTCTCGCCCGGCTTGAATTGGTGGCGTTCGCGGAACACCGCGATAATGTCGGTGCCGCTCATTTTTGCGACGACCTGGAGCTCTGAGCCAGTCGGCTCGACCACCTGGACTTCGGCCTCCGCCCCGTCGTCGGCGAGGGTGAAATGCTCCGGCCGCACCCCGTAGACGATGGGCCGGCCGTCACTGCCGGCGGGCGCTGCGCCGAGCGGAAACTTGACGCCGCCGCCGCTCTCGAAAGTCGCGCTGCCATTGGTGCGAACATGACCGTTGATCATGTTCATAGCCGGCGAACCGATAAAGCTGGCGACAAACAGATTGTCCGGTCGGTCATAGAGATCGAGCGGCGCGCCGATTTGCTCAACCAGCCCGTCGTGCATGACCACGATCTTGTCGGCCATGGTCATAGCCTCGATCTGGTCGTGCGTGACGTAAATCGTGGTGGTCTTGAGCCGCTGATGCAGCTCTTTGATCTCGGTGCGCATCTGAACGCGCAACTTGGCATCGAGATTGGAGAGGGGCTCATCGAATAAAAACACCTGCGGATCGCGTACGATGGCGCGGCCCATGGCGACGCGTTGACGCTGGCCGCCGGAAAGCTGGCGCGGGAAGCGTTCAAGCAACTGCGTCAATCCGAGAATTTCGGCAGCGCGATTGACCCGGGAATCGGTTTCGTTTTTCGAAGCGCCGCGCAGCTTCATGGAGAACGCCATGTTGGCGGCGACAGTCATATGCGGATACAGCGCGTAATTTTGAAATACCATCGCGATGTCGCGCTCTTTCGGCGGAAGATTATTAACGACGCGGTCGCCAATGCGAATCTCGCCGCCGGTAATGTTTTCCAGCCCCGCGATCATGCGCAGCAATGTCGTCTTGCCGCATCCCGACGGCCCGACCAAAACGACGAACTCACCGTCGCCTATTGAAACGTCGACACCGTGGATAACGCTTGCCGAGCCGAAGGATTTCCGCACGTCGCGGATTTCGACCGAAGCCATTCATTCCTCCCAGCCGACGAGCCGGCCATGCGCTTTTCTTGTTTACTTCAAACCGGCCGCTACGAGACGTCTCTTGTTTCCCAAGGCTCCTCGTGTGGCCGGCAAATCATCGGTCTTTCGCTGGGCGAAAATCAAGCGCGATATTCAATCGATCGGTATTTAGGCGGCAAAAGCCCTCTAAATCGCCAAGCCGCCATCCACGAGATGCGGCTGGCCGGTGATGTAACTCGATTCATCGGACGCCAGAAAAAGCGCGAGTGCCGCAACCTCCGCGGCAGTGCCGAGCCGTCCCATGGGCTGACGCCCAATAAAGTCGGTGCGCACCTCGTCGAGCGACCGGCCGGTCTCCTTGGAGACCGCCTTGATGCGGTCGTCGAGCGAGGGTGACTCGATGGTGCCGGGGCAGATGGCGTTGCAGCGGATGCCTTGGGTGATGAAGTCGGCGGCGACCGCCTTGGTCAGGCCGATCACCGCCGCCTTGGTTGCGCCATAGACATAGCGCCTGGGCAGACCTTTGATCGACGAGACGCCCGACGACATGTTGACGATCGAGCCGCCGCCGTTTTTCAGCATGCCGGGCAGGAACGCTTTGATGGTGCGGTGCATCGATTTGACGTTGAGGTCGAAGGAAAAGTCCCAGTCCTTCTCAGAGCAATCGAGCACCGTGCCCTGGTGCACATAGCCCGCCACATTGGCGAGCGCATTGAGCGCGCCGAATTCCTTGGCGACCGATTGAGCGAAGGCTTCGACATCTGGCGTCGAGAGCACGTCGAGCTTGGCGCATTTCGCGGCTTTTAAGCTATTTAGCTTGTCGAGCGAGACATCGGTGGCGATCACCTTGGCGCCTTCGGCGATGAAAGCTTCGGCGATGGCGCGGCCGATGCCCTGGCCGGCGGCGGTGACGAGCGCAAGTTTTCCTTCAAGTCGTTTACTCATGGCTGGGGCTTTTTCTTTAATGGTTGTCTCGCGGCACGCTCTTTTGCGCGACGCGTTGATATTTGACGGCCGGCTTGAGCACCATGCCGTCGGCGAGCTGATCGACCATGGCGCGCTGGATCTCCTGCCACGGCGTCTGGCTTTCTGCGTAACGGAAGCCGCCGCGTTTCTGCAACGCCGCGCGGCGCCGGGCGAGTTCCGCCTTGGAGATCAGAATGTCCGCGGTTCCCTTGTTGAGGTCGATACGCACGCGGTCACCCGTCTTGAGCAAAGCGAGCCCGCCGCCGGCCGCCGCTTCCGGCGACGCATTGAGGATGGATGGTGAACCCGATGTTCCCGATTGCCGGCCATCGCCGATGCAAGGCAGCGACGTGATGCCTCTTTTTATCAACGCGGCAGGCGGTTGCATGTTCACCACTTCAGCCGAGCCGGGATAGCCGATCGGCCCGACGCCGCGGACGAACAGCACGGTGTGCTCATCGATCTTGAGCGCAGGGTCCTCAATGCGGTGGTGATAATCTTCCGGCCCCTCGAACACCACGGCGCGGCCCATAAGCGCGTTCTTGTCGTTCGGTTTGGACAGAAAGCGCCGGCGGAAGTCGTCGGAAATGACGCTGGTTTTCATGATCGCCGAATCGAACAGATTGCCCTTGAGCACCAAAAAGCCCGCGGCTTTCTTCATCGGCTTGGCATAGGTCTTGATGACGTCGGCGTCTTTGGTCCTGGCGCGTTTGACGTTCTCGCCCATGGTTTTGCCGTTGATGGTAAGCGCGTCGGCATGAATGCGCTTGGCGCGCAGCAACTCCTGCATCACGGCGGGCAGGCCGCCAGCGCGGAAGTATTCCTCACCGAGATATTTGCCGGCCGGCTGCATGTTGACCAAGAGCGGCACGTCGTAACCGACTTTCTCCCAATCCTCGATCGATAGTTTCACGCCAATATGCCGTGCAATGGCGTTGATGTGGACCGGCGCATTGGTCGAGCCGCCGATCGCCGAATTGGCGATGATGGCATTCTCGAACGCCTTGCGAGTGAGGATGTCGGACGGCTTGAGATCCTCGTGGACGATCTCGACCGCGCGCACGCCGGTTTCAAATGCAATCTGGCCGCGCTCGCGATAGGGCGCGGGGATGGCGGCGCAGCCGGGCAGGGTCATGCCTAGCGCTTCGGCCAGCGCATTCATGGTCGAGGCCGTGCCCATGGTGTTGCAGTGGCCGATCGACGGCGCAGATGCTGCCGCGATATCCATGAATTCCTGGTTGCCGATGCGGCCGACGGCAAGTTCCTCGCGCGCCTTCCAAATCGCCATGCCGGAACCGCAGCGCTCGCCCTTCCACCAGCCATTGAGCATCGGGCCACCGCACAGCACAATCGCGGGCGTATTGACGGTCGCCGCCGCCATCAAGCATGCCGGCGTGGTCTTGTCGCAGCCGGTCAGCAGCACGACGCCGTCGAGCGGATAGCCGTACAGCACCTCGACCAGGCTGAGATAAGCGAGATTGCGGTCAAGCGCGGCGGTCGGGCGCTTGCCTGTCTCCTGGATCGGATGACACGGGAACTCGAACGCAATGCCGCCGGCCGAGCGGATCCCTTCACGCACGCGTTTGGCCAGTTCGAGATGGTGGCGGTTGCATGGCGACAGGTCGGAACCCGTCTGCGCAATGCCGATGATCGGTTTGCCGGAACGGAGTTCCTTGCTGGTCAGGCCGTAGTTGAGATAGCGCTCGAGATAGAGCGCCGTCATGCCGGGGTTCTCGGGATTGTCGAACCAGAGCTGCGAGCGCAATGGACGCGCGCGCGATTTCGACGAATTGCGCAGCTTTTTAGGCATAGTCGGGCTCCCGGCACGCCGATTTTCTCAAATCAGGATGCGCTGAACAGCTTGATCGATGCAAGAAGCTTCGCCCACGCGTGGGCAGCCATTGTTGCATGCAAGCATCACGCGCCGATCGTGGGCACTCACGGCCGCCAATTTTGTTGCAATGCCACATAGGCTCACATGGTGGTGAGGGAATATCCGTGTTGGCCGATTGTTGATTGGAGCAAGTCCAACTAGGCTAAGCATCAAGTTTCATCTGCCTGTCCGGAAGGTGAAAAGTTGGTCCCGAGGGGGAGACAAAAAATGATCAATCTGACCATCAATGGAAATTCGCACAAAGTCGACGTCGAGCCGGATACCCCGCTGCTGTGGGTGATCCGCGATACCATCGGCATGACCGGAACGAAATACGGCTGCGGTATCGCGCAATGCGGCGCCTGCACTGTGCACATCGACGGTGTGGCGACACGCTCGTGCGGCCTCGCGGTCAGTGATGCGGCCGGCAAGAACATCACTACCATCGAGGGTCTCGCTCAGAACGGCGTGCTGACCAAGGTACAGAAAGCCTGGGTCGATCTCGATGTGCCGCAATGCGGCTACTGCCAGAGCGGCATGATCATGGCGGTGTCGGCGCTGTTGAAGGAAAAGCCGAAGCCGACCGACGCCGACATCGACAACGCGATCACCAATATCTGCCGGTGCGGCACCTTCCAACAAGTGCGCGCGGCGATCCACGCCGCCGTCGGCGGGTAAGGGGCACACCATGAATCAAATGCCAAAATTTGACCGCCGCTCGTTTTTAGTCGGATCGGCCACCGTCGGGCTGTCGCTCGGCTTCCACGTCTCCTTCGTTAACGCGACAAGCGCGCAGGGTTCGCCCGAGGTCAACGCCTGGGTCGTCATTAAGCCGGACGACTCCGTTGTCATCCGCATCGCCCGCTCCGAAATGGGCCAGGGCACGCTGACCGGCCTCGCGCAGATGGTCGCCGAGGAACTGGAATGCGACTGGTCGAAAGTTTCGACCGAATATCCGACGCCGGGCGAAAGCGTCGCGCGCAAGAATCCGTGGGGCGATTTCGGTACCGGCGGCAGCCGCGGCATCCGCACCTCGAACGACTACGTCCGCAAAGGGGGTGCTGCCGCGCGCATCATGCTGATCCAGGCGGCCGCCGACCAATGGAAGGTGCCGGCGTCCGAGTGCGTTGCCGCCAACAGCGTGATCACGCATAAGGCGTCCAACCGCTCGACCACTTACGGGAAGGTCGCCGCCGCGGCGGCGCTGATCGAGCCGCCCAAGGACGTGCCGCTCAAGGACCCGAAGGATTGGAAGATTATCGGCAAGAGCGTCAAGCGCCTTGACACGCTCGACAAGACCACAGGCAAAATGATGTACGGCATCGACGTCAAGTTGCCGGGCATGCTCAACGCCACGATCAAGGCCTGTCCGGTGTTCGGCGGCAAGGTCAGGAGTTTCGACGCCGCCAAAGTTGCGTCGATGAAAGGCGTCAAGAAAGTCGTGCAGGTCGGCGACAATGCTGTCGCCGTCATCGCCGACAGCTGGTGGCACGCCAAGACCGCGATCGACGCGCTGCCGATCGTCTGGGACAGCGGCGAAAACGCCAAGGTCTCGAGCGAGTCGATCGCGAAATGGCTGAAGGAAGGCTTCGACGCCGACCAGGCCTTCGTCTCCAACAAGAACGGTGACGTGAAGGCGGGGATGGCCGCCGCGAACAAGACGGTCGTGGCGGAATATGCCTATCCCTACCAGAACCACGCTTGCATGGAGCCGTTGAATGCCACCGCGCTATATACGTCGGACAAATGCGAGGTATGGACCGGCACGCAGCACGGCCAGGCAGCGTTCGCCGCGGTACTGGAGGCATCGGGCCTGCCCGCCAGCAAGGTTGAGGTCTACAAGGTCATGCTAGGCGGCGGCTTTGGCCGGCGCGGCCGCTCCGACTATGTCACGCAGGCCGTGCTGATCGCCAAGCAGATGCCCGGTACGCCGATCAAGCTGCTGTGGTCGCGCGAGGAGGACATGCAGCACGGCACCTATCATCCGATTACGCAGAGCCGCCTGACCGGCGGCCTCGATGACAAGGGCAATCTGACGGCGCTGCACGTCCGCCTGTCCGGCCAATCGATCCTGACCGCGTTGCGTCCCGAAGCGCTGGTGAACGGAGCGGACCCGGCGACATTCGCCGGCTTGGCGCCGAAGGGTGAGGCGGCGCTCGGCTATGACGTGCCCAACCTCCTGGTCGACCATTCCATGCGTAACCCGCACGTGCCGCCGGGCTTCTGGCGTGGCGTCAACGTCAACCAGAACGCCATCTATCTCGAAAGCTTCATGGACGAACTCGCCAAGGAAGCCGGCGTCGATCCGCTGGAATTCCGCCGGCGATTGTTGACCAAAAGTCCCAAGCATCTCGGCGTGCTCAACGCGGTGGCGAACGGGATCGGGTGGGACAAGCCGGCCGCGGCCGGTGTCTCTCGCGGGTTGGCGCACTTCATGGGCTACGGCAGCTATGTGGCCGCCGCCGCGGAAGTCTCGGTCCAAGGCAACAAGGTGAAAATCCACCGCATCGTCGCCGCCACCGATCCGGGCTACGCCGTCAATCCGGGCCAGATCGAGCGGCAGATCAGCGGCTCGTTCGTTTACGGCCTCTCGGCGTTGTTCTATGGCGAGTGCACGGTCAAGGACGGCGCCATCGAGCAGAGCAATTTCGACAATTACAACTCGATGCGGATTGCCGAAATGCCGAAGGTGGAATGCATTGTGATGCCGTCCGGCGGCTTCTGGGGCGGCGTAGGCGAGCCGACTATCTGCGTCGCGCCGCCGGCGGTGCTCAATGCGATCACCGCGGCGACCGGCAAGCGGTATCGCTCGTTCCCGCTCAAGAACCACGGGCTCACTCTGGCATGAGATAAGACGCGGGCGGCCGCCGCCCGCGTCGCACTTCCAAAAATCTACGCGCGTCGTTAAATTTCGTGGATGCGCCTATGAAAAAAGATCGCGCAACCCGACGCGACATTCTCAAAACTGCAATGGCGGCTTCGACCGCCATTTTTCCTTTGCCTGCTATCGGCCAGCAGAGCGGTGCGCGTGTCGTCGTGGTCGGCGGCGGATTCGGCGGCGCGGCCTGCGCCCGCGCGCTCAAACGCGCGAATGCCCGTCTCGACGTCAGCCTGGTTGAAGCCAATCGTATCTATACCGCGTGCCCAATGAGCAATGCGGCGATTGCCGGCCTGCGCGATCTCAAGCTCCAGGATTTCGGTTACGACCGGGTCACGGCAGCCGGCGTCACCATGATATTTGCCGCGGCGACTGCGATGGATCCGGCTACGCGCAGCGTCAGCCTCGCCGGCGGTCAAAAGCTTTCTTATGACCGCATGGTGTTGGCGCCCGGCATCGATTTCCGCTGGGGCGCGTTGCCTGGCTATTCGCCAGAGGCTGCTACCGTTATGCCGCACGCCTGGAAGGACGGCGCACAGATCGCGTTGCTGGCCCAGCAGATCGCGGCGATGGAAGACGGCGGCGTCGTGGTGATCTCGGTTCCGGTAACGCCGTCGCGCTGTCCGCCGGCGCCCTACGAACGCGCCAGCCTGATTGCCTACATGCTCAAGACCCGGAAACCGCACTCCAAGGTGATCGTGCTCGATGCCAAGGACGCCTTCAGCCTGCAGCGGCAGTTCCAGGACGCGTGGCAGCGGCTGTTTTCGGGCGTGCTTGAATATGTCTCGCTGTCGTCTGGCGGGCTCGTCACCGCAGTCGACGCCGCGACCAGGACCGTCATCACCGATTTCGATAAATACACGCCGGCGGTCGCTAACATCATCCCGCAGCAGATCGCGGGCCAAATCGCCGCGTTGGCCGGCGTTGCCGACCGCACCGGCTGGTGCCCGGTCGATCCGGTTACATTCGAATCGCGGTTGCAGCCCAATATCCACGTTATCGGCGACGCGGCGATTGCCGGCGCGATGCCGCGCTCGGCTTCGGCCGCCAGCTCGCAGGCGAAAATCTGCGCCAACGCAGTCGCGGCGCTGTTGGCTGGCGGGACGCCGGCGCCGCCGACGCTCCACAGTGCTTGTTACAGCGTGATCGAACCCGACTACGCCATTTCCCAGACTGGCAGCTATCGTCCGGTCGGCGACCTCTACACCGAGGTTGAGGGCGGCGGTGCGATCAGCCCTGTCGAAGCGCCGCAAGAACTGCGCGCCAAGGAGGTGCGCGACGCCGATGCCTGGTTCACCGCCATTACCACGGAGGTGTTCGGATGATAGAGCGGGCGGGCCATGCGGCGATCGCAGTATTTCTGGTTGCGCTCGCTAGCGGGCTCTGTCGTGCCGAGGGGTTGCGCCCCTATCAAATCACCGGCGATGCCATCGCGGCCTCGCTCACCGGCGCGCCGGGCGATGCGGCGCGTGGCCGCGCAATCGTGCTCAACCGCACAGTTGGCTTGTGTCTGCTGTGTCACTCCGGCCCGTTCCCGGAGGAGCGATTTCAAGGCAACCTGGGGCCCGATCTTAGGGGAACCGGCGCGCGCGTGTCGGTCGGTCAACTGCGGCTGCGCATGGTCGACAGCCACAAGCTCAACGCCGACACCATCATGCCGGCCTTTTACGCGCTTGAGGGGCTCAACCGGGTGGCGCCGGCCTATCGCGGCAAACCGATATTGACCGCCGAACAGATCGAGGATGTGGTGACGTTCCTGGCCACCTTGCGCGATTGATGGGAAACCGTTCGGGAAATTCCATGAGTGAACGAGAACCAGGTGCGACCCGGCGCGCAGTCTTGATCGGCGGTTTGGCCGGCGGCCTCGCCGCGACCATCAAGGTCGTGCCGGCGCGGGCGACGCCCGAGCAATTGCGGGCCGCGATCCGCAACGTGGTCGGTGCTGCGCAAGTTCGCAAGGGCCGGGTCGAACTCATCGTGCCGCCGCTGGTCGAAAACGGCAACGCGGTGTCGCTCGTGGTCGCGGTCGACAGCCCGATGACCGCGACCGATTACGTCAAGAGCATTTATGTTTTTAATGAAAAGAACCCACAGCCCAACGTGATTGGCGTTCACCTCGGTCCGCGCGCCGGCAAAGCGAGAATCTCGACGCGCTTTCGTCTGGCGGACACCCAGACGGTGACGGCAATCGCCGAGATGAGTGACGGCGCGTTCTGGTCTGCCACGGCGGATTTGATCGTCACAATGGCCGCCTGCGTGGAGGGACTCTAGATGGCCCGCCCGCTGATCAATGTGCCGGCCAAGGTCAAGCGCGGCCAGGTGTTCGAGATCAAGTCGTTGATCTCGCACACCATGGAACCTGGTTTCCGTTTCACCACCACCGGGGCGCGGATTCCCCGCGACATCGTGACGTTGTTCTCATGCCGCTACAATGGCGAGGAAATTTTCCGCGCCGATCTCTATCCCGCCATCGCCGCCAATCCATTCATCGCCTTTTTCACCGTCGCGACCGAAAGCGGCACGCTTGAATTCAATTGGGTCGGCGACAATGGTTTTGCCGAGACCGCCACCGTGAAGATTACGGTGGAATGAACGGGTCCGCGCCATCGCTGCGATGGCTAGCCCGTGTGGCCGCGGTCATAGTCGTTCTTGCGGTCTCGGGAGCGGCCAAAAGTACGGATATTCCGCTCGATCAGCGCCGCTCCGGTTACGCCGACCTCGGCAGCGATACCAAGGCAATGCAGGACGACGATACGATCAATCCGGCCTCGTTGTGGGTGCTTGATGGCGAGGTGCTGTGGAGCCAGAAGGCCGGCGCCGCCAACCGCGCCTGCGCCGATTGCCACGGCGACGCGACGGCTAGCACGAAGGGGGTCGCGGCGCGCTATCCGGCGTTTAGCCCGGCGCGCAACGGCCCGATCGATCTTGAACAGCGCATCAATCTATGCCGCACCCAATATCAGCAAGCGCCGCCACTGGCGTTCGAAAGCCGCGACCTGCTGGCACTCACAACGTATGTCGGGCGCCAATCGCGCGGCATGGCCATCGTGCAAGGTAACGATGAGCGGCTCGTGCCGTATATCGAGGCCGGCCGCAAATTGTTTACCCAGCGGATCGGTCAGATCGATATGAGTTGCGCGCAATGTCATGACGACAATTGGGGCAAGCATGTTTCCAGCAGCCTGGTCCCGCAGGGTCACCCAACCGGATACCCGATCTACCGGCTTGAATGGCAGAGCCTCGGCTCGCTGCAACGGCGGCTGCGCAATTGCATGATCGGCATGCGCGCGGAGCCGTATGAATACGGCGCGCCCGAGAACGTCGCTATGGAGCTTTATCTGATGTGGCGCGCGCGCGGATTAAAGGTCGAGACCCCGGCGGTGCGGCCGTAAGCGAGATGAATGGTGGGCGCTGTAGGGATTGAACCTATGACCTCTCCCGTGTGAAGGGAAATACACTGTTATAAATTTCAAGCACTGACTGATAGCCTCTGATTGCCCGTCTGCCGACCCATCATGGCAAACCTCGGCTGGTAGTCTCAAGCAGACGGAAACATTGTTCGCCGACTAGCGCGAGGCCTTTTTAAACGGCATCGACCCATAGCGGACAGCGGAACTTGCCTCCGTTGCAGCTTTTCTCAACATTTGGCGTCGCATCATATGCCTTTGATAGTTTGAGCGAATCAGATATTCAGCCCCAATACCCTTACAGTAAATCTCAACGCGTTTCGCCATGGTCAGGTGGCAGAAATGATTCGCCCCTTAAGCGGACTTGCGTTGCTGGTGTTCCCGAGTTCCAATTTCACAAGCTCTACTGCAGATGTTAAATCTCAACGAGTGTCACCGCGGTCGCGTTCCGCGGCCCGAAGTCTAGCAAAAATTCTCGTCTCAATCGCGCTGCTTGGTGCCACGGTCGCGGTCGTTATATTACGCTTCGATACAACCAATTTTTTTTCCGGCATCCATCAGCTCTCGATAGCCGCAATGGCGAGCATATTGACTGCTTTGTTGATGAATGTGTTTGCTGCTGCATTGCGCTTGAAAATTATTACGACCGATATTGGATCCCCGCTGAGCTTTCGACAAGCATTGGCCGCTGTAAGTGGCGGGAACCTTGCTGGTGCTGCATTCTTTCAGATAGCGGGGCAGTTAATGGCGCGCGGCGTCATTATGGCGCGAAGCGGAGTTCCGTTCGCCTCCGTTGTCGTTGTGACTGCATACGAACGAATCGTCGCCGCCGTATTGTCAGGTTTCCTTGCATTAGCTGGTGCCAACTATATTTTTGGGAACATCATCGTTGATCAATATTCTGGCGGCGATCAACTAATCAAAATAATTGTAGGGCTGATTGCAGCTGTGGGCGCCGGTGCCCTAGTGGGGCACGGTAAGCTGACAGCGCTTGCAATCGCACCATTCATGAGCCGCCAAGTCGCGACACGATTCTTGCGCGTCTCCGGGCTAAGCTTTCTGGTTCAGCTACCCATGATGGCGGCGTATGTTCTTGCTGCGCATGCCCTTTCTCCCCAAACGCCGATCACCGATATCGCAGCAGCGTCAGCGATTGTCATGTTTGCCGCCAGCGTACCCGTTAGCTTTGCCGGCTGGGGTGTGCGCGAGTTGAGTGCCGTGGTGGCCCTCGGGACGATCGGGGTGGGAGTAACCAGTTCGCTGATGGCCGCGATCATCGTTGGCGCCGGCTCAATGTTTGTAATGGCAGCAGTGGCCATCGTGTCTTTGCGCCGCACTATTATGGTGAGCCAAACCCAAACCTCGACCCGCGGTTCAATCGACTATACAGGCGCGCTTGTCTGGATACTTCCAGTGACCGCGGCCACGTTTGTCTTGTTTCAAATCTATATTCCGACGCCATCAGGTACGCTTCTTAACATAAATCTTGCAGATCCCGTTGTGATACTGGCTACCGCATTATTTGCAATAACCGCAATTCATGCGCGCCGCTTGCCAAAGTGGCGATTTCCGCCAGTAAATTCTGCTGTTGTTGCAGCAACACTTTCCCTTGCCGCTTCGCTCATTTTCGGTGCGACTGCGTTTGGTTGGACTGAATGGGCGTTGGTGAATAGATTTTTCGGTTGGTTCATTTTACTAGCATACGGGATAACCGGCTCAATGATCGTGCGAAAGGGTGGCGAGGGCGCGCTCCGTGTTTTTCTTCTCACATATTCCGGCGCAACAGCGGCGATTGTGGCAATAGAAATTTTCTTGTCCATATTGAGTAATATTGGGCTAGCGGTGCCGGTAGTTCCGCAGGCTGTCGAAGGCTTTGCTCTGAACCGAAACTTTTTTGTGTTTCAAATATTGATGGCAATTTCGGCAGCTTTAATATCGGCGCACGGACATGTGCTGCGAGTGACCATGTTGACTATACTGATCGCGGGGATTTGGTTTTGCGGTTCCCGGTCTGGCTGGATATCGATCGCCTGCGTGCTGGCAACCAGCGTCTATCTTCGCGCGGTAAATGTCCGTGAAATTACGGGTGCCATTGGCTACGCCGCTTGTTTCGTTTTCATTGTTGCATTACTTCCGATAATGCACTCCGTCTTGCACGGTGGGCTGGTGCACGGTGGGCTGGTTCAAGGGGGGCTCGCGGTGCCGGATATCGTGCCGAACCCGCAGTCAACGCAAGAACGAATGATCACCATTATCGGCGGCTTAAAGTTATTTCTCGCTCATCCAATCTTTGGCGCCGGGCTCGGCGCGTTCCGCAATGAGCATATCCTCGCCACCAGCGGCATCCCGCTTCTTATCCACTCGACGGCACTTTGGCTGCTTGCCGAAATGGGAATTGTTGGTTTCCTTATCTTTACAATTCCTGCCGTGTGGCTCTTTTTTAGCGAGATCCGCGTTGATCATCGAGATATCGCGTCGAAGATGATCATTTTATCATTGGTGGTGTTTGGAGTTATGTCCACGCCAGCCGACATGCTTTATCAACGCACATTCTGGCTGATTGTGGGGGCGGCAGTAGCGCTCCCAAAGCTAGTCAGGCCCATAACTGATCCTATTTAACAATTGCCCTCATCAGAGGTAGCGTGCGCCGCAGCCGCGTGGTCAAATGTCCGTTGATGGCTGCATTCGCGGCGCCGCGACATTCTGGTCGCTAACGGGGCATAGCGGACATTGACCAACCATTGCCGCAAATCTAAATTTATGAGTATGCAACCCAGAAAATTTGTTTGACACAGCGGGCTTAGACGAATGCGTGACCGCTTGCTATTGCAGGTTTTTGTTACCGTCGGCGGCCTTATTCCTATTGCTTCTGGAACGGCGGGAATTTTTCTCGGTCCAGAATTCGTTGGTGCAACCATTGGCACAGCTGCTGATAGCCATTTTCGTTATCTATCCGGGCTTTTACTCGGGCTGGGTCTTGGATTCTGGAGCACCATTCCACGTATTGAGGCCAACGGAACAAGATTTAAGCTCCTCACGTTCTTTGTTTTCGTTGGGGGCTTGGCACGTTTGTTCTCTCTCGTCGTAGTCGGAATACCACCAGTCGGAATGTTGGGTGCCTTGGCAATGGAACTGGGTGTGACGCCGCTACTTTGTTGGTGGCAGCACCGATTGTCACGAAGATTGGGGTCCACGACTCCCTAAATCATCATTCTTGAAAACGGCGCGCCGGTCGCAGCCATCTTGCGTCCCGTCTCAGAGTGTATGCGGCGGCCCGTCAAGCAGCTTGAGCTTGGCTGTTAGCATCGCGATGCGTTTATCCGCCTCGGTACGTGTGAGGTTTGGCATAAACGCGTCCAGTTCGTAGGCGGCTTGCGCAAGTCTCTTCAGCATCGCCATCTGTGCGGCTGTCATTGGGTCGTCAGTGGTGCTTGCAGCGGGAGTTCGCGCCATGGGGCATCGCGCCTTCAGTGGGTCATACTACAGCATAACTGGGCCGCCGGCACCTTGTTCCGTAAAAAAAGTGCCGTGACCAAGTCACCACGAGGACCCTCGCGAGTTAGTCATGGGTCGTCTGAAAGACTGAACGTCGGTCGCAGCAACGGAATAGTCGGCACCATCGATTCTGGCACCGCTTACGATCATCGATTCGGTTGTTATTGCAGATATCCAATCCTTTCTGAGCACTTGCGATATGAAATGATTACCGCCCGCACATGGTTCGTCTTTGGAAATTACAAATTACCGGTCAATAGCAGGATCACTTTGATAGCGGCGTTGGTTGTGCTTGAGATTAAATGCGAGACAAAGCCAAGGTCTATGCCCAATTGTGAACCCACTAACGGCACGACAATGAGTAAGCCAATAAGGATCATCATCCCATAATTCTCAAGCCGAGCTAGTTGCTTGGCAAATATATTGGGAAGCAAACCCACCGCGATGCGCCCACCATCAATCGGCGGTAAGGGGAACAGATTAAAGACTGCCAGAACGACATTGATAATCAGGGCGTTCTTTAGATTCAAAGCAGCCCATTGAGCTGCGATCACTGGCAGAAACACAACGAGGTGGAAACTTAAGGCAGCAACAATTGCCAATCCGATATTCATTGCGGGTCCAGCAGCTGCAACTAATGCCATACCGATACGGGGGCTACGAAGAGCCCGAAAATTAACCGGCACCGGCTTGGCATATCCGAATAGGAATGGTGACCTTGCCAGAAGCAAGAGTCCCGGCAAAAGAATCGTGCCAAATGGATCTATATGTCGCAACGGATTGAGGCTGACTCGTCCTAGCTTTGACGCGGTGTCATCGCCAAGGAAGCGAGCCACATATCCGTGAGCCGCTTCGTGGAAGGTGATGGCGACAAGGGCGGGCAGCAACCAAATTGAAATGGTGTAGAGCATGTCCATTCTGAGTCATCGGATTACAGGTTGGGCACTTATTTGGGCACCGACATCATACTTTCGTTTCAACTCACCGACGCCAGACGCTCACCAACCAGGGCTGCCTTTCGCGTGGTAGGCCGGCGGGGCGATAATAGTGATCAAGCTCAGAAAATCCCGCCGCTAACATATAGCTACGCCAAGTATCAAGATCATAGTACGCGCCGTAGCGTCCACCGTTCCACCCCTCTTCGTTATTGCCGCGTGGGTTCGAGCTGAACAGCACGCCAGCCGGTTTCAAACTTGAGTGCAGTTCCAACAACACACGCGGCAACTCCTGGCTGGGTACATGAAACAGTGCGGCGTTGGCGAATACGCCATCAAACTGATTGTTCGGCAGGTCGAGCTTTAAAAAGTCTTGCCGCCATACTTTGCAGCCACTATGGGTGCGTGCCATCACGGCGAAATGTGGGGAACCTTCCAAGCCTACAGCTACGTGACCGAGTTTAGAAAGCACCTTGAGGTCGCGACCGGGCCCGCAACCAAAATCCAGGATCGTAAAAGGCATTTTTCCTTCGATCCATCTTAATAGCGCAGCGATATTCTGTTTGACGTCGTGATCGCGCGTGCCTTGCCAAAAATCATCAGCTCGCTCGTTGTAATGATCCAGCGTCAGACTCGTGATCTTTTCCAGTTCTTGCGGATTTAGTTTCATCTTCGATCCAGGTAGTTGGACTAGGTACTCAAAACAGCCCTTTGCGTCGAGCGACAATAGGCGCAGAGTGCTGCCATGTATAAACCGTGGCCCAAGTGCTCGACCTGTTCCCGCCCGATGATTTTGAGGCGTCGGAGCAGTAGTATCGATGAAATCATCGAGGCAACTCCCAGTTCATTCGTATGCGAGTATTGTCCCGCGAAAAATCCGAAGACCACCTTTCCAACCACGCAATAATCGTGCCGCAGTATAGACACGGTCGCCGAAGCGCGGAAAGAAAACGTGCCGGATTGTTGGATACTCTCGGTACGCCGTCCTGATACGGAGGCTAAAATGGCGAAACGAAAATCAGCTACGACAAAACGTAGAGAGGCTGAGGTTATCAAGGTGATGCACGCCAACGCGGCCAACATCAGGCGCTCTTTGAAGCGGATCGAAGAGGCTGGCCATTGGGCTCCCCTGATAAGACTGACTGATGGATATTTTGTACCAGCGCGATAGAGAGTTTATTGCAGTTGCGCGGCCTGATCTAGCGATGTCGGGAATGAGTTCATCGGCGTGAACACAACATTTGATTTCGAGGCGAGTTAGGCCAACCCACTTCCTACTGCCCTCCCAATGTTCGCCACCGGCCTCGGCGTATTGGGTCTGCTTGCGCGGCGCAGGAAACGGAAAGTCGCTGCACTTGCAGCGTAATCAAAATACCTAATCGGAATTCGGAAAGACCGCCGTGAGGCGGTCTTTCTTTGTGTGCCGAGCATGATCGACAGCTTGGAGGTGTGAGTCCTCTATCCAACCTGATGGTGGTGAAGGATTAGCGAAGCGCAAGGGCGTCGTCGCGAGACGGGGTCTGAAAGAAGCGTGGAGCAAAGCCGCGGCTCGATGGACAAAAACCGGATAACGAGGCCGACCCGGCCGGACGAGCGGGCAAAGGATCGCGAAGTCCACGGCCATCAAGGACCGGGGTGGTAAATCCGGCGGGCGTGCGGTGAAGGCGGTCGATCTTACCTCGGGAGATCTCCGGCGTGTCTGGGAGACCGGACTGAGCGGGTCGCAAGATCCGTGATCGCGGCGGAGAAGTCAGCAGAGGGCATATTAGGCGGAGAGATCCGTCGAAGGCCCAAACGGTGGAATGGCAAGTAGAACGGCGATCTCGCACGGGTCATGCGGCAGAAAACTGAAATAGAGATCACCTTGCACGGCGGAGCGACGGGTGAAGCCCGAAGCGCCGGCGCGGAAGGGACCGAAGCCCGAGCGGCGACAACCGAAATCGAAAGCCGGGCGGCTGCTGAGCCGTCGATGGAAGCGATTGTCGAACGAGACAATCTGAGGAAGGCGCTTGCGCAAGTTAAGCGCAACAAAGGAGCTGCTGGCGTCGATGGCATGAGCATCGGCGCACTGGCTTCTTACCTGAAGGAACACTGGCTCGCGATCCGGGCACAGTTGCTTGACGGCACCTACAAACCGCAGCCGGTACGGCGTGTGGAGATATCGAAGGCGACGGGCGGCACACGGCTGCTCGGCATTCCGACGGTGCTCGACCGCTTTATCCAGCAGGCGGTACTGCAAGTGCTGCAAGTCAATTGGGACCGAACGTTCTCTGAGCATAGCTTCGGCTTTCGGCCGAAGCGCTCGGCGCATCAGGCGGTGAAGCGGGCGCAAGAATTGATCGTGTCCGGTCACGGCGTTGTGGTGGATATCGACCTGGAGAAATTCTTTGACCGGGTCAACCATGACATCCTGATGGGGTTGGTGGCGAAACGGGTGACTGACAAGCGAATCCTGGTGTTGATCCGCAGCTTTTTGACCGCGGGAGCACTAGCAGATGGGCTGGTCAGCACGACGGAGGAGGGTACACCGCAAGGTGGGCCGCTCTCGCCGCTGTTGTCGAACCTGATGCTTGATGTGCTGGACAAGGAACTGGAGACACGCGAGCTCAACTTCGTGCGCTACGCCGATGACTGCAACATCTACGTGCGCAGCCAGCGAGCCGGCGAACGGGTGATGGCGAGCGTCGAAAGATTCTTGATCAAGCATCTCAAACTCAGGGTCAACAAGGCGAAAAGTGCGGTCTCTCGCCCGAGCAAGCGTAAGTTCCTGGGCTTCAGCTTCACGAATGGGAAACAGCCTCGGCGATGCATTGCACCGCAGTCGCTTGCCCGGTTCCGAAGTCGAGCGCGGGAACTGACGCGTCGTAATCGAGGCAGGAGCCTTCCGCAGATCGTCAAAGAGCTGTCTGTCTATCTTATTGGATGGCGCGGCTACTTCGGATTCTGCGAAACCCCGTCGGAGTTGCGCGACCTCGACAAGTGGATCAGGCGACGGCATCGCGCTATCGTCTGGAAGCAATGGAAACGCGGGTCTGTCCGTTTTGTTGAGCTGCGACGCCGCGGCGTCGGTCGGGACCTGGCGGCGCGGAGCGCCGGCAGCCCACATGGCCCTTGGCGGCTCAGCATGAGCCCCGCGCTCACCATCGCCTTATCCAATGCCTTCTTCACCTCGCTCGGCCTAGCTTCTCTCGCGGACCCTCAGCCGGCTTAATCCATCGAACCGCCGTGTACGGACCCGTACGCACGGTGGTGTGGGAGGGGAGGAGTCGTGAGGCTCCCCCCTATCCCGATTGTGCCGATCATGTTGCAGTGCATGAGTCTGCTTTTGATGTTGTGGACGGCGCCTCCGGCGGTACGTGAGTGCCATGAAGTGGGTGCTGTTAAGGCCCCATTATTCAAGGGATCCCAGCATGCAAACGGTCACGACCATCGGCTCGATATCGCCAAGTCGGTATTCCAGGTCCACGGCGTTGATGCCGCTGGCCCAAGCCGCGCTACTTTCCGTACTGGTCGTTACTCACTTGTTCCATCCAGTCGAGGGTCTTCCCATCAAGAGCCTCCGCAATAGCAATATGAGTCATTGGGCTGGTAGCCGTCGCGACATGCCAGTGCTTCTCGCCGGCCGGAAACTAAATCACTTCGCCGGGGCGTATTTCCTCTTTCGCGCTATCCTCAACCTGCGCCCAGCCGAGTCCTGAGGTGACGATCAATTGTCTGACCGAGTGGGTGCGTGTGCCAGGCGGTACGGGCGCCGGGCTCAAAGGTAACGAATGCGCCACCGACGCGGGCTTAAGGTCACGGCCGCGAGCTTGCGCAAGCTGTTGTCGCTCGCGGAGCCAGCGAAGGCCGCCTAAAGCGGCATCTTTATCACTGGCTTGATGGTTTTGCCGCTTGCTGACTCCACCGCCGCGCGATTGATGTCCGCCAGCTCGTAGACTGTGATCATGCGCTCGACCGGAAAGCGGCCGGCGGCGATGTGATCGACCAGCAGCGGCAGGAACTCCTGCGGCACGCTGTCGCCCTGGATGACGCCGCGCACGGTGCGGCCGTTCTGCAGGAACGGCGTCTCGAACGTCACCTCGGTGCCTTTGCGTGCACTGCCGAGCAGCACGCACGTGCCGGCCGGCATCAAAGCGTCGACCGATTCGCGGAAGACGGAAGGGATGGCCGAGGTTTCCAGTGTGAAGCGGGCGCCGAGCCCGGTGATCTTCCTGATCTCTTCCACCACATCGGTTCGGCCACTGTGATTGATCGTGTGGGTCGCGCCCAGCTCGCGCGCGAGCGCGAGACGATGCTCATGCACATCGACGGCGATGATAGGATCGCAACCGGCGATCTTGGCCGACAGCAATCCCGATAGCCCGACAGCGCCGACACCGAACACGATGAAGCTATCGCCGGCTTTCGGCTGCATCACATTGAGTACAGCGCCGGCGCCGGTCTGCCCGCCACAGGCGAGTGCGCAGATGCTGCTAAGGGGTACGTCATTGCGCACTTTCACCGCGAAGCGCTCATTAGCGATGGTAAAATTGCCGAACGAGGATTGCTGGAAGAAGGCGCTATAGACCGGCTGGCCGTCCTTGGAGTGCAGCGTAGAGCCGTCGGCGCGCGTGCCATTCATTTTGAGATCGAAGGCGTGCAGACAATAAGTCTGCCGGTTCGATCTGCAATTCGGACACTCGCCGCACCACGGATAGGCCATCACCACATGGTCTCCCGGTTTGAACTTGGTAACAGCAGAGCCCACGTCGCGAACAATGCCAGCGCCCTCGTGGCCGAATACTTTCGGAAACTTGGTCGGGTAGTAGGCGTCGCGGCCATGCAGATCGGTCGCACACATGCCGGAGGCTACGACCTCAACCAACAATTCATCCGCACGCGGATCGCACAGGTCGAGCTGTTCGATGCCGAAGGCGCCGCCACGTTCACGCACCACTGCGGCGGTTATTTTCATGACGGTGACGTCTCGCGTTGCAATGCGGCGCCCCGGCTTGCCGGGACGCCGCCATGATCCAATCCCGTTATATTACTTGGCGAAGGGAAATTGTACGGCACCGTGCGGCACGTTGCGCAACTTCGGCCTCAAGGTGGGTGTGGTGGGGACGATGAAGTTCGAGGCGCGCATCAAGGAGCTGGTGGAGAACCTTCCCGACTTGGCTGAGCTGGTCGAGCCGCTGCTTGTTGTCCGACGGGCGCTTCGCGAGCAGTTCTGCGTCCTGCACCGCCGTTTGCTGGCCATCGTGCGGGATTCTCCACGAGTTGAAGGGTCGTCTTCGCGTTTCGTTCTGTTTTGAGTTGCCGAGTTAGACGCTACGCAAGTTCGAAAAGCCGCTGAAAACAATGGAATGCGTGGTGGGCGCTATAGGGATTGAACCTATGACCTCTCCCGTGTGAAGGGAACGCTCTCCCGCTGAGCTAAGCGCCCGTGATGGCCGCGCGATATAAAGAGTGCCTCGAAGACGTGTCAAGCGAGGCGCGATAGCGCCCGCGTTTAGTTGCGAGTGGGCTTGTCGCTGTGTGGCAGACGCGAAGCATGGGTCTGCAAGGCACGGATGCGGTCGGCGAGGTCGCCTTGGGTCGGCGCGGTCTCGCGGAGTTCAGCTTCGGTGTTACTGTTGGCCGCGCTGGTGCGGTCGCGCACCGTCTCTGCCGCCAGGATCGCGTCGATCGGCGAGTTCGGACCTTCCAGCGCCGAGGCAAGCCGGGCCACTTCGGCCGCGACGTCGTTGATGCGCTCACGCAGCAAGGCGTTCTCCACGCGCTCGGAGGCCCAGTTTTCTTCGGTCTCGCGTTTCATTTTTCCAAGGTCGCGGGCCAGCCGGTCGCGCTCGTCGGTGGCGCGATCGAGTTCCGCCTGCAACCGGGTCTTTTCCGATTTTAGCTTTTCGGTCGCCGAATTAGTGCGGCCGTCGAGCTCGATGATGGCGACGCGCAGATCGGATTCGGTCTTGCGCGCGACTTCCATTTCGCCGCGCAGCTGATTGAGTTCGAAGTCGCTTTGGTTGAGCAGGCGCGACTGCTCGCCGAGACGATTTTCCATATCCTGGGCGCGGCGGCCGAGGATTTCCGCTTCGGTGGTCTGCGCCACCAGATGCTGTTCAAGTTCGGAGACGCGGCGGCCAAGATTTTCGACGCGGCCGCGCTCTTCCGTCAATTCCTGGGTTGCGTGCTTGAGCTCGACCCGCTCGGCGTCGCGGCGGTCTTCCACCGCCTTGACCTCGTCGCCGGCGTCGGTGAGCCGTTCTTTCAAGGCCTCGACCTGGGTCTTGAGCGCGATGATTTCGATCTTCTGGGAATCGGCCAAGGTCGACCGCTCGTCGAGTTCGCCGACCAGCTTGGCGAGTTCGGATTGCTTGTCGGACAGCGAGCGTTCAGCGTCGTGCATGACGCCGGTCTTGGCCGTGATTTCTTCTTCGGTGGCGCGCAACTGATCGCGCAGCGCCTTGTCGCGTCCTTCGAGCGCGAAGATGGTAGCGGTCTTTTCGCCGAGCTCCATCTTGAGCCGGTTTATGGCGTCGCCCTTCTTGCCGAGCTCGGCGAGCTGGCTGGTGGTTTTGGTCTTGAGGTTTTCGACGCTCATTTCGAGGCGCCGCGTCGACATGGCAAATTCGGCGCGCAGCTGATCTTTGTCGGCCTGGATTTCAGCCATCGACAATGGCGTCGCGGCTTCTAGCCGGCGCATAGTCAGCCGCACCGCGCGGCCATGGACGAGGGGAATGACGACGAGCCCGATCAGGGCTGCGACGAGAAATCCGATCCCGAAAAACATGATCGGTTCGATCATAACCAACGCCTCCAACTCAACCGTTGCCGCTGAAAACCCGCATCACCCTGACACGGGGGGTCTAGGGGCTGCCAGTGCAACCCAAGATTAACCTAAACCCGGGGGCGGCGTCCCCGGCGGCAGACGGCCTGCGCGCCATATTGATGAGCGCGGCGGCGCCTTAGAATGGGTTCCAGGTCGCCTGGGGGGTAAATTTGAGATAACCGATATTGGCGCCCAGTCTTAGGCCCACGCCGGAGCGGATCGGCACGACAATAATATTGCCGGAGGCGAGCGCGGTCATGCCGAAGCCGCCGATGAAATAGGCCGAGCCGTCGATACCGGCGAAGCGCTGGTAGATCGCGTCGGTGGCGGGCAGATTGTAGATCAACATCATGGTGCGGGCGCCTTCGCCGCCGGTGTCGAACCCCACCGAAGGGCCTTCCCAGAACACGCGCCGGTCGCCGGCATTCTTGGTGTAGAGCTTGCCGTCGCCGTAACGCAGGCCAACCACGAAGGCGCCGCTGCCTTCCTGGCCGAGCACGTAACCATTGGGCTCGCCCCAGCGGCTAAAGGCGGTCTGCACGACTTCCGCCAATCCACGCGAAACAGTTCCGAAGAACTTATGTCCGGCGCCGATGATCTCGTCGGGCTTGAAGGTGTCCCTATGCTGCGGCGCCGCAGGTGGGGGCGGCTGGTTCTGGGCCGCCGCGATATCGGCACCAAAGCCGACGAGGCAAAGGGCAACGGCCGCAAGGCGCAAGTTAGCGCGCATTGGATGCTCCATTGGATTACCGAGGTTCCAACCCCGTTTAACCGGTTGCTCACGCCGGTGGCCGTAATGTGGCGGCGCAGGCGCTGGTCCCCGAATCGCTTAAAGGTCGCCGAGAACTATGACTGCAGCACGGCAGCAACGGAAGTCGTCACGCGCCTTTGCCCTTGGGCTGGCGTTTGGGATTGGCGCTTTCGGGGTCATTTTTGAGGCCTCCGGGATTTTGGCCGCCCCCCACGATCGGATCGTGGTCGATCCCGATAGTGGGCTTGCTCTGAGCGGCTTTGACCCGGTAGCCTATTTCACCGAGCGCAGACCGAAAATCGGCCGGCCCAATCTGGAATTACGCCGTGACGACGCGGTCTGGCGATTCCAGAACGAGGGTAATCGGGCAGCCTTTGCCGCGCACCCGGAGGTCTATACGCCGCGCTTTGGCGGCTACGATCCGGTCGCGATCGCGCGCGGCGCGTCGGTGCCGGGGCATTCTCTGTTCTGGTCGGTGACGAGCGATCGGCTTTATCTGTTCTATAGCGCCGAGACGCGCGCGGCATTCGTGGCCGAGCCGGGCAATATTATCGAAGCCGCCGAGCGCAAATGGTCTGAGGTCGCCCGCACCATTGGGCGCTAAGCCTTAAGCTTTGGCCGGATCGCCCCAGGCGATGAATCCCGGGACCAGAAACTTTTCGGCCTGACGCCCGAACTGGAGCGCTGAGCGTTGCGGGCTGACCACGGCCCCGCCGGCCGCGGCCAAAATCGCGCAGCCGGCCGCGATATCCCATTCATGCGTGGGCGCCAGCCGCGGATAAATGTCGGCCTCGCCCTGAGCGATGTAGCAAAACTTCACCGACGAACCGCAAGCAAATCGTTCGGCGAGCGGCAGCCGTGACAGAAGATTTTCCGTCTGTTCGTCGAGGTGGCTGCGCGAGATCGCCGCGATCAGGCGTTCCGGCGCCAGCCGTGTGCGGATGGCCCTGCGGTCGTAGGCCTCCGGCGGATTGGTGCCGAGCCGTAACTGCAAACGTTCAGCTTTGCCTCCGACAACGCCGCGCCACAGCATTCCTTTTGCCGGTGCGGCGATGATGCCCGCGATCGGCACGCCATGGGTCACGATGCCGACATTGACGGTGAATTCGTCGCGGCCGGCGAGAAACTCGCGGGTGCCGTCGAGCGGATCGACCACGATGAAGCTCGGTTCGAGCCGTGCCGGCTGCGTGCGGCCGACGCTTTCCTCGGCGATGACTGGGATGTCGGGCAGCAAACCGGCCAAGCCTGCCAGAATCACGGCCTCCGACAGTTCGTCGGCGGCCGTGACCGGTGACTTGTCATCTTTCATTCGCCGTTCGACCGATGAAAACGGCGTCGCGAGCGTCGCCGCCGCCGCGCGCGCGACGATGTCGGTCAACGCATCCAGATGCTGTTCCGCCAGCTGCGGGGTAATTCCGCCCGTCACGGCTTGCCGATTCCCTGTTGCCTATCCTTGGCGCCCGCCCGGGTGCGGTGTATCACGCCCGCAAGCCCGGCGCGTCGAGCGATTCGCCGGTTTTCGGCAGCCTGCACGCCTAGCGGAGACCCGCTCTATGTCCGGAACGCCCATCGAAGCGCTCGATCTTGCCGCCCTGCTGTGCTCGCGCGTTTGCCACGACCTGATCAGTCCGGTCGGCGCCATCGTCAACGGGCTGGAAGTGCTGGACGAGGCCAAGGACGAAGAGACTAAAAACTTCGCCTTCGAGCTGATCAAAAAGAGCGCCCGCACCGGCTCAGCCAAGCTGCAATTTTGCCGTATCGCCTTTGGCGCGGCCGGCTCCGCCGGCGCCCAAATCGACCTCGGCGACGCCGAGACCATCAGCCGCGGCTTTTTTGAGGACGACAAGACCAAGCTTGCCTGGAACCTGCCGCGAGCCTTGTTGGCCAAGAACCGAGTCAAACTGCTGCTCAATCTGCTGCTCATCGCCGGACAGACGATCCCGCGCGGCGGCCAGCTGACCGTCGACCCGATCGGGGCAGGCGAGACCTTGGGATTCAAAGTGAGTGCCGCCGGGGTCAATGCCAAGGTTCCGCCCGCCGTGGCCGCTTTGCTCGCCGGTGACGCTGGCGGCACGGCGCTAGATGCCCATCGTATCCAGCCGTTCTATGCCAGCCTGCTGGCCCAGGCCGCGGGCGTTAAGGCTGCAATGGCCATGGACGGCGAGACGGTCGTGGTGACGGCTCAGTAGCGCCCGCATTCGCCGGTTAACGACTGGTTAAAGCTCGCCACTTCAGGTCAATCCGCAACCAAAATTAAACGCTTCACCGACACACTGACCGCGCTCGCGTTCGAGAGCGGCGGATGGGCTCGCGCCCGTCGATGAAGGCCTTTTCTAATGGACGACCTGCTGCGGGAATTCGTGACCGAGACCAACGAGAGTCTCGACGTAGTCGACGTCGAACTCGTACGCTTCGAGCAGGATCCGAACAACGCCAAGATTCTCGATAACGTTTTCCGCCTGGTGCACACCATCAAGGGTACCTGCGGCTTCATCGGGCTGCCGCGGCTCGAAGCGCTGGCGCACGCCGCCGAGACGCTGATGGGTAAATTTCGCGACGGCGTGCCGGCGACCAGCGAAGCCGTCACGCTCATTCTCTCCACCATCGACCGCATCAAGAAAATTCTGGAATCGCTCGACCGCGAGCAGCGCGAGCCCGACGGTGCCGACGAAGATCTGATTTCCGATCTGGAGCGCATGGTCGAGCGCGTCGCGCCGTTCGCCGCGCCGGCGGCGGAACGGCATACGGTCGGAACGCTGACCCCGCAGGTACTGGAACGGCCGTTGCGCCCCGGCGAAGTTTCGCTCGACGAGCTCGAGCGCGTTTTTCGTGAAACATCGGTCGATACGACGGCGGCAAAATCCGCCAAGCCCGCGCCGGCCGAAGTGGCGGTCAAAGACGACGATCCGGCCAAGGCCGGCGGCCAGTCGATCCGCGTCACCGTCGACACGCTCGAACATTTGATGACGATGGTCTCGGAGCTGGTGCTGACGCGCAATCAACTGCTTGAGATCGTGCGCCGCCATGAGGATTCTGAATTCAAAGCGCCGCTGCAGCGCCTGTCCAATGTTACCGCCGAGTTGCAGGAAGGCGTCATGAAGACGCGCATGCAGCCGATCGGCAATGCCTGGCAGAAGCTGCCGCGCATCGTGCGCGATCTTTCCAACGAACTTGGCAAGCAGATCGATCTGGAAATGCAGGGCGCCGAGACCGAACTCGATCGACAGGTGCTCGACCTAATCAAGGATCCGCTCACCCACATGGTGCGCAATTCGGCCGATCACGGGCTGGAATCGCCGGAACAGCGGCGCGCCGCCGGCAAGCCCGAGCACGGCCGCATCCGCCTGTCGGCCTATCATGAAGGCGGCCACATTATTATCCAGCTCGCTGACGACGGCCGCGGCCTCGATACCGCGCGGATCAAGTCCAAGGTAGTGACCCGGGGCCTGGCGTCGGAAGCCGACATCGAAAAGATGTCGGAAGCGCAAATTCACAAATTCATTTTCGCGCCGGGCTTTTCCACCGCCGCGAAAGTCACCAGCGTATCAGGCCGCGGCGTCGGCATGGACGTGGTGCGCAACAATATCGACCAGATCGGCGGCACCATCGACGTCAAATCGGTGGCCGGTGTCGGTGTAAGTTTCTCGATCAAGATTCCGCTCACGCTGGCAATCGTCGCGGCTTTGATCGTGGAAGCCGGCGGTGACCGCTTCGCCATCCCGCAGATCGCCGTGATCGAACTGGTGCGTGCGCGCGCCGGCAGCGAACACCGGGTCGAGCGCATCAAGGACACCACGGTGCTGCGCTTGCGCGACAAATTGCTGCCGCTGGCGCGCCTGAGCACATTGCTCGGCGTGCAAACCGATGCCGGCGATGTCGAAAGCGGCTTCATTGTGGTCACCCAGGTCGGCAGCCAAAGCTTCGGCATCGTCGTCGATAGCGTGTTTCACACCGAGGAAATCGTGGTGAAGCCGCTGTCGAGCAAGCTGCGCCATATCGCGCTGTTCTCCGGCAACACCATTCTCGGCGACGGCTCGGTGATCATGATCATCGACCCTAACGGTGTCGCGCAATCGTTCGGCCATGCGGTCACGTCGCAGTTCGACATCGATGAAGCCGCCGACACCCGGCACGCCGTGGCTGACGAAGATAAGACGTCGCTGCTGGTGTTCCGCGCCGGTTCGACCCAGGCCAAAGCAGTGCCGCTCGCGCTCATCACGCGGCTCGAGGAAGTCGACGCCCATACCATCGAGCTGTCGAACGGCCGCCATATGGTGCAGTACCGCGGCCAGTTGATGCCGCTGGTCAGCATGAATGAAAACGTGCGCGTAAAAGGCGAGGGCGCCCAGCCGCTGCTGGTGTTCTCGGACGGTGCACGTTCGATGGCGCTGGTGGTCGATGAGATCATCGACATCGTCGAGGACCGCCTCGACATTCAGGTCGGCAGCGACAATTCCGGCATTCTTGGCTCGGCCATCATCAAGGGCCACGCCACCGAAATCATTGACGTTGGCCACTTCCTGCCGCTCGCCTTCGAAGATTGGTTTTGCCGCAAGGAGCAGCCGGCGCAGCGCCAACAGCGCAGCGTTCTGCTAATCGACGATTCCCCGTTCTTCCGCAACATGCTCACGCCTGTGTTGCAGGCCGCTGGCTATCAGGTCAGCGCCGCCGCATCGGCGCCGGAAGCTCTGGCGATGCTCAAGGAAGGCCGCGCGTTTGATGTGGTCGTCACCGATATCGAGATGCCTGAGATGGACGGCTTCGAATTTGCAACCATTTTGCGCGGCGACCCGCGTACCGCCGATCTGCCGCTGATCGCGCTGTCCTCGGTCGTATCGGCTGAGGCGGTCGAGCGCGGCCGCCAGGTCGGTTTCCACGACTATGTCGCCAAGTTCGACCGGCAAGGGCTGATCGCGGCGCTCAAGGAGCAGACCGACGTCGGTCGCGCGGCGTGAGAACCAAACCATGAGCACAGAAAACACCCAGCAAGATCTGACCGAATACGTCACCGCCATGATCGGTGGCCAGTTGTTCGGCTTGCCGATCGTGCGCGTGCAGGACGTGTTCATGCCGGAACGGCTGACGCGCGTGCCGCTGGCGCCACCGGAAATCGCCGGCATCCTCAATCTGCGCGGCCGCATCGTGACGCTTATCGATATGCGCCGTCGCTTCGGGCTTGGCGAGCGCAACGACGGCGATACCGCGATGGCGATCGGCGTCGAGTCGCGCGGTGAATCCTACGGGCTTCTGATCGACAGAGTCGGCGAAGTGCTCAAGCTCGACGATGCCGAGCGCGAGCCGAACCCGGTCAATCTGGATCAGCGGCTGGCGCGCGTGTCGGCCGGCATCCACCGCTTGGACGGACAATTGCTTATGATTGTTGATGTCGACCGCGTTCTCGACATCGGCATCAAAGAGCTCGCGGCCTGAAGGTGCGAATAGGAACGTTTGTTGGAACTGAACGAAGATAACGAGGGTGTGCGATGAAAACGTGTTTGGTCGTTGACGACTCCAGCGTCATCCGCAAGGTGGCGCGGCGAATCCTCGAAGGACTCGAATTCCAGATCGTGGAAGCTGAGGACGGCGAACAGGCGCTGGAAGCCTGCCGGCGCCAATTGCCCGAGGCGATCCTGCTCGACTGGAACATGCCTAAGATGGACGGCTACGAGTTCCTGCGCTCGCTCCGCAAGCTGCCGGGCGGCGACTCGCCGAAAGTGGTGTTCTGCACCACCGAAAACGACGTCGCGCATATCGCGCGCGCACTGCATGCCGGCGCCAACGAATACATCATGAAGCCGTTCGACAAAGAGATCGTCGAAGCGAAGTTTCAGGAAGTCGGGTTGATCTGACCGGCGCTCTCTCGCGCGCGTAATTGTCAGTCTGCCTTGTAAGGTGCAATGAACGTAATCGTGCCAACACAATCCTCCAATACCGCCATCGGCCGGCGTATCCGAGTCATGATCGTCGACGACGCCGTGGTCGTGCGCGGGCTGTTCTCGCGCTGGGTCGAAGCCGAGCCCGATCTTGAAGTCGTCGCCTCGCTGCGCACCGGGCGCGACGCAGTCTCCCAGGTCGAGCGCGCCGATCCCGACGTGGTCGTGCTCGACGTCGACATGCCGGAGCTCGACGGCATTGCCGCGCTGCCGCTGCTACTCGGGAAGAAGCCCGATCTGATCGTGATCATGGCCTCGACGCTGACCCGACGGAACGCCGAGATCAGCTTGCGGGCGCTAGCGCTGGGCGCCGCCGATTATATTCCGAAGCCGGACAACAACCGCGAAGTTACCGGCTCCGTAAGTTTTCGCCGCGACCTGATCGAGAAAATCCGCCAGCTCGGATTGCGGTCGAAACGGTTGCGGCTGGTCAAGGCCCGCCCCCCGGGGGAGGCGGCCACCGCGCTGTCGCCCAAGCTGCGGGCATCCCCGATCCAGGAAATCGCGCTGCGCGCCATGCCGGCGACGCCGCCCCGGGTGTTGCTGATCGGCTCCTCGACCGGCGGCCCGCAGGCGCTCAACGCCATTATCACCCAGATCAACAGCGTGCTCGACCGCGCCCCGGTGCTGATCACCCAGCACATGCCGCCGACCTTCACGACCATTCTGGCCGAGCATCTGGCCCGAGCCTCCAACCGTCCGGTCCGCGAGGCAGTGGCGGGCGAGGAGGTTAATGCCGGCACCGTTTATCTCGCCCCCGGCGGCAAGCACATGAGCGTGGCGCGCAGCGACGGCGGCATCGCCGTGATCGCGCTCGACGACGGCCCGCTGATCAATTTCTGCAAGCCGGCGGTCGACCCGCTGTTTACCTCGGCCGCCGAGGCCTGGGGCTCAAAAGTGCTCGCCGTGGTGCTCACCGGCATGGGCTCGGACGGCCTGCGCGGTTCGCAGGCGATCGCGGCGGCCGGCGGCACGATCCTGGCGCAGGACGAGGCGACCAGCGTGGTCTGGGGCATGCCCGGCCAAGTGGCGCATGCGGGCCTCGCCTCGGCCTTGGTGCCGCTCAACGACATCGCCGGCAGACTGACGCGCCTGTTCACGGGCGATAAGGCATGACCCCGCAGGATTTCGACTATCTGCGCCAGCTTTTGCGTCAGCGCTCCGGCCTGGTGCTCTCAGCCGAGAAGCAATACCTCGCCGAAAGCCGCCTGTTGCCGGTGGCGCGCAAGCACGGCTTCGCCGGCCTCACCGAACTGGTGACCAAACTCAAGGCCGCCAACACCGCACCGCTCAGCGTCGACGTGGTCGAGGCCATGACCACCAACGAGAGCTTCTTCTTCCGCGACAAGGTGCCGTTCGAGCATTTCCGTGACACCATCATGCCGGCGCTGATGGCGGCGCGCGCGCGCGAAAAGCGCCTGCGCATCTGGTGTACCGCCTGCGCCACCGGCCAGGAACCCTATTCGCTGGCGATGGGCCTCAAAAGCATCGGGCCGGCGCTCGCCGGCTGGCGCATCGAGATCATCGCGACCGACCTGTCCGGCGAATGCCTGGATAAGGCCAAGGCCGGCATCTACAGCCAGTTCGAAGTGCAGCGCGGCCTGCCGATTCAGTTGCTGGTGAAATTCTTCAGCCAAGTCGGCGACGCCTGGCAGATCGCGCCCGAGATCCGCGCCATGGTGAAATTCCAGCCGGTCAATCTGCTCAACGATTTTTCGGCGCTCGGCACGTTCGATCTGGTGTTCTGCCGTAACGTGCTGATCTATTTCGACCAGGACACCAAGATCGTCGTGCTCAACCGCATCGCGCGCCAGATGCCTTCCGACGGCTTTCTGGTTTTGGGTGCGGCCGAAACCGTGGTGGGCTTAACCGACGCGTTCAAGCCGATGAACGACAAACGCGGGCTTTATGTGCCGAACACGCCCGCCGCCAAGCCCGCGCCCGTGAGCAACGTGCTCAAGTTCGCGGCGAAGGCGTAAAGACAAGCGAAATCACCCGTATTCTTTGCGGCGCCGGGTACGCCGCAGTCCCCCTTCTTGGCCCCGGCATGCCGAGGGGTGGAGCGCCAAGCGGCGCACCAGCCTTCAGTCTTGCCGCGTTCACTTCACACGCATCAGAGAGCTGGTCGAGAGCTTGCCCGACTTGGCTGAGTTGGGTGAACCGCTGCTTGTCGTCCGGCGCATGCTACGCGAGCAGTTCGTCATCCAACATCGTCGCTTGCTGGCCATCGTCCGGGATGATGAGGCGTGCCGACGCTTGATGACGGCCCCCCGCGCGTAGGCGCCCGTGATGTCACTGACCTATCGAGCCACGCTCCACGCCCCCGCTCGCTTCCATAAATCCAAGTCAGTCGGGGCAGTGTTCGGGCTGACGTGCGCCAAGTATCAATCGGGTGAGGTTGAATGGAGGGGCAGAATATCACGCTGCGGAGATGAGATGATGCCGGTCATGCCGCGCGGACTGCGCAGCAATCATCGCGGCCATCCTGACGTTGGCGCACGGCCTTAATATCGAGACTACAGCGGAAGGAGTTGAGACCGTGAAGCAATACAGGCTCTTGCGCCTGGCCGGCGTATTGCAACAGCAAGGTTATTTGTTTAGGCGCCCGGGCGCAGCCTCCGAGATAGACTTTAAATGCCGCTTTTGACATTCCGGGATTTGCGGATGCTGGTAGTTTTGGTTCGACTTCATCGGTTATGGTCCGCTAGTGGACCTTTCGATCGTCGCGATAAATGGCTGCTGATGGCAGATTTTGTTGCAGAAGTGATTTGAAGATTTTTGCGAACAGTGATTCGGTCTTCTGACGACATTTGGTGTCGGAGACGAGCGATGATGGGACGTCAGAACAACGATCAGGGACCTCTGTTCTACGAGTTTCGTCTCGATGAGGCGGTTCCTGATGATCATCTGGTACGCAAGATCGACGCCGTTCTCGATCTATCCTGGGTCTACGCAGAGCTCGCTCCGCA
>Ga0209483_1000248_pt1 | contig 50566 bp, 46 predicted proteins | sample NGEPerA_FD_184508 | JGI IMG/M metagenome (GOLD analysis project Ga0209483, IMG submission 184508) | Arctic peat soil microbial communities from the Barrow Environmental Observatory site, Barrow, Alaska, USA - NGEE PermafrostL2-A... | ecosystem: Environmental > Terrestrial > Soil > Wetlands >...
CGGTGACGGTCTTGGTGAGCGGACCGATCTGGTCCAACGAGCTGGCGAAGGCGATGAGACCGTAACGAGAGACGAGCCCGTAGGTCGGCTTGACACCGATCAGTCCGCAGAGCGCGGCCGGTTGACGAATCGAGCCGCCGGTGTCACTGCCGAGGGCGAGCGGCGTCATGTCGGCCGCCACCGCGGAGGCCGAGCCGCCGGACGATCCACCGGGAACTCGGGTCGTGTCGAGGGGATTCTTCGTGGGACCGAAGGCCGAGTTCTCGGTCGACGAGCCCATGGCGAACTCGTCGAGGTTGGTCTTGCCAACGGGCACGGCGCCAGCGAGCAACAGTCGATTGACGACCGTGGCGCTGTAGGGCGGGCGCCACCCCTCGAGGATCTTGGACGAACAGGTCGTGGGGATGTTCGTCTGACACAGGTTGTCCTTCAGGGCGACGGGCACCCCGGCAAGGGCTCCGACGTTCTCGCCGCGTGCGACGCGCTCGTCGACCGCGCTCGCCGCGGCCCGCGCGCCCTCTTCATCGACGTAGAGAAAGACGTTGAGCTCGTCGTTACGAGCCCGGATGCGCGCGAGCGACTCTTCGAGGACCGAGAGCGCGCTCGCGTCACCGTTTTGAACGTCGAGCGCCGTTTGACGAACGCTCTTCACGGCGCTTCGCCCAAGATGCGCGGCACGGCGAAACGCCCGTCTTCGGCATCGGGCGCCATGGCGATCACGACGTCGTGATCGAGACAGGGCCGCCGTTCGTCGTCGCGAACGACGTTGATCAGACCGAACGGATGCGCCGTGGGAATCACACCTTCGAGATCGAGCGCGTTCATGTCACTGGCGTGGTCGAGAACCTGGCCCAGTTGCTCGGTGAACTTATCGAGTTCCGCGTCGCTCATCGTCAAGCGCGCCAACTTAGCGACGTGAGCGACGTCCTCGCGACGAAGGCTCGCCATTACACCAAGACCTTCGCGAGGAACTCCACGGTCGAACGCTCGACGAGTTCTTGGTCATTATCCAGCGTCGCGACGTGATACGACTCTTCAAGCCAGATTCGCTCAACGGGACCTGAGGAATTCTCGACGATCTCGTCACCGTTGTCGGGGGCGACGGTGTGGTCTTCGCGACTGGAGAGCAACAGGCTCGGCGCAGTGATCGATGACAGATTGGCGTCGACGACCTCGACGCCCTCGATGACGCTCTGTAACGCGCGAAGCGGCCAGCCCTCATACTTCGCTTCGGTCGTGCCCTCTTTCTTGATGTCCGAACCTCCGTCGGTCGCGAGCACCTCGAGACCGGAATCGATCAAGTCCTGAAGTCCCTGTTCCATTTCGGCCCCGGGACCCTTGAGCATCGGATTAATGAAGACGCACCCCGCAACCGAAGGCCGTTGTTCGCCGATCAACGCCGTGAGTCCACCACCGACCGAGAGACCGACGACGGCGACCTTGTCACATCGTTCGGCCAAGTCGTCATAGGCCCCCAGCGCGACCTCCACGAAGTCGGGCCAGCGCCACGGCACCAGGTCCTCGAGTGACGTGCCGTGGCCGGGAAGTCGAGGTAATTCCACGCTGTAGCCCGCCTTCGCGCAGCGTTCGGCGAGGGGGCGCATGGAACAGGGATTCCCGGTGAATCCGTGCAAAACGAGAACTCCCATCGAGCTTCCGGGGGAGGAAAAAGGTTCACAGCCGGGCATAATCTCGTCGGTCATAGGTCCAAAGCCTACCGGTCAGATACGAGCGCCTTCTTCGTGCGCTCACGCGGAATCGATCGCATGAAGAGCGAGGCGAACAGTCCGAGCGCGCCGACACACGCGCCGATGAGGAACGGCAAATGGAAGGTATCCAGTAATGCCGGACCGGGCTTGGCGTGCATCAGTCCGCGACGACGGACCAACGCCTGCTGCACGGTCTCGAGCACCTGGATACCGGCCACTTCGCCAACTTGCATCGCGAGCATCTGGGCGGCCGACATGACGCCGAACTCATTCGCCTTCACTTCATTGGCCATCACCGAGCTCGACGAAGGCAACGCGACGCCCATCCCTAGTCCCGACAGAGCAAGCGCGATCGCGACGATCCACGCGCCCGAACTGGGTTGCAACAGTGCGAAGAGCGCGAGCGACGCCGTGAGGAACGTCGCGCCGGCGATAGCGCTCACGCGTTCACCGATACGAACGGCCACGTAGCCGGCGATGGGCGAACAGAGGGAGAACGTTATCGGTCGAGCGATCGCCAGCACGCCGACGTGCGGGATCGAGTAACCGTAGCCCTGTTCCATGAGGAGAGGAAAGAGGAAGAACGCACCGAAATAGGCGAAGTTCGCCGCACCGCGAAGGACCATCGGCATGACGAAGTTTCTTCGATGGAAATACTCGGCCGGAATGAGCGGATGCTCCGCCGTTCGAATTCGATGGACGAACGCGCCCGTCGTCAACGCCGAGAGAACGAACGTGCCGACGCACCACACACTGGTCCACCCGACGCTCGGACCGATTGAGAGTCCGAGCATGACGGCCATCACGGCAATCGAGAGCGACCAACTGCCAATCCAGTCCATCTCCTTGAACTCACGTCGCGCCCGCGCCTTCTCCTCGGCCTCTTCGTGGTCGAGTCCTCGGCGCTTCGGCAGCACGATCGACACGACGCAAAGGGCGGCAACGATGAGGACCAACTGGAACCAGAAGAGGGCGCGCCATCCGAAGGCCGCGATGATCGGCGCGCCGAGCGACACGCCAATGACCGGTCCCCCCGCACCCACGAGACTCCACCAGCCCATGGCTTTCACGCGTTCCTCGCGTCCGAAGACCGAGTTGATCAAGGCCCCCGATGCGGTGCCCGTCGCGGCGCCCTGCACACCGTCCAGCGTTCGCGCGAACAACAACATGTCCACGTTGTGCGCGAGCGCGGTCAAGAGCGCCGAGACGATCGCCCCCAAGAGCCCGAAGAGGTAGAGACGTCGGTGCCCGTAGATGTCGCCGGTCTTACCAAGAATCGGTGCGGCCAGTCCGTAGGCGAGGAGCGGCCCGACCATCGTCCACGTCAACACGGTGACGCTGGTGTGGAACTGCGCCGCGACCGTCGGCAACGCGACGATAAACACGGTGAAGGTGAAATTCAGCGCGAAGAGTCCGGCCAATAGGGACCACAACACCCACCACTGGTAGCGCGACGAGCCCTCGGCGCGGGCCTGCGCGCGGTGGCGTAAGAGTGCGAACCAGTTGAGGTCGCTGCCGGCTTCGGTGCCGAGCGCACCGAAGGCCTCCGCACCTGGATCGGTGCGCGCGTTCAGCAGACCGTCGGCGTCCTCGCGGTCGACGTGCGCCTCGCGGCGCTCCTCGCTCACTGCAAGAGCGTGGGTAGTTGCTGGGCCAGTTCGGCCACCGACCAGCGATCGTTCTTCTCGAGCGTCGCGGTCATCGTCCAGTTCTGAAACTTTCGCACGGTACCGCCCTGGACGAAGAAGACCTGACCGGTGATGTCGCAGTCCTCCATCGCCAGACTCGCGACCAACGGCGAGACGTTGGCGGGGTCCCAGGTGTCAAAGACCGACGCGTCCGTGGGCGCGACAACGTGATCCGAGAGACCGGGCGTCGACTCGGTCATTCGCGTTCGCGCGGCAGGGGCAATCGCGTTGGCGCGCACGCCGTAGCGACCGAGCTCTTCGGCGATGATGACGGTGAACGCGGCGATGCCGGCCTTCGCGGCGCCGTAGTTCGATTGACCGATGTTGCCGAGCAGGCCCGAGGTCGAGGACGTGTTGATGATGGCGGCCTTCACGGGATTGCCGGCCTTGGCCTCCTCGCGCCAGTAGTTGGCGGCGTGACGCGTTGGCACGAAGTGGCCCTTCAGGTGGACGTTGATGACCGAATCCCAGTCCTCTTCACTGAGGTTCACCAGCACTCGGTCGCGCAGGATGCCGGCGTTGTTCACCAGCACGTGCAGGGCGCCGTAGGTCTCCAGGGCACACTGGATAAGACGCTGTCCGCCCGCCCACTCCGCGACGTTGTCGTGATTCGCGACGGCCTCGCCACCCATCGCCTTGATCTCGGCGACAACCTCTTCGGCCGGCGACGCGGCGTGACTCGAGCCGTCGAGTGCTCCCCCGAGGTCGTTGACCACGACCTTCGCGCCTTCGTGAGCGAAGAGCAGCGCGTGCTCTCGCCCGATGCCGCGACCAGCTCCGGTGATAATTGCTACGCGACCGTCCAGCGCACCCATGGTGACCCCTTTAAAGAATGTGGTGACCCGATTGTAATGAGGTCTGCGAGGGCTGCCGAGTCTGACCCCGGCGCCAGAAGTACGGCGGCCGGGCGTGCGCGTGATAATGGTCGGGGATGTTTCGCATGTGGTCGTCGTAGGACCAGTTCTCGTCGCCGAATTCTTTGTCGGCGACGGCCTTCAACGCGGAGCGGAGCCGGTCCTTCACGTCCTCGGGCGGCGAGTCGTCGTGCGTGGTCCACACGACCATGGGCACGAGGCAGATCTCGCAATCGGCGATCCAACAGTCGTTGTCCTCGAAATACCGGGTGGTGATGACCGCCGCTTCGCACAGGTCACACCCGGCGCTCATTTGGTGACGGTCAAAATTACATGGGAAAGCTTCTTCACCATCGTGCCGGCGGCGGGGTTCTCCGAGACGACCTTCGTCCAGGTGGGAGTCGTCGGCGAGGCGCCGGGACCGGTCGTCGAGTAATAGAGATCAGCCGCCGTCATCGCGGCGAGCGTTTGCGCCTCGTTCATTCCGACGACGTTCGGCACCGCGACCAAGCTCTGGACCGCGACCGTCGTGGTCGTCGTACTCGCCGGCGCCACGGTGGTCGTGGTGGTCGACGTCGCGGGGCCGGAACTTCGTTCCAGAATCACGATCGAATGTACGGCCGCAGTCGTGATCGATTTGCCAGCGGTGTTGACGATTCGCGCGATCCGATCGACCGGAATGGTCGCGCTCGAGATCAACTTATTTGCCGGGCAACGCACGATGAGGTGCAGGTGCACGAGCTTCGGGTCGGCCACGCGGCACGTCTCGCCGATGAGTGAGGCCGGGAGGCGCACCGTCTGGACGCCGTCCGAGACGGTCACCGTGATCACTTGGCCGCTCGTGGCTTGAGTGTTGAACGCCGGTGACTGAGTGATGATTGTGCCACCCTTGGCGCTCGTAGAGAACGCGTGCTTGATTTGGACGGTGAAGCCGTCCGATTTCACGGTCGATCGAAGGCTCACGATTCCCGCGTTGCTGGTGAAGCTGGCGTTCTGGTACTCGCTCAGATTCACGCCGACGAAGTTCGGCACCGAATTGTCCTGGCTGAACAGCCCGATCTTCCAGGCGATTCCGCCACCGATCGCCACGACGAGTAGGACCACTGCGGCCACGAGAAACACCAGTCGACGAGACGGCGCAAGCCGCGCGTAGTCCTGGTCGTCGAAGTCGCCGCGAACGCTTCGACTTCGACCGACGGGCGAGTTCGTCGTGACCCACTCATCGGCCGGACGAGCGTGACGCGGCGCACCGGTGCGACCAATCGACGAGACAACTGCCGGCGCGCCGGTGATCTGATCGGGCGACGGGGGCCGAAAGCCGACCGAGTTTCTTGGCTCCGACGGCCGGTATTGGCTGAGCAGCGGCACTTCTCCCCCGACGGGAGGTATCACGAGCGGGGCGAAGTCGCTCACGACCGCGCCAAGTCGACTCGCGAACTGTTCGGCGTCCAGACGTTGCCGCGGATCCGAGACCGCCGCTTGCGCGAGGATCATGTCGAGCGTGCCGAGTTCCGGTCGCATGGGCAGCGTCGCGTTGATGCGCGCACGCAACACGGCCTCCGGCGTTACGCCGTCGAAGGGCGTTATGCCGGTCACCGCCTCATAAAGGATGAGGGCCAAGGCGTAGACGTCGCTTCGAGGATTGGCCGGGTCGCCGATCGCCTGCTCGGGACTGAGGAAGCGCACGTCGTCGAGCGTCACGCGTTCGCGGTACTCGGTGCCGATTCCGGCCAACGCGATGTCGCTCACACGGATGCGACCTTCTTCGTCGAGCAATAACTTCGACGGGGAGAGCACGCCGTGCACCATGCCGTTCTCGTGCACGTAGGCCAACGCACTGCCGACGTCGCGGCCGAGTCGAGCACCGTCATCGACGCTCAGCCTGCGTCCGCTCGAGAGCACGTCCTCGAGCGACCCTCCGCTGAGGTACTCACAGATCATGAAGATCGAACCGGACTCTTGACCGCCGTCAAAGACGCGCGCGAGGTGCGAGTGGCTCAGGGTGGCGGCCTTGATGATTCGCTCGCGAAAGGCGCGACGGACGTCCTCGTGGCCGGCCAGTCGAGGTAACAACACCTTCACCACGACCGAACGCTGGAGCGACTGGTCGTCGGCCAGGTAGACCTCGGCCGTGTCGCCAATACCTAAAAGCTCCTGGATCCGATAGCGGTTGACCAAAAGGTGTCCGTTGGCGAAGGTGGGTGGTGGCATAGTCCCTCATAACCATACCGATTTGGACTCAGGCGAGCACGCTGCGCCACGAACCGGTCGCGAGAAGGATTTCGAACTCACTCGCCGGAACCATAGGAATCGCCAGATCACGAGCCTTCGAGACCTTCGACGCGCCGGGTGCTTCGCCGATGACCACGCAGTACGTCTTCTTCGACACCGATCCCGGCGACGTCCCACCGCGCGCGACGATCGCCTCTTCGGCGCCGTCGCGCGTATAACCCTCGACTGAACCGGTCACGACAACAGCGCGCTCTGCCAACGTCTGGGCGAGCGAGGAGACCACCTGCGGCTCGACCATCGAGAGGCCATCAGCCTCGAATCGACGGGCGCGGTCGCGATTCTCGTCCTCCGAGAGGTACGCCACGACCGACGCCGCGATGACCGTACCGACGCCGTCGACACCGGCGAGCTCTTCGAGTGACGCCACCTCGAGCGCCTGATAGCGGTGAAAGGCGCCCGCCAACTCGCGCGCGGCGACTGGGCCGACGTGGCGGATGCCCAACGCGACGAGGAGCCGACTCAACGGCATTGACTTCGCACTTTGAATCTCTCGAACCAGCGACCTCGCCGAGAGATCGCCCAAACCCTCGAGCGCGGCGAGGTCCGCCACTTGCAGCGAGAACAGATCGGCGACGTCACTGATCAGTCCGACGTTCAGGAGTTGCGCGACACGCTGTTCACCAAGACCCTCGATGTCGAGGGCGCCCCTCGATGCGAAGTGCACGATCTGTTGCAGCTGCTGTGCGGGACAGGCCGGATTCACGCAGTAGGTGCCACTCTCTTCACCGACGCGCTCGAGCACGCTCCCGCAGTCCGGACAGGTGGTCGGGAACTTCCACGGGGGCTTTCGACGACGACCCGGTTCGCTCACCGCACTCACGACTTCTGGAATCACGTCGCCGGCCTTGCGAACGATCACGAGGTCTCCGGGACGAACGTCCTTCGCCTTCACTTGGTCTTGATTGTGCAGCGTGGCCATCGCGACGCTCGAACCGGCGACCACGACGGGCTCGAGCACGGCAAAAGGCGTCACTCGGCCCGTACGACCGACCGAGACCTCGATGTTGAGCAACCTCGTCGTGCGCTCCTCGGGCGGAAGCTTCCTCGCGATGGCCCACCTCGGCGCGCGACTCGTGAATCCCAATCGCAGCCGTTGCGCCAGGTCATCGACTTTCACGACGATGCCGTCGATCTGGTAGCGCAACTCGTGTCGATGCTCTTCGAACCAGTCGCTTCGAGCGATCATCTTCGTCGCGCCAATTTCGGTCGTCGTCTCTGACGCGGTGAGGAATCCCCAGTCGCCAAGTTGTTCCAGGGTCTCGACGTAGCGAGTGAACGGTGACGATCCGCCGAGCTCGACCAACTGATACGAGAGGAACGACAAGGGACGACTCGCGGTGACCGAGGGGTCCTTTTGACGCAGGCTGCCCGCGGCGGCGTTGCGAGGGTTTGCGAACTCCTTTTGGCCCGCCTCGCGCTGGCGGTGATTCATCTCCACGAAGTCCAACTTGGCGAGAAAGACCTCGCCGCGCACTTCGACGCGTGAACGCACGTTGCCGGAGAGCGTGTGGGGCACATTGGCGATCCGTCGAACGTTCTCGGTCACGTCCTCGCCGACGCGACCGTCGCCGCGCGTCGCGGCCCGTGCGAGCTTGCCGTCGACGTATTCAATCGACAGAGCCAAACCGTCGATCTTCGGTTCGACGACGAAGACGACGTCCTCGGATGAGACGTCCAGGGTCTTGGCGGCGCGTTCGCTCCACGCACGCAACTCGGCGACGTCGAAGACGTTGTCGAGGCTCAACATCGGCTCGGCGTGCGTCACCGGTGTAAAGAGCGTCGACGCCGGTGCACCAACCTTGTGCGACACGGAGCCCTCGACGTTTAGTTCGGGATGTTCGGCCTCGATCGCGCGCAGCTCGCGTACCAGCGCGTCGTAGTCGGCGTCGGGGATCGTCGGTGCGTCGTGCACGTGGTACGCCTCGTTGTGCGCGGCGATTTCGACGCGCAGTCGCGCGGCGCGCTCAGCCGGCTTCACGACACTGCGACGATCGCGGCACCTTCAACGATCGTGGGATCACTCACGCGATAGAAAACCACCGACTGGCCAGCAGCGACCGGTCGCGCCGGCACGTCCAGCTCGAGGCGCCAGTGTCCACCGTGACGAAGCGTCGCGCTCTGCGCGGCGCCGTGCGCGCTCCATTGGGCGAGCACCGCCGAACCGTCGACGAGTTCGTCGTGAGAGAAGGTCAGCGACGACGCGTCGAGTGCGATCTCATTGATGAGGATGTCCTCGAGGCGACCGACTTCCACACGTCCGGCACTGAGATCGACCTTGGAGACGAAACGGCGCTCGCCGTCTCGCGCGGGCAGTACGCCACGGCGCTGACCGACGGTCATCAACTCCGCGTTCCGCGTCGTGCCGATCTCCTCACCGCTCACGCGGTCGACGATTACGGCCGGCGTCAAGTCGATGCGCTGGCGCAAGAAGACTTCGCGACCCTTCGAAGCCTCAATGAAACAGACGTCCTGGCTATCGGGCTTGTCCCAGGTTCGAAGACCAAGTCGTTCGGCGTGACTGCGGACTTCGCTCTTGTTCATCGCGCCGATTGGCAACAGCAGCGTGGCCAGCTGGTCCTCACCCAGGTATCCGAGCACGTAACTCTGGTCCTTCTGGTCGTCGGCGCCGCGTACGAGGAAGTGCACGCCGTCGCGCGCCGTCACCTGGGCGTGGTGACCGGTCGCGACGGCGTCGAAGCCAAGTCGACGAGCCCGATCGAACAAGAGGTCGAACTTGATGTGGCGATTGCACTCGATGCAGGGATTGGGAGATTGCCCGGCGGCGTACGCCTCGACGAAGGGCGCGACGACGTGACGCTCGAACTCCTCGGTGTAGTTGAAGACGTGGTGGTCGATCCCGAGCATCTGCGCGACGCGGCGTGCGTCGTCAACGTCCGCCACCGAGCAACAGCCCGAATCCGAGACGCCGCCCCAGAGCTTCAGTGTGGCGCCCACGACCTCGTGACCCTGCTGGATCAAGAGACCGGCGGCGACCGACGAATCGACCCCGCCACTCATAGCGACTAGGACTTTCACCGTCCCAGTCTGCCAGTCGCCAGGACCTCTACGCCTCGGCGCGCAACCGGTAGACGACGGCCGAAAGAATTGCGATGACGGCGTCGACCTCTTCTTCGGTCGTCTCGGCCCCCATCGAAAGGCGCAGTGACCCACGGGCGCGCTCGGGCGACACACCCATCGCGGCCAACACGTGACTGGGGCTGGCGGCGCCGCTCGAACAGCTCGCGGCGGCCGACGCGCACACGCCCTCTTGGTCCAACAAAAAGAGAAGTTCGTCGCTCGCGAGGTCTTCGAAGGTCACGTGCACGGTACCGGGCACGCGCAAAGCGCCGAGACCCGTGACCCGACATCCGGGAATCAAGCTCACCGCCGCGACGAGCTTCTCCTGGAAGTCGAGCACACGGTCGTTCGCCTCGGCGAGTTCTTTCATCGTGAGTCGTGCCGCGGTGGCGAGTCCCACGGCCGCGGCGACGTCGACGGTGCCTCCGCGACGACCGCGCTCCTGTCCCCCGCCGGGAATAACGGCGTCGAGTGCAATGTCGCTGCGTAGGACCAGCGCGCCCGAGTTGACCGGTCCACCGATCTTGTGCGCGCAGATAGAGACCATGTCGATCGCGGCGGTCATGTTGGCGAGGTTCACCGACGACGCCGCAGCGATGGCGTCCGTGTGCGTGAGCACGCCCCCGGGAATGATCGATTTCGACAGGGCACTTACCCCGTCGAGCGGCTGACGAACGCCGGTTTCGTTGTTGGCCGTCATGACGCTCACGATCGCAGTGTCGTCACTCAGCTTCGACGTGAGCGAGTCGAGGTCCACGACGCCGTCACCGTCGACGTCGACGTAACTCACGCGCACGTCGTCGTAGTCACGCGCCATCTTTTCGGCGGCGTCGGTGACCGCGTGGTGCTCAATACGGCTGATCACAATCTCGGAGGTCTCGTGCTGGCGGCGATGGCGACTCGTGACGCCGACGATGGCGAGGTCACAGGCCTCGGTGCCGCCCCCGGTGAAGATGACGCCACCCGGTTTGGCGCCGATGAACGCCGCGACCTCGTCGCGCGCCTCCTCGATAGCTCGTCGAGCGTCACGCGCTGCTTTGTGGCTGCCCGAGGGATTGCCAACGACGCCGCGTTGCCACGGCGCCATCGCGTCGGCGACCTCGTCGCGTCGCGGCGCTGAGGCCGCGTGGTCAAAGTAGTACTGGCTCACGCCACGTAGAACGATTTGACGTTCGTGAACTCGCGGACGCCAAACTCGCCCAATTCGCGACCGAAGCCCGACTCTTTAGTCCCACCGAAAGGCAGTTCGGGCATCGAGGCGACGACGGAGTTGGCGAAGACCATGCCGACGTCGAGTCCGGCGATGGCGGCGTCGATCTCCTTCTGATCCGTCGCGTGGATCGCGCCACCGAGTCCCCACGGCGTCGCGTTGGCGAACGCAATCGCGCCGTCGAGGTCGTCAACGACCTCGACCACAGCGACCGGGCCGAAGAGCTCTTCGCAACCGGCGCGCGAGTCCGTCGGAACGTCGGTCAACACCGTTGCCGGGAAGTAGTAACCGCGTCGTTCCAACGGGGCACCGCCGGTTCGAGCGACCGCGCCCTTCGCGAGCGAGTCCGCGACCTGGGCGGTCAACTCATCGAGCTGACTTCGACTCACGACCGGACCGAGGACCGTCGCGGGGTCCATCGGATCGCCGATCGGAACGGCGGCCATCGCCTCGACGAACTTTGCGATGAATTCATCGGCGCGCTCGCGCACGACGATGAAGCGCTTGGACGCGATGCAGGACTGTCCGTTGTTCTGGATGCGCGCCGTGACCGCCAACGGCACCGTGGCGTCCATATCCGCCGAACTCGCGACGATGAACGGATCGGAGCCGCCCAACTCGAGGACGGACTTCTTCAAGTGCTGGCCCGCGATCTCCGCGACCGAACGACCGGCGCGGTCCGATCCCGTGAGCGTCACCGCGGCGATGCGCGGGTCGGCGATGATACGTGGGATCTGGTCGTGGCTCACGAAGAGTGTCGTCACGACACCTTTGGGGAACCCGGAGCGCGTGAAGAGGTCCTCGATGAACTTCGCGCATCCCGGCACGTTCGAGGCGTGCTTCAGAACCATTACGTTGCCCGCCATCACGGTGGGCGCGGCAACGCGGATGAACTGCCAGAGTGGGTAGTTCCAGGGCATCACCGCCAATACGGCACCAATCGGGTCGTAGCGAATGCCGCTGCGTGACCCGCTCGTCGTGACACTCTCGTCGCGCAACATGGCTTCGGCGTGCTCGGCGTAGTAGCGCATGGTCTGAGCGCACTTGGCGACTTCGCCCTTGGCGGCGGTGAAGGTCTTGCCCATCTCGCTCGTCAACAGTTCGGCGACGACCGGGACCTCGCTCTCGAGCATTTCGGCGGCGCGAATCATCAGATGTGCGCGCTCAGATAAAGGCGTCGCGCGCCACGCCTCGAACGCGCTCGCCGAGTGGGCCAGGGCGTGTTCGACATCAGCGTCGCTGTGGGCATCAAACTCAGCGACGAACTCTTCGGTGGCGGGATTAATTGCGGTGAATGACATAGCTCTAGTCTGCCAGCAAAACCACGGGCTCATTCGGTGTCGCGGCGATCTCACACCAGAACTCGGGGCGCCAGAACGTGACGATTCCTAAAACGAGCGCCAATAGGACTGCGTCACACACCGTGACCGGACGCACGCCCCACGCTCGGGCGAACGCCGCCTGCACGAGGGCGCCGAGCGGATAGAAGATCGAGAGCGAGAGTGTATAGAGCGAAAGTATTCGCGAGCGTTCACTCGCGGGGGCGTGTAATTGCACCGCGGTGTTGAGTCCCGTCAACGTGCCGACGTAGGCACCGCCGAGCAACACCAGTGACGCCACCGCGAACCCGAGGGTCTGGCTACAGCCGTAGAGCGCGAGCGCCAACGCCACCGCCGCGAGTGAAGCGCGAAGGACGGCGATTCGCGACGTTCGTCGAGCGACCCCGGGCAAGGTCACTGCGCCGATGACGGCACCGACGCCCTGGGCGGCCACCAGCCACGCCACGCCCGTGCGACCGGAGTGCAACGTCTGGATGGCCATGGCCGGCACCAGCGCGATGAAGGGACTGGCAATGAACGCGACGGTCCCGATGCCGATGATCGGGTAGCGACAGCCCTTCACGGCCCACGCGCGCGCGGCGCCGTGCTTCGTTTCGAACCAGATGCGTATGGACGTCGTCGGTTTGGGTCGAGGCGCCGATCGTACGAAGGAGAACATCACGACGACGAAGACGAACGACGCGGCGTTAATCGCAAAACAGATGCCGGGCGAGGCGAACGCGAGCGTCACTCCGGCCAACAAGGGGCCGATGATGCGACCGAGGTTGAACTGCGCCGACGACAATGACACCGCGGCGAAGACCTCATCACGATCGACGAGGTCCGGCAACAACGACTGCCACGCAGCCCACGACGCCGAACTGCAGAGTCCTTCGACGATGGCGAGGTAACAGGCCAACTGCGGCGTCAGGTGATGGGTCAGCGCGGCCGTCGCGAGTGCGCTCGCGGTGAGGGCCATCACGAGATTGTTGGCCTGGATCCAACGCTGTCGAACCACGCGGTCGGCAATGACGCCACCCAACGGCGCGCCGATCAACGCCGGCGTCCACGCGCACACCGTCAAGAGACCGAGCCACAGCGCGTCGTGCGTTGTCTCGGTGAGATAGACGCCGAGCGCCACCGTCTGCATCCAAGTCCCGGTCGAAGAGACGAACGATGAGGTGAGGGAGAAGGCGAAACTTCGGTGACGAAGCGGCGCGAACGACGCAGAAGCCATCTCGTAACGCTAACGGTCGGTGTCGCCGCGAATCGCTCGCGTCAGCGGATTACTCGTCTCGAGGTTTACGGCGCGGGCGAAGGGCGAACCACCACACCGAGATGATCGAGGCCAAGGCGCCCAGCACTCCGATCGTGGACTTGACGCCCTTACCCTTCTGGTTTTCAGCCATAACCCATCGTAACGAGCAAAACGCCGGGGACGTAGTCCCCGGCGTTTTAACTCAGGTGATTGCTTAGATCGCTTGGTGCGCCTCGACGGCGAGCTCGATCACGATCTTGTTGCCGACGACCAGGGCGCCGTTCTCCAGCGAACTGCCGAAAGTGATTCCGAAATCACGACGGTCGAACTCCGCGTTGGCCTCAAAACCGGTGACGGAGACGCCGGGGGTCATCGAAGGACCGGTACCGAGGTACTCGAGGTCGAACGTGACGGACTTCGTGATGCCCTTGACCGTGAGGTCAGCGACGACCTCAAAGTCGTTGCCCTTCGCGCTGACCTTGGTCGACTTAAGCGACAACGTCGGGTAGGTCTCAAACTCGAGGAAGTCCGGGCTCTTAAGGTGCGCGTCGCGCATCTCGTTGTCAGTCGTGATGCTGGCGGCTTGGACGGTCGCCTCGACGCTCGAGCTCTCGGGGCTGTCGCCAATGGTGATCACACCGGTGAAATCGGTGAATCGGCCGCGGACCTTCGAGGCCACGAGGTGACGGGCAACGAAGCCAACGGTCGAGTGGACGGCGTCGATGTTGTAGGTACCGGCGATGGGCAGGTTGCTGGTGACAACCTCTGTGGTGGGGGAACTGGTCATTTCGAATCTCCTGTTTTCTAGACACTTACTGTGCTTCCGCCAGTATACTTGCTTATACAACTACTTGTCAAGCAGTATTTGTTAGACGAACTATATGCTATAATTCTCCCATGAGTTCTGTGACCAGCGCCTGCCCCTCCGGAGATGAGAAGGTCCAGCTCTTCGGACTTTTGCTCGAAACCAACGCCCGACTCTCGCGCAGTCTGGGACTTGAGTTGGAAGCCGAATGCGAAATCGCCCTCGCCTGGTTCGACGTGCTCTTGCAGTTACGCCGTTCCCCGGACGGTCACTTGAAGATGAATGAGATCGCTGAGGCGATCGTGCACTCGAGCGGCGGCACGACCAGACTCGTCGACCGAATCGAGGAGGCCGGACTCGTCGCGCGCCAGAGCTGTCCGAGTGATCGCCGCGCCATTCACGTTGCCATCACCGACGCCGGCAACGCAAAATTGGATGAGGCGCTCAACGTCCACCTCGAATACCTCAACGAGAGCCTCGCCAAGCAACTGACCGAGAGCGAACGAGTCACGCTCGCGTCGCTATTGACGAAACTCAACTCGTCGCGTTAGGCCTTCGCGACCCAGGCCCTCGCGTCGCGATCATCGTCGAGCTCTAACACCGTTCCTTCGCCCCAGCCCGTCCCCGTAATGACTTCGACGGCCAACACTTCGCTCGCCAACATCGCGAAGCCGTCGGCGAGGTCGTCAATGCCCGAGACGTGGAGCACGATGCGATCGGCGACGTCGAGTCCGGAGTTCTTGCGCAGGTCCTGCACCTGACGAATGACGTCGCGAAGAAACCCGCGACGACGCAGTTCGTCGGTCAGCGTCAAGTCGAGGGCGATGACCTCACCTCCGTCGCGCGAAACGGCGTAGCCGTCCTGTCCCCTTACCCGTAGTTCGATGTCGTCTGCGCCCAGTTCAAACGTTCCCGAAGAGAGCGAGACGCTGATCGATCCGCCCGATTCGAGCGTCTCGGCGGCGGCGACGGAGTCCAACGATGCCAGCGCCGGCTTCAACTCCTTCACCGCCTCTCCGAGTCGCGGACCGACGGTGCGGAAATTCGGCACCAATTCGAAGGACAACACGTTCGCGAGGTCCGTCGCGTACTCCAAGTGATCGACGTTGAGTTCGTCCTCCACCACACCGGCGGGAGGAGTCGCGGAGTTCGACGGAAGGAATACCAAGGCTCGCGCCAGTGGCTGGCGTACTTTCACGCCTGCCTCGGCGCGCGCCGCGCGACCAAGCGACGTCAATCGTCGCGCTACGGCCATCGACTCTTCGAGCCCGACGTTTCGACGCTCCGGCTCACCGGAGGGCCAGTCGGCCAAGTGGACTGAATCCGTCGCTTCGACGTCGAACAGTTCGGTGTAGAGACGTTCGGCGACGAAGGGACAGAACGGTGCCAGGAGCAACGTCACTCGTTGCAAGACGTCCAACAGTGTCGCCTGCGCGGCCAGGGAATCGGAGCGAGGCGCGTTGGGATCGGTACGCCAGAAGCGCCGACGCGTTCGTCGCACGTACCAGTTCGACAGGTCGTCGATCAGTTCGCTCAGCGCGTTCGTACCTCCGAGGGGCTCGTAACCGTCGAGGGCACTCGTGACCGCAACCGTCACACACTCGAGACGAGAGAGGATCCACTGGTCGATCGCGGCGCGCTCCTCGGGCGCGGGAATCTTCCGGTCCGTCGGATCAAAGTTGTTGATCGAGGCGTAGAGGGTAAAGAAACTGAAGGTATTCCAGAGCGTGGCGAGTGTCTCGCGAAGCGACGCGTCGATGGCGCTGAGGCTCGTGCGCGTCGAGGTCCACGGCGAGCCCTGCGAGAACATCCACCAGCGCAACGGATCAGCGCCGCGGGTGTTCAACACCTCCCACGGGTCGATGACGTTGCCGACTGACTTACTCATCTTCTTGCCGTTCTCGTCGACGATGTGACCGAGGCACAACACGTGCTCGTACGGTTTCGCGCCAAAGACCAAGGTATTCACCGCCAGCAGCGTGTAGAACCAACCGCGCGTCTGGTCGATTGCCTCGACGATCAGCTGGGCCGGGAACTGCATCGCCTCCGCGCTGCCTTCAACGTGCGGATAGCCGACCTGCGCCGCCGGCATCGAACCAGCGTCGAACCAGGCGTCGATGACCGGCTCCTCCCGGCGGGCCTCTTTAGCGCACGTTCGACAGGGCACGACGACCTCATCGATCGCCGGACGGTGCGGGTCTAGGTCGCCGAGGTCGCGTCCGGCCAGTGCCGAGAGCTCCGCGAGTGAGCCGACGCACGTGAAGTGGTCATCGGGGCAACGCCAGATGGGCAGTGGGGTTCCCCAGAAGCGATCGCGCGAGAGCGCCCAGTCGACGTTGTTGTCCAACCAGTTGCCGAAGCGGCCGTCACGAATGTGCTCGGGATGCCAGTCGATGGTCGCGTTCTCGGCGAGCATCTGCTCACGAAACTTGCTCGTCGCGACGTACCAACTGGGTTTGCCCCAGTAGATGAGGACGGTCCCGCAGCGCCAGCAGTGCGGCAACGAGTGGTTGTAATCCAGTCGTCGAATCAGGGTGCCGCGTCGCTCCAACTCGTCATTGATGTCGTGGTTCGCATCGCGCACGTCGCGACCTTCGAGCCACGAGATCTCGGCCGTGAACTTGCCGTCCGGTCCGACGGGATTGATCGTGGGCAGTCCGTGGTCGCGGGCGACCTGACGGTCGATCTCGCCAAAGGCCGGCGCCTGATGGACGAGCCCGGTGCCTTCTTCGATCGTCACGTAGTCCGCGAGCACGACGTAACAGGCGTCGGCGTCCGCGGGCAACTTGGCGTCCGTAAACGGACGTTCGTAGTGCACGCCGGCCAAGGCGCTGCCGGGGAACGTCGCGCTCGGCGTGACCTCGGCACCGAAGACCGATTCGACGAGTTCGGCCGCCACGATCGTGCCGTCGACGAGCGCGTAGGTGATCTCGGGATTGACGGCGACCGCCACGTTCGAGAGCAGCGTCCAGGGCGTCGTCGTCCACACGGCGAGGTGCGTCGCGCCGGCGAGGTCGTGCGCGTCGGCGTCGGTGATCAAGAATCGGACGTACGCACTCTCGTCGACTTCGTCGGTGTAGACCTCCGGCTGACCCAACTCGTGACTGGAGAGCGCCGTGCCGCAACGAGGACAGTACGGGATCACCTTGAGGTCCTCGTACAAGAGACCATGTTCGAAGAGCTGTTGAAGATGCCACCACACCGACTCGACGTATTCCGAATGGAACGTGTAGTACGCGTGCTCCATGTCAGTCCAGTACCCGATGCGTTCGGTGAGCCGTTCGAATTCGCCGACGAAGGTGAGGACCGATTCACGGCACAGGCGCGTGAACTCCTCGATGCCGACCTGTTCGACGATGGCCTTCTTCCCCGAGATGCCGAGTTGCTTCTCCACCTGGACTTCGACCGGGAGACCGTGGGTGTCCCAACCGGCGCGACGAGCGACGTAACGGCCCTGCATCGTTTGGTAACGACAGAAGAGGTCCTTGTAGACACGCGCCCACACGTGATGGAGACCGGGCTTACCGTTCGCGGTGGGCGGGCCCTCGTAGAAGACCCAGGGCTCAGCGCCCTCTCGGTGTTTCATGGATCGCGCGAAGACGTCGTTCGTCCGCCAGCGGGCCAATTCGGCTTCTTCGAGAGCCACAAAATCAAGTTCGGCGCTGACGGGGCGAAACACAAATCTCCTTCAAAGAGTTATCACATCGTACTGAACCGCCAATGCGCTTTGAACCGACCCCTACGATGTCCACGTGATTCCCATCACCGTCGTTGCCGAATCCGTTGACACGAGTGGCGCTCTCGCCATCGTGCACGCGGCGAGTGACGAACTCCAACGGCGCTACGGCGGCGACGGCGGCGACGGCGACAACGAGCACCTGAGTGTTGACGAGTTGCGACCACCTAAGGGAATCTTTCTCGTCGCGCGACACGATCGTCACCTCGTGGGTGGCGTCGGACTTCGCTCGATCGCGGACCCCGATCTCCACTTCGCGGAAGTGAAACGCCTCTGGGTGCGACCGGATCTCCGTCGAGAAGGCATCGGTCTGGTACTTATGAAAGAGATCGAATCGCGCGCGAGAGAACTCGGATATCTGACGCTGTATCTCGAAACGGGCCCGCCCAGCCCGAAGCGCTGGCGCTGTATCGGTCAAATGGTTTCACCGAGATCGACCAATACCCGGACGGCGTCTTCTGCCATCCGCGGGCCCACTGGTTTATGAAGGTCCTCTAGGCGAAGCGCTCGTCGAGCCATTGCGGCGACAGCTCGTCCAGCGAATCCAACACCAGATCAGCCAAGAGGAACTCGTCCTCGCAACGGTCCTCGGGCGTCGGCACAGCGACGACGCTCATGCTCGCCGCCCTCGCGGCGATGACGCCCACGGTGGAGTCCTCGAAGACCAGACAGCTTGACGGCTCCATACCCAATGAGGCCGCGGCGGTGAGAAAGACGCCGGGGTGGGGCTTGCCGTACGGCTCAAATTCCGCCGAATGAACGGTGGCGAATCGACCGGAGAGGTCGAAGTGATCAAGGCAGCGATTGATCAAGGCCAGCGGAGTGGAACTGGCGAGGGCGACCGGACCCCGTTCACTCGTGAGATCGATCGCGCGAACCGCTCCGGGTAGAAGTCGTCCCTCCAATTCGACGAGCGATCCGACGCGCTCGAGGAGCATGTCGACGACCACTTCGTTGCTCGGTTCGCTCCACGGATAGCGCGCGAACCAGTACTCCACGACTTCATTCACGAACACGCCCTTGGTCGAACGACTTGAGCTCTCGAAGAGCGGCACGCCGAGGGAGCCGAATATTTCGACTTCGGCCTTATGCCACAAGATCTCGGAATCGATCAACAGACCGTCCATGTCGAACAGAGTTGCCGCGATACTCACCCGGCAACTCTGGCACACGTGACACCTAGGGTGAACTCATGACGACCATCCGCCCACTCGAACCAGCCGACGTCGAACTTGTCGTGGCGCGCATTGTCGATCGATTGGCACTCGACGCACATCTCCAGCCTCTGGTGAATCCTGTGCTTTCGACTCAACTCCTCTCCGATTCGCTCCATCAGGCGACGGATGAATCGTGGGTCGCCGACCAGGACGGTGCGATCGTCGGTCACCTCTATGGCGCGCTGTTGGAAAGTGAGATTTACGGCAACGGTGTGTGGATCGGACCGGACGGCGCGTCCTTCGACAACACCGACGTTCTGAGCGACCTCTATAGCGCGGCCGGCGCGACGTGGATCGAGCGGGGCGCTCTCGAGCACTACGTCTGGACGATCGACGACATCACCTCGACCCAACCCTGGTACGAGATGGGCTTCGCGCGCATGCACATGCGCGGCGTGCTGCGACTCGATGATCGCGACGATCACTCGCTGCCCGAGGGTTACTTCCTTCGTCGTGGTGGCATCGAGGACATCGACATCGCGGTGGCCCTCGATGACGAGCTCGACGCGGTCCAGCGCATCGGTCCGAGCTTCTCGATCGGGCTCGATCACTCGTCAAAACGCGAGGATCTCCTCGAGACGCTCGACGATCCCGAAGTGCATCACTACATCGCTGAGTTCGACGGCGGCGCCGTCGCTCAATGCATCACCTTTCCGCTTCCGCATCGTCGTGGGTCGTTCGACCACACGTTGCACCTGAGCGCGGTCACCGTCGACGCGCAACATCGACACCTCGGCGTCGGGACGGCGATGGTCGATGCGGCGCTGCGCGACGCGCGTAAGGCCGGTTTCGAGTTCGTGGAGACGAATTGGCGCGTGACGAATCGCCGGGCGAGGAACTACTGGCTGGAATACGGATTCGAAGCGACCTTCGTGCGACTGCACCGCACGATCGGACTCGGTTAGCTGAGTATCGCTTCGATCGCGCCCACGAGGATAGGGTCTTCCGGCGTCACCGTGGGCGCAAAGCGTTGCACCGAGGCGTCGGGGGCGATGAGGAACTTCTCGAAGTTCCATCGGATGTCACCGGAGTAGCCCTCGGCGTCCGTGGTCTTATTCAACTCGGCGTAGATCGGACTCTGGTCCTCACCGTTGACGTCGATCTTCTCGAAGAGAGGGAAGGTCACGCCGTACGTCGTCGAACAGAACGTCTGGATCTCCTCGGCCGTTCCCGGCTCTTGTCCCGCGAACTGATTGCACGGAAAGCCAACCACGCTGAAGCCGCGGTCCTCGTAGGTCTTTTGCAACTGTTCGAGTCCTTCATACTGCGGCGTGAGACCGCACTTGGAGGCGACGTTGACGACGAGAACGGTCTTGCCGGCGTAGGGCGCCAACGAACTCGCCTCGCCGTCAAGGCCGTGAACGGGGATGTCATAAATGGTCATTCCGCGACACTAACGGCCCGACTCGAAACGTGGCGCGTCATAGGCTGCACGGATGCGCTGCGTGGTCATCCGTGATGGGAATCTCGAAGTCGAAGAGCGAGAGACGCCCAATCCCGGTCCCCATGACGTCGTGGTCGCGGTGCGGGGTGCCGGGATCAACGCGGCCGACCTCATGCAACGCGACGGCCACTACCCCGCGCCCGAGGGCTGGCCCGCGGACGTACCCGGAATGGAACTGGCCGGTGTCGTGAGCGCGGTGGGCGAACGCGTGCACGAACCACTCCTCGGGCGAAGGGTCTGCGCGATCGTCGGAGGCGGCGCCCAGGCGACCCACTGCCTCGTGCCGAGTGAACATCTGCTCTTCGTACCGGATCACGTCAGTTGGGTTCAGGCGGGGGGCTTCCCCGAAGCCTTCACGACCGCCCACGACGCGCTCGTGACCCAGGGTCACCTCAGTGCCGGCGAACGCGTGTTGATCTCCGGCGCGACCGGCGGCGTGGGCATCGCCGCAGTGCAGATCGCGCACGCGCTCGGCGCGCACGTGATCGGCGTCACTCGAACAATTGAGCACCACGAACGGCTTCGCGAGTGCGGCGCCGACGAGACCGTCACGCTTGAGCGGGTCCGTGAGATCGGACGCGTTGACGTCATCCTCGAACTCGTCGGTGCGGCACACTTGGGCGTCGCCCAAGGACTTCTCAATCCCTTCGCACGCGTCGTGGTCATCGGTATTTCCGGTGGCGGCAGCCGCGTGGACATCGACCTGCGAGCGTTCATGGGCACTCGTTCGACCTTGACCGGTTCGACGTTGCGCTCGCGTTCGCGTAAGGAAAAAGGTGAGGTCGCTGATCGAGTCGGTCAGACGCTGATCCCTCGATGGCGTACCGGTGAGGTTCACGTGCCGGTGGCGCAAAGCTTCGCGTTAGAAGAGGTGGCCCAGGCCTACGAATACTTCGCGCGACCTGGCAAGTTCGGCAAAGTCGTCCTGCGAGTGGAATAACCACCGTAGTTTGGCTCGGTGAGTACTTCGGTCCCGCGACCGCACCCGAGTCGATGTGATCCGACGCGTTCGGACTACGACGCAATCATCGCCGCCCACGAAGCCGCGACGATTGCGGGCGAATCAACTTACCGCGATCCATCATCGGGTCTCATGGTCTTGACGGTGGCCACGCATCTCGCGCGCGGAAACTGTTGTGAGAGCGGCTGTCGCCACTGTCCCTACCTCGACGCGGGTTAGACCTCGGTCGCCGCTTCGTCGTGTTGACCCAAGTGGTGCTTGTCGATATTGACGAGGCCATAGAACATCAGCGCGGCGATGAAGAGCATCAATGATCCGAATCGGAACGACTCGTCGTAGCCGTGGACGTGGGACGTCGCAATCAACAGCTGCTTAGCGTGGGACGAAATCGACGGGTGCGCCTTCAGGGCCGCCACCATGAATGCAGTTCCGCTGGAGACGACGATGGTGTTCGCAATCGCGGTGCCGAACGATCCGCCGATCTGTTGGGACGTCGTCAGCACCGCGGACGCGGCGCCCGTGTCCTGCGGTCGAACGTTGAAGAGCGCCGTCGAGGCGATCGCGACGAAGGCGACGCCGAGTCCGAGGCTGGTGACGATCATGGCGGGCATAACGCGAGTCGCGTAGGCGCTGTCGACTTTGATGAACGAGAGATACAGCATGCCGAAAGCGGCCATCAAATTGCCGGCCGTCGCCAGTGGGCGCGGTCCGATCTTGGGGAGCAACTGACTCGTCATTCCCGCCGCGAGGATGATGCCGATCGAGAACGGCATGAACAACATTCCGGTCTTCACCGCTGAATATTGTTCAACGTCCTGGAAATAGAACGTCATGAACAAGAACATCCCGAAGAGTCCGAGTCCGACAAATAACTGCGCGAGAAACGCGCCAGCGCGCACGCGATCGGTGATCAAGCGCAACGGCAGCAACGGCTCCCTAATGCGACTCTCGATGACGAAGAAGACGGCGAGCAACAACGCGCCCAGGACCAGATACGGCCACGCACTCGTCGAACCCCATCCGTTGGTCGAGGCTTGGGAAACGCCGAAGACGACGCTCAACATGCCGGCCGTCGCCGTGAGCGCTCCGGGAACGTCGTAGTGCGGATGGCCTTCGACCTTGGACTCACGAACGTTGGGCACGGCCAATGAGAATGCAATGATCGCCATAGGAGTATTGACGAAGAGGCACCAGCGCCAGGAGAAGTACTGCGTCAGGAGACCGCCGGCAATGAGTCCGATCGCGCCGCCGACACCGGAGAGCGCACCGTAGACACCGAAGGCCCGGGCCCGTTCCTTGGAATCGGTGAACGTCACCGAAATGAGTGAGAGCGCCGCGGGCGCGAGCAGGGCTCCGAAGAGCCCCTGCAGGGCTCGGGCACCGAAGAGCCACTGTTGGTTCTGGGCGAGTCCTCCGAGTAACGATGCTGCCGCGAAACCGAGCAGCCCGATGAGGAATGACTTCTTTCGGCCCATGTAGTCACCGATTCGTCCTCCGAGCAGAAGAAACCCGCCGAAGGTCAAGGTGTAGGCAGTGATCGCCCATTGATAGTTCTTCTGGGCGATCGCCAGCCCACCGAGCGCCTTGGGCAACGACGCGTGCGGTAGTGCGATGTTGACGATGGAGGCGTCCAGGATCACCATCAACTGCGCGATACCGATTACGACGAGCGCGAACCAGCGCCGCGGATCGGGTGTTTCGGCGTGAACGACGTGACTTACTGAAGAGTCCGACATAAAATCCCCCGTGAAGTGTGAAAGGCAAGAGTGCTGGACACGACCACAACGCCCACCGGGCCGTCGCCGATTACAGGAGCGAGCGCAGTGGACTGAACAGCATGCCGAGAGATTCGGCCACCGGTCCGTACGTGACGACGCCCTCGACGACGTTGACGCCTTCGGCGAGCGCTTCATCGGCGAACACGGCCTCGCGCCAACCGTGACGAGCGAGTTCCATCGCGTACGGCAACGTGGCGTTCGCGAGCGCGTAGGTCGACGTGTAGGGAAAGGCACCGGGCATGTTGCCGACGCAGTAGAAGATCGAACCGTTGACCTCGAAGACCGGGTCCGAGTGCGTCGTCGGATGGGTCGCTTCGAAGCAACCGCCCTGGTCGACCGAGATATCGACCAACACCGAACCGGGTCGCATCCGGGCCACGAGTTCGTTGCTGACGAGCTTGGGCGCCTTGGCGCCGACGACCAGCACGGCGCCGATGACGATGTCGGCGTCAAGGCAGGCGTCTTCGAGTGCGAGGGTCGACGACGCGATGGTCTGCACGCGTCCGTCGAAGTGGATGTCGACTTGTCGCAGGCGCTCGAGGTTGCGGTCAAGGATCTTCACGTTCGCGTGCAGTCCGGCGGCCATCGTCGCGGCGGCGAGTCCCGAGACGCCGGCACCGATCACGACCACGTTGGCCGGCGCGACACCGGGTACGCCGCTGATCAACGTCCCGTGTCCCCCACCGGGTCGCATCAGATGATGCGCGGCCATCAGCGGTGCCATCCGACCGGCCACCTCACTCATCGGGGTCAGCAACGGCAATGAATTGTCACGCAGACGAACCGTCTCATAGGCAATGGCGACGTTGTTCGCCGCGACGAGCGCGTCAGTGCATTGGCGCGAGGCGGCGAGGTGCAGGTACGTGAAGAGCACCTGGTTCTGGTGCGCGCTCATGCGATGGTATTCCGGCGCGACCGGTTCTTTCACCTTCATCAGCAGATCGCTCTCGGACCAGACGTCATCGGCCGACTCGACGATGGTCGCTCCGTTGGCTACGTAGTCCGCGTCGACGATCGACGAACCGACACCGGCGCCTCGTTCGATGAGCACACGGTGGCCGGCACCGGTCAGTTCTCGAGCGCCCGCGGGCGTCAGCGCCACGCGGTACTCGTCGGTCTTGATCTCTTTCGGTACGCCGATGATCATCGTTGATCACCCTTTCTGATCTTTGAAGCCCTATCCACGGTAGCCATTCGTTGACACCGCGCGCGCGAACTGGTGTCCGTGCGCCGGTGGTCTGAGCGAGGCCGAGTCATGAGGTCACGAACAGCGTTGTTTAGCTGGAAGAGACGGGCTGCGCCGGAGCAGCGAGCGAGTCCTCCGTCGTGGCGCGCGCGAGTTGGTGACGGTTGAGGGCACCGTTGGCGAGCGCGACGATCAGTCCGACCAGGAATATCAACGTGCCAAAGCAAAGGACCTGCGGCGGCAAACCGACCTTCGCGGCGCCATAGACGAAGAGTGGGAAGGTCACCGTCGAACCAGCGATGAAACTGGTAATGACGTAGTCGTCGACCGACATCGCGAAAGCGAGAAGGAACGCCGCCAGCAGTCCCGGCCAAATAAGTGGCAGCGTCACTTTTGTGAACGTCGTCCACGCGTTGGCGCCGAGATCACGTGCCGCGTCTTCGATGGCGCTATCCATCCCCGACAGGCGGGCTCGAACGACGACGACGACGTAGGCGATATTGAACGCGACGTGCGCGATCAAAATTGTGATCAGGCCGGTGTTCAGGTTGATCGAGAGGAAGAACGACAGCGATGCCGCGCCAACCACAATGGCCGGCGCGGCGATGTCGGCGAACACGATGGCGTTGATCGGACCTTTGCCCCAGAAGCGGAATCGTCCAAGTGCGAGGGCGACCGGCGTACCCACGATCACCGAAATGAGCGACGAGAGTATGGCCACTTCCAGAGAGATCAAGAAGGCGTGCGTGAGACCATTCACTTGCGTGAGGTTGCGGTACCAGTAAGTGGTGAAACCGTTCCACGCGAACGTGATGCGACTGGTCGGCGCATTGTTGAAACTGTAGAGCATCATGACGATGATCGGCACGAAGGTGATCCCCATCACGACCCAGAAGAAGATGGCGAGCCACGGGCTGCGCCGCTGGCGACGAGGGCGAGAGTTCGTGGTCACGTCAAACCAGGTTTTCTAAGTTCTCGGTGCCGAAGATCGTGGCGTAGGCGAACATGATGATGCCGAGGATCACCATCAAGACGGTCGACAACGCGGCCGCGACGTTGAACTGCTGGTTCGTCAAGTACGAGTCCTGGATCGCTTGACCGATGGTGTAAGTGCCCACGCCGCCGAGCAGTGAAGAGTTAACCGGGTCACCAGCGGTCGTGATGAAGACCAGCAGGACGCCAGCGAAGATGCCCGCGCGCGAGAGCGGAAGCACAACGCGTATGAAGACCTGACGGCCGTTGGAATAGAGGTCGCGCGCCGCTTCCAGGATGCGCCGGTCGATGCGTTCGAGTGCGACGTAGATCGGCAGCACCATGAACGGGAGGTTGTTATAGATATCGCCGCCAATCACGGCGGTCGAAGTACCCAGGATATGGAAGTTCGACGAAACCAAATGCAACTTGTGCAACGTGGTGATGACGAAGCCCTGCTGGGCCAGGACGAATGACCACATGTCGGTGCGAATAACGAACGACACAAAGAACGACAGCAGCACGAGCAAGATGAGCGGGCTCTTCCAACGAACGCTGACGCGAAAGGCGATGAAGTACGCCATCGGATATGCGATGAGAATGCTCAAGATCGTTGTCGCGATGCCGTAGTAGAGCGAGCGAATGAAGAAGGTCGTGTACGGAATGTCCGAGTGGACGAACAACTGGGAATAAATGTGCCAGTTCCACGTCAACGTGTAGCCACTGACCGGGTTACCGGTCTCCAGCGAGACGATCAATCCCGAGGCCAGCGGGATGAGGAAGAAGAGCAACATCCATCCCCCACCAACCAGACTCAGCCAGTACGGCGGGCTGTGGCGACGCAACCAACTCGGTTGGCGGTACGCCGGTCGCGCCGGCTCGATCAGGTCAGTGCTCACGACTCAATGATTGGGTTATAGGTGTCATTCCACGACTGGTAGTCGTTGTAGTCGCGATAGATGTAGTAACTGTGCGACAGTTTGTCGGCCTGCGCGGACGGGAAAACTAGCGGGCTGTTGGCGACGGTTGGGTCCTTGATGACGTCAAGGATGTAGTCCTGGGCCGCCGGCACCGGGCACACGTAACTTACCCAGTCCTCCACGATGCCGGCGATCTTGGGTGTGTAATAGAAGTTCATCCACGCCAAGGCGCTCAGTGCGTTCTGGGCCTGACGCGGAATGACCATGTTGTCGTGCCAGACAATCTGACCTTCCTTCGGCGTCACGTACTTGAGGTGCGGGTAGCCCGAGAGGTTCGCCTGGAAGATGTCACCGGAATACGCCTGGCTAATCCAGGTGTCACCATTTTCCAGGTGTGAGATGTAGCTCTGGTCGTAGTAACCGGCCACCAGTGGTCGTTGCTTCTCGAGCCACTTGGTCGACTCCTTCCAGTCGGCCATCGTCGAACTGACCGGATCGACGCCCATGCGCAAGAGCGCGGCGCTGCCGAGCTCGACGTTGTCGTTCATCATGCCGACGTGACCCTTGAAGGCCGGGTCGGCGAGGTCATTGAAACTCGTAATCTCGCGCTTGATCATCTTGGTGTTGTAGGCGATGCCCGTGAAGCCGGTCTGCCACGTCACCGAGTGCTTGTTGCCGGGGTCGTAGCTCGGGTTCTTCACGAGGGGACTCGAGTACTTGAAAAAGTTCGGTAACTTCGAGAGGTCGAGTTCGTTAAGGAATCCGTTTTCGACGAGCTGTGAGAAGTACCAGCCATTGGTGATGACCATGAGGTCATAGCCCGTCACCTCTTGAGCGGCCAACTCCGGTTCGACAGTCGCGTAAAAGGAGGCGTCACCCTGGATGACCGGCTGGTAGTTGACCTTGATGCCGGTCGCCTTGGTGAAGAGTTCCAAAGAGACGGTCTTGCCGTGATCAGAATCGATGTAGAGCGGCCAGTTCGCGAAGTTGAGTTGCTTGGTTGTCTTCTGATCCTTCCAGAACGTCGCCCAATCAATATTCGCCGCGCCACGCCGTTCCGCCGAACCGGCGATGCCGCAACTCGCGAGGAGTGCCGCCATGCTGAGCAGACCAGCGCCCTTTCCGACGACGCCCAGCGCGTCACGTCGCGACATCCGTCGTTGGGTCAGTCCGCGCCATAGGGCCGGATCAAAGACCGGTCCGCCGTTACCAGGGAGCGCGCCGGCGCTCACGCGTCACTTTCGTCATTCGCTGTCCCCATGGGCGCGGGCGCCGTGTGCGGTGACGCCGGCAGCGCGAATCCGTGATCCCTCTCCCACGTGACAGTGACTTTGTCACCGGGCACGAGGCGGTCCGCTTCGCTGATGTTCTGGGCCAGAATGTGCAGCGGCGCGCCCCAGGACGTCACGAGTTCGTACTCCGAGGTCGCCCCGAGGTAAATAGTCGTGGTGACCGTGGCACTCACCGTGTTGGTCGCGGGGCCGGATGGTTCGGGCGCCGCGCCATCACGTCGCACGAGCATCTTCTCGGGACGGACGCCGACCTGAGCGATCTGGTCCAACTTGTCGGCCATCGACGCCGGTCGAGCGCCAATTGAGGCGCCGTCGGGTAGTCGAAGCTCGCCCCGGTCAGACGTGACCGCCAGTAGGTTGCAGGCGCCGAGGAACTCCGCCACGAACTGCGTCGCCGGCTCGTCGTAGACGCGCTGCGGCGCGCCCAGGTCTTCGTATTTGCCACCGTGCATGACGGCGATCCGGTCACCGAGGGCCATGGCCTCGTCCTGGTCGTGGGTGACGTAGAGAAAGGTGATACCCACTTCGCGCTGAATCCGCTTGAGTTCGACCTGCATGGTCTTTCGGATCTTTGCGTCGAGGGCGCCCATGGGTTCGTCGAGCAGGAGCACTCTCGGCTGATTCACCAATGCGCGCGCCAACGCGACACGCTGTTGCTGGCCGCCCGAGAGTTGCGTCGCCGCTCGCGGACCGAACCCGCCGAGGCCGAGAATCTCCAGGTGCTCTTCGACGAGGCGCCTAATCTCGTCCTTGTCCTTACCCTTTCGACGGAGTCCAAAGGCGACGTTGTCGAAGACGCTCAGGTGCGGGAAGAGCGCGTAGGACTGGAACACCGTGTTGACGTCGCGCCGATACGGCGGCGTAAACGTGATGTCCTCGCCGCCGAGGAAGATCTTTCCGCTCGAGGGTTGCTCGAAGCCACCGACCATTCGCAGCGTCGTGGTCTTGCCGCAACCCGACGGTCCGAGGAGGGCGAAGAACTCACCGGCCGCGAGTTCGAGCGTGAGATCATCAACCGCCACCATCCCCTTGAACTCCTTGGTGACATTCTCAAGACGGACCGCGGGAGGCGAATTCTTCGTGCCCACGGTCGTTACCACTGCGTCATCCGTCGTCGTCAACGATCGATCCTTCCCCCGGTACTGCCTCGAACCCTATCGGCACGCCTCGACGATGTCCCGTCCAGTAGTGACCTCGTCAGTCGCCGTTACTGGCTGTATATGCCGAGCGACGTTACGACATCTTCAATCCAACCTCACGACTCGATGTTGTGCATCACGTGCTTGACGCGCGTGTAGTCCTCGAAGCCGTACATCGAGAGGTCTTTGCCGTAGCCGGACCTCTTGAAACCACCGTGCGGCATCTCGGCGACGAGTGGGATGTGCGTATTGACCCACACGCACCCGAAGTCGAGGTCCCTCGTGAAGCGCATGGCGCGTCCGTGGTCGCTGGTCCACACCGAGGACGCCAGTCCGTAGTCGACGCCGTTGGCCCACGCGAGCGCTTCGGCCTCGTCGCTGAACTTCTGCACGGTAATCACCGGCCCAAAGATCTCACTCTGGATCATCTCGTCGTCTTGGTGTAAATCAGCGACCACCGTCGGCTCGATGAAGTAGCCGGCGTCGCCGACCTGGTGCCCACCGGCGGCCACGGACGCGTGCCCGGGCGCGCGACCAAGGAAACCGGTTACACGCTGGAACTGATTGACGTTGTTGACCGGTCCAAAGAGCGCGTCTTCGTTATCGGGCTGGCCGATGACGGTGTTCCTCGCCTGTTCGGCGAGCGCGTCCACGAAATCGCCGTAGACCTTTGGTCCGGCGAGCACGCGAGTGGCCGCGGTGCAGTCCTGACCGGCGTTGAAGTAACCGGCGATCGCGATGTTCTCCGCGGCCGAGGCGATATCGACGTCGTCGAAGACGATGACCGGCGCCTTGCCACCCAACTCGAGGTGGACCCGCTTCAAGGTCTGGGACGCGCTCGAAGCGATTTCCATGCCGGCGCGCACCGAGCCCGTCACCGACACCATGGCCGGAATCGCGTGTTCCACGATCGCGCGTCCGGTGTCGCGGTCTCCGCACACCACGTTAAAGACTCCGGGCGGAAGTACTTCGGCCATCAGTTGGGCCATCAACAGGGTCGAAGCGGGCGTCGAATCGCCGGGCTTGAGGACCATGGTGTTTCCGGCGGCGATCGCCGGCGCCCACTTCCACACCGCCATCATCATCGGGTAGTTCCAGGGTGTCACCGCGCCGCACACGCCGATCGGTTCGCGTCGAACGTAACTGGTCATGCCCTCCATGTACTCCGCCGCGCCGCGCCCCTCCAAGAGACGCGCCGCACCGGCGAAGAAACGAATCTGATCGATCATCGGGGGAATCTCCTCGCTCATCGTGAGCGCGATGATCTTTCCGCAGTTCTCGGCTTCGACGGCGACCAGTTCTTCGGCGTGGGCTTCGAGGATGTCGGCGATCTGTTGGAGGGCGCGACTGCGCTGTGACGGCGTCGTGCGCTTCCAACTTTGGAAGGCGGCGTTCGCGATTTGCAGTGCGCTGTCGACGTCGGCGGCGTCCGAAACGGGCATCTCGGCGAACGGTTCACCCGTCGCGGGATTGATCAGTTCGACGTACTTTTTGCTCTTCGGAGCGACGAACTCGCCCCCCACAAAGTTGTCTAATCGACGCATGATTCCCTCCCAGTCACGGGGCGCCCAGTGGCCCAGCCCTGAGCCACTCTGCCAGAGATTGACTAGGCCCTGCAACTGAAATCGAGGATATAAGTCTCCTGAAGTGAAAATAACGACGCTTTCCGTCGCCTAAACCCCCTATACTGTCCTTATCCGCAGCACGGGGGCCTTCGGGTTACTGCGCCGGGAGTGACCAATGCCAGCGACCACACCACTTCGTCAGACCAAGAAGAGCGCAGAGCGCTCCACCGCGGAACTGATTTCGTCCGCGCCGAATGCTCTCGACTCGATCGATCGACAGATCATCAGCCACCTCCAGCGCGACGGTCGTCGCGCCTACGGCGCCATCGCGAGCGAGGTCGGACTCTCCGAGGCGGGCGTGCGACGCCGCGTGCAGCGCCTCAAGGACTCGGGCGTGATGCAGATCGTGGCGATCACCGATCCGTTGCAACTTGGTTACGGCCGCGAGGCGCTCATCGGCATTCGAGTGCACGGTGACGTCCGACTTGTCGCCGACAAAATCGCCTCGATCGACGAAGCGAACTACGTCGTTATGACCGCCGGCAGCTTCGACATCATCGCCGAAGTCATCGCCGTCGATGACGACGCCCTCGTCCACCTCTTGAATGACTCCATTCGGAGCATTCCCGGTGTGACCGAGGTTGAAACATTTCTGTATTTGAAGCTTTCAAAGCAGACATACGTATGGGGGACCAAGTGACGCTGAACACAATTAGCGACGGAATAAATTTCACGGACGAGCAACACGCGAGTCATAACTACTCCGAGCGCGCGCGGCGCCACCTCTGGCTCCAGATGTCGCGAATGGGTTCCTACGACGAGCACTCCGAAGTGCCGATCATGGTCCGCGGCGAAGGCACTCGCGTCTATGACGCCAACGGCACCGAGTACTTCGACGGTCTCTCGGGACTCTTCACCAACATGCTCGGACACGGTCGCGCCGACATCGCCGCGGCGGCGGCCGAGCAAATGACCACGATGGCCTTCTTCCCCCTGTGGACCTACGCCCACCCCAAGGCCATCGAACTCGCTGAGAAGATCGCGAGCCTCGCCCCCGGCGACCTCAATCGCGTGTTCTTCACTTCCGGCGGCGCCGAAGCGAACGAAAGTGCCTGGAAGCTCGCGCGTCAGTACCACAAGATGCGCGGCGACACCGATCGCTACAAAGTCATCAGCCGCGACGTCGCCTACCACGGCACGACGCTGGGTGCGCTGACGATCACCTCCCTCGAGGGATACCGCCAACCGTTCGAGCCACTCGTGCCGGGCGCCGTCAAAGTCCCCGCGGTCAATTTTTATCGCGCCGAGCAGTACGGCGACGACTTCGAAGCGTTCGGACTCTGGCACGCCCACCAAATCGAAGAGGCGATCCTGCGTGAAGGCCCCGACACCGTCGCGGCGGTCTTCCTGGAGCCGGTACAGAACGCCGGCGGTTGCTTCACTCCCCCTCCGAACTATTGGAAGTCGGTGCGTGAGATCTGTGACCGCTACGGCGTGATCCTCGTCTCAGATGACGTCATCTGCGCGTTCGGCCGACTCGGTACCTGGTTCGGTGGTCAGAAGTTCGACTACGTGCCCGACATCATCACGTGCGCGAAAGGCATCACCTCCGGTTACGCCCCGCTCGGCGCGATGATCGTCTCGGACCGTTTGGCCGAGCCCTTCCAGCACGGGGACGCTTCGTTCGTTCACGGATTCACCTGGTCCGGTCACCCGGTCTCGTGCGCCGTGGCCCTGAAGAGCATCGAGATCATGGAGAACGAGAAGGTCCTCGAGAACGTGCTGGCCAACGAGGACTACTTCCGCCAGAGCCTTTTGGACTTGATGGACATCCCCATCGTTGGCGACGTTCGCGGCACTGGTTACTTCTGGGGCGTGGAACTGGTGAAGAACCAGGAGACCAAAGAGACGTGGGCCGGCGAGGACGCCGAACAACTTCTCCGCGGTTACGTTTCACCCGAGATGTTCCGCCGCGGACTGATTTGTCGCTCGGACGACCGAGGCGACCCCGTTGTCCAACTCGCGCCGCCATTGATCTCCACGCGCGCCGACATCGACTTCATGGTCGGTACCATGCGCGAGGTCTTCACCGGAGCCGTCAAGTTCATCTGATCGTGGCGCCATCGCAGTCGCTGTGGTGGTCGTCGCTGGAACACGTCGTCACGCCTCGAGCATCCCTCGATCACCACCTCGACGTCGACGTCGCGATCGTCGGCGGTGGCTTCACCGGACTATGGACCGCGAGAGAACTGCTTCGACGCGACGCCTCGCTTCGCGTCGCGGTGCTCGAGAAGGAGGTCTGCGGCTTCGGGGCGTCGGGGCGCAACGGCGGCTGGGCCTCAGGTCTCTTTCCCGTGAGCAACGCCGGCGTCATCCGGCGCTACGGCCGCGAGTCCTTTGATCACCAGCACCACGTGTTGCAAGACGCCGTCGCCGAATTGGGTTCATCGGCACGACATGACGGCATCGACGCGCGCTTCATTCACGGCGGCACGATGACGTTTGCGCGCAGTGAACTGCAGGTCGCGCGACTTCACGAGGAGATTGCCTCGGCTCGTGAAGTGGGCATTGGTGCCGATGATCTGACCTGGGTCGACCAGACAGATCTCGGCGCTCACGGACGCGTGGCGGGTGCGCTCGGTGCCACGTACTCACCGCACTGTGCGCGAATCGACCCGGCGCGACTCGTTCGCGGCCTGAGTGACGTCGTGGCGCAGCTTGGCGCCAAGATCTTCGAGCACACGGCGGTCACGCGCATCATCCCGGGACGACGTGAGCGCCGGGCGGAGGTAGTGACCGTCGGTGCCAACGTGCACGCCGATTTCGTCGTGCGAGCGACCGAGGGATTCACGCCGAACCTGCCACACGAGCGACGCACCGTCGTGCCGCTCTACTCCTTGATGATCGCGACCGAACCGTTGGCCCAGGACTTTTGGGACGACGTCGGTTTCGCGAACTACGAGACGTTCGCCGACGACCGACACATGATCATCTACGGTCAGCGCACGAGTGACGATCGCATCGCCTTCGGTGGTCGCGGTGCGCCGTATCACTTTGGTTCCTCGGTCGAAACGAGATTCGACACCAATCAAAAAATCTTCGAGAAGCTCGAAGGGACGCTACGAGAGCTCTTCCCGACCATGGAGGGGTCGATCACGCACGCCTGGGGCGGACCGCTCGCGATGCCCCGGGACCACTCACCGTTCGTGCGCGTCGACTTCGACTCGGGAATGGCGTCGGCCGGTGGCTACACCGGTGACGGCGTCGTGCTGAGCCACGTCGCCGCGACGGCGCTCGCCGATCTGATCACGCGACCGGACACCGAAACGGATTTCACCCGCCTGCCCTTCGTGCAGCGCGCAGTTCGGCGCTGGGAGTTCGAGCCCCTTCGTTGGATCGGCATCAACGCGGGACTCGGTCTCGCCGGCTGGGCCGACCGCGTCGAAGCGAAGCACGCTCGGGTGAGCCGCGCGAGTCGATGGCTCGAACGCCTCTTCGACTGAAGCAACTATCGCAGGATATTCACCGCGCGAGCCGCGACGACCGCGATGGTGACTAACGACACGATCGACTCGGTCGTGAACAGCGCCTTCATCCGAAACGTCAGCGGCATCGCGTCGGCGGGCGCGAAGCTCGTGCCGTTCGCGAATGACGTGTAGAGGTAGTCAGTGAAATGGGGCCGCCAGTGCTCGGGCGCTAGGTTCGGATTCTCCATTTGCGGGAACTGAAGATCGGGCTGCAGTTTCTCGCCCGAGGCCCGACGGTGAGGACCGCCGCGGTCGACCTCCCAGAACCAGAGGCCGTACACGATGACGTTCGTCAACCACACCGCGACGGCCGAATAGATCAATTGGCGACCCTGAGAGACTTGGCTCACCAAGAGATGGTGCACAAGTAACGCCATCGAGGTGACGTTGGCGAGGGTGACCAGCGCAATGAGACCGATCGTGGCGTGGCGAATCCACGTGCTCTCGTCGGGGTGTCGATGTTTTCGCGCCGATAAGGGTGCCAGCGGCAACGCCACGAGGACCGGCAAGAGCCAATGGGATCCGACCACGAGTCGATCGGGCAGGACTCCGTAGAGCGCGACACACACCACGAGGGCGAGCGACGCGGGCCAGCGAGGCTCGGGGCTGACGGTGCTCAACTTACTTGCGAGGTTCCTTGGACCAGTGCAGAGATGTTCTCGGGCAACAACAGCGTGGCGATCGACGTCGTCGAGAACAGTTGGCGAAGTGAGGAGACCTTGAGGGGGTTGACGTCACTAGGAGAGGGAGCGGTGATCACGGTGCGCTTGTTGTACGAGAGGACCTGCACGATGATCTTGCTCATATCATTGCGTGACAGTGAGGTCATCGTCGCGCCCGTGACCTCGCCACCACTGCCCGTCGTCACGGTGACGTCGAGTGAGCCGAGGACCGTCTTCTTCGGCGTGCCGAGCACGTTCGTGAGCGCGACGTCGTTGCTCGAGAAGTCATACGTCGTGGAGTAGCCGTTCTTGGAGATCGACTCGTGATGGAAGCCCTTGATCAAGTTCAGGTCCGGTGCCGGTTGCGTCAACTCTAAAGCGATGCCGAAGAACGACGGCGGCCGTTCGTCGATCTCGAGCCACTTCCCCGACGAGATGTCGGCGGCCTCGGCGTAGACGTGATCACCAACGAGTCGCAGGTCGACCGAGGTCTGGGAGAAAAGCAGCGGAAACTGCACGATGGCCTCGGCGCGCGACGTGTCGAAGTTGACGTTGATCGTCGCCGAGACGGTGTAGGACTGGCCGTTCGAGACGGTCACCAGAAGGCTCGCCGATCGCGGCGGGATTCCGTTCAAGACCAGTCCGTCCTTCGGAATCCCCGAGGGATTCGAGTCCGTCGCGGCGAACACGATTCCCATGAACGTAAGGGAGAAGGCTACGAGGGCGAGCGCGATTCCGTACGATTTCTTGAACGCGGCCATGGAACACCTTACCTATCGAGATTTTCGCCTCTCAGCGGGTCAAGCCAGCGGCTCTTGCAGGATCTCCAACAGAAGCTCAAGCGATATGTTGCGGCCGCTCGCGATGAAACCGATGCGCGACGTCGTGTCGTCCACCAGATCGTTGGTGATCGCGGCGTAGGACGCCGAGGCCGAACCCTCGATCACGATGCCGTTGTTCTCAGCCGCCTCGCGCACCGCTCGTCGAATATCAATTTCTGGCACCAGAACCAGAGGGATGTCGTGCGACGCGATCAGGTCGTTGGTGACGGAACCGTCGTCGCCACCGCCCGCGAGTCCGTCGGCGATCGTCGGACGATGGACCACTTCGGCCATTGTCGCGCCACGCAGCACGTGATAGAGCGCGGCGCTCTCCTTCGCCTGGACGCCGGTCACGCGAATATCCGACCGATCATGCGCGTCTCGCGAGATGAGCGCACCGGACAAAAGTCCGCCGCCGCCCACCGAGATGACGAGGTGTTCGAGTTCCGGCGCTTGGAGAAGAATCTCATCGAACACGGTCGACTGACCGGCGATGACGTCGGAGTTGTTGAACGGCGAGATGAAGCGAATTGAGCGCTCGTCGGCCAACGCCATCGCGTGAGCCTGCGCCTCGTCGAAGGACGATCCGAATTGGATCAATTCGATCATGTAATTTCCGAGTTTCTTAACCTTCGCGGCCGACGCGTTCTCCGGAACGACGACGGTCGCGGGAACGCCCAACACGGAGGACGCGTAGGCGATGCCCAGCCCGTGATTGCCCGCCGACGCCGTAATGACAGCGCCGTTGGGGTCGTCGCGACGAGAGGCGTCAACGGCCGCCAACGCACCTCGCACCTTGAATGATCCCGTTGGCTGGAGACTCTCCATCTTCACGAAGACCGGCCGGCCACGGAGTGAAAGCGTGATCGTCGGCGTGGGAACGAGGTGTTCGGCGACGACGCGACGCGCCGTGTCAATTTGCTCGGCGCTCGGGGGTAGGACCTGGCGAATCATCGTTGACAGCCTACTGTGCTCGATTTCTCGCCTTTCTACCGTCAGGTAAGGTCAACGCGTGCACACGATTCTCAGTGTCATTGTCGTGGCCATCCTTGCGTTCCTCGGAACGATGTTCGACAATTTCTTCGCCTTCTCCGCACAGTTGATCGTCACCGACGAAAAACGTGTCGGTCGTGTGAGCTACGCCCAAGCACTCGGTGTCGCCACGCTCCTCGTTCTCGCCGGAGGAATGGGATCACTCCTCACGCCGATTCCCCTGCCGTGGGTCGGCCTTCTGTGTCTGGCGCCCTGGGCCCTGGCGTGGCACGCGTGGCGCCACCGTACACAGGAACCGAGTGAGGTCTACCGCCGGGGTGCGCTGACGACCTTCGCGATGACGCTCGCCTTGGGCGGCGACAATCTCGCCGTATGGATCCCGCTCCTTCGCGCCAACGGTTTCGCCCACGCCGTCGTCACCGTCGTGGTCTTTGCGGTCATGGAACTTCTCTTCATCGTCACCGCGCGAGGGCTCACCGGTCATGCTCGCGTCGTCGCGTGGGGCACGAAACACGCGCCGTCATTCCTGCCGTGGCTGTACTTCGGGCTCGGGGTCTTGATCTTGATCGAGTGTGGCTCGCTCTAGTCAAACGCCGCGTTTCGGTCTTCATAATCCAGATCGTTCACCGACAGCCCCTGAGTAGCGTTATACGGTGGCCACGAGCACTCCTCAGCAAACTCTGCGACGCCTCACGATCATCGTGGCGATCCAGTGGATGGGCGCCACGCTGGGGCTTCCGCTATTGCCGCTCTTCCTCGAACACCGTGGCGGCGTGCCGACGATCATCGGATTCATCATGGCGTCGTTCTTCGTGGCCGGCGTCATCTCCCAGTTCTTCCTCGGCCGACTGGCCGACCGATTCGGTCGACGACCAATACTCATCTACAGTCTCATCGCCTACGGCATCGCGAGCACCGCGTACCTTCTGCCGGTTTCGGCGCCGTGGTTCGCCCTCGCGCGCGCCGTCCAGGGCGCGTCGGCCGGCGCAATTGAAGTGGCGTCGATGTCCGCCGTCGCGGCGCTCTTCGCTGAAAGCGAACGAGGTCGCGCGATTTCGCGCATCATCGCTGCCCAGCTGCTGGGTCTCGCCCTCGGACCGGTCGCTGGCGTCGTGGTCTCGGTGAACAGTCTCGGCTGGGCCTTCTTCGCGGCCGGCATGATTAGCTTCGTCGCCGCGATCGTCGCGTACCGAACCAACCTCGGTGACCGAGTCTTCGATCCGACGCCGCTGCCGAGAATGCAGTGGAGCCCACAACTCACCGGCGCCCTGGTCGCCGCGAGCGCCGGCGGTCTCGTCATCGGTGTCTACGAAGCATGTTGGAGTTTGTTGATGCACGCCCACCACGCCTCGACGTTACAGATCCGCCTGAGCTGGACGATTTTCTGTCTCCCCTTCGTAGCGTTGAGTGGCGTCGGCGGGTGGTTGGCCGATCACGCCAATCGCCGCTACATCGCGCTGGGCGGACTACTCAACGGAGCGATCTTTCTGGTCATCTATCCGCACATCCACGACAACGACCTCATCTTGTTCATGGGGTCGCTCGAATCCATCGGCGCGGCGATGTCGGCCCCGTCAATCTCGTCGTTGATGAGCCAGGGCGCGGTGCATCGCGAACTCAGTCGACGACAGGGCCTCTACGCGACGTCGAACACGGCGGCGCTCGCCGTCGCGGCTGGCGTCTCAGGGTTCCTCTTCACCATCAACTCCGCGCTCCCCTTCACGCTGCTCGCCGTAGTCTCGGCGCTGCTCACACTGACGACGCTGTGGTGGTGGCGCAACGTGACGGGCAACATTACTGAATCGACGTGAACGTGAAGAGGGGCAGCTTTCGCCGCCCCCTCTTCACTGCGTTACTTCGTAGTTGGAAGAACTAGCTCTTCCAGATCTGGTCCCAGCGCGCCGAGCCGCCGTCTGGGCTGAGGCAACGAGTCGTGCCGTCACCGGCAGTTCCCGAGACCCAGTTCTGCACGTTGGAACGAGCGGCCCAAGCGTTCACCAGGGCGTCGAGCATCAGATAGGGAAGGTCGATTGCAAAACGACGGTTCACCGTCTGCCATGCCGTCTTCTGAGCCGCCGATCCGGGGCGCGATGCGAGTGCGGTCAGCAACGCGGCCTCGATGGCCGGGTCGGCCTGATGAGCGAAGTTCACCGCACCGGCGATCTGCGTTCCGGCCGGAAGTCCCGACATGCCCAAGCCGCCCGCGGCCGGCGAGGTCGTCGCCGACTGGGAGTCGAACCACACGTAGTTGAGTGACTGGTCCACGCCGCCCAACTGGTTCCACGTAGCACAGTCGTATTCACCTAAAATCACGTTGTTAATGAGCGCACTTTGGACGCTTGCTCGCTGTGTAATCGCGACGCCGATCTTCGCAAATTCTTGCTGGAAAAATGCGAAAGCCTTCAGCTCGCTCGAACTGCCGGCGACAATGTCCATGACGAATGAGACCTCAGACACACTGTTTTTTGCCTTATACGCATTGACGAGCGCCTTAGCTTTCGTCGGGTTGTAGGCCGGGTAACCCGGGTTCTTATAGAACGGCGACTTCTTTCGGAAGATGCCGTCCGCCAATTCGCCCACGCTGTTGTCGATGACTCGGAAGTACGTGCTGCGATTGATCGCCATCGCCAACGCCTGACGAATGCTCGGGTCGTTCAGAACGGGCTTCAACGTCGGATCCCAGGTGCCGGATGCATTGACGGCGCCCATGGTACCGACCCAGTCAGCCTCCTGGACTGCCAACGGCGGCGCCTGGCCCTTCAAAATGTACTGCAACGATCCGGGAACCGTGGGGGCGAATTCACCGGCCCACGCAAAGTACTGATTCATCGTTCCGGTGGTGTTCAGGATCAGGAAATTCAGCGACGGGTCGCGCGGTGCGGTGAGGTCGGTGACGTACTTCACACCCTTCATGTGCTTCAAGGCATTGATCTGCGGACCAGTCTGCTGAAGGATCATGTCCACGTTGCCGGTCTGGAGTGCCTGGTTGCGGGCTTCGGGGTCGACGATGGTCTTGAAGTTAATGGCGCTCAAATACGGCAACTTACGGGAGTGCGCGTCGGACCTCCAGTAACTGCCGTTCTTGACGAATTGGGATTCCGTGTTGACCTGCCAAGACTTCACCTTGAAGGGACCGGTGCCGATCGGGTTGCCCGTGTAGGTCGACACGAACGAGGTCGGGTGTGCCATGTAGGCAATTTGCTGCTCGGCCAGGGAAATCGGGAAGGCCGAGAACGGGATCACCATGTTGTACTGAACGGTGTAACTGTCGACTTTCGTCACCGATGTGATGATTGGTTTAATCGCCAGTCCGACCGTGGGATCGGCGTTGGCGGCCACCCAGTTCGCCACGCAAATGTCGGCGTCGAATACGTCGCCGTTGGTGAAGTTGACGCCTTGGCGAAGCGCAATCGTCCACACCGTGTAGTTGGCGTTCGGGGTAGCTGAGAGCGCCAGCATCGGCAGGGCGACCTTGCCGTTCGCCGACATCACGAACAGAGGGTCGTAGAGCGCGTTGGCGACGCAGAATCCTGAGGCGTCCAACTTGCCCTGTGAGCCGTTAAAAACGTGGTAGTTCGGAACGTCGGAAAGAGTACCGACGGTCAGCGTCCCACCACGCCTCGGCTTCCCAGTGTTCACGCCAATTGCGGCTGCGCCGGCCGACGCCGCGAGGAGATCGTCAACGACCGATCCGACCAGCGCGACACCACCGATTGTGGCAGCTGAGTGAGTTAGGAACGATCGACGATCGAACGTGGATGACATCATTGTCCTGCTTTCCCCCGGAGCGCTGGCCTTGTGCTGGCGCTCCACTGGTCGCAACTTAGCAAGAACCCGAAAGAAAAGAAGTTCAGCGACGAAATCTCCTAAACCTGAATTCCCAGGGCCCGGTCAGCAGGGCGAAGCCGCTCGGACCCTGGGAAACTCATACGTGGCTGTTGTGAATGCGGTCACCGAAATTGAATAGCGCGCGCGTGCGATGGGTACGACTGTGAATTACGTGTCATATTCACATTTCGAGGCGCGACCACAAGGTATTGCCTCGCGTAGTCCGGTCGCAGCGAAGGCGAGTGAGCCCGAGCGGCGGATCCGTTCGGCATGGAGCAACGAGTTGAGTGTCGCGACGGCGAGCGAGGAGCTCGAGTCATTTATCCCATGCTCGTGATCAGTCGTCGCGAACTCCCTTCGCACGGTGCGGTTCCGACGCTCAAACGCCGTTGAATCGCGGTACCCAGGCAGGACGCCGCGCGTAGACGTCACCACGCGGTCGTCAATTGCCAGGCGCCCACAACCGGTCCGATTGACAATTTCCATCGTCGCGGTGCGAATCATTGTGAAATCTGCCCTCTGTCTCGAGTCGGATTCAATCGAGACGTGTCCATCTTGAAGGGGTGATTTGTGAGGGCCCTGTGAAATCTCTTGGAGGCGCTTTAATTGGCAACGAACTGCGAATTCGATCGAAAACTTCGCGCGCCCGCGCTATTTTCAAGTGCTTATCGTCAACTTTTGGCCATCCGTATTCAAGGTTGACTGCAAATGGGCCCAAGACATTGTCGTTCGGTACTCAAAGGGAGCAGGGTCCAGACGGTAGGGGGAACCGTCTGGACCCTGACAGGATCATTCAAATCTCATATCAGGGCCCGAATGGAAGGGAGGGACCATTCGGGCCCTGAGACTTTATGGGGACTTGGTTAGTAGGTCTTCTTCATTTCGGCGCGAACTCCTCTCGCATTCGAACCAAGTCCGGGCACGGCTCTCGGAACTACGGGGAAGGGACCAGATCCCATGGGACCGGGCTCGGCGCCGTTGTTTGGGCCCGGCCCGTTACCCGGTCCGGGCATTCCGATTCCAACGGTCGTGGCCTCAATGGTTGTCGGCGAGGAACCGAAGGTCCCTTCGCCAAAGACGAATGACCCAACGCTCACGTCGCGGAGCGAAGCACTCGTCCCGACCTTGGAGTAGGTGGTCGCGCTACTCACCTGAATCGTGCCGGTACGGCCATTCGGCCCAGTCACCGTGATCGTGTCACCGTTTATCGCGCCGACGCGACCAGCGATTATCGCGGGCACGATATCGATCGATCCCGCGACGCTCGCATCGGTAGAACTCGGCACAATATGAACGTTCTCGCCCAGCACCAGGCTCGCCGCCGTGGTGCTGTGACGAAGCTTCGTGATCACCGTCGAGGAGTTGATCACGTAGGTCGTCGTGATCCCGTCGAAGTTCACGATGGTGATCGAGGAACTCGTGAGGGCGTTGACGTCCCCGCCGACGCCACCCGTTTCACGGGGTGGCGTCGGCGGCGGCGTAGTCGTGCTGGCGTCTTTCGAGCCGCGAAGGGTCAATGGATTTACGGACTTCACAGAGTGCGTCGAGGCGCTCGCAGCGCCGACGCCACTGACGAGCACCGTGACGGCGATCGCCGAAGAGAGTCCCACTTTTCGTAGGACTCTCTGGCGCGATGGTTGGTTCATGGGAGATTCGCTTTCTGTCTCGAATGGGGGAATTCGAGACAAGGACATCTTCCCCACTGAGTGTGTGGGTGCCATTGGGAGGGCATAAGAAGGAACTAAATCTCGAAGTTCGTCACGAAGTCGTCACGAAGGCCTCATCCGTCAATTGAATTCGGGCATACTGGGCGCGTACGACTAGCACCTCACGGGGTCGTATCAGGTGCACACCATCTATTAGGGAGGACCACACCAGTGGCGACAGGCATTGATATTCACGATGGATCGTCGGGCGACGAAGCCTTCAAGGTTGAACGACGAGGCATTGACTACGTCCCCGACAACGAGCGCTGGGCGACGCCGCGCAATATCGCCGCCCTGTGGGCCGGTACGTCGATAAACGTTGAGTACTTCATCTACGGCGCGCTCTTGATGGGCTTCGGGTTCAGTTTCTATACTGCGCTCGCGGTCATCATCATCGGCAACGTCTCGTATTTTTTACTGGGCCTGGCGTCGTTGCAGGGACCCGAGACCGGCACCACGGCCTTCATGATCTCTCGGGCGCCCTTTGGTACTCGCGGATCGCGACTCCTCAGTTTCTTCAACTGGCTTACCCAGTTGGGGTTCGAGACTGAGGGGCTGATCCTCATCGTGGGCGCCGGTCTGGTGCTCTCCCAGATGGCCGGCATCCACACCTCCAGCGGTCTGAAGGTCGCGTACATCATTCTCGCCGCGACGATCCAGGCCGTCATGCCCTACCTCGGTCACGCGACGATGGTCAAGGTCCTTCGCGCGCTGATCATTCCGTTTGGCGCGATCTTCGTGCTCTTGGCGTTCTACGACTTCAAACACGGGTCCGCGAGCTTTAAGGGATTCGGTGGTGGTTGGGAACTCTTCACCGCGGGACTGGCCTTCACCTTCGCGCTCTCCGGTCTCGGCTGGACGGAGTGCGGCAACGACTACACCCGCTACGTGGCGCGCGACGCGAGCAAGGGTTCGATCGTCGGCTGGATGTTCCTCGGTACGGCGATTCCCGAGATCTTCATGATGGTGCTGGGCGCGGCTACGTTTACGTTTGTCTCCTCGAGTGCACAGTCGGCGGACTGGAACGGATCGAACCCCTTCGAGGCACTGCACATCCAGCACACCATTCCGAGTTGGGTCGTCGCGCTGTTCTTGATCTTCGCGATCGTGCAGCTCTTCGGCATCAACTCACTGGACCTTTACTCCTCGGGCGTGTCGCTCCAGGCCATGGGACTCAAGCTCAAGCGCTACCAGGCCGTGGTGTTGGACAGCTTCCTCGCCTGCGGCCTGACGATCTGGGCGATGTTCCAGTCGACGTTCTCGCTCTACATGAAGGAGTTCGTCGGCGTCATCATCGTGTGGATCGCCCCGTGGCTCGGCATCTATTTGATGGACTGGATCATGCGCAAGTACCGCTACAGCGCCTCAGAACTCCAGCGCAACGACAAGAGCGGGATCTACTTCGTCGGCAAGACCGGCGTGAACTGGAACTCAATTGTCGCCTTCGTCGTGGGCATGGTGTGCTCGACGATCGCCTTTTCCAAGGCGCCGCCGCCGGTGAACTTCCCGTTCCACTGGATGACACCGATATCGAATCACTACGGCGGAGCGTGCGCGGGCAACCCCGTGCACAGTGTCTGCACCGCCGGCTGGTACGGCGGCGCGGACTTCTCGGTGCCGACCGGCATCATCGTGGCCGCGTTGGTGTATTTCGCGCTCGAGAAGCTCACGGGCAACGTGGCTCGACAGGTCGCGAAACAACAAGAACTCGAACCGACGTCATAGTTCTTCTACAACGCCCCCGGGCTTCGGCTCGAGGGCGTTGTCTTTTCCGTGCCTAACCGGCCCAGTCTTCGACGAGGCCGCCCGAACCATCGGGTCGAAAGACCGGAATCGAACCGAGCGCGCGAACCATCTGCGCGTCCTCGCCGAGCGAGGTTCGCCATATCGACGCCTCGGTGACCAGCGTGCCGATTACGACGATCTCGGCTCCGACGCCGCGCAGGAGTCGAAGCGCGGTGCCGGTCGTCGCTCCCGTCGAGATCACGTCGTCCACGATCGCCACGCGCTTGCCGTCGACGTCCTTGATTCGAGCGCGATCGAAAAGTAGGCGCTGCTCGGCGTCGGTCGTGATCGACCGCACACTCTCAGTGACCGCGTCGGCCAGGTGAATCTTGGGTGTCTTGTGCAAGATCACGTACTGATCGAGACCAAGGTGGCGCGTGACTTCCACGACGACCGGGATGCCCATCGTCGCCACCGTCGCGACGATGTCGACGTCGTAGGGCCGGATGATCTCGGCGAGTTCGGCGCCCGCTCGAGACATGAACTCGACGCCCATGTCGACCGTGATGAGAAGCGCCAGGGCCAGTTGTTCATTGAGCGAGACGAGCGGAAGGTCGACGCGCTGCGTGCCGATATCAACGGAGTACGTGCGTTCACCCACGATGAACGAGCATACTTAACCCATGAGTTCAACCACTTCACCGCTCGATCGCGACCTCGCTCAACGAATGCTCGTCACCGCGTACGACGAAGCCGTGCTCGGTCTCAGCGAGGGGGGCATTCCGATCGGCGCGGCGTTGTACCTGCGCGACGGCACACTGATCAGTTCCGGGCACAATCGCCGGGTCCAAGAGCGCGACGCGTCGGTACACGCCGAGACCGACGCCTTTCGCAAGGGCGGTCGCCGTCGTGACTATCCGGACACCGTGATGGTCACGACGCTCTCACCGTGCTGGTACTGCTCGGGACTGGTGCGACAGTTCAACATCGGCGCCGTCGTCATCGGCGAAGCGACGACCTTTCACGGTGGTCACGACTGGCTCGCCGAACTCGGCGTCGAAATCGTCGTGCTCGACGACCCGGCCTGCACCGAATTGCTCGGTACGTTCATCCTCGAACACCCCGACCTCTGGAACGAGGACATCGGGCTCTAATTAGGGGACTGACATACCAGACACACCCGCCGCAGCCGATAAATGATGCCTACTCGACGAGTGACTCGGCAGGTGATCACGAGTTTCACAATCTGCTCGCAGAACCGCCTCCCAACCCTCATCGGTTCATCTTGCGAGGGTGAGGACCACTTACTAAGTTGAGTAGGTGGCGTAAACCACCACCGAGACGACCTTGGGAATCGAGCTGGTGTTGAAGTCTCCGCTACCGTAATTGACGGACCCGGGCGCATCCACGGACACTTGTCCCACCTTGATCGAAATCGGCTTCCCCAACTTGACCTGTTTGCCCAACGCGGCTTGGGCACGCTGTCGAGCGTTTGCGGCCGCCTCTGCCGTGAGAGCGGGTCGCAGTTTCTTCAATCCATTGAAGGTGTACTGCGGTTGTTGGGCGATGAACGGAACGTTGTTGACGAGCAGGAGATTACTGACGCCCAGAACACGCTGCATGGCGGTCAGGCGAGAGGACTGCACGGTGACCGTTTGGCTCATGGTGAAACTGGTCACTTGACCGGTGGCCTGTGTATTGGGTTGCACATTTACCGTGCCAAATGAGATTTCGTCGTTGAGAGCTCCGGCGGCGATAAGCGCGTTGCGAATCTGGGCGGTCCACCCGTTCAATTGCGCCAGTGCCGCCGAGGTTGTCGTCTGCGTGCTGGCCACACTTGCCATCCATTGGAATGTGTTGGACGTGACTGCTTGTTCAGCAGAACCGGTAATCGTGATCTGGTTGGTCTGCGGTTGATTTCGGTTTCGGATCCCCGATGCTACCGAGAACGATCCGATGATGAACGCCGCCGAGAGGATGATCATTCCAATCAACTGCTCATGTGACCGAATCGAGCCTTTCTTCCGGGACGCTGGTTCTTGGCCCTTATTCTCGATGCCGATGTCGGCTCCCTCTTCGGCACTCACGGGTTGAGGTTATCCCAACTCGTACCCCATTTTTCTGACCAATTCGCCGCGAACTGCCGGGTGCGTCAGGTATGTCAGTCCCCTAATTAGGGGACTTATATACGTCACGCACCCGCGAGGGGGCGTGAGATGAGCGTCCCCTTAGAGGTGCGGTTCCAAAGCCTGGAAGACGGTGTCCCGGATGTGGTCATGGAACCAGCCGAGCGTGGAGATCACCTCCCTATCCGCTGCTTCGACTCCTTGATCAAAGACTATTTGGAGAACAGCGCGTGTATCTATTTGCACCTGCGACCCAGGTCCAAACCTGGCGAAGACAACCTTGTCACCGGCGTCCTTCGTGCGCTGAGGGCCACCAGGACCGATGAATCCGGGTCCGCTAATCGTGCCCGAAAGGTTCATACTGTAGTTAGCCACCGCGAGAGCAGCGACGGTGATAGTTCGGTGCTTGTCCCGGTTGTTCATTTTGTTGAGAATCCAGAGAGGGTGATCCTGGATCGGACTGATTGCTGGATCTGGACAAAGCCCAATGACCTTACCGATAACGACGCTGCCCATGTGATCGACGCTCTTATGCCCAGTGGACGCAGGAACATCGAATATCGGGAAAGAGACGCCTTCCTCTTCCTTTGGCGTCATATTCGTGTTGTTGCTGATGGCAAGGGCGAAGGCGAGGTTGTCGAGGGAACTTCGCAACGCCTGAAGAGCGTCTCCGATGACAAGTCCAAGATCATCTGGGAGAGGCTTGAGTTGTGTGCCGACGAGTTCGGTGCTTCCATTGCCATCGGGCTCCATCGCGATTCGATAACTCTGGCCGTCCGTGACCCAGTCTTTTATGAGGCGTTCGCACTTTTGGATGTGGGTTTGAGCGTGGGCCAACTTTCGGCGGTGGCTCGGTAATGCGACCAACGATGGCGCTGGTGCATGTGCCCGCTGCTGTCGGGACCGCGCCGCTTGGAGTTGTGCGGCGTGCTTTTTGGCTCGGTTGGACCGCCCCTGTCCGCTACTCATTCGTACCCTTGGAGGGAGATGGATAAATCCACTGAGGCGCCATCATTCATGCCGAATCGTAACCCCGCAGACCTAGGATGTGCTCATGGCGAAACGCACCGAAAAGACCAAGAAAACAAAGGTCGAAACGGAGTCCGAGAACTTCGAGGATGTTGCTCGCAAACTGTTCAAGGTGCCCAAGTCCGAGATAACCAAGGGCAAAAAGGCTTAAGCCTTCAATTCGGCGTAGGTCACGCGCTTGCCAGTGACGCTCGAAGTTACTGCAACCATGCGCTCCAAGTCATTCATCTCACGGTTGTTGAACGAGAATGCTCGCTCGTCTACGTAGCGCGTCGTGTGCTTGCGTGCATTGTGCGTGTACGTGCCCTTCCACGCTCGCTTATAGAGCGACCAGAAGTTCTCAATCCCGTTGGTATGAACGTCACCGCTCACGTACTCACCGGTCCCGTGGTTCACGGAGAAGTGGTCGTAGTCGCGGTTAAGGCCGACATACGCGGCCAACTGGTCGGTGTAAACAGTCGCGCCAGACTCAACCCATGTTCGAATGCTTGCTTGAAGGGTCTTGGCCGAAACCGAGTCAATCACCGTCGCGACGACTGGCCCACCGCGCTCCAACGCACCGTGAATCGCAACCTTGTCGGTTCCACCAGTTCCGTGAATCTTGCGCTTGCGGTCCACGGCGTGCATGTTCCTGGCAAGTCCACCAATGTAGGTTTCGTCAGTCTCGACGGTGCCCGACAACTTCTGAAACGTCCCGCTTGCCATTGCAAGACGAATCCGGTGGTTCATGAACCACGCCGTCTTTTGGGTCACGCCAAGGGAACGGCCCAACTCACACGACGAGATGCCGTTCTTCGAGTTGGCGATGAGCCAGATGGCGGGGAGCCACTTGTCAAAGCCAAGTCCCGAGTCCTCGAAGATGGTTCCGACCTTGATCGAGAACTGACGCTTGCACGCTTTGCACTTCCAAATCTTGCGGGTGGAAATGAAGGACGGGTCAGCGCCGCCACAACGCGGGCACGCAACCTCACCGTCCGACCAGCGGAGGGACTTGACGAACTCGAAGCAACGGTCAGCGTCCGCGAAGTAGCGGACGGCCTCAACGAGGGAATTGGGAAGGTTTGGAGTCGTGTTCTTCATGACTTAATCTTCCCAGGTGGGTGTGACATGTATATAAGTCCCCTAATTAGCGCGCCGGTGGTCCGAAGAGGCGATCGCCCGCGTCACCGAGGCCGGGCGTGATGTAGCCAATGCTGTTGAGTTCGGTGTCGAGCGCGGCCGCGACGATAGCGACGTTCGGATGCTTCGAGAAGACGTAGTCGACGCCCGGTTGCGCCGCGATCAGACAGAGCACGGTCACGTCGCCGGCGCCACGTTCGCGCAGCATGTCCAGAACACAAACGAGCGATCCCCCGGTCGCCAGCATCGGGTCACAGATCACCACGTGCACGCCGGTGAGCGACTCGGGCAAACCGTCGAGGTAGACGTCGGGCTTCAACGTCTCTTCGTTGCGCCGAAGTCCGACTAAGCACACACGGTGGTGCGGAAGGACCTCTTGAACCGCCGGACTCATGCCGAGACCGGCGCGAAGGATCGGGACGATCAAGTACTCCGTGTCGATACGCACCGCCGGCGCGCCGCGAAGTACTGGCGTGTCGACGGTCGTGACGGTGACCGGCGTGTCACGAAAGGCCTCGTAGGCGACAAATCGTGAGATCTCGCCGGCCAGACGCAAGAAGTCCGCGTTGGACGTCGCGACGTCGCGAAGTCTGCGAACCTTGTCGGCCACGATGGGGTGATTGATGACGTGGAGTGATGGCACGAGGTCACACTACGTCGGGGTCGACTGATGCGCTCGCGCGTCGCGGGTCGTCGACCCGTGACGCTGTGTAACGGGCCACCGGTATTATTGATCGATGGCTCCTTCCCTCTCTTCGCGTTCCGAACGCGTCCGAGAGCAAAAAATGGAGCCGGAATCGACCAATCCCCTGGGTGGAATCACCTCGAATTACCCCGGTCCGAGGGTACGAATCTCGCGGGATCAGAACCTCCCGTGGTGGCGTCGAATCCTCCCGGTGATTGCGTCACACCGCGCGACGTTCATCACCGCGATCGGACTTTCGTTCGTCAGTTTGATCTTCCAGACGCTGGTGCCGAACATGCTCAACGGGGCCATCGACCACGCACTAGTGAAGCATTCGACGGCGCTGCACACCGACGTCGTGCACATCGTGATCGTCGGACTCTTAGCCGGGATCACCGGACTCATCTCACGCCGTTACGTTTTCTACACCGCGTACAACGTCGAAGCGGACCTGCGCTCGCTGATCTATCAGCACCTCACCTGGCTGTCGTTCAGCTTCTATGACCGGGTGCAGTCCGGACAACTCATCAGCCGCGCGAACAGCGACATTCGCAGCGTCCAGATGTATTCGACGTTCGCGCCGCTCATTCTCGTGCAGTGTTGCATTGGGGTGGTCGCCTTCGGCTTCATGTTGCACATCGATCCGCTGCTCGCCTGCATCGCGATGACCGTCATGCCGATCCTCTACTTCGTCGGCATCAAGATGCGCCGAGTGATGTTCCCGATCTCGTGGATCACCCAGGCGCGACTCGCCGACGTTGCCACGATCGTCGACGAGAACGTGAATGGTGTGCGCGTCGTGAAGTCCTTCGCCCAGGAAGAGGCCGAGATCAATCGACTGGCGGACGCGGCCGAGCGCGTGGCGTGGGCTTACGTTAAGGACGCGCAGATCCGCGGACAGTGGTCGCCGTGGGTGCAGAACCTGCCCCAACTCGGCTTGGCGCTCGTCTTGTTCTTCGGCGGTTGGATGGTCATCGACGGCCACCTCGGCATCGGCGGGATTCTGGCCTTCAATGCGTATCTCCTCATGCTCCAAGCACCGTTTATGATGCTCGGCCAACTCGTCATGATGGGTCAGCGCGCGAAGGCGAGCGCCGAACGGATCTTCGAGATCCTCGACGAGGATCCCGACATCGTCGATCGACCCGGAGCCTTCGACCTCGTCGACGTGCAGGGAACGATCGACTTCAATCACGTCGACTTCGCTTACGCCAATGGCGCCGAAATCCTGAACGACTTCGACGCCCACATCGCCGCCGGTGAGACGGTCGCCATCGTCGGGCGAACCGGCTCAGGCAAGTCGACGGTGGCGCGATTGGTCACGCGGTTCTACGACGTCACGGGGGGGTCGATCACCATTGACGGATCGAATCTTCGCGACGTCACCCTACCGTCGCTACGCGAGAACGTCGGCGTCGTCCTCGACGAGCCGTTCCTCTTCTCGGTGTCGATTCGCGACAACATCGCCTACGGCAAACCCGACGCGACGCTCGAGGAGATTGAGGCGGCGGCGCATGCCGCCAACGCCCACGAGTTCATCGAGCGCCTCCCCGAGGGATACGACACCGTCGTCGGTGAGCGGGGCTACACGTTGTCCGGCGGTCAGCGCCAGCGCATCGCCATTGCGCGAACTCTCGTCATGAATCCTCCGATCCTGATTCTCGACGACGCCACCAGCGCCATCGACGTGCACGTGGAGACCGGCATCTACGAGGCGTTGTCGCGACTGCTGCGCCAGCGCACGACCATCGTGATTGCGCATCGCATCTCGACGATCGCTCTCGCCAGTCGCGTGATCCTGCTCGACGAGGGTCGCGTCATCGCGACCGGCACCCACGAACAACTCCTCGCCTCAACGCCGCTCTACTCCCAGGTCCTCGCCCAGACGACGAAGGAGAATCCGTAATGGCGTGGGGCGGCGG